>Ga0213870_1001211_pt1 | contig 11750 bp, 10 predicted proteins | sample WICALVC2017_Meta_FD_160119 | JGI IMG/M metagenome (GOLD analysis project Ga0213870, IMG submission 160119) | Freshwater microbial communities from subterranean cave lake in Wind Cave National Park, South Dakota, United States - WICALVC2017 | ecosystem: Environmental > Aquatic > Deep subsurface >... | reverse complement strand
TCCGTCGCAACAGGGGCAGAATCATACCCTTCCATTGCATACCCCTCATACCCCGTTGTTACAATCGGTTCTTGCTCAATAATGGCAGGCTCAACAAACGCGTTCTCAATATCGGCAGTATGTTGCATCGGCAACGTCCCCTCCGATGGCAGAGCCACTTCCTCTACTTCCTCTACTGCCTCACTGTATAGTTCCTGTAAAGAAGGTGTTTCCTCAAGATCAGATAGCAGAACTTCATCAGATACGGCTGTAGCAGACAGACTGCTTATGACCGCCGCTTGATCTCCAGAAGATTTTTGTTCCGTCTCTTCAAACCCCTTCTCCCGTAAATGTAGCTTGACTTTTGTAATTAGGTCTCTTTTAATATTACGACGTTCAATATAATCATCTGCCCCTAACAAAGAGGCATGTTCTTCAGAATAAAGGCTACTCTTTCCGTATCCTGCCGAAACGACAATGAGTGTAGCCCGGTCTATCGCCTCTTCAATATCCATTAAGGTCATTTTTGAAATGCCAAAATCAACCAGAACGGTTGCAGGATAGCACTGTTCCAAAACAGAGAAGAGATCGCTTGAAGATGCGGCATCAATTACTTCAAAGTGAGATGCCTCTAAAAGCTCTTTAATCACTTCACGCGTTCCTTCCCCCTCAACAGCAACAACAACCTTTTTATAATCTAATGGAAGATGCGGAGAAGGTATCCTCGCTTTGGACCGTGGCACTGTTCTGCCCCAATCCGATGCAGGTCGTGCGGTTTCTTTCGCAAGCGTTGTTTCAACACGGACAGAAACAGTAAATTTCTTCTGACAATGAGGACATTCCATTGATTGTTGTTCCGAAAACTTCATTTCTTTTTCCATACGACTCTATATCTAACGATAATTTACTTTTGAAAGGGCTGTTTCTTTTTCTAATATTCTAGCCTGCTCAATCAGTTCTTCTACAGAACCACCCATCATCCCTACCGTTTCAACAGTCTCACGGGTAACCGCCTTCATCTGACCCATCGCACGAACAATCTCTTCGCTTTGTCCCTTCTGATTTAAGGTCTCCTTCGCAATCTCGCGTGCCATCCTCCAAACCCCATCTGCCGCCATCCGCACCTTCTGCATCCCCTTTGAATGGGGAACCATTGCCCCTTCCAACGATTCCGTGATCGACTTCATTCGATAGGCAGACTCAATGATCCTTTCTGATTTTCTATTTTGCTCACTTGTGGCCTTGGCAACATCACGAACCATATTATCCATCCCCCGCATCGATGTGCCAACCATTCGAATCACCTTTGACTGTTCTTCTATGGTGTTAACGACCATGGTCGTTCGTTGTGTAGACCTATGGATACTATCGTAGATTCTCTCTAACGCCTCCTGGGAAGATTTGGACATCTGAACACAATCATCAATCCGCTTATCTCCCATCTCAATTGCTTCTACAGACCGTCTTGCTTCAGACTGTAGTGCGCGGATGATTTCATGTATCTCCTGAGTGGAAGAGGCTGTTCGTTCGGCCAACTCTTTTATTTCGTTGGCCACAACAGAAAAAGAGCGCCCATGCTCCCCTTCCTGTGCCGCAATAATCTCGGCATTGAGCGCAAGCAGATTCGTCTGGTCTGCCATATCGTCAATCACATCCAGAAAGCGGCCTATGTTTCCCGTCTGTTTCTCCAAATCTCGGACATCCTCATATATCTCTCTGGAAAAATCTTTAATTCCACGAATACTGTTCTGGGTTAATTCGACTTTTTTTCGAACAAAATCCGCATTGGTATTCACCTCTTTTGCCAACTCTGCCATCTCTAATATATTGATTTGCGTCCCCTGTAACGACTGATCCATCTCAATCATAGAGGCCGAGGTCGATTCTGTTTCGGTCAGCAATTGCCCCACGCTATCATCTATCTTCCGAATATCAGATGACATCGATAAAATCTCCGTTGCGTTTTCATCAACCGAGGCGACCAGAAACGTGGTGTTTTTATCGATATTCTCCACAGCAGAGGCCATTTGATGGATCGCCTCCGTGCTCTCTCGCGACAATGCGGCCAGTTTGCTAGATGTTGCGGCCAGATTCTGGATATTCGCATTCATCGCATCAATATGCGCCGCAGTGGATTCAATCGTATCAACGGAAGTGGCGGCCCCTTGCATAATCTCACGACTACCTGCCATCACCTTCGATGCGGTGGAAGAAACATTTTGTATCGCAGAAAATGATTGTGGGACCAACGCAATCATCTTCCCGGCGAAACGATTAAAACCTTCTGCAATTATCCCGATTTCATCGATTGCTGTTTCGTCACATCGTCCGGAAAGATCACCCCCTGCAATCTCTATAATCCGATAAGAGAGTCTTCTAAGCGGCGCAAAGACTGCCTGATAGACTGAGAAGGTAATGGCGACTGCCATGGATAAGAGCACCAGTAAGCCTGCAAAAAAAACGTCATTCTCTGGGGTACCTAAAAGGGCGTAGATCAATAAAAATCCAACAAGAAGTATAAACAGGGTCATTCCAAATAACCGAAATAATATAGGGGTTCCTTTTGTCTTTATCATCGTCGCTTTTCTTTCTCTCTATCTCGTTTGATTGTATTTTTTATCCAATCTGTTACATCTATTTCTGCGGCACCACACGAACATCGTTTTTGTATTCAACGGCCTCGGTCATCAGTTGAAGCGCCTCTCCTGTAAAAAGTCGTTCTAAGGACAATAATATAATCAGTCGGCCCTTATGTTGGAAAACACCATCAATAACAGATAAGGGGAGCTCGATAAGATCTTTTGCCGGCTGTATGGCATCTTTTTCAATCACCATAACATTGATAACCCGGTCAACAATAAAACCGACTTTTTTATGGTCGATTTCCATAATAAGAATATGCTCAAAGTGAATTTCGTTCGATCCCCTTTTTAGAAAACCGGCCTGAAGCCTTTTCCCAAGGTGAATGACAGGAATGACGGTACCACGAAGATCAATAACCCCCTCAAAGTAGTCTGGAGCGCCGGGAAGCGGATTAACCGGTCTTGCATAGATCACCTCACGAACCAATTCCATCGCAACAGAATATTCTTTCTCGAAAAGACAGAAACTCACAACCCCTCGCTTTACCGAGGCCAGTCGTTGCTCATCTTGCTGTTTACTCTTTAGCAGACTCATGAGAACTTAAATTTTAAACCGTTCAATCTCGGTTTTTAAGACCCGCTCGTTTTTGATAAAACCTTCCATCTCTCGAATCATAGTATCGCTTAGTTTTTTATTATGATCCGCGGACTCATCGGTCTCAATCGCCCACTTTGCCATCGCATCCGCCTCTTTTTTACTCGTATTCATTCCATCACCGATGTCGGTAATCCCTGCGGCAATCTCTTCAATGGCTGAGGAGGTCTGTTTACTTCCTGATGCCTGCTCTTCCGTGGCAGACTTAACCTGCCGGGTAATCAGCCTCATCTTTTCAGAACCTTCGGTGATATGCTCAATCACCTTCCCCTGCTCTTGCATGGCGGTATTAATCTGATGCACCATCTGGTTGATTTTATCCATCGATTGGGTGACAACACGATTGGCCTGAACATGGGCAAGGGTCGCCTTTTGTATCTGCCGTGACATCGATGATGACCGATTGGCCTCATCCAAAATCGTTTGCAGTGATTTGCGTGCGTCCAATGAAAGACGAACCCCTTCTTCCACACTCTGCCCCCCTTCCCGAATCGAGGTAACAGCATCCTGCGCTTCAGATTGCAGATCCCGAATCAGTTGCGCAATCTCTTTTGTAGAGGTTGCGGTACGATCCGCAAGGCCTTTAATCTCATCTGCAACCACAGCAAACCCTCTGCCATGTTCCCCTGCCTGGGCGGCCAGAATCGCCGCATTCAGGGCCAGGAGATTCGTCTGGCGCGTTACTTCATCAATCACCGTCAGTATTTTGCCGATATACTCTGTTCGTTCGCCCAGCTTATAAATTACGGAAGACGATTTCTCAACGGCCTTCTTAATGTTGTCCATCCCCTCAATCGTCTTTTCAATCGCCCCACCTGCTAATTCTTCCGCATCTTTACTCACCTTCTCCGTCAGCACGGCCGCCTCATTGGCATTGTTCTCAATCTCATTGATCGCTGTATTCATACGGCTGGAAGAGGCCGTCGTATCCGACATATTGTCCGTTAAGGCATTGATATGATCGACAACCTGTTTAATCGAACTGGCCATCTGAAGAAGGGCCGATGCCGTATCTTCAACATACGAAGCAAGATTCGACATATTATCGGCAACTTGCACCGTTGACGCCCCCATCTCAATCAATGCGGGGGTCGTGGTCTGTGCCGTAAGCGACAACGCGTTAATCCGTTCCAACACCCGCTGAAATTCGCTATTCATTGCGTCAATAGAGGCTTGTGTTTTTTTTGCTAGTTGGGAACGAACGGTTATCCCTTCCCTCATTTTCAGCATCATCTGATAAATCTCCTCCCGGATCAGATCGCCTTTCAACATCACATCCTGCATCGGCTGTATGCGCGATCGTAATGCCGGTATCACCTGATAAAAGGCCTCGCCGATACCGATCCCCAGAAAATCTCCAGTCGTTTGTTCGAGATGGGAGGAGAGATCGCCCTGCCCAATTTTGTGGGCCACTTCTGTTATCTTCTGCAATGGGGCTTCAATCGATCGGGCAAAAACAATGGCGATCCAAACCCCTAAGCCTGTTAGAACAACAAGAAGCAAAACGATCTTGCCAAGGAGTTGACGAAGCCTTTCATTAACATTGTTTAATGAAAATCCAAGGCGAAGGAATCCCTCTGGACGGGACGACCCTTGCCTGATAAGCGGTACAATAATATCAAAAAAGGTTTCAGAATCATGCCGTTTCTTTGAAACAAACGATTCACCGATAGAAGAAAGGGGCACGGTAGGTTCCCCTTCCAACAGGGTTCGTGCAACCGGCTCGTTGATCTGTGCAAGAACCTTCTCGGATGGATCAAGAACCAACAGATAGACAATCTCTTTGTCTCGCTTCATGGTCAGAAGACGCTCCTGCAACAGACTATTTGATTCTGATACAAGATCGTTTGTTTCCGACAGTAGGGGCGATGCCGTATTATTTGCAATACGTATGGCCGTCTGCACCCCGCGCTCTTGAAGCTCTTCATAGGCCATTCGTTGAAAACCGATCATCAGTATCGCACTCAGAATGATGCCAGATAAAACGAGCGTACCCCCCATCAGAAGCATTAAATTCTTTTTTAGTTTTTGCGTTGGTTGCAATCTCTCTTCCATTCTCTTTTTCCCCTTCTCGCCTTTATTTAGTGGCTCGTTAATAGAACAATTTTCCCCACACAGGTCACGCCTCTCGATGAATCTGCAAGACCTTCTCAACATCCAATATAATCAATATCCGCTCTCCAACTCTCCCAATATTTTTTATGAAGCCGCTACCGGATGCCTTAATTTTTGCGGGAGGCGGCTGAAGTTGATGCTTCTCCAGACTGACTACATCATTGATTTTATCGGCAACAATCCCAACCCCCGCCTGTTCCATCTGAAAAATAATAAACCGATTTCTCTTGCCCGGCGTAAAGGCGGCAAGTCCCAATCGCGCATGTAAATTCAAAATAGGAATCACCCGACCCCTTAGACTCACAACACCCATAACATGAGGCGGAACACGAGGAACATATGTCACGACCAGTGGTCTTGTAATCTCTTCAATGACAAGAATATCGATGGCATATTCTTCATTTCCGAGCAAGAATGTCAACACCTTATGCGACGATCCTTCTTTCATCATACCGATCTCTTGATGATCCTCTGACTTTTCGATCCGATGTAATGTCTCATTGGAGTTATTCATCTTCGCCTATCTGACACCAACCGTTTTTTCTTCCTTTTTCTCTGTGACTTCCTGAAATAAAGAGGCAATATCCAACACAAGAATCACCTTTCCATCTCCCACTTCTGTCACGCCCGCAATCCCTTCAAGATTCTTGAGCCCCTCGCCAAGCGACTTGATCACCACCTCCTGCTGACCCTTAATATCATCGACAATAAATCCAATCTTCTTCTCAGCAAAACCGATAACAATCACATAACTTTGCCTACTTACCTTGTCGTTACGCTCTAAACCAAATAGCTCACCCAGACGCACCAGCATTAATGTTTCCTCCCGAAGCTGAATAATTTCCTGTGATTCAATGGTCTTGATCTCCTCTTCTGATACAACTAGACTTTCCACGACAGAACTCAATGGTATCGCAAATATCTCTTTTTCGACGTTGACGATCAGGGCTTTAATAATCACAAGGGTGATCGGCAGGGTGATCGTAAAAAGGGTGCCTTGCGTTAATACCGTTTCGACGTCAACCATTCCGGACAGTTTCGCAATATTTTTTGCCACAACATCCAGACCTACGCCTCTTCCCGATACCTCGGTAACATGGTCTCTCGTCGAAAACCCTGGGAGAAAAAGAAGCCGGACCAATTCGTTCTGGTTGTAATGTTTTCCCAGATCAACAAGCCCCTTCTTAACGGCAACCTTATAAACCTTTTCCCCATCAATCCCCTGACCATCATCCTCGACCTCAATGACAACATGATTGCCCCTCTGGGAGGCGCGAACCATAATGGTGCCTGTTGTTGGTTTATTCTGTTTAATCCGATCTTCTGCACCCTCTATTCCATGATCCAGCGCATTTAAGATCAGATGCAGAAGCGGATCGGCCAGATCTTCTACCATCGATTTGTCCATTCGGGTTTCTTCTCCGGAAAAATTAAAATTAATCTCCTTCCCCAGATCTTTTGATACCTTATGAACGACCCGAACCAAACGATCAAATACCTGTCCAATCGGCGTCATACGAACTTCTACCAGTTTCTCCTGGAACGCGCTCACCCTTTTATCCAGGCTCTTTGATGCCTTCTGCACCTCCAGTGCAAACGCAGACGCCCCCTCCTGATCCAAAAGCTTTCGGCTGATCTGGCTGATCTGGTTTTTGCTGATCACCAGTTCTCCAACCATATTGAGCAAGAGATCCAACTTTTCAATATCGACACGAACCGTCTGGCTTAAGCTACGAATCGATTCCAGATCGTCCCCGATCGCCATATCCTGCGATGTTGTAGAGGTCTCTTCTGGAAGATGCGGCGAAACCGATGCCAAGGGGGTTTCCTTGACCGATAAAACGGCGGTAGACACTACTTTCTGCTCTTTTAATAATCTCCTTATGGTGATGGGACCATCGAGAATAAGTTCTTCTAATGGCGCGGCATCTTTCGGCAGACCCACAATAAGACGAAACTCCATTCCACCCGTAGGAGAAGGACCCGGGAGCGTCGCAATGATCTCGGCCATCCCCGATTCTCGAAGACGGGTTGTGAGTGCCGATAGATCGGTATCAAATGTCTCAAGCGGAAATGAGGCAAGCAGTTCGTATATTTGGCCTGATGTCTTGATGTTATGAAGTAAACGATATTGCTCATATTCCGTTAAAAGATTGGGGAAAGAGGGGCCGAGATCTAGTTGCGCCAAAAGATCCTCTCCTTCCACTTTCGGCTTTTCGGTAATCGACAACCGAACACGATCTTCAAAAAAACTGACATCCGGTTCGGGCTTCCCAAGCGTTGCCGCTTTGATCATCGACTGCAACAGGCTGACGCCATCCGTGAGAAGGGTGAGGACTGCCGGTGTAAATGTGGCCTTCCCCATACGAATCTTGTCGAGGATATCCTCAAAGTGATGGCTAACCGCACAGACGCTATTGAGGCCAGCCATGCCTGACATTCCCTTTAACGTATGCGCCGCCCGGAAAATGGTATTGACGACCTCCGGTCGAACAGACTCTTTATCGGGCATCGCATTAACCTGCTCCAGATTCTGATGAAGAAGCGCAATAAGCTCTTCCGCCTCCGGAACAAATTCCTGCATTATTTTATTTGTTTTTTTCTGTCGCATCAATCATCTAAACGGAACGATTCTAACCCTTTAAAAAGTCACAGACTGTATCCTTGAGACTGTCCATTTCAAACGGTTTGATAAAATAACGATTCGCCCCCAGGGCCAGTCCCTTCTTGACATCCTCTTCCCCATGATCGGTTGAAATAATAATGGTCGGAATCTTTTTGTAAAATTCATGATTCTTAACAAAATGGACCAGTTCCAATCCATTAATCTCCGGCATATTGATATCTGTAATAATCAAATCAAAGGTATGCTGAGTCAACGCCTTTAACGCCTCGGATCCACTCGCGGCCTCAACCGTTTCCACCCCGTTCAACTCCTCAATAGCCGATACAACAAGTGATCGCATAATAGATGAATCGTCTACAACTAAAACCTTTTTACTCATACCCCCTCCATTTTTATTCCATCTTCGATGATCTCATACCGATATTTCTCAATAACAGTATTGGCTAACAATTTCTCACACATCTTATCAATGGGCGGGGTAGATGTTCCAGAAGGGGCCGGCGTCATCTCAATCTCAAAATATTTCCCCGCGCGAACCGCTTGCACGCCATCAAACCCCAGCGCAGACAACGCGTGACAAATTGCCGTACCCTGTGGGTCATGAATCCCATCCTTCAGCGTAACATAAACCTTTGCCTTCATGAAAAAACCCGCTTATAGATTCCATCGATATGCGTAAGATAGGACTTGGGATTAAAACAGGCAAGAATCTCTTTTTTGTTTAATTGAGAAAGGAGGATCGGGTGCGATAACGCTTCTTTTTGAAGTGACCCTTCCGTTCCTTTTTTCAGAACCTTGAAGGCCATCTCCTGAACAACCTGATAGGCCGCCTCCCGTTGCATCCCTTTTTGTATCAGTAACAGCAACAGTTTTTGGGAATAGACCATGCCACAGCTCTGATCCATGTTCCGCTTCATTCTTTCGGGATAGATATTAAGCCGATCTAAAATTTTTGTAAATCGATTCAGCATAAAATCCAAAAGCAGGGTTGAGTCAGGAATAATAATCCGCTCTACAGAGGAATGCGAAATATCCCTTTCATGCCAAAGCGGAACATTTTCAAGCGCCGCAGTAGCGTGAGATCGAATAACGCGGGAGAGGCCACAAATATTCTCACAGCCAATCGGATTCCTTTTATGCGGCATGGAGGAAGAACCTTTTTGTCCTGTCTCAAACGGCTCTTCCGCCTCGGAGAGCTCTGTCCGTTGAAGATGCCGAATCTCTATCGCAAATTTCTCTAGACTCGCCGCGATTAAGGCTAAAACCTGCATATAGTAAGCATGTCGATCCCGCTGTACCACCTGGTTGGCAATCGGTTCAGGGGAAAGCCCTATTTTTTTCAGAACATCTGCTTCAACTGATGGAGAGAGATGGGCATACGTTCCCATGGCGCCTGATATCTTTCCAAAAGAGATCTCTTCCTTTGCCCGTAACAGTCGATCACGGTTTCGGCGCATCTCTTCATACCAGAGGGCCATTTTCAGTCCAAAGGTAATCGGCTCCGCATGTATCCCATGCGAACGCCCCATCATAACGGTCTCTTTATGCAGATTGGCTTTATCTTTTAAAACAGCGAGCAGGGCCGACAGATCTTCTATGAGCAGATCAGATGCCTGACGCATTAGAGCCGCCAACGCCGTATCGGTAAGATCGGACGAGGTCATTCCTAAATGAAGATAACGGCCTGCCTCTCCAATCTTCTCGGTCAGAGAGGAAAGAAATGCAATTACATCATGCTTAACAGTAATCTCTAGTGCATCAATCCGTTTTTGATTGACTTTAGCCTTGGAACGAATAACCGACAACGCCGCTTTCGGAACATTCCCCTCTTGAACCATCGCTTCACAAACCAATAGCTCAATTTGAAGCCAAAGATCGTATCTTTTTTTTTCGCCCCAGAGGAGGCGCATTTGAGGACGACAATACCGTTCTATCATTATATTATCTTAGCCCGTTTTATTTTGTCTCTGATCCGTTCTTTTCAGAAGGATCAAGTATGATTGAATCCAGCACGCCGTTCACAAATGCCCCAGAGTTTTCATTCCCATACTTTTTAGCAACCTCAATCGCTTCGTTGATCGCCACCTTTGGAGGCGTTTTGAGAAAAAACATCTCATAGATAGCAACACGAAGGACATTCATGTCAATCCCGGTCATTCGGTCAATTGCCCAGTTCTTTGAGTGGTCTTTGATCCTCTGATCAATCTCAACATTATGAATGAAGACACCATGGACAAGCTGTTTGCTAAAGTCCATACCACTTTCTTGTACTGCGTTCCATTTTTTAGAAGAAAAAGGGGTGCCTTCTGGATGAAAATCCTCTCGAAAAAGGATTTGTAAGGCCGTTTCTCTTGCTTTTCGTCGATCACCCATTTTTGCCCTTTTTTGAAGCTACAGGTGCAACCTTCTTTTTTAAGCTTTTATACAACCGACCCATTTCGATGGCCACTTCAGCCGATTCTGCGCCCTTATTCATCTCTGTTCCTGAACGTGCCATCGCCTGCTGTAAAGAAGATGTCGTCAACACGCCGAAGATTACTGGAAGCCCCAACGCCAGCGCAACATCTCCAATCCCGCGGCTCACTTCCGCACAGATATATTGATAGTGATCGGTCTCCCCACGAATCACCGCACCCAAACAGATAATCGCATCAAATCGACCGGATCGCCCCATCAGTAAGGCCACGCCAGGAATTTCAAATGCGCCCGGAACGTTAACAATTTCTACCGATTCAGATGCTATCCCATGTTTCTTTATCACAGAGAGGGAACCGTTTAAAAGCCGGTCGGTAACACGCAGGTTAAAACGGCTCACTACAATGCAAAGGCGTAGCCCTTCGGCCCCCTTTTGATCCTTTACCCTGCTCCTCCCGCTGTTCACACGTTACCTCATTTCAAGTTGTTTAGGCATGGCCTCTCTTATAAGCTGAGAGCCTTACGGGCAGTTTCCTACACCTTTTCCAGAATATGGCCTAGTTTCTTCTTCTTCGCCTGAAGGTAATGGATATTCCTTGCATGGGGATCAATTTCAATCGGAATCCGATCCACAACCTCCAAACCATATCCAGAAATACCAATAATCTTCCTTGGATTATTGGTCAGCAACAAAATCTTGCGAATACCCAGATCGGCTAATATCTGTGCGCCTATGCCGTAATCCCTTAAATCGGCCTTAAAACCCAACGCCAGATTCGCCTCGACCGTATCGTGCTTTCCCGCTTCCTGCAGGGCATACGCCTTGATCTTATTGATGAGACCAATGCCGCGTCCTTCCTGATTTAAATAAAGCAGAACGCCTCTATTTTCGTTTGAGATCTGCCGCATCGCCTCTTTTAATTGTGCACCACAATCGCATCGCTGTGAACTAAATATATCTCCTGTTATACACCCAGAATGGACGCGCACCAGCGTCGGTGTTTCTCCATCCATTTCCCCTTTAACAAGGGCGATATGTGATTCATGATCAATTGTATTTTGATAGACAATGGCACGAAATTCACCGTACTCTGTGGGGAGGGTCGCCTCGGCAACCCGCGTCACCAGGGACTCCTTCGTCATTCGATACTGAATTAAATCTTTAATCGAAACGATTTTCATCTGATACCGCTTTGCAAATTCAAGCAATTCAGGCAGACGGGCCATCGACCCATCTTCACTCATGATTTCACAAATGACCCCCGCCGGTGTTAAACCCGCGAGACGGGCCATATCCACCGACCCCTCTGTCTGCCCTGCGCGTTTGAGAACACCCCCTTTTTGCGCCTGTATCGGGAAAATATGACCGGGGTGCACC
>Ga0213870_1001210_pt1 | contig 11756 bp, 13 predicted proteins | sample WICALVC2017_Meta_FD_160119 | JGI IMG/M metagenome (GOLD analysis project Ga0213870, IMG submission 160119) | Freshwater microbial communities from subterranean cave lake in Wind Cave National Park, South Dakota, United States - WICALVC2017 | ecosystem: Environmental > Aquatic > Deep subsurface >... | reverse complement strand
TTCCACTTCTCCTTCTCTTCGTCGGTCAGCTCGCGCGTCGTTGCCTTAGGGAACTTGACGTCGATGAAGTCGAACCCCGTCACCCAGTTGCCGATGTAGTTCTCTTCATCCTCGCTGTAAATGACGCAGAGATCTGGCTCCTTGCTGCTGATGTCCCCCAGATTGAGGATTGCCGTCGTTGCCATCATGTAACGTGTCATGCGTGCCTCCTCCTTTCACTCGTTGATTTTTCAACTTGGAAAACGGCGTAATTGCCGCCCTCCAGAACCAATCCCAATAATAGCATATGAGGTTATATAAGTCAAGCTTTTGTACGTGACATCCCCAGAGCGACTTTTGAGAAAGTCCAAAAGGTGCTAAAGAACCGAGCCAAGCCGCGCCATTCTAAAAAGCGACATAACTTTTCATTTACAGGACTGCTCACTTGCGGGGAATGCGGCGCGGCCATTACCGCCCAATACGCGCACGGACACGGTGGAACATATAAATACTATCGTTGCACTAAACGGCTTGGCTCGTGTTCACAAAGTTATCTGCGCGAAGACTTGCTCACCGAACAATTAAAAGCGGAGATCTTAAAAGTCGCTCTTTGCGAAGACTGAAAAGAAAAAATGCTGGCGCAAGTGGAAGTCTGGGAAAAAGAAAATATCCAGTCTGCGCAATCTTTCGCCCAAAATCTTGCAAAGGACATCAGGGAAACAGAAGTAAAGCTCGACAGATTGGTAAATGCCTTTTTGGATGGAAGCATTGAAAAGGAAACCTATCTTGCCAAAAAGGACGAGCTTATCACTACCAAAACAGACCTCCAGCGAAGGAAGTCTGATTTTGGGCAAAAGGGAAACAATTGGATCGAACCTTTACGCGACTGGATTTTAGCCGCTCACCACGCGGAAAAACTGGCTTCGTCCAACGAATTTGATGAAATCAAATCATTGGTGGAAAAAATTGGAACGAACCGACGCCTGCTTTCCAAACAAGTCCTCGTCGGGCTTCGCCCGCTGTTTGATTTAATCCCCAAACAAAAGGGTTTTTGCGAAGCGAGACCCGCCGAAGGCGGGGCGAGCGAACAAACTCTTTCCCTTGAAAATTTGACTTGTCTTGAATGGTCGGGCTGCCGGGAGTCGAACCCGGTTCTTACCCACCCCAAGGGCAAATACTGCCGATGTACTACAGCCCGGTCGTTATGGACATAGTGATAAGAAAGTTTTTAGTGTTTGACATCAAAAGCAAAACTTTTGAATAGCAAAAGTTTTGCTTTTGATGTGTGGAATCCATATACCCCGCATTGTACATGTAATTACAAGAACGCGATTCGCGATTGGTTACTTGTACAACCCCTTTATACACTTTGTACAAGCCTTGATTCTTTTTCCGGCAGGGATGCCAGCTTTGGAGTACGTTAATCTCACCCATTGAAGGTTGGGGTATTTACGTACTTTGTGTGTGGGGTTATAATGGCCACGAAGGAGTTTCCGTTTCCACTCCAGTTGTGATTGTTTCCCGCAAAGGGGACAAGACTTCATTGTACAATAACTATCTATAAATACCGCGAAGTAAGTATCAATAAATATCATCGTATACGCTTATGCTACTTTTTGATATGAATAGATATTATGAGGTTATCTGAAAGTTCATTTCTACTACAATTTTATGTTTTCGGTTGCGACTTCGTCAAGCCGCGCAAAAAGATTTTCGGCGTAGTTCTACTACGCTTCAAATCTTTTTGTTTGCTTTCCTCGTCTCACTCGAAAACATGAAATTTCGTGACGAAAGAATTTTCAGATGACCTCTATGGATATTTTGTAGCACTAATCTAATTTTTTTTCAAGATGGATCAATTTACTATTTTAATTTTTTATATTTTAGTACTACTGTTTTCAGTAGTTATTCATGAGGTGTCTCATGGCATAGTAGCCTTGTGGCAGGGTGACCCCACCGCAAAGTTTACAGGGAGGCTAACGCTTAATCCCATTCCGCATATTGATTTATTTGGTACAATTATAGTCCCATTGTTTTTAATGATACCCGCTCTTTTTGGCACACCAGGACCCATTTTTGGTTGGGCAAAGCCGGTGCCGTATAATCCCTATAATTTACGCAATCAGAAATGGGGGGCTGCAATGGTTAGCCTTGCTGGTCCCGCTTCAAATTTTGTAATAGCGGTGGTATTTGGAATTGCGTTGCGGTTTTTCCCGGCCACGACCGATGTGGTGTTTGTCGAAAACTTGGCGCGGCTGTTGGTCATCATTGTAAGGCTTAATATCCTGCTTGGCATATTTAATCTTGTTCCTATTCCGCCGCTCGACGGCTCCAAACTTCTGTTCTCTGTTCTTCCGTCTCACATGAGTCATATCCAGATGTTCCTTGAGCGGTACGGTTTCATCATTCTTCTCTTCTTCATATTCTTTGCGTTTAAGATTATATTTCCCCTCGTTGCGTCTATTTTTTCTCTGATTACGGGAATGGCTCCATCTTAAGAAGCCAATCTGAATTGCGAAAAAAACTCGGCTAACATCGCGAACAGAGTTTTTTTACCCTTTTTTATTATTATTGACAAATCTTTTTGCCATGGTAAACTCACGTGGTACATTGACATGACACATTGAACCCTAAACATGAAAGGATAGTGGAGGGGAAATGCGATACGTCAGCGGTTTGAGCGCTAGAGAGTTTTGGGCATACGTAAAGACCGGCATGATCGCGGGGTGGATTGTTGCTGCCGTGTACGCTGTTATTTTTGCAGCGGTTATATTCCCGCTAACTGGTACGCAAATTGAAGATGACCACATGGAGCGGGATCTCTATTTTGCTCTCGCGGGGAAAGATGTGGCCGATCAGCGCGCAAAGGATACCGCGGCATATGTAAGGCTCATGTACGGCGAAGGCATTCGCAATCTTAAGGATTATGAGTCCTCTATTGATTTTAAATCATACGATCCAAGTTCCTTGAAATTTGCCCGCGAGCATAAGGGCAGGATTGAGGATATTATTAAAAATCCAGAGAAAGCAGAATGGTACGCCGCAACATACGCCGCACCACCCAGTTGGCAGAGTCGAAGGACCTTATACTTCCTTTTTTCGACGACCGGCGCGTGGTTTTTGCTCGCATTGTGTGTAAGTCTCGGCTACGTATACTATGCGCTTAAGCACCGCAACGGGCCACATGGCAGCCTGTGGTGGAGATATCCATGGAGGGGGCACTTCGCGTACCCGTGGCTTCCCCTGACTATTCCTTACGTGATTTGCGTACAGCCTTGGGTGCTCTTCGTGTTCATCGCGCGCCAAATCATTGGCGCTGATAGAAGCGCAGAACAACAAGAAAGCGCAGAACAACAAGAAAGCGCAGAACAAAAAGAAAGCGCAGAACAAAAAGAAGATGCCGCACGGAAAGAATTCGAGACTCAAGTTGCGCAAGCCCGAGGCAAGCTTCCGGAATCTCGGCGAAAGTGGATTGCGATCACAAGGGATGGACTGGTTTTTGCGAAAGCAGATATCGAAACAAAGATTGGAGAACTACGGGTACAGCTTGCCGAGCTCGGCGCGACCATAGAAGGGAAACAGAGAGATTTAGCTCTCTCCACCGCGCTTGAGAGGAAGCTGGAGGAAGCAATACAGGGAAGGAGTGAAATGCCCCTCGTCGAAGTAGATCAGGAATTTGATGCCGTCTCGAAAACAAACGGCGTAAGGGCGTTTCAAGTTACTTCCGACATGTTGGAAGTTTTTACCGAGACGGTCTTTATTGGGCTGGGCGAAGAGATGTTTGAAATCGGCGATTTTCTTGTGACAATAGACATACGCGACAAAGGGACGATCACTGTAAAAAATTTAAGAAATACCGCAAGGAATGGAACGCATCATCCTTTTAGTCGGAGAGCTGTAGGTTTTTGTTTCGGGGACCATACCGACAATGTTTGGAGCGCGTTAACTCGAAGAGATTTCCTGCCGCTCATCACCTTTATTATTGAAGCGCTCCGGTCTCCAAATGGGCTGAGTAGAGGTGTACTAATGAACTGGAGATTAGTTGAGAGAGGAGGGCATAATTCATGAAGAAATCGCAAGAAGTAAGGACTAGATGGGGCTTGCGTGTTGTGAGTGAACGCCCGGCGCGACTTCCGGATCCACCTCGCGTTTTTCTTCCTCTTCATGAGGCGAAAAAGCTTTGGGGATTTGTGCGCGGAGTTCACGGGGAGATTAATGGTCTTGGGCTGGTGGAGGCGAAGCGAATAGGACGTGATTTCCTGATCAAAGAGATATTTATCCTTCCCCAAAGCGCAAGTGACGGGCACGCAGAAATTAATGGTCCGGCCTTTAACCGCTACGTAGCTACGTGCGAGGATCCGGGGAAAATTCGCTTCCAGTGGCATTCCCATGGAAAGATTGGCGTATTCTTTTCAGGTCGAGATCTGGAAACTATCTCAAGATGGCCAGCCGAATATCTTATTAGTCTGGTTGTGAACAAAGCCGGTAAGTACGAATGCCGGTTGGACATCTTTGAGCCAGTGTATCTTTGCCTTGCGGTAGAGCTGTACATTGTCGTTCCTATCGAAGCGGAAATTATGAGCCTTTGTGAAGATGGGATAAAGAGGAATGTGCGAGAGACCTGGCCAGACAAGCTCGAAAGATTTTTGTCCGGTCAAAGCGAAGAGCTTCCCGCCGCTGAAAGGGGGATGCTCAAGCTCCCGCTCTCAGCCTTTTCTTTCCCTGGAGAGGAGGCAACCGATGACTGATTACTCTCGGCAGGTTGACATTATCTCTCCCGACATGTTAATATTCCCACTGAAGATCATAGGAGTGGGTCATATAGGGAGCAACGCAGCCCATGAATTTGCAAGTCTTGGCTGTCCCCAGATGACCCTCTATGACGACGAACAAGTTGAGGGGGTGAATATTCCTGCCGGATTTTTCAGGGAAGATGACGCGGGAAAGCTGGGAAAAGAAGGGGCATTCAAAGTAGACGCCGTACGAGAGGCAGTGCACCTGTTTTTACCGGATTGTCAAATTCAAACCTTCCGAGAGAAATTCACGGGACAGCGTCAGTTGGAAGGTATTGTAGTTTCTGGCGTTGATTCCATGGACGCTCGAAGAACGATTTGGAAATGGATACGCTCAAATGCGGTATTCGTGCCTCTCTATATTGACGGACGAACCGGAGGAGAGATTATCCAGATTCATACGGTACGGCCGAGTTACCAAGAGGATATCGAATGGTACGAAAAGAAGCTTGAGCACGAAGGCGCGCCCCTTCCATGCGGTGCAAGAAGCATTGGATATGGCGCAAGGATTGCGGCGGGTTTAATCGCGTCGCAATTCAAAAAATGGCTCAAAAAAGAAGAATACTTTACGACCATTACCTTTAATGTGGGAGAGGCAATCTGGATTAGGGAGGGGAAAATCAATTGAGAAAGGAGGCAAAATAGAAGACAGGAACCCGGGCATTCCTCGCGCGAACCAAGGACGAAAAAATAGAAAGAGGAGGAACAACAATGACAGTTAGAGTAAGAGGTCTTGTCGTAAAAACCAATAAGGAAGTCGGGCACAGGCAGGGCATGACCGTGGCGCAGGCCCTTGGGGAAGCGGAGGTGTCTGCTCCTGCGGGCAGCACCGTCACTGTTTATCAAATGGACGGCAGGAACGTTGCCGGGGAGAGGCCGGTTCCTCTGAACGATCTTGCCACTGCGCTGGTCGCGGATAACGAGACGGTGGTGGTGACCCCGCCGGTCGCTAACGGCTAGAACTCCATAAGACTCAAAGACTTATAGGAAGAAAGGCAGCAACGCTGCCTTCTTTTATTGACAATAAACTTGCTCTTGAGTAAGATAGTTCATATATGCCAACTATCCATCAACTTATCAAACGACCGAGAAGCAAAGCAAAGAGACGAACGAAAGCGCCCGCGCTTGCGCGGGGATTTAATGTGCTCAAAAATGAACCTAAGCGATACTGGTCGCCATTTAAACGAGGAGTGTGTACGAGGGTGACCACCACTACTCCAAAGAAGCCCAACTCCGCCCTTCGAAAAATTGCGCGTGTGCGGCTGACAAACGGGATGGAAGTTACCGCATATATCCCCGGCGAGGGACACAACCTCCAGGAGCACTCGGTCGTCCTTATTCGGGGCGGAAGGGTAAGGGATTTGCCGGGAGTGCGCTATCACATTGTGCGCGGCGTACTTGATACTGCCGGAGTGGAGGCTCGAAAACAGCAGAGGAGCAAGTATGGCGCAAAACATCCTAAAGAATAAGTTTTAACGATGAGAAGAAGAGCACAAGTTAAAAGAAATATTGCCCCGGACCAAAAATATAACAATGTTATAGTCGCGAGGCTGATTAACTATATCATGTGGGACGGGAAAAAGAGCATAGCGCGAGATGTCGTGTATGACGCTTTTGATATTATCACGAAGGAAACCAAGAAAGAGCCACTCGATATATTTGATGAGGCAATCAAAAACACCTCCCCACTTTTGGAGGTGAAATCTCGTCGAATCGGGGGTGCAAACTACCAAGTGCCAAAACAAGTAAAGGGCGACAGGCGCCTAACACTCTCTTTGCGTTGGATGATCAATGCCGCGCGTACAAAGAAAGGAAAAGGAATGGCCGACAAACTTGCCGCTGAGCTCATCGACGCCTCGAAAAATACCGGTGCTGCGGTGAAAAAGAAAGATGATACTCACCGCATGGCACAGGCAAACAGGGCTTTTGCGCATTTTGCGTGGTAAGGGCTTTGTCGGGCGCCGGTCGTCATTCACATATGCCTCGTGCCTATCCAATTGAAAAAAATCGCGACATCGGCATTATTGCTCATATAGACGCCGGTAAAACCACTGTTAGCGAGCGTATTTTGTTTTATACCGGAATTTCACATCGCATCGGCGAGGTGCACACAGGAGACACCATTATGGACTGGATGGAGCAGGAGAGAGAGCGGGGGATTACTATCACCGCGGCTGCTACTACGTGTCACTGGATTCCTCGGCCGTATGCCAAGGAGGATACATTGAATGAATACCGGATAAATATTATTGACACCCCGGGGCATGTTGATTTTACGGTAGAAGTAGAGCGGTCTTTGAGAGTGCTTGACGGAGGAGTGGTGGTATTTGATGGGGTTGCCGGAGTGGAACCACAATCTGAAACAGTATGGCATCAGGCCGATAAATACAAGGTCCCGCGCATTTGCTTTATCAACAAACTGGATCGCATGGGGGCAAGTTTTGAAAAAAGTCTTCAGTCTATCCTTGACCGGCTTACCCCAAACGCCATAGCGATTCAGATGCCCATAGGCAGTGAAGGTTCGTTTGAGGGGGTGGTGGATATTTTTGAAAAAAAAGCATTCCGCTTTTCGGGGGAGAATGGCGAAAAAGTCGAGGAAGGGGAAATTCCCGACGAGATGCGAGAGAAAGTCGAAGAAGCCCGAGGAAAACTGGTCGAAAAAGTTGCGGAGCAGGACGATACGCTTATCGAAAAATACTTGGCTGGTGAAGAAATAAGCGTGGAAGAATTACGGCGGGGCTTACGCAAGGCGACGATTGAAAATACTCTTGTCCCGGTCCTGTGCGGCTCCGCGCTCAAAAATAAAGGTGTGCAGCTGCTGCTTGATGCGGTGGCGCACTATCTTCCAAGCCCCGTTGACTTGCCGCCAGTGAAAGGGGAAGATCCAAAAACGAGCCAAGAGCTGATACGTGAGGCGAGCGATGATGAAAAGTTTGCGGCCCTTGCCTTCAAAATCGCAACGGATCCGTTCATTGGGCAGCTGGTTTATTTTCGGGTGTATTCAGGAACCTTGGATAAGGGTTCGTATGTACTCAACTCGACAACCGGAGAGAAAGAGCGCTTGAGCAGAATTGTCCGCATGCATGCCAATCATCGAGAGGAGGTGGACAGTGTGTACGCCGGTGAAATAGGGGCGGCAGTCGGCCTCAAGCACACCACCACCGGAGACACGCTTTGCGAACCGGAACATCCTATTCTTCTTGAAAAAATCATCTTTCCCGAGCCGGTCATTTCCATACGCATTGAGCCTAAAACCAAAGCGGATCAGCAGAAAATGGGGCTTGCGCTGCATCGACTTGCCGAAGAAGACCCCACGTTTCGGATTCACAGTGATCAGGAGACCGGAGATACTATTATATCGGGCATGGGGGAGCTGCACCTGGAAATAATTGTGGACAGGATGCTACGAGAGTTCAAAGTGGGAGCAAGTGTTGGCCAGCCGCAAGTCGCGTATCGGGAAACAATAAAGCAGAGCGCCGAGGCCGAAGGGAAATACATTCGCCAGTCCGGCGGGCGAGGCCAATACGGGCATGTGTGGGTTCGCGTTGAGCCTCTAGAAAGAGGGACCGGCTTTGAGTTTGTAGACGCGATAAAGGGGGGAATTATTCCAAAAGAGTTTATATCTGCCGTACAGAAAGGAATTCACGAAGCTATGGATAAAGGAGTCCTTGCGGGGTACCGGTTGATAGATCTGCGCGCTACTCTGTATGATGGTTCATATCATGAGGTAGATTCTTCCGAAGCTGCCTTTAAAATTGCGGGATCGATTGCCTTGCAGGCGGCCGCGAAAAACGCGATCCTCGTGCTGCTTGAGCCATTGATGAAAGTAGAGGTTATTGTGCCGGAAAATTTTCTTGGAGATATTACGGGTGATTTATCAGCGCGCCGCGCAAGTATTGAAGAAATGGGAGAAAGGGGTACTATGAAAACAGTTGCCGCGAGGGCACCGCTCGCGCAGATGTTTGGGTACGCGACCCAGCTTCGCTCTCTGACAGAGGGGAGGGGGTCGTATACCATGGAGTTTAGCCACTATGCCGAGGTGCCCGCGAACGTGGCGCAGGAAATTATTGAAGGGAAAAGGAAATAAAATTGTTATGAGCCAGATAACTAGTTTCAGGTGTAGCATAGCAATGTAACAATGTAACAATGTAACTATGTGGTCTACTATTAAATCAATTTTACAAAACAAAACAGATAAATGTCTGATTATCGAGAACGGTGAACCCAAGTATGTTCTTTTGACTTTTGAAGAATATCAACACTTGCAAAAAGGACAAGGTCATAGTATAGTAGAAGAACGCGCGGGTAAGAATGGCGCGAGTGGTGAGGTTAATGCGGAGCTCCAGGATATGGCTATGGACATAGAAGAAGAATCAGAAGACTCGCTGTACGAAACCGCGAAAGAAGAGACGAGCCCGCGGACGATAAAAATAGAGGACTTACCGTTTTAGGGGTTGACCTTTGTTAGTAAATCGTTTACGATAGATGTTGTGCCATTAAATGCAAGGCAACATGAAACATGAAACATGAAACATGAACAAAAACATGCTCCATGCTCCATGGTACATGTTACATGATTTCGTATGGCAGCAGAAAAATTTGAACGAACAAAGCCCCATATTAACGTAGGTACTATCGGGCATGTTGACCACGGGAAGACTACCCTGACTGCGGCAATTTTGAAGTATGCAAAACTGAAAGGATGGAGGGCGTCTGATAAGGGGGTGGATCAGATTGACTCGGCTCCAGAAGAGAGAGCAAGAGGAATCACTATTGCTCTTGCTCATGTTGAGTATGAAACCCCGAATCGTCATTACGCCCACATTGATGCTCCGGGTCATGCCGACTATATCAAAAACATGATTACAGGGGCTGCGCAAATGGACGGAGCGATCCTCGTAGTTTCCGCGGCGGACGGCCCGATGCCTCAAACGCGGGAACATATCCTTTTGGCACGGCAGGTTGGGGTACCTTCGGTACTCGTATTCCTGAATAAGGTAGATCAGGTGGATGATCCAGAGCTTATTGACCTGGTGGAGACAGAGGTGCGAGAGCTTTTAACGAAGTACGAGTTTGACGGCGAAAAAACCCCTATCATCAAAGGATCAGCCCTCCAGGCATTGGGGGCGGGTTCGGCAGACGATGAGGCGGCAAAATCGGTAGGAGAGCTTTTGCAGGTCATGGATGACTACTTTCCAATTCCGGTGCGCGACATGGATAAGCCCTTCCTTATGCCCATTGAGGACATTTTCTCTATTGAAGGACGAGGAACCGTAGTGACAGGGAGAGTTGAGCGAGGAAAGATTAAAATTGGGGACGAGGTAGAGATTGTAGGAATTCGCGCAACGCAGAAAACCGCGGTGACCGGAGTCGAGATGTTCAATAAATCACTCGACGAGGGTATCGCGGGAGACAATGTCGGACTTCTTCTTCGAGGAACAAAAAAAGAAGATGTAGAACGGGGGCAAGTTATTGTTATTCCTGGCTCTGTGACTCCGCATGTGGAATGTGAAGGAGAGGTGTATATTCTAACAAAAGAAGAAGGCGGGCGCCATACCCCATTCTTTACGGGATACAAGCCCCAGTTTTATTTGAGGACAACGGATGTAACAGGGGACGTTACACTTCCCGAAGGTACCGAGATGGTCATGCCGGGAGATACAGTGAACTTGAAAATAAAGCTGGTAGTACCCGTAGCCCTTGAAGCGCAACAGCGCTTTGCTATTCGAGAAGGAGGCAAGACTGTGGGGGCAGGAGTGGTGACAAAAATAGTGAGCTAGGCGCTACTAGGGGGGAAAAATTCTAACCCCTAAAGCCTAAAGTCTAGATCCATGAGTCCTTCACAAACCGCAACAACAAAGTCTGAAACGAAGACGAGCACAAAGACAAAGAAACAGGAGGCAGAAGTACAGACAAAGATTCGCATCAGAATAAAAGCATACGATCATAAGGTCATCGACGCAAGTGTGCGGCAGATTGTCGAGACCGCTCTTCGACACGGAGCAGAGGTACACGGTCCTATACCTCTTCCTACCGAAAAGCATGGATACACGGTAAACAGATCCTCGTTCGTGCATAAGGACGCACGAGAGCAGTTTGAAATGCGGATTCACAAACGGCTGATTGACATCGTAAATCCCACACCTCAGGTTATTGATGCGTTGACGGACTTGAACTTACCGGCAGGAGTGGATGTTGAAATAAAAATGTGATGTCCATAACATAATGCGAAATAATTAATATTTATTCGCAACTGTTGCTATATCAATTCACAAAAATATAAAACGTATTAATGTTCGGGATATAGTCAAAAAAGCTGGCTACCCCAGCTTTTTTGATACAAGTATGAGGTTTCTTCTTGGCGTAAAACTTGGTATGTCTCAGATTTTTGACGAAAGTGGGAAAGTATTCCCTGTAACTTTAGTTGAAACAGGGCCTGTTGTAGTAACGCAGGTGAAGACCAAGGAGAAAGATGGGTATCGGGCGGTGCAGGTTGGGTTCGGTAAGAAAAAGAAACTGACCAAGCCGCTCAAAGGGCATATGAAGAATTTGGGGGATTTTCGCTGGATCCGCGAATATAGAATGAAGAACGATGAATCAAAAAACAAGGGGGAGGAGGATGTGAAGACCGGAGATACTATTGACGTCGCGGTATTTCGTGAAGGAGACAAAGTTACATTAACTGGTATTTCGAAGGGAAAGGGATTTCAGGGAGTGGTGAAACGGCATGGGTTTCATGGGCTGCCTAAGACCCATGGTACAAAGAAGAAACACCGTTCGCCCGGGTCGATTGGTTCGCGGTTCCCCCAGCACGTGCGAAAAGGGAAGCGGATGGCCGGCCGCATGGGTTCTGATAGAGTCACGCGGCGCAATGTGCAGATTGTAAAAATTGACAAAGAGAATAACGTGATTGCCGTCAAAGGCCCAGTTCCCGGAGCCCGCGGGACGCTTGTTGAAATACGAGGATAATTTAGTGTACCCTGT
>Ga0213870_1001209_pt1 | contig 11758 bp, 16 predicted proteins | sample WICALVC2017_Meta_FD_160119 | JGI IMG/M metagenome (GOLD analysis project Ga0213870, IMG submission 160119) | Freshwater microbial communities from subterranean cave lake in Wind Cave National Park, South Dakota, United States - WICALVC2017 | ecosystem: Environmental > Aquatic > Deep subsurface >... | reverse complement strand
GTTTATTATTGACTTTAATACTGTAGTATGCGGGGCACCCATTTTAGTCTACATTGCATGGGTCGCGAGTTTTTTAAATTATTTTATTATTGTTGCTGCGTTTTATTTTTATTGAGTTTTTATTTAATGTATTTGCACTTCTTGCTTTTCACAATAGAGCACGCATTAAACTCTTTATCATTAACTAGTCAAATTAATCTTTTAATCAATTTAAAATCAAAAAAATTATTCAAATTTCTTGTTAGTGTGCTTTCTTTTTCTAGAAAATTTATACTTCAATTTTCAGCTCAAGCTCTTTGGAAAAAACTTTTTTTATGCCGTCTTTTGTTATGGTTACGATGTCAATGCCATTTCCTGAAGCAATGTCTCTTTGCACGGCTGCATTTATGCATTTTGCAGCCAGCTTGACTCCTTCGTCGACAGATAGGCCTTTTTTGTACAAAGTTTCCAAAACTCCGAATGCCATTACAGATCCAGATCCTGAAGAAATGTAATCATCAATCTCAACAATGGAGCCGTCAGGGCTCAAATCATAAAGGTGAAATCCGCTGGAGTCCTTGCCACCTACAATGAAATGTGATATTCCCGGTATTAAGCTGAATTTTCTTATATTGTTGTAAACAAAGTTTGCAAGAAGGTTTGCTGCTTCCCTCACAGTTGTTTCCCTTCCAGTTCTCAGGTCCTTCAATTTCAGTTCTGCCTTTAGATATTTTGTCAATAACTGCACATCTGAAACAGTTCCAGCTACAGTGACTGCTATGCTGCCTGTTATATTAATGATTTTGTCAAACTTCTTGTAGGATATTAAGTAGCCGGATGTGGCCCTTTTGTCTGCCGCTAATACAAGACCATCTTTACAAACTAAGCCTATAGTCGTTGTACCAGTTTTCATCTCTGTATTTTCCATCCTTAAAACCTTTGAGAATTTCTATTTAATATTGGATATGTTTAAGTAATATTTAAATGTTGCGGTTAATCTTAGGATTTATAAGTCACTATTTAAATATTAGTTCTTTCTTATTCTATTAAATGAAAGTGCCAAGAGATTTATCGGGCGTTGATGCAATTAAAGTATTAAAGAAGCATTACGGCTGGGAAATTCACAGCAGGGAAGGAAGTCATGTAACATTAAAAAAGATTAATGAGAAAATTATACTGACTGTTCCACTTCATAACCAATTGGATGTTGGAACTTTCTTAGCGATATTGAGAAAAGCCAACATAGAAAAAGACGATTTTATTGAAAAATTATAAACTAAGCAGGTATCTCAACAGGTATGTTTTCCAATTCTCTTGGCAAAACCTCTAATTTATTTTTCTTTTTAACCACCCCTAGTTTCTCCAGTTCGTCGCCTAAAATGCCTAATTCATTAGCACTCTTAAGATGAAGTTTTATAGCTTCAGCCACATTTTTTCTGGTTTCCTTTAAAGTCAGGCCTTGTGTGACTATATTCAAATCTACGCATTCTGCAACAAATCCATTCCTTCCTTTTTTCATTATAAATGGGACTTCCAGAACATTCTTTTCAAATTTAGAATTTATTACTTTCTTCATACATAACTTATGGAATATTGAATTATATAAATGTTGCGGTTATAAATATGGCAATTATTTTGGAGGAGGATAATATTCAAACTGAATTTTTGAATTTAATCCGACATATGTTGGGCCGAGTTCTCTGTATCTGATCAATATTTCTCTATCAACAAGATTATTTATTATTGCGTTGCAATACCTTCTGAACGGCGTTGTTCCAGCACTATCAATTTTTCCAAGGTCTTTTGGCTCGAAATCCAGATATCCTATTGCTGTTACAGGCTTTGTTTTAAGTCTCCTAAAATGATTCCTTAATTTTGTTACCATTCTTTGATAACCTCTTCCTAAACCCGTATCCAATGCATCCAGTCTTCGTATATTTTGATCTATAAAACTTATAATTCTATTGCCGTTGTTGCTACTGATATATTCAAAAATAAACTCTTGCAAGACTCGGTAAGAAGCAGTATGCTGGTATTCTCTTCCTCCTTTTTCTGAATCAGAAGATATGACAAAGCTGACTATGGCCCGTTCCAAATCGCTTAGGCCGTCCTGCTGAGAAAGCTCCAGACCAAACCATGGGCTATTGGAAACAAATTCTCTAGGCTCGGGAGAACGTTTCAAGTACATTTTACATCATAGTAATAATTTACTTCAAACTTCCTTCAAACAAAGCATTCACAGCATTCACAAAAAACGGAGAATTTATCCAGATTGCGACTTCGTAATCAGGCGCAATATTTTCATTTGATATCATAAATACCATCTCTCTTCCATCAACAGTTACAAAGCTTGTTTGAGAAGAGTATTCGACATGCTCGACATTCTGCAATTTCTTAAGCACATTCTTATTATAAGGTGAATAAAGCCTGGCTTTTACCCCTTTCTTGTTGAAATTTGGCATGAAGTTTTTCATTAATTTAACCATTCTTTCCAAATGCTGGCTCGTTGCTACAACAATAATATTTGATTTTGCTTTTGGAAGCGTGTCTTTTACGAATCTATTTATTGAAGTTCTTCCAATGATTGACTTTGAAATTGAATTAATGTCGACGTGCTGTATTCCTGTCTTATGCAGCAATTCTAGCTCCTTAAATTCCTCTGTCTCCTTAATGCTTTCAATTTGCGCGGCTACTTCGTCAGCATCATCCTTTATAGTTCTCTTGATCCTTTCAAGAATCACCTCAGGCTTGACTGCAAGATATTTTATTGGTTTTCCTATCTTCATTATGATAAATCCTTTCTTTTCAAGAGATTCCAGAACATCATAGCATCTGCTTCTTGGCACTCCTGAAATGTCAGCTAGTTCGCCTGCAGAAGCAATGCCCCTTGTCAATAAAGAGGTCCAAATCTTGACTTCATAAATATTCAATCTGAAATGTTTCTTTAAATCCAATAAAAATTGTTTTTCCTGCTGCATTCTTAACTTAAAGTAACAATAACATATATTTAAAGCTTTCTATTTTATAACTACTTTAAAGTGGTTATATACAATTTAGTTAATTTTCTTAGAAAATAAATCAAATAAAAGAAGAAATAATATAAAAAATATTTAATCCCTTCTTGCGAATAATGCGACTATTAATATTATCCCCAAGATGACTACTATAATCTCTGCAATTATTACGCCAACAACGAATGCGTTGCTTTTGAAGAAGCTCTCTTCTGTGACAGTTGTGTCAGGCGGCACTACAACAACAGGTGGCTTTTGAACAACCGAAGGAGGGCTAACAACCTCAACCTCTTCTTCTTCTACAGTTTCTTTCTTCTCTTCTTTCTTGAATGTCGCGCAATCGTTGACAGTTAATGTAACAGTGTCATCTGTCTTTTTTCTGTCATCATCATACAAAGCCCTTAAAGTGATTGGATAGCTTCCAGCTTCTACATCATTTGGAACGTTAAATGTAAATACTTTTGAGAACCTGCTTGAGTCTTCATTAGGCTCAGCTTCTAATTCGCCTATATCCTCTTTAATCTCAAGCGATAAGTCAGGGCTTAATATTTGGACTTTTACATCTTCTTCGTCTTCACTTCCAACGTTTATGACTGTAAGTCCTGCCTTCACATTTTTCCTGTTGCATGAAACTTCCTCAGGGCTTAATGTGCTTCTTGTTATCTTAAGCAAATGGCTTTCTTTGTCAACTTCAAGCCTAAGCCTCATAGTTATTTTCTGGTCTGTGCCGTTCTCGTCGTCTCCTTCTGCCTCTATAAGAACATCAAAATCGTCTTCGTCAACTTCTAATGGCACATCAAACTTTAAAGTCACTCTTTTGTCTCTGCCGGGGCTTAAGTCGAATTCGTTTGATTCTTCCTCAAGTTCCTCGCCATCATCTATATCCTCAATTGTCACTGTGACTTGAACATCCTCAATATCAAGATTTTCAGCGCTTGTAAAGTTGCTCTTTATCTCTATCCTGAACTCAACTGTGTCGCCGGGCTCTGCTTCTTCGCTGATTGTTTCGCCGTTCCTCAGATTCTTGTCTGTCTTGCTTCCTACCTTTACATCAACGTCAGAAAATTCTAAAGCCTGTCTGGCAGCATAAGCTACATTCAGCAAAAATATAAATATAACAAGACTTATCAATATTGATATTATTTTTATTTTAACCACATGCTATGTGAAAAAACCACTAGTATATAAATCTTTTGCTATTTTGTAATAGTAACAAACAAAAAATTTTACTGTAGAAAGGTATAAATATTCACTAAAATTCAAACAATCATGGTTGGCAACACTCCGAATTTCACAAAAATAGATGTTCTTAGGTGTTTTCTGAGGTTTAAAAAAAACTTGGGTAGGCAGGAGCTTGCAAGAGAATTAGAGCTGGGAGAAGGAACTATCAGAACGATTCTTGAAAAGCTAAAAGAGAAAAATCTTCTTGAAAGCACAAAAAAAGGGCATTTTTTGAGCAAAAGAGGAACGGAAATATTAAGTCAAACATTTATCGGAGTTAGCTTGCCTAAGGAAGTAGAAATAAAAGAAATTTATCCAGGGTATAAGAAGATTGCAATTCTGCTAAAAAATGCGTCAAATTTTAAAGAAGTTTACAAGCTAAGGGACATAGCTGTGAAAAATGGAGCAGAAGGTGCAGTAATTTTGCATTACAAAAATAAGCTTTACGCTCCGGAATCTGACTACAATTTTGACTATAGTGAGCTGGAGAAATATTTTAGGCTTGAGAATGGGGATGTTTTGATTATATCATTTTCAAATAATAAAAGATATGCGGAAAACGGCGCTTTTGCAATAGCTATAGAGCTTAGCCAAGAATTAAAAAAATTTATGAGCAGTTTTTAAAATGGATAATTTGCTGTTTGTAAGCTGTTCCCATGGGAAACATTTGGGATATAAGATAGCAAGAAGCATGCATCTTAAACATTCAGAATTGGCTGTCAATAAGTTTCCTGATGATGAATTGCTTATTAGATTTAATTCCAATTTAAAAAACAAAATTGTTATTTTAGTGCAGTCTTTTTATAAAAATATAAGCGATTGTATTGTTGAAGTTATTCTTGCTGCAGGCACTGCTAGAGATTTAGGCGCGAAAAAAGTATATTTGATTGCGCCATATTTTCCTTATTTGAGGCAGGACAAGAGGTTTCATGAAGGCGAGTCAATAAGCCAGGAAATAATAGCTGAATTAATTGAAAGATATTTTGATTCCATATATATAATAGACCCTCATTTGCACAGAAAAAATTCACTAAATGACATATTTAAAATAAAATCAGTAAAATTGTCTGCAAACAATTTAATTGCAAATTACATTAAAAAAAATATTAAAAATCCTGTGATTATTGGGCCTGATGCGGAAAGCTATAAATGGGCAAAAAATGTTGCTGATTTAATTAAAGCTGAGTCAAGAATTTTGAGGAAAAAAAGATATTCCCCATATCATGTTGAAGTCAAATTAAATAAAAAGATTGAATTGAAGGGCAAAAATGCTGTTATTGTCGATGACATAGTCAGCACAGGCCACACAATCATAGAGACGGCAAAATTATTAAGGAAATTAGGCGCTAAGAATATTTTTTGCATTTGCGTTCATGGGATTTTTGTTAATGATGCAATAAAAAAATTCAAGAAAAATAAGATAAAAATTATCTCTACCAATACCATTCCGAATCCTGCTGCGGGGATTGATGTGAGCGGAGTGATTGCAAAAAATTTAAGATGAGTAAATTAGAATTATTTAATATACTTTAATAGCTTCTTTTATATTTTTTATAGCCTCTTCTTTAGTATCGCCTTCTGAAATGCATCCGGGTAGAGATGGAACATATGCAGTAAAACCGCCTTCTTCCTGAGGTTCCAAAACAATAGTTAATTTCATGACGAAAAATAAATTAAACTAGTATATAAATTTGATGCTTTTGTTCTTGTAATTTATTCATATATTTGATATTAATAAAAAATGCAGAGAATGATTTGAAGAACATGGGAATAAGCTATTTGAACGATGATGATTTGCAGTTCAAGTAGATTTTTCTTTCTATATTGTTCTTAGTCACCACTATGCAGAAAGGAAAGTTTTAAAAAGCGATGGGAATTACGACTCATGACTCTTATGGATATAGAACAAACAATTAGGAACCTTAATGAAATGTATCCGTATTGGCCTATAGTTGCGGCTACAGCTACTGGCATTGTTGGTTACACAATAGGACTAGTTCATGGAATGTCAAAAGGACAAGCTACTGACAGAACTTTCACAAGCCCACGTTTTGAAGAAACTGATGATAGTTATCAATCAAGAACAATCTCTGAAGCGAAACTAACTGGTAAAGATTCAACAATAACTGGTGTAGTCGAAGAATTTCACATAGACCAAAATTGTTATTCTGGAGTGATCTCAGATGGAACAGGACGCGTTCCTTTTTCTATTGACCGTGAGCTGATTTCTTTGGAGCAAGAGGGCTTGGTTCCTGTACTTTTGAGAGATTCTAAAGAAAAAAAGGTCCCTTTAAAAATGGGAGGGGCATTTTCAAAAGATGATAAAGCATTTTTTACCGAAGTGCTTGAACATAGACTTGATGGAGAAGTTTATAAGATTTAAAGAGTGTAAGTTCATTTATATAAAGACTTTATGATAATCAATTCTGCATCTTCCGCAAATCCTAGAATTCTTCTGCCTTTCAGTCACCATAAACCTGTAGAAGTTGTTGCACCTTCTGCAGACTCAGACATTATTTCACTTTCTTTAGCTAGTGCATCATTTATTTGTCGTGCAATCTTTTCATCTTCTTGTTCAAGAGAGAATTCCCCGGCAATTAACTGTCTTTGCACTTGATTTATTTTCATAACTAAGTGAGTGCATTCCCTACACATGCTTGTTCCAGAAATATAAACTCTTTCTGAAGCTTCAAATTCTTTGCCGCAACGGGAGCATTTGCCTGTTACAATTTTTATGTCCCTATCCAATCCGGGAATTTTCATAACCTGTTGGAAATAGAATTAGTATTTAAATTTAGCAGTCCTTTTTGTGAATAATTCGGATTATTCACGGCAAACAAATCCGTCATCGTTTAGCTTAGTAGAACCTTTAGATAAAATTATGTTGCCATTCTCGTCTTCAATGTAAATACAAAAATCATTTTTAACATTCAGAGAATTTTTAAGTTCTTCGTAACCCATATTTTGAACTTCTTTCAATTTATTCGCATTAACTTCACCATTATTTGCTATGCTCAATTTATGGTCATCAAGCAGCAAAAATGTTATTTTTTCTGCTTCGATGGTTTTGGATGCGTTTTGCTCGAAAATGCTGACTATCATCACTATCACGACAACAATAAACACCAACACAATTTCATCAATTTTATAATTTGGCTTTTTCATTTAAAATCTATCCACAAGTTGCAACAACAAGCCGAACAGGCTTGCCATTGTAAACAACAATTCTTACCATTTTTACCAGAGTTCCGCTTGAGCAGCTTACAACAGCCTTTATTTCAACCTTCAGCTTCGGGCTTCCAGAAGCGCACACAACATAGTGGCTTGCATTATAGTCTCTAATCCATCCGGGCTGCGATAAATCGCAAGCATTTTTTGCAATATCATCATAAAAAGTGCATCCATTTTTGCCATCACAGGAAGCATGAACAAGATTGTCAGCAGCATAAGTGCAGTCTGCTTCGCATGATGTGCCTAATACCAAGCTGAAATTTGCTTCAACCTGCTGCCTTCCCAAAACTACAACATTAGTTTTTGTCTGAGGCGCGTAATCAGGATGTGAAGCAACTAAGTTGTAAGTGCCGCAGCTTATGCTTGCTGAATAATCGCCAAGCTGGTTTGTTGTAGCTGTTTTGACTGTTGTTAAGTCCTTTTTAATGTTTATATCAGCTAATAAAATTGGCTGATTGTTTTGGTTTTTCACATAGCCATTTAAAGTGCCATCGCAATCTTGGTCAGAGCAATCAGTTGAGCCATCTAAGTCATCATCAATTCCATTTGCGCAGTCTATTTCAAATTCAGGAACCCATTGGCCTGGGGAACGGGCAACGCACTTTAGCCTGAAAGTATCTCCAGGCAAGGTTATGGAAGCTCTATCTTCATAGCACACTCCATTGACGACGCAAGAATTGGGATTAGTGCAGCATGAAGAATCACTTGGATTGTATGGGCAAGCGTAATAGTTATTGTTGTTAATCCTGTCTCTTATCCTTTCACATTCTGCTTCGTTGCCTTCGCTGTAGCACCTTCTGAATAAATCCCTAAATTGATATTCTTGAAGAAGCTTGCATTCTCTTGAAATTGTAGTGCAGCATCCTGCAACTCCAGAGCAGTCACTATCAACGCAATCTGTTTTTCCATCACAGTCGTTGTCTAAGCTGTCTTTGCAAGTTGCTGATGTTTCAGTTGCAGTTTTTGTTGAATCATAAACATTAGCAGCATTGTCGCATAAAGAATCTCCGCATTGCAAGTCTTTTGCATCATTGTCTGCATTAGTGCCAGAGTTTGTCCAGGTACAGCTGGGGCATGTTTGATATCTGTCATTTACGCATTGTGTTTCTCCTGTAGTACAAGAGCCAGAGCTTGAGCAAGGTCCCCATTGACAGTTGTTTAAGCAAGTTCTTGCTTTGCATGCTCTGCATCCTGAGCTGTCTGTTTGTCCTGGCTCACAAACACCTTGCCCTGTGCATGAGCCCCATTGGCTATTGCTTTGGCATGTTTGCGTTCCGCATGAGCCGCAGGATTGAGTTTGTCCAGGACTGCAAGCACCTTCTCCTGTGCAACTTCCCCACGAGCCCCATCCACAAGATGAAGTGCAAGTTCTTGTTTGTGTGCCTCCATTGCCGCATGCTTGGCTTTGAGTTTGTCCAGGATAACATGAGCCTTCTCCACTGCAATACCAGTTACTCCATTGGCAGGCACTATCACAATCTCTCCTATAAGTTCCGCAAGCACCGCAGCCGCCATCAAATTCTGAAGAGCCAGTAGAGCAAATGCCTTCATTGGCGCATTGATAAGAATTTGTCCATTGACCTAAACTATCACAAAACCTTTGCTGTGTTCCACAATTGCCGCAACTGTTGCCGGTGTTTTGCCATGTATTTTGAGCACATTCTTGTGGAAACTCACATGAATCACCGCCCCAAACTTTACCAACAAGACAACAATGCCCACTAGAACATTGCAAAGGAGCACAACAACCAGAATGACATTGCTCTCCTTCTAAATTACTGCAACCATTACATGCACAAGTTCCAGAAATACATTCATTTATACCAGGTTCTAATACTGCAAAAGGACAATCATATAATGGAGTATAACCTGATGCACATACATTTGCACCTTTACAATCCTTAGGTCCAGGTCCAAAATCAAACCATAGACCAGGTTTGCAAAAACATGCATTAATATCTGAAGGATCATGAGAAGCTGTTACATAAATAGAAGATAATGCAAAGACAAATACAAGAATTATTGCAAACTTAAAAATATTCTTCAAATTAACACCTCTTTTATCAAAGAAATAAAATTAAAGTATAACTATATAAAATTTTTGATTTTAATTTGGAAAATCTTTATGGTTGGTTGTCAGGGACACCTTGATTGTTTTGACCTGCCTTTCTGTTGTGTTTTATGACTGCAAAGTAATCTCCTACAATCTGTAAAAATTTATTATCACTTGTGTTCGTTAATGGCATACGAGCTGCATGAAGATCGTAGCCACTAGTTTCAGCCATATCGTTCCTGATAGAACCTCCCATTCCTCTCAAGTCTAGAGGGTAACTTACATTTGCATTTATTGCCAAACGACCATGTATAAGTTCCTCTCGTGTTCTATAATCTTCTCCTCCAGAAATTAATCTATCTAGAAAAGGATTTGTAACCAAGTAAAAGAGTCTCCAACCAGCTCTTTCACTCTTTGAATTAGGGTCCGGCAATGATGCACCTTGGCTTTCTCTTATTAACTGTCCTAGATATAAGCCTGCTGATAAGGTTCCCATATCTTGAGTTACTACTTCTTCGACGCTTGCACTTATTACTCTGCCATTCGACGTTGCGTTTATATTGTAATTATCATTAATTTTTCTAACTCCAGTATCTGTTCTTTCCCATAAGCTTCTATCATAAAAACCAAATTTTTGTGGCGTTAGCCATCTACGTGAAGCTCCAAGGCCTGAAAAAGCAATTTTCTGATAATCTGCATAACTATACCCAGAAATACCATCATTCTCAACAACATCAAGAGGCACTTTTCTTCCATCTTTTAAATCAACAAGCATTCCTGCTGAATTTACTTCAACTGGAGTTTGTCTTAAAATGCCTTCATTTGTTTCTATCATTGCCGTATAATTTCCAGCAGTTAATTTATGCTCAGGAGTTACTGTGTACTGGCCATTTAGTGCATCAATATTAGGACCGTTTTGAATTCTTATTGCACCATTCACTAAAAACTTTCTGATTAATCCTTCCAAAGAGTTTGTAAAAGAAACATATGTGGGGCTTGGTACTGTAGGACTTCCGCCTCCATTACCGCTACTACAAGCTGCTTCTAAAGCTGCCATTACAATGATAGGTGGACCTCCAAAAAGCAAAGCTCTTCTTAACAATTGCTCTGAAGAAACCTTTTCATAAAGCTTTAAAGCAGTTGCTCCTAGCAATCCAGTTCCTGCTAAAGCTGCTATATTTGCAACAGCATAAGCATTTTGAGGAGTGCCAAAAAGGTATTTCCAATAATCAGCTGCTCTTCTAACATCAGAGTCAGCATAGTAATTTGCTAATTCTGCTTTGTAGCCATGCTCTGAAAGCATACCTGCTTTTTTCCTTTGCTCAATCCAGTGCCTTCTATCAAAAGCATGAAAGCCTTTGGCTAAAGTATCTAGACTCATCTTAAGAATACAGCAGATTTGTTGATATATAAACCTTTCTGTTTGTATTGATTGGGTGGTAGTGATTTTAGAGAAAGAGAATCAAATATTTTGTTATTTTAACCTATTACTACATTCTTCCTTAACGCTTTCTGTCTTTATCTTCTCGCAAAAAGAAATATCTTTCTTCAAAAATGCAATTCCGCTGTAGCATCTATCTACATAAGTTTGCTCTTGGATTGAATCGCAAATTGCAGTATCTTGCTTTAAGGCTCCAATTCCGGCAATGCATTGATTTTTGGAATCTTGGGTTTGTATGGCATTGCAAAGAGCTAAGTCTCTCTTTAATATTGCTATGTTGCTGTAGCACTCTTCTTTCATAGCTAGAAGTCCAATTTTGTTGCATATACTTTCATCTCTTTTGGCAATTCCTATAATGTTAAAACAAGAATTTTTAATGAACTCGTTTTGTATAACTTCACAGGCATTTGGATCTTGCTTTGCAACAGCATAATTTCTAAAGCACAAATCCCTAAAAGCTTGATTTTTAATGTTGTCGCAAATTTTCTGGTATGGACTTGAACCAGCAAAATTCTCCATGCACTTATCAAAATCATACTGGCTCGAGGATTTCTCGCATGCTATCATTGCCAATTGCAGAGGCGTTTTCTGCTCCGGAACTTTATTTTTTTCGGCTTTTCCACAGGCGAATAATAAAACTGTCAGAAACAGCATTCCAAAAAAAATATAATTTTTACTAAGCTTTAGCCCGCTAAAGAAAGCCATCTATGCACCTCTTTTTATCAATGTAGCAAAAGACATAGGTAAATAACGAATAACTTATATTAAAACATTTCGTTTTGTTTTTTCTTATTACTTGGTAGTGGTATTGAACACTCACAG
>Ga0213870_1001208_pt1 | contig 11759 bp, 11 predicted proteins | sample WICALVC2017_Meta_FD_160119 | JGI IMG/M metagenome (GOLD analysis project Ga0213870, IMG submission 160119) | Freshwater microbial communities from subterranean cave lake in Wind Cave National Park, South Dakota, United States - WICALVC2017 | ecosystem: Environmental > Aquatic > Deep subsurface >... | reverse complement strand
ATGATGCCTTGCTCCATCGCTTTCAAACAAACAATCATTTCTACTGCTCCTGCCGCCGCAAGCAAATGTCCGGTCACGGATTTAGTAGAGGATACGGGCATTTTGTACGCATAAGACCCAAACACGATTTTGATCGCGGTGGTCTCATATTCGTCGTTGTATTTAGTGGAAGTCCCGTGCGCATTGAAATATTGAATCTGCTCCGGGTTTAAATGTGCTTTCTGCAAGGACATTTTTATGGCTCTAACGCCGCCTTCTCCTCCAGGAGCCGGTTGCGTGATATGGTAGGCATCTCCGGAAAGGCCATAACCGATGATTTCCCCATAAATGCGAGCACCCCGTTTTTTCGCATGTTCCCATTCTTCTAAAATGAGAGAGCCTGCACCTTCAGACAAAACAAAACCATCTCGGGTCAAATCAAAGGGACGAGAAGCCGTTGTCGGATTTGTATTATTGCGTGAGAGTGCCTTCACTGCACAAAAACCTCCAATGCTCAGAGGAGAGACAGCCGCTTCAGTGGCTCCGGTGATCACTACGTCGGCATCCCCTGTCGCAATGATGCGTGCAGATTCGCCGATGCAATGATTCCCTGTCGCACAAGCAGACACGATGGAAAAATTAGGTCCCTTGGCGCCAAACTCGATGGAAATCAAACCCGCTGTCATGTCAATGATCTGCATGGGAATGAAGAAAGGAGAAATTTTTCCAGGCCCTTTGGAAATCAGGGTTTGGTGTTGGTCTTCGATGGTTTCAATGCCGCCGATACCAGACCCATAGATAACCCCGATGCGTGTGAGATCTTCCGTATCTAAGCGAAGACCTGAGTCCGTAATCGCCTGTCGTGAAGCAACAACAGCAAACTGAGTCATGCGATCCATCTTCTTCACTTCTTTGCTGTTGAAGTGCTGGGAGGGATCAAAGTTTTTCACTTCGCCTGCAATTTGTGTTGAAAACTCGCTTGCATCAAAACGAGTAATAGCGCCAATGCCAGATTGCCCTGTGAGAAGCGCATTCCAGAAAGATTCCACAGAGGAACCTACAGGACTCAACACGCCAAGCCCTGTTACAACAACACGTTTTAAGCCGCTGAACATAGAATATCTAGGGCGGTTTTCCAGTTAAAGTTTTTTGAAAGGGTGGGGGAAAACTTTTGTTCACAAAAGTTTTCCCATCTCTTCTCTCTCCTATTCCTCACCTCTTTCTCCTTTCTCTGGCATCCTCTTCCTATCATTTTTTTACTTTATTCTGAATATAGCTAACTGCGTCCCCTACTGTTTTAAGGGTTTCAGCGTCTTCGTCAGGAATTTCTGCATTAAAGGCTTCTTCAAAAGCCATCACCAACTCCACTTGATCGAGTGAATCTGCACCTAAATCATCAATAAAAGACGCCGTTTCCACAACTTCGTCGGCATTGACACCCAATTGATCCACAATGATTTCCTTTACTTTCGCTGCGACATCTGTGCTCATGCAAGTCCCTTTCATTTAATTTTACTTTTTCAGATCATCATGCCGCCATCAACGGTGATGGTTTGTCCCGTCACATACCGGGATAGATTTGAACACAGATACACAACCGTGTTGGCTATATCTTCCGGGGCTCCGAAAAACCCAAGGGGGATCCTGCCCCTAATCTCATTTTTGAGCTCTTCGTTCAAGGCTCCAGTCATGTCGGTGTCAATAAATCCGGGAGCCACTGCATTCACTCGCACTCCGCGCGAAGCCACTTCCTTGGCCACCGACTTACTGAGTCCAATCAACCCAGCCTTGGAAGCGGAATAATTACTTTGCCCTGCGTTTCCAGTCAATCCCATAACAGAAGAAATATTCACAATATTTCCAGAACGGTTTTTGATCATGAATTTTAATACCGCTCGTGTGAAATAAAAAGCTCCTCGAAGATTAGTAGAGAGAACCTCGTCCCAGTCCTCGTCCTTCATCCGGAGAAGGAGTGCATCCTTGGTGATTCCGGCATTGTTGACAAGGATATCGATTCGACCCTCCTTGTCAATGATATTATTGACCGTCTGCCGCACCGAAGCGGAATCCCGCACATCCACCATGAAAGGCGTGGCGATTCCTCCTTTTTGTTGAATGCGGGAACAAGTCTCCTCAATATTTTTGGATGTCAAACCACACGCAGCAACATGCGCACCTTCCTTCGCAAGCACTTCCGCAATCGCACGACCGATGCCCCGGCCAGCACCAGTCACAAGGGCAACTTGATTTTGTAACAACATATTATTCATCCTCTTTTAAAGATAAAATTCAAATTCTCATTGATTGTCTGAAAAGGAGCTTAGAGGCATCCTTTCAGATTCCTTCTCTTTCCCTAAAATTAAGCATCCTGGAATAACTGGATATAACTCTGATAAGTGAATCTCCGGTTGCGAGATTGCCCGGTGATTTCATGCAAGATGCCTAGGGCGACCATTCGCGTGACCAGATTGTTCGCTGCCGGAGATGTTGTCCCAATCAAGTTCTGTACATCGTTCACAGAAACAATCGGGTGTGTGTAAAGATGTTCAAGCATACGATGCCCGTTCCCAGCAGCACGGCCAAGCTTATCTGTAATGGCACGGCGATGCGTTTCACGGAGAGCGAGTATTTTTCGTGCAGTATCAGTTGCTTGCTTGCTCACTTTCACAATACCTTGCAGAAAAAAGGTGATCCACTGCTCCCACATTCCGGCATCACGCACCGATTGCAGATGCTCATAATATTGTTGTCGGTACCGTTTAAAGAAATAAGAGAGGTAAAGTACGGGCTTGAGCAGTATCTGTTGTTCGCGAAGCAGAAAGGTGATGAGCAAGCGTCCGATACGCCCATTACCATCAAGAAAAGGATGGATCGTCTCGAACTGAGCATGGATCAGCCCGATTTTAATCAGTGGGGGCAGTTCCGTATTAGTGTGGAGGAATTGTTCCAATTCCACCAACTTCTGCGGAACCTCGTGAGGAGGCTGCGGAACGAAGGTAGCCTCATTCAGCGTACATCCACTAGGTCCAATCCAATTCTGGCTGGTTCGCAATGTGCCAGGAGTGAGATGCGAACCCCGCACGTCTTTCAAGAGTTCTGCGTGGATTTCTCGTATTAGCCGGACAGAAACAGGAATCTCGACAAGCCTTTTGATGCCGTGATTCATGGCACGAATATAGTTTACAACCTCATCGACATCGCGAGGGCGATCCGGGGAGAGAATCCGAGCTTCTGCAGCGAGCACATCCTGCAACGAACTTTGTGTCCCTTCGATTTGGCTCGACAGAACGGCTTCCTTTTTGACGTACATGTAAACGAATAGATCAGGATGAGGCAGAGTCTGAATGGATCCATCCAAACGCCCTAAGGATTGATCTGCTTGTGACAAAAGACCCTGTAATACACTATCAAATCGGATAGGGGGAGCAGGAGGCAGCGGAGTCGGAGAAAATGCCCGGTATCCGCTGATCTGATGAACATATTGTCCAGCTCTATTGGGAGTTATAGATTGTTTTACCGTTTCTGTCATTGATCTTTATCTCTTTGTATAGAAACAACCTTTGTGTTCACTTTATTTCGGGACAAATCCTAATCCTTATTAAAGGCAGCCTTTACTATGGAGAATGCTCACCCGTGGGATAATTTTTCCTAGCCCGTTTCTATTCTCTTCCCCTATTTTCTCCTTTCCTCTTTTTCACCTCTCTGCCATTTTCCTGCCACCTTATTTACATTATTTCTTTAAACTGTTCTGCCGTATCTAAATTAATGTAAGCAGCATTTTTATCAATCCGTTTCAATATCCCGCCCAAAGCTTTACCTGTTCCCAGCTCATAAAAAATGCTTACTCCTTGGCTCAGAGCACAGCGTACATTGTCTTCCCAGCGCACTGGGCTCACAATTTGCAGTGCCATGAGCTCATGCCAGGAATCTTTTGGGGTGAACTGCTCTCCTGTCACGTTACTCAATACTTTTGATAAAGCTTCCGTTTGAATTTCACAATTCTGGATGAATTTTCGAAACTCTTCTGAGGCTTTCGCCATATGTTTTGAATGAAATGCCCCGGCCACATTCAAAATAACAGTGAGCTTAGCGCCCGCAGCTTTAGCTTCAACACACACAGCATCCATGCAGTCTTTATCCCCGCTGACCACTATCTGACCAGGACCATTGAGATTGGCGATCGTGACATATCCTGGAACTTTTTTAAGAAGAGCTTCTACCGTGTCTAAAGGCAACCCAATAATAGACACCATGCCGCCCTGGGTCCTCTCACAAGAATCCTGCATGAGTTGAGCCCGTTTCTGAACCACTTTCAAAGCCTGTTCGAAAGATAGAACGCCTGCTGCCACTTGCGCCGAGTATTCCCCCAGCGATAAACCCCCAAATATGTCCGCCATGCATAGCTCAGGCTTTATTTTCTTCAACACAGCAAGAGAAGCCATGCTAGAAACCAAAAGAGCTAACTGAGAATGTACCGTTTTGTTCAGCTCTTCCATCGGACCTTCAAAACAAATCCGACTCAAAGCATATCCCAACACAGAATCAGCTTCATGAAAAATGTCCCTAGCCTCAGAATAAGCCTCCACTAAAGACCTGCCCATTCCCACCGCTTGAGCCCCCTGCCCCGGAAATAAAAAACATACTTTAGATGACATGGGAAATAAGAGGAGGAGGAGGAAGAAGAGAGAAGGGAAAAGAAGGAAGAAGGAAACTGGGAAAACTTTTGTTCACAAAAATTTCAAGAAAAATTTTTGTCACTCGCCGTCCGCGGCGAGTGACAAAGTTAAAGTTTTTTGAAAGGGTCTGGGAAAACTTTTGTTCACAAAAGTTTTCCCAGTTCCCTTGCGGATTAGTTGCCATACAAATTTTCCATTTGTTTGCTGATTTGGAAATTCAAGTTTTTTTCGACCATTTTCAAGCCGAGCCCAATGGCATTTTTGATGGAGAGTGGTGAAGAGGAGCCGTGGGCAATGATGACTATGCCGTTGACGCCGAGTAGCAGAGCGCCACCGTATTCTTCGTGATTGAATTGTTTTTTCACATTTGCGAAAGTTTTTTTTAAAAGCAGGGCGCCTATTTTTCCAGAAAGAAGAGAGGATTCAATTTCGCGTTTGATGACAGAGAAAATTCCCTTGGCTAGAGATTCGCTTGCTTTGAGTACGATATTCCCAGTGAATCCGTCCGTCACGATCACATTTACGGTGCTTTTGAAAATGTCACGTCCTTCCACGTTTCCATGGAAATTGAGATTTGTCTTTTTAAGTTCTAAAAAGGCTTCTTTAGTGATTTCATTGCCTTTGCTGTCTTCTTCACCCACGTTCAGAAGTCCCACTGTGGGATTTTCTATTCCCATGATGAGGCGTGCAAAGCAAGAACCCATCACTGCAAATTGGACAAAATTTTTAGATTTACAGTCGGTCACAGCTCCTACGTCCATGAGGAGATTGCGTCCATCGGGGGTTGGCATGACAGTGGCAATTCCGGGACGATCAATGCCATTTAAGGTGCGAAGTTTCAAAGTGGATGCTGCGACCACCGCGCCGGTGTTTCCGGCGGAAAGTGCCGAAGAGACTTGCCCATCTTTTAATAGATTGAGCATGACGGAGAGCGAAGAGTTTTTTTTAGATCTGAGTGCTTTGATGGGTGAATCGTCCATGGTGATGGATTCTTCGGCGTGCACCACGGAAATTTGTGAATGACCTAAAAGACCAACACGCTTCAATTCAGCGTCCACGGCATCTTTGACACCCACAAGAACTATAACGCTTGCAGATTTAACGCTTGCAGCTTTGTTAAAGTGAGAAGAATTCTCTTTTATAAAGAGAGCCACTCCGTCAACGATAGAGCGGGGAGCATCGTCCCCACCCATAGCATCCACAGCAATTTTCACTTTCAGGTTCCTCAGGAGGGGGTCCTCAGGCTCCAGCAACGATCTTAACTCTGATGCCCTCGGGATATTCAAGCGCAACATGGTGTCGCCCAAGTCCATAATAGCCGCAATGACGACAAACGGCGTGAGGTTTCATGGATTCACCGCAATGCGAGCATTTGGCAATTGTCGGTGCATCCAGAAAATCGTGTGCCCGACGTTTATGGGTTTTAGAACTCGTCAATCTTCTTTTTGGAACAGCCATGCTATGTTTCTCTTAATAAGGGTTCAAAGCTCAGAGTTCAGGGTTTAGATAAACTCTGAACTTTGAACTTATTAAAGTCGATTCAGTTTCAAAGAATAGCGCGATTTAAGCCGGCTCGCTTTTTTGGAGTGGATCAAACCTTTCTTGCTGGTTTTATCGAGCAAGGAAGACATTTCCTGATAAGCTGTGCGCACCTTTTCTGCGTCGCCTTCTTTTAATATATCATCAAAACGTTTGCGCACAGTTTTGAGCACAGATTTAACGGCATGATTGCGTTTGGTCCGTTTTGCGTCTTTTCTGACTTGAATGATTGCATTTTTACGAGTGGGCATTATATTTTCCTCTTTACGAAAAGGGCGTTTTCTTTAACAGCATCTTTTGATTTAGTCAATTTTTATTTTCGTGTAGATCGTTTTTTCGACCATTCGTCTATTTCAACGAGGAGTGGTGCGGCAATGAAAATGGACGAGTACGTGCCAACAATGACTCCAATGAACAGGGCGATAGCAAATTCAAATACGGAACCTCCCCCGTATAGCATGCAAGCGACAGACAAAAGCGTTGTGAACGAGGTGAGCATGGTTCGTGAAAGTGTTACATTGATGGCATCGTCAATCAGTTCCGTCATGGTTCTACGGCTTCGAGTACGGAGCGTTTCACGAATTCGGTCAAACACCACAACGGTATCATTGAGTGAGTAACCTAAAACAGTTAAAATAGCAGCGATGGTGGGAACGTTCATTTCGAAACCTAAAATACAGTAAAGTCCCGCGGTCACCACTAAATCGTGAATCAAAGAGGCAATAGTTCCTAAAGCGTAACGCCCTTCGAAACGGACGGCAATGTAGATCGCTATACCAAAAATAGAAAGAACGAATGCCCATATCGAAGACCATTTGAGTTCAGATCCAATCACTGATCCTACTTCTTCTTCACGGCTCACTGAGAAAGTGCCTAAATGACTTGCTTTCAGCGCTTCCTTGATCTTTTCATTGTTTCCAACTTTAGAACGGACCAAAATATCCCGATCTGATCCAAAAGTCTGTAGAGACACGTCTTGTCCGAACGAATGAAGAACCTTCCTGATATCTTCAATTTTGAGGTCTTTTTCGTATTTAATTTCTAGTAAAGATCCTCCCAAGAAATCAATGCCGTATTTTTTGTCACCTTTGGCAAAAAAACCAATCGTGCTCACGGCCATAACGATGAGCGATAAATAGTAAGCTTTACGCCTCCATTCAATGAATTTAAAAGCAGTTTTTGGCACCAGAGAGAACATTTTAAGGGTTTGCGATGCCGAAAAACTCAAAAGAATGTTAGACAAAGTGCGGCTCACAAACACTGCGGTAAAAATGGAGGAAATGAGCCCAATCATCAGTACCAACGCAAAACCTTTGATGGGACCCTTGCCCAAATTATACAATGCTATAGAGGTAATAAACGTGGTGACGTGAGAATCAAAAATAGTCCAAAAGGCTCTCTCATAACCGGCAGCCACGGCTGCTTTGATGCGCTTGCCAAGCTTCAATTCTTCACGAATTCTTTCATTGATGAGAACGTTGGCATCCACTGCAATACCCATGGTGAGTATGAGACCGGCAATACCCGGAAGCGTCATGGTTATTCCAAAAGCGCTGACGGCTCCCAGGATGATGATGGTGTTCAACACAAGAGCCAAAATAGAAATGACTCCGGATTTTAAATAATAGCCAATCATGAAAATAGCCACAACGATCAATCCGCAGACGGACGCTTTCACGCCTCGGTCAATGGAATCTTTTCCAAGAGTGGCGCTCACGATCTGTGACTGGAGCACTTTAATTTTGGCAGGCAAGGCGCCTGCATTTAAGATGAGGGCTAAGCTCTTAGCCTCGTCAACCGTGAATTGCCCTGAAATGACCGCGCGGCCATTAGGAATTTCAACTTGAATCGTGGGGGCGGAAACTACAAAACCGTCCAGAATGATCGCCAATTGACGCCCAACATTTTTGCGGGTCACTCCGGCAAACATGCTTGCGCCTTTACTGGTAAATTCCAGGGTCACTTGCGGGCTGCCCATATTGGTATCAAAATCTAAAGCCGCCGAACGCAATTGAGTTCCGTCAAATTCTGCTTTTTCTTTAACGAGTATAGGACGAGTCACTGATTCTCCACCTTGACCTGATTTCATGGACAGCAAACGATAGCCAGGAACTTTTTTGTTTTTCATAGCCAGCGCTATTTTTGCAGTGTCATCACTGGTGAAAGCAAATTCCAGGTAGCCTACCTGGGTGAGCATTTTTTCTGCGGAAGCCTTATCAGCAAATCCGGGAATTTGTAATAAAATGCGATCTTTGCCAGCCAAACGCACTTCTGCTTCAGCCACACCGCTTTGATTGATACGTTCACGCACAACGATGAGGGCCTGATTTACTGCATCACGCTTTGCCATCTCAGATAGCTTACCGCTTTCGGAGCGTTTTTCCAAATCCTCCAAATCCACCTGTGCTTCCAAATGTGCTCCGCCGCGCAGATCCAATCCCAAACGAATTTTGTTGAGAGGAAAGGCAAGGTATCCAAAAAGAGCAGTCACTCCCACCACTGCTAACAATCTCATTTTTAATCCTTCGAACATGCTATACTCCTGTCTGTCGTCTTTTATTCTTCCGCCTGTTCGGCTAAGTGCACATATTCACGACCCACTTGGATTTTTACATCCGGGTTGGAAATTTTAAGTAAAAAATATTTTTCTTTTACTTCCACAATGCGCCCAAAAACACCGCCACTCGTCATCACGCGATCCCCTTTTTTTAAAGCGGTCAACATAAGCTTCCGTTTTTTTTCCTTGTCCCGCTGTGGTTTAATGATGAAAAAGAAAAAAACGATCATAAAAATCGCAAAAAAACCAAAAGTTCCCATGAAATTTGGCTCGTAATGCAGAGCCGTTCCAGACTGCCCGGCCTGTGTTGTCACTGTTGTTGGATCCATACTGCCTCAATCTTGCTTAAAATACGTTTTATTCACCCCCCATTCAGGGGGAAAAAGCAGTAAATTATATATTTCGCAATGTGAAATGAAAAGGATTATTTTTACCCCTATTTCTTTGACGAAAAACAGTTCTTGTCCTATGATAAAAGAATGCATTCTTTTGCTTGTCCAAAGAATAGGCGCGCCTTGCTATACGAGTTGCAGTACTGCAGTAATAAGTCCCATCTCTATTCAAAAAAACGAGGGCAAGCAATGGTTGAGTTTGCTATCATGCTCCCCATTTTTTTGATGGCTTTGCTCTGTTTCATTCAGTTATCCCTCATGATCCATGCCCGATTTATGCTTCAATATGCCTCCTTCTGTGCGGCACGCGCAGGAATCGTTTACAATGGCAATGAATCAGAAATGCGAAAAAGCGCGGCATGGGCACTATCCCCCTATTTTGAACGGCTTCAAAACGCGGATCCCGGTGAACTTGGAAATGCTTGGAACCAAGCGCAAAATGAATTGATGACGAATGGCGCTATCATCATTATGGCTCCCTCTAATATGGCTAATCGCTTGAATGTTGGAAATTCTTTCAAGAGCACCTTGGGATCGGATGAACGGAATATGAGTGTGCGTGTGTATTGGAATTTCCCACTGCTGATTCCTGTGGCTAACAGTTTGTTTTCCGGTTTTTTCAATTCCGTGGGACCACCCAACTGGAGCGGAGTACATCCTGGAGAATATTTAGCAAGCACCGTGTATCAAGGAAGTAATCCGCGGGTCCCCATGTTTAGCGACTACACCATACGGATCACCACAATGAATAAGAATTGGCCCTACCATGCTTAATGTCATTCGCAGAAAAAAAAAGGGGCAGATGCTCTTAGTGTTTGCGCTTACTTGGGCGCTTTTGCTGGCGGGAATTGTATTGGTGTTCAACACAGGAACCCTCGTCGGAGAACGTATCCGTTTGCAGCAAATTTCCGACAACGCAGCATACTCCGGAGCGGTGTGGCAAGCACGTTGCCTGAATTATCTAGCATACTGCAACCGCGCAATTGTGGCCGATTTAGCCTTTGTCGCCTATCTGAACGCTGTGGTCTCACACTTTGGTGCCTGGTCAGAGGTGCTCACCTATCTCCAAATCATCGCTTCACTGATTCCTTATGTGGGAGGCATCATCAGTCAGATCATAAATGTCATCCAGGAAGTGATGGATGCCATTGCCGACATTGTGGAAGAAATTAAAAACAGCGGTGTCTGGGAACTGGTGATGGAAAGCATCTATTGGACCCAGCAGGGTTTCGTGCTTTATACAGAAAACACAACAGAAGAGGTGATGAAGCAGATTGCCCTAGAAGCGGACCCGAATGTATCGATCAATGATGATTCAGATGTGAGTGACGTGAATAAGCAAAATTTTCAGGCGCTCTATAAAGATGCAAAAGGCGAGGGAGAAAAAATCCGCTACGTCACCTCACTCACCCTGTCTCCCTGGACCAGTGGCGACGATTCAGGAATGATTCCTATAGTAAACCGCGACTGGCATGCGTTTCCTGAAGAGGTGGAATATCTGCTTAAGTTGCTGGGTTATTTGCCCGGGCCTCCTCCGTTTCCTTCTCAAATTGGTATCAATGGCAATGTCGAACTCAACAATGACGGTATCAAGACCGAAGATTACGGGTTCGCAGGTTTTTGGGATTACGATTATCCCGACCCTACAGACCCATTCGATTGGGACTGGGGCTGGGAGTATTCTGAAATTCCTCTTTCCACCACACACACGGAAGAACGTGATGTAGATTGGGATGATATTGGTTTTTATAACTTCAAAAATAGCGGACCTAAAAGTGCCGGTGTTTACGCAGTCGCTCAAAAAAAGTGGAGCACTATGCCAGCATTCATCTTTCAAAAAGTATTGGGTGGAAGTTTCGCGGGTTCTTCAAGTGCGATGGCAGTTCCTAAAAACGATTTGAAAGTGATTTCCAAAGCGATCACGACTTACGAAGATCCGGAAATAGGTTCTTCACGATGGTCCACTTTGAAATCTGAAAATAAAGATCCCAATCTGTGGAATCCATTCTGGCATGCGGAATTAGTGGCAATCAATTCCTATCCCCCTGGCATCACACCCAATGAAGACTATAATTCTGGAGATTCAGAAAACATGCTGTCCTCCCAATTTGGCTCCACCGGAGGATGGCCTTGGCAAATGGTCGAGAGTCATTGAGAGAAAAGGAGAAGAAAGAATGGAAAAGAGAGGGGAAAGAGAGGGGAAAGAGAGAAGGAAGGGAGGGGGAAAGGAGAAGGGAAAACTTTTGTGGACAAAAGTTTTCCCAGACCCTTTCAAAAAACTTTGACTGGGGGAATTTCCTTGTTCTTAACATTGCCTGTCACGGCGAGTGACTCAAAAAACTTTAACTGGGGGAATTTCCTTGTTCTTAACATTGCCTGTCACGGCGAGTGACTCAAAAAACTTTAACTGGGGGAATTTCCTTGTTCTCAACATTGCCTGTCACGGCGAGTGACTCAAAAAACTTTAACTGGGGGAATTTCCTTGTTCTTAACATTGCCTGTCACAGCGAGTGACTCAAAAAACTTTAACTGGGGGAATTTCCTTGTTCTTAACATTGCTTGTCACGGCGAGTGACTCAAAAAACTTTAACTGGGGAATTAACCGTAGTCAACGTT
>Ga0213870_1001207_pt1 | contig 11763 bp, 9 predicted proteins | sample WICALVC2017_Meta_FD_160119 | JGI IMG/M metagenome (GOLD analysis project Ga0213870, IMG submission 160119) | Freshwater microbial communities from subterranean cave lake in Wind Cave National Park, South Dakota, United States - WICALVC2017 | ecosystem: Environmental > Aquatic > Deep subsurface >... | reverse complement strand
CTACATCCCAGTATACGAGGATGAGAGCGCCACCGGGAAGCCTACCGGGGTGGAAGGTCGTGCTGCCTTCTCTCTGTCTGTAGAAAGACAGCAGTTAATTGGGGTCACAACCACAAAAGTCTCTGTGAGGTCCTTGAGCTACGAAGTCCGCGCCAGTGGAAAAGTTGCCTTTGATCCTGATCTCTACACCGCTGTAGAGGAATACCGTGAAGCTATCATTTCGCGCTCGCAGATGAGCGATTCTCCGCTCCGAGTGCAGGCTGACGGACTTGTTTTATCGGCAAAAACAAAACTTAAACTCCTGGGCTTAGGTGATGAACAGATTCGGTCTCTGGGAAGTGGAAAAACAAACTCGATGAACTTGCTTCTACCCAAGGGAGCAGTGTGGGTTTATGCCGAAGTTTTCGAGTACGAAGTGGCAGGCCTGAAGGCCGGGCTTTCGGTCGAAGTTGAAGCACCTTCCATTCCAGGAAAGACTTTTACCGGAAAAGTATCTAGCGTCAGCCCTGTTGTGAGCGGTCCTACGAGGACAATTCGCATTCGAGCTTTGGTTCCTGATCCACAGGGTCTTCTCCGGCCTGACACCTTTATGAACGTTAAGATCAAGTTGGATATTGGGGAAAAACTCTCGATTCCTGAAGACGCCATTCTCCACTCAGGCGAGCAAACATTTGTTTTCGTCTCTAAAGAAAAGGGGAAACTTGAACCCAGGGCAGTTCGTGTCGGAACTAAAACACAGAACTACTATGAAGTCGTGGCTGGGCTTGTGGAGGGAGAAACCGTCGTAACAGGGGCAAACTTCCTCATCGACTCGGAGTCCAAGATTCGCGGCGTTCTTCAGAACTCATCGCCTGCTAGGGCGGCACCAAGGACTGAAAAATGATTGAGAGGATCATTGAATGGAGTGCAACAAACAAACTGATGGTCTTCATCTTGACCGCAGTGGCCTTGGTTGGAGCGTTTTACACCCTAAAGCATATCCCGCTCGACGCTATTCCGGACCTTTCAGATACACAGGTTATCATCTACTCGAAGTGGGACCGCTCTCCCGACGTCATCGAGGATCAAGTAACTTACCCTATTGTTACTTCACTTCTTGGAGCACCAAAAATCAAGGCCGTTCGTGGATTGTCTGACTTCGGCTACTCCTATGTCTACGTGATCTTCGAAGACGGAACAGATCTCTATTGGGCCAGGAGCAGGGTGCTAGAGTACCTCAGTAAAATTCTTTCGAAACTACCTTCTGACGTGAAAACTGAGATTGGCCCAGACGCAACAAGCGTTGGATGGGTCTACCAATATACGCTCGTTGATGAGTCCAATCAACTCAACCTTGCGCAGCTAAGAAGCCTGCAAGACTGGCAACTCAAGTTTCATCTTCAAGCGTTGCCTGGTGTCGCCGAAGTCGCAACGGTGGGCGGCTTCGTCAAACAATACCAAATCAACGTCGATCCAAACCGTCTCATCAGCTACGGAATTACCCTCTCGCAAGTGGTAAACGCCGTTAGAGCCGGAAACAATGACACGGGTGGGCGGGTTCTCGAAGTCGCCGGAACCGAATACATGGTCCGGGGTCGTGGGTACGTCAAGAACAAAGATGACGTAGAAAAAATAGTCGTCACTAATGACTCAAAAAATGGCGTTCCAATTTTAGTGAAACATCTGGGTCGTGTGGAGCTTGGACCCGACATGCGCCGTGGAGTGACGGATCTCAATGGCCTTGGTGATGCTGTGGGCGGTATCGTCATCATGCGCCAAGGAGAAAACGCCCTGAATGTAATCAAGGCAGCCAAAGAAAGGCTTGAAGAACTTAAAGGAAGTCTTCCAGCAGGGGTCAAGGTTATCCCAGTCTATGATCGCTCTGACCTCATTACACGGGCTATTGACACGCTAAAGCATGAGCTCAAGCTAGAAATGATCATTGTAAGTCTCGTGATCCTGTTCTTTCTTTGGCACATTCCTTCAGCTACTGTTCCGATCGTCACAATTCCGATTTCTGTTTTTCTTGCGTTCATTCCCATGTACTTCTGGGGTCTCACGACCAACATCATGTCGCTTGCAGGAATCGCTATTTCAATCGGCGTGCTGGTGGATGGTGCCATTGTCGAAGTCGAGAACGCCTATAAGAAACTTGAAGAATGGAATTCAACTGGAAGAAAGGGAAATTTTCACTTAATTCGGTTAAACGCCTTAAAACAGGTCGGCCCATCCGTATTTTTCTCGCTTCTCGTGATTGCAGTGTCTTTCCTCCCAGTCTTTACTCTCGTCGATCAGGAAGGGCGCCTCTTTAAGCCATTGGCTGTATCAAAAACTCTAGCAATGGCACTTGCAGCTATGCTCGCGATTACGATTGACCCGGCTCTTCGCATGATGTTCACACGGATAGATCCGTTTTCATGGAAACCACCGCGTCTTGGGGGTTTTTGGGGCGCGCTCTGGGCCAAAGCCACGAAATGGTTTAATTGGACCGCTAACCAAGCGCTCGTCGGGCGCTATTACGCAGAAGAGAAGCATCCTATCAGTCGAGTTCTATTCCGTATTTATGAGCCAGCAGTCCACTTTGTGCTCAAGCATAGCAAGGCAACTTTGATTATGGCAGTCGTCTTGGTCCTGACGACGATTCCCGTTTATATGAAACTTGGCTCTGAATTTATGCCACCCTTAAACGAAGGGGCCTTTCTCTACATGCCCACTGCACTTCCTGGAATGTCTGTTACGGAAGCTAAGCGAATTCTTCAAACCCAAGACCGGCTTATCAAAGAATTTGAAGAGGTTGAAACGGTCTTCGGTAAGGCTGGAAGGGCCGATACGCCAACCGATCCGGCTCCGTTCTCGATGGTCGAAACGACAGTGGTCTTAAAACCAATTGACCAGTGGCCCGATGTCAAACGCTGGTATTCATTCCTCCCGAAGTTCATGTACCCGCTATTTAGCTGGATCACTCCTAGGCATCGAAGTTTCGAGGAACTTCAAAACGCCATGAACGACAAGCTCAAGTTCGCAGGTATTCCGAACATCTGGACCATGCCCATCAAGAACCGGATCGACATGCTCTCGACTGGCATTCGCACTCCCATCGGAATCAAGGTACTTGGGCCGGATCTAAAGACTATTCAATCCATTGGAGAACAGATTGAAGCCACGGTTCGCGGCATTTCAGGTACCCGAAACGTCTATGCCGAAAGAGCAGCGGGCGGTTACTATCTCGATTTCGTACTCAATCGTGATGAACTTGCTCGCTACGGGATTTCAGTTGCTGACGCCCAGATGGTCATCAACTCAGCTGTGGGTGGTGAAAATGTCACCTCCACGATTGAGGGCCGTGAGCGCTATCCCATTAATGTCAGATACGCTAGGGAGTTTCGCGACGATATCAACACTCTTAAGCGAGTACTCGTATCGACGCCTACTGGGGCACAGATCCCAATGGCTCAAATCGCCGATATTCGCATGGTGGAAGGTCCAGCGATGATCCGCAATGAAAACGGGATGCTTGCGGGATACGTGTACGTGGATATGGCAGGACGGGACATTGGCAGCTACGTCCACGAGGCAAAGAAGATTGTTGAGGAGAAGGTAAAAGTCCCTACTGGATACAGCCTGATTTGGAGCGGTCAGTACGAGAACATGATCCGCGTGAAGGAGCGCCTCAAAATCGTAATTCCGCTCACGCTTTTTCTGATCGCTTTTCTGCTCTACATGAATACGAAGTCGGTTGTGAAAACTGGAATCGTCCTGCTGGCGGTACCGTTTTCCGTCATTGGCAGCGTGTGGCTTCTCTACTTATTGGGTTACAATATTTCAATTGCGGTCTGGGTGGGAATGATCGCGCTGATGGGCCTTGACGCTGAGACAGGTGTGTTCATGCTGCTCTACCTAGACATCGCCTACGAAGATCAGGTCAAAGCAGGTCGGATGAAAACCAGGGATCACCTGCACGAGGCAATCATTCACGGTGCAGTGAAGAGAGTTCGCCCGAAGATGATGACGGTGATGGCTGCATTCATGGGGCTACTACCAATCATGTGGTCAGCCGGAGCCGGAAGTGACGTGATGAGAAGAATCGCTGCCCCGATGGTCGGCGGCTTGTTCACGAGTTTTATCCTCGAACTTCTCGTCTATCCGGTGATCTATTTCATCTGGAAGTGGATGTTCGTGATGAAAAAAGGGACAGTTGCCCCCACCCCATCAGCACACATGCCTGCTGTACACTGATGCAGGCAGGAATTGCGGAGTTGCTTCAGTCCTGCACCCGCGTTGCCTTAAACATAAAGACGTTCGCGTTTGTCGTCGGTTGCATTCTACCCGAGATTTGGATTACGCTCTCAATCTTACCGTCGGTAATGGCTTCAGCAAGCCGGGCAGCCTGGATATCACTGGTATCTGGGGCATCGGGCACTTCAGAGAGTCCATCGGCGATCTGAAAGTTGTAGAGGCTTTTACATCCCTCCGATACAATATTCACTCTACCCTTTACGATGTCGGGGCGGACATTGGTGACGAGACAACCCACTGATCCAAAATTTGTTGCTGGATTCCACTGCACGATTTGCACGTTGAGATAAAGATTATTCAGGTCCGAGGCAACTTCTTCGACGGTGCGAATGCGATCATTGGGCACATAGCGTGGGAGACTGGGAGAGAGTGTGAGGCGAATCTTAAAATCGGACTGATTGATGCGGACTGCTCCTTCGTAGGTGCCTGCGAGCGCCTGATAGAAGCGCTGTCTTTTTTCCAGATCCGATTCCATAGTGCGAGCTTTTGTTTCAAGATACTGATTTTCAGCAGTGACCTGATTTTTTGCAGCTTCTTGGCTCTGGATGTCCGATAATTCACGAATTTTCTTATCGCTTTTACTTGTATCGCATCCCGAGAAAACAACTGTTGTAACTATGACCGCCGCAAAGAAACCGTATAAAAGTTTAAAATGATTCATCAGTTTTACTCCTCTTCTTTATTTTGTGATTTCCTGTATTCTGGTGTGGGTGTCCTCAACAGCACTTCTTTTCACTGTGGTTTCAAATTTCCAAGTGCCCTTCATTCCGAGAAAAACCTCTTTTTCGTATATTCCATCTCCCTTTTCGACAGGTAGTGCAAGAAAATTCGTGTCCAGAGCGGTTTTTCGAATCAGCTCAGAAATAACCCGTATCAGCTCATAAATAAATGTCCGTGAGGAGCGGGGCAGCGCGTAAGATTACCTGATTAAATTAGATTGATTTTATTCTTTCGATGTATTATAGTCCCCTCAAAAGTAGCATCATGCAACTGACTGAAAACAAATTATCGATAACGGATGATCTGAATAATAAGGAGAGAATCCATGATGTTGTCGTCTTTATTTTTTCGCACGTCATTGAGTGTGCTTATTGTTTCCGTGCTTATCATGTCAATGTTTGCTTTGGGTTGTAACCAGGGCGATGAGAGGTTAGAGGAGAAAGCCAAGATTGAAGGAAAAGCTCAGGCACAGGCCGAGCTTCAGGCCCAAATAGATAATCTCGAGAAAAAAGTTGAGATTGCTAAGGCTGAAGGACGTGCTCAAGCTGAAGCTGAGATCAGTGCAGATAATACCAATCGAGCCGCTAAAGCTCAGCAAATGGAAGCAGACCTAGCTACTCGCCACCTCTTTTATCAGGCGCTCAAGGGTACCTACGAAGGTGCACTTGCTACAGAGCGTGGTGAATTCAGGGTGCGCATCACCTTGATTCCAAGCCTACCGCCTGCTACCTATGCTCGGAGTCGACAGCTTGAAGAGATCACTTCTGATCTCAATAACCTCTATTTTCATGCTCAAATACTTGAGTGGAACCCAACGAATCGACTGAGCGCTGTCGGGTGTCGAGTGGAGAACATTCGCCCTAACATCAATAAGGGTGAAATTGCGATCGCATCCTCAACCTGCCCCAACCTCTACAAGCTAAGGATTGTTGATCCTGAAGCTGAGCACTCAGTAACGACTGAAGAAAATCCGACTCCAAAAGACTCTGAAGTGAGCAATGCAACGGCTATAGCAATTCGTGAGGGAAAGATCACTGAGCTTTCTGAAATTCGCGGTGAAAAGCATCCGACGACCAATGCTTCAATCTACACGTTTTCTGTGAAGCGTAGTTTAACGAGGTAATCAGTCATGAGAAAAAACTGGCTTGTTGTAACTGGAATGGCTTTGGTACTGACAGGTACAATCTCAAATGCGTTTGCTGAGCCAAATCCGCGTTCTGCTCGCGTGAGCAACCTACGTACTGTGAATATCACGATGGAGGATGTGGTTAAGAAGGTCAGCAGCGAAAACTATAATATCTACGCCAACGCCCTTCGGGTCTATCAAGCAAAAGAGAACATTCAGTTTAACCGTATGAACCTTTTACCAAAACTAAATCTTTGGCGGATTTCAGGTGTTACGGTTGACTCTGCTATGGGAAACTACGTATCAGCCCTGGGATTTGTTGAAGACATTGCGCCTTTTTTGGTTCCAGCAAACTGGTTTCGTTTGGAAGCATCAAAAATTCTCTACAACGCTGAAAAAGAAGGTTACCGTGCTCTTTGGGCAAATGAACTGATGACTGCTAAGGCACTCTATGTTCACTTGCTTCTTGATCAATCGCTTTTCAATCACATTAAGCAAAGTGAGCAGGAATTAAAAGACCTTCAGGTTATTGCTGAGAGTCGCGAGATACTAGGTGGCGTTCCTCAAGGTGCTTCGCGTGATATCGAGGTGCGCTCTTTAGCCCTTCAAGAAGATCTTCGCCAGCTTGCAGTGCTCATCAGCGAGGAAGAAAGCCTACTGTCTTACATGATGGGCTTTGAGGCGAGTATGGTCGTAAGGCCTGCGCTAATCCCAATGCCAAACTTTGAAACTATGCAGTCGCTTGATTATGAAGACTTTGTTTTCCGTGCGGTGGATACCTCGCCTGAAATTAGGCAGTTTGACCATTTTATTACTGCTTCAGACTCTATTCGCAAGGAGGTTATTTATTCTTTCCTTGGGACATCAAACATGAGCCGAGGAGTGGGTGGTGGAATTTTTGACAATATCCCAACTCAAAATGGTCTTGGATTTGGTGCTCCCGCATCTATGCGGATTGCGAGTGCGCAGAAGGAAATCCTAAAAACGCAGCGTAAAGGGATTGAAGAAACGCTTAAACGTCATCTCAAGCTTTTGGTAAATCAATACAATTTGGACTTGGAAAGCTATGCAAATCTTAAGCGCCAGGTTGAACTTACGGCTGCCACCAATGCCCAGCTTTATGAGCGGCTCTTGCTCGGTCAGGATGTGGATATGCTGGAGTTAATTGAAAGCTCTCGTAACCATATTCAGGCCGATACGTCGTTTTTTGCAATCAAGTACCGCTTTATCACAAACGAAGACAAGCTTGCGCGTCTTATCTTTCACGGAGATTACACCAAGCAGCCTGTCGTGATTGAGTCGCTAAAGAAGAAGCCTCCAGTCAATGCCCAGCCAATAGAAAGGAACAATGAAAGGAATGGATCATGAGTAATATTAGAAAAGCAGGATATAGTTTTAGTCTGCTTGCCTGCCTTACGATGCTTTCAGGAATTTCAAGCTGTGATGATGAATATCAGGACATTCAAAACTGGGTGGAAAAAGTAAGTAAGCTTCGTGCGACTGCAAAAGAGCAAGGCGATGTGGTGCCCTATAGGCAGAAGCAGTTTAAGGCACTCAAAGCTTATTTTGCAGAGATCAATCAAATGGCCTTGGTTTTGAAGAATGACGCGAACTTCGCACAGCGTTTCAATAACGCTGTAGCAAAAGCTGACCTCAAGGAAACGTGTGCGAAGGTGTTCCTCGCTTGGGTTGATTGGCAGGCTATTGCAGAGCGTTGCACTCGCAACAATTTCTTTTTATGTGCGGAAGAAGTCAGGGTGTTTTTAGACATAGTAACAGCCATGCGCGGAAAACTTTCTGCGGAACAACAGAAGCGCTTTGACCAAACCCCTTCTTGCCAAGCAGCATTTGAGGAAGGCTACTCTGCCACGTAAGCAGAGCGCGTGCGTTACAAAAATACAGGAATGACTGAAAAATATTTACATTTGCAAATGATGATGCTGATATTTAGATATATGAAATTTATAAAAATTTATTTTTACATTTTATTCTTAATGTTATTTGTGACGTTTTCATGTACAAAAAAGCCTCAAAACCAATCAGGAGAAACCATGACACAAGCAGCGACACAAACCGCAACCACCTCATTACAAGTTGAAACACTAAAGGCAGGAAGTGGCACCGAAGCTATTTCTGGCAAGACTGTTTCTGTTCATTATACAGGGTGGTTAACTGATGGAAAAAAGTTTGACTCCTCAGTAGACCGAGGCACGCCCTTTAGTTTTTCCTTAGGAAAAGGCCAAGTGATTCGAGGCTGGGATGAGGGTGTGAAGGGCATGAAAGTTGGAGAAAAAAGAAAACTCACTATCCCGTCGGATATGGGCTATGGAGCAAGAGGTGCGGGCAATGTCATACCCCCCAATGCAACGCTTGTCTTTGAAGTAGAACTCTTAGATGTAAAATAAATTTTGTTATATGGCCATCACGTTAAGGGCTGGCCGCTGCGAGTGTGGTGACTCTTTTTGGCACACAAGAATGTTGTGTCTTCCTGCAAGACAAGTCCACGATGTCAGTTCTTTTAAAAGAGTGCGGTTTTTTGAACATGCTTTCCACGTAAAGAAATAAATTAGTGGATAAAACAAGGCTGCAAGCAATATACTTTTAGTACGAAGCCGGGATGTTGCTGTTTGAAGAAGTTTTAGTTTATTCTTTGTTAAAAAATAATAAAGATAGGGCAAACTCACAAGGCTATGAACATATAAAAAATTTTTGGATTCAGGAGCAGACACATCCAACGGGTAATGCCAGTCTGTATCCACAAAACCATCAAAAAAATAACGAAGTCTTGTTTGCATACAAAGGTCATTAGGAATCGTTAGAACTAAGAGGCCATTCGGTTTTAAAATGCGGGTCATTTCAGAAATAGCAGTAGAGACATCTGTGAAGTGCTTTAATCCCTCTAAGCATACGACTAAGTCAAAACTTTCCTTCTCGAAAGGCAAGGCTCTACCGAGATCTGCACAAACAAAAGGAACGGGCGTATAGTCCCACTTTTTCTCATCAATATCAGCAGCCACAACATCCATGCTTAGCTCTTCTTTTAAGTACTGGCTTAAAGCTCCTCCACCAGCTGGCGCATCTAAGACTTTTTTCAGGTTTGGGTGATTCTGACTTAGATCTTTTAGGGTGGTTTTTATTTTTTTAAAAAGATCTGTAGTTGTAAAAAGATGGGGTGGGGGTTTCATTTTTTACATCCTAGTAAAAAATTAGCTTCGTAAAGTACTCTCCCATCCTGGTCGAGTCGATATAATTTGCTCAACATTTTTTACATCCTAGTAAAAAATTAGCTTCGTAAAGTACTCTCCCGTCCTGGTCGAGTCGATATAATTTGCTCAACATTTTTTACGGTGATCCTAACCATAAAATAAAAAAAACTGCTATGACGCCAAGAAGGCATTCCCATTCTTTATTTTTGATGTAGCGTTGACAAGAAAAATGTTTTCTAGATCGAAATGAAAAAAAGGTTTTTATTCCTGAAAGTTTTGGCCAGAGTGGACCTGCTTTTTTTGCATACTCCACATACTCCCTGCCAAAATGTTTTTTTAAATTTTCCTCTTCATGCTGAATCCCATGAAAATAAGTTATAAAAGTGAGTAAACCTAAACCTAAAGCTACAGCCCAATGTTTTAACACAACAATTAACCCTAATGTGAGCAAGCAGGAACCTAAATAAAGCGGATGACGAACCAACAAGTAAGGACCACTTTTAGCCATGAATTGATCTTTATTTAAATGTCCTGCAGCCCAAGCACGAACAAGCACTCCAACAGTAACGATGTAAAGAGCATGAAAGTTTTTTTCTTTCCCCCAAAATAAAACTGGCAAGAGAAAAATAACAACACGAGTAGTTGCTTCTCTAAAATTTGAACGATCAATGGTTGAAGCATAAAAATTTCGCAGCACTTGGGGGGGATTCATTTTTTACATCCTAGTAAAAAATTAGCTTCGTAAAGTACTCTCCCATCCTGGTCGAGTCGATATAATTTGCTCAACATAAAATTTATTCAATAATAAGTATTTCTTGGCGTAAAGCAGAAATATTTATAAATATGGGACAAGGCTAAGGATGAATTTAAATTTTAAATCACTCGTGCGGTTCGACAGATTGCTTTTACTTACACTTTTAGCACTGCCTTCTGCTGTATTTTTAGCAGGACTTAACCGAGCTCCCGTACCACCCGTCGATGCTTCGATTCGCGCTATTGAAGCTCGTCATGTGGTTAGGTCTGGCCAATGGTTTCCTTTGATTTATGAAGGCAAGGAAGTGTATGATCATCCCCCGCTTTATGTTTGGCTAGAAGCTACATGCATGAAGATTTTTGGGATCAATGATTTTGCTGTTAACTTTCCAGGCAGACTTTGTGCTGTTATTACAGTTATCCTGACTTGGCTTTTAGCAATTCAAGCAGGACTTTCAAAAGGAGCTGCTCTTTTTGCTGTAATTATCTTGTGTGCCACAAGAGACTTTGTTTTAAACTCAGTTCGAGGCTATCTTGAGCCCTTGTTTGAAATGTTTATTTATGGTGGACTCTGGTTTCTTTTAAGAGGTTTCGAAAAAAACAAAAAAATCCTTTTTTTTGTATCTGGGATATGTGTCTGGCTTGCCGCATTTACAAAAGGCCCTCCTGCCATGTGGCCACTTTTATTCTTTAGCTGCCTTTTTTTTATATTTAAAAATAAAACAAAAAACTTATTTTTATATTTTAGTGGATTTCTTTTTTGTACAATCTTTTGGATTTTCTGGAATGAAGCAAATCAATTTTGGAGTCATTGGAAAGATTATTGGAATTTGCAGGTCTTGGGGAGCGCACTTCATGGGAGAGGGGGGGCACAAAATTTTGAACCTTTCTATTTTATAAAAATACTATTAAAATTTTATTGGCCGTGGCTTCCTTTTTTTATTTGGTCTATTTACCTAATATTTTTGAAAAAAAATTCTGCTCTAAACGTGAAAGTTTTTGCCACTTTAGGTCTTGGATTTATAGTTGGATTTTCTTTAGTAAAATGGAAGTTCTGGTACTACATAGCGCCTGCTTATCCTGCATTTGCTTTGTGTATTGCATATGCTTTAGACAATAAATTTAAATATTTTTTTACAAAATATGAAACTTTCTTGTATAAGGGTGGTTTTTGTACAAGTATACTTTGGGCTTTTATTGCAGGAGTTTTTCCCATTCCTTTGCATAAAGACAGAGTTCCAGAAGTCATGGCATTCAAGAGCACAATCCGAGATTCTTCGATTCACTCTCCAGTTTGGTTTATTCATAATCCTATGGACCACAATCTTATTGCAATAAACGGTGAGTGGTATTTTGATCGACCCGTCTACAAGATCGTAGATGAGGCGTCTTGGCTCAAAAAAGATCTTAAGGCACCTGCCTGGATTATGGTTGGAAAAGATTTTTTCCAAACCTGTGAAACATCTTGGTGTAAAAAATCTATGCTTATACAAACAGCCGGTAAAAGTGCCCTTTTATATTTTAAGGGTGCAGCTCTTTAACCGAGATATTGCATTTAAGGGACTGTCGAAAAAGGTCTAAAATTTAATTGAAAGCAGTTTGTTGAAATCCTAGTAATTTTTTACAAAATCTACATAATCAGTATTGAAATCATTAGATAATTTTAAAATTTTTTAAGCATTT
>Ga0213870_1001206_pt1 | contig 11768 bp, 3 predicted proteins | sample WICALVC2017_Meta_FD_160119 | JGI IMG/M metagenome (GOLD analysis project Ga0213870, IMG submission 160119) | Freshwater microbial communities from subterranean cave lake in Wind Cave National Park, South Dakota, United States - WICALVC2017 | ecosystem: Environmental > Aquatic > Deep subsurface >... | reverse complement strand
ACAGCCACGCCACCGCTAGTATTAAACATAACTACCGCTTGCGCCGAGTCGTTTGTTATTATCGTAATTGACCGATTGACATAACCATTCTTGCTTGCATTGAGTGTTATCGTCGTGGCTGAAGGTCCGTTTGTTGCATTAATATATGATACATTACCGCTGTAGGTTGAATTTCTGTTTCCATTCCCTGAAACCTCCACTGCAGAATCTGTTCCGTCTATGGTAAAGCATTGGCCAGCTGCCACTATCTCGCTGCATATGCCTATGACTTTGATTGAAAAGTTCATTCTCGGTGTCAAATCCGCCTGCACAGAATTATTCAATGGAATGCTGTTGTTGGTTCCATTAGTATACCCTGTTCTAGAGGTGCTGATATTTACAGCCGAGTCGGTTGTATTGAAGAAATAACTGTTGCTGGATGTTGCGTTAGCTGTCACACTTGTACCGTTAAGCCTGATGGTAACTGCAGAAGTAAATCCTGTTGTACCACCCAGTTCATCTTGTACTCTCACCCTTAATCTAAATAGCATCTGTGGGTTGATAGATGCTTGCGTGCTTGCATTTATAGGTATCACAACGCTTGCATTTACGTAACCAGGTTTCGATGCAGTGACATTCATAACTGTAAAGGCTGTTTCATTGATGCTGAAGAAATAGACATTTCCATCTGTCGGATCTGTTCGGTTGGCCGTCACAGCCGTATTTACTCCCACTCCTGTAGTGTTCATTGCCAATGTTAAACCAGTACCAGTACGGGTGGAATTTGGTGACCCTAGCTCATCTGTTGCATTAACTCGAAGGACAAATCTCATCTGGTAAGGAGAGCTTCCATTTTGTTGAGAAGAAGAATTTGCCAAGAAAAATGTGCCTGATGTAGTATTGGCTGTCTGCAGAGTGCCATTATTCAAGAATCCTGATCGAGTTATATAGAATGTCACATTGCTGAACGAGGTATTTGACAAAGCGAAGAAGAAGGTATTACCGCCAAGTGTTGCATTAGCTGTTGTGGTTGTGTTTGTACATATTGCACATTGTGAACTTGTGCTACCATTTGTAGCTGTAACATTTACAGTCGCCCCTGATAATGCATTGCCTAGCTGATCCTCAACAGTAATTCTAATTCCAAATTGCTGTCCTGTTGGCTTGTAACCGTTGTTTGTACCTCCAGTCAGGAAAGTTACCGTTGTATTGAAATTGGTGACATTAACGAAACCATTTTTCGATACATTAAAACTGAAAGTATCATCTCCACCAGGATCCAAACTTGAAGATTCTATTATTATCAACCCGTCATTATCTGTATCGACCTGTACTTCGGCGCCACCATTGAACGTCAACAAACTATTAGTTCCGTTTGCTACTCGGATTGTCGCATTTAGTGTAATGTTGCCTAATTGGTCACTAAGATCAAAACCTATGTCTGTATTATCCAGCGCCAAAGTAAAAACGTAGTCAATTATAACGTCAGTACCATCAGTTGTGTTGACTGTCCAGTTGCCTCTACCACTCTGACCTGCTGCAGGCCCAACAGCTGTTACATTTATTAAAAGTGAAGTTCCAGCTGATATCGATAATCCTGTACAATTAATATGAGTTGATAAAATGCTGCATGTCCCACCTGACTCTACAGCAGTCACCCGATAAAAGCTAGTTCCTGTAGTAGCATTTGTAATATTAACAGCTGTAATAGTGCCTAAAGAGCTGCTGACATTAAATCGCCAGATTACTGATGCACCAGTTTTATTTATTCTATCACTTCCGTCGCTTACAGAAAGCAATTGTGAGTGTGAAGCAAGTGCACTAGAAATTAACAGAGTGGATACAAACAGAAAGCTTATAATAAAGACGACAAACCTTCTATCAGAAATGTTTAAATTATCTTCTGTCCTAATCGGACTTTTAACCTCTTTCGCATCAGATTTATATAGATTAGGGTGAATGGTTCCTAAAGACATTTAAAATTATTTGGGAAAGGCTATATATAAATCTTTTTCTCGGATTTTAGAAACAAATAAACGATAAGCTAGTGTAAAAAATGCTAAGGTTTTCTATCTTTTCAAGATATTTTTGTAACTTGCACTTTTTACTTTATTTTTCTTTGAGAAGAAAACCGCTATAACAACAGCTATTACAACTCCGCCGACAACGAGAATTATTTTCCAGTAGTCTTTCTTTATTAACTCTTCTAGAGGTTTCTCTTCTGGTTTCTCTTCACGCTTCTCTTCAGTCGGCGCAGCAGGAGTTATAGCAGGAGTTATTTTTGACTCGCCTGATACAGCAAATACAGACAACCCTGGTGATGTTGCATTATAATAAACATTCGCATCATCCTCACTTGCTTTCGCGGTTTCAAGTTTGTTCCACTTGTCATTAACATATCTATAGAGAGCTATGGTGGACTCGTTGATATTGTTTGCGCTAATCCAGCTTTTTTCAACTTTGAAATCTATAGTTACTCTCTCCACATCTGCAGCTGCGACTGAGGCATTGAACTTGATATCAAGATATTGATTTACAACACCAGGTGCATCAGACACGAGAGTACCTGGCCGTGCGTCAAGCTTGGTAGCTTTAATTTCAACATTCGTGACTGTGTTTACAGCTTTGACTTTCATCCCTGTTACAGATAGTGTTTTTGAGTCGATGGAAAAGTTTACTTCTGATTTAGCTGCTATCGAAGCTATTGTTATAATAGCTTCCTTTTCACCGACCAAAACTTTCGGTTTTGCAGCAACACCACCTCCGCCCCCTGCTCCTCCACCAGCTACACCACCAGCCGATGTATCTCCTACACTTGTTGTGCCAACAGTTATCGACTTTGACTGTGATGCACTTCCTCCAACATCAGAAACAACATTCACCGTAACCGTGCAGGTACCAGATGCTGATGAAGAGGTAAGCTTCCAGTTTGTAGCCGACTTCGTACCTCCTTTTGTAATATTGCCAAGGCTCTGCTGAGCCGGAACACTGGAAGTGTCTATCTCGCATTGACCAGATGCACTGATTGTAGCCCTTGCATTTACAACATCATTTGCCGAAGGTGCTGCTACGGTGATACCAACATAAAAAGTAGCGCTAGTGGCAACAGAAGATGTTGCTGATATTGATGCCGTCAGCGATGCGCTTTGGGATGCAACATTGATCCCAGATGTCGAACCTGACCCGCTTGTACCGCCTTGTGATGTGGATATCGCGGTTAAGGTCAAACCGCTTCCAGTGGATGTCGGCTTTATTATGCAAGTAGATGTCTGAGATTGCCCGCCAGACAAACTACTTATTGAGCTGCATGCCGTGACTAGAGAAAACCATGAAGGGCTGCTGGATAACTCTGTGACTATGCTGCTTTCTGTGCTGCTCCCAGCTGAGTTGGACACCGTCACCGTCACGGTTGCTTGCTCGTTTTCTGTCAATGACTTGGTTAAATCTGGGGAAATGGTTAATGCGGCATAAACCGAACTGACAAAAATCAACGAGGACACCACGACTGAAAATAATAAAACCTTTGGTTTCATACATTCACCCAGAATCCGATTTGTTTGTTAAGCGTCGTTGTCTCGCGTGTAGAGTTTTCTACCAAGCGGACATTTGCATAATGCCATCCGCTAGCCCATCCACCGCTTCTTGTGATGTTCAAATGTGCTGTCCCATCAGAATTGCTTGTCGCATTGGCAGCAGTCCATCCTGTCACAGTGGCATAAGTGCACGGCCAGCTTGTACACGACTGCCTTTCAATTGATGTTATTGAAATATCGATGCCTGACTTGCTGTCATACGGCCACCAGTCGACTCTTCCTGAATTATACTTGTAGGTGTAAAGAAGCAAGCTTATGTTTTCGGATGAGGTGTTAGGACTGTTATAATTGGTGGTGCCCGGAGTTACAGAATATCCATATGCATAAAACACGTCCCTTATGTCGAAGTAAACCCATGTCTGCTGTGAAATGGCTGAGTTATTCGAATCCACAGCTATCAATGTCCCCCAGTGCCATCCCTTCAAGGTCCAATTGCCGAAAGCACTCGCATTGAGATTTATTGTAGCATCGCCTCTGAAGGCCAATCCTGTTGCATTGCTTGCAAAATGTTGACCTATGTTCAGATTAATATTTGTACCGTTTTCATAATTGTAGAATGTCAGAGTTATGTTGCTTATGTTGAAGAACTGATCCGCATCTGAATTGACCTTTAAGGTGACAGTCTCGTTCTTCAGGTAGGCATATTTCGTCTGACTAGTTGATAAGGCGAATGCCTGCATGCTGAAACTTATATAAGCCTGCTGACTCTCCCCGCTGCTTGTAACTGTGAGATAGCCATAGCAGTAACCTGACACCCATTTCTTGCCCCCGCTTGGTGAAAGCATAATTATGTTGTCTCCTGCATTGAGAGAAGTTGAATTCGCTGATAGAGTTCCTCCCGATAAGCTGTAGGTGGTTTGGTCAGGCCAATATCCACATGACACATAAGCATCGCTAAGTGTTGCCGCAGTACTTGGAGTCATTGTGACAGTTACATTCTCGCTCATCTTATATTGCCATTTCTGTGTGCTAACTGTCAATTTGAATGATTCTACCTTGAACCAGACATTTGTCGTTATAACCGAGCCGCTTGTAGGTGTAGCTCTCAATTCAGCTGAATAATATCCTCCTGTCAAGTTAGATGTCGGCGTTATTGTGACCACGCCCTGACCACTGTTAGTGGAATTCAGTCTCGCTGTATTGGCGGTCCATGTACTGACATCTGTATAAGGCCAACTATCGCTTTTCATCAATCGTGTAACGGTTACGACGACATTAGAGCCTGTATAACTGTTCGAACCGAAGTTGCACCACCATGAATCGCTGTCGCAAACGGCAACATCCAGATTTATGTTCTCGTTATTGGCAAACGAATACTGCCAGTTCTTAGTTCGAGCTGCAAATGTGAAATCCTTTACCTGGAATCCCGCCCATCCTGTCTGATTGTTGCCACTGCTATCAGTCAAAGTAACTTCAAGATTATACCAGTTGCCTGCTACCAAAGCTGTTTGCGGTGTTATGTTGACTGTACTCGTTCCATTGATGGTCGGATTTACAATTGTCCCGTTTGTAGAAGTATTTTTGTTCAGTGCCCAAGTTATAGGTACCTGATTCATTTCCCAGATACCGCCTGATGTCGGAGCCCAGTAGCTTAGTCTCACAGCTGTAATGTTTACTGGAATGTTTGTAAGTGCAACATTATAAGAAGAACCAGCCAGCCAAGAAGGCTTGTTGGTAGCGCTGACATTTACAGTGATGTTCTGGCCTGACGTGTAGCTGTAAGTTGTTTGGGCGAAATTAGTCGGCTTTACTGGCTGCAGATTGACAAAGAAGCTTCTTATCTCATACCAATAGCTTCCTGTCTCTTTTCCTTGTGGACCTTCTACGGTAACAGCCAAGCTGTAATAGCCAGTCTCCCAGCTGTTGCTGTTCGTGCCTCCTCGTGGAATCAAAGTCAGATTGGCATTGCCATTTGTGGTGTTGATAGAGAGTGAAGATGTGTTCTGGATGATTTGGGTGGTGTTGTAGCTGATTAATAAATTAGAAAACGTGACAGTTCCTGAGTTATTCAAGGTTATGGTAAAGTTTAAAGTGCAGTTACCGCCCACGTTCCTACATGAAGACAAGACCGATGTCAGACCACTTGCAAAACTGACGTTGTTAAATGTTGTATTTAGATTGCTGGTGTTGAAAATATTTGCTAAATTAAATCCTGAGGGATCTCCAAAGGAAAGATTTGCTGCATAGTTGTCACTTGTTACATTAATGCCAATGAAAGCTGAGTTGATCGTCGAGTTTCTGGGGATGGTTATCACAATCGAGGAGTTTGAACCACCAGTTAGGTTTTGTGTTACGCTATAAGTTATGCTCAAATCTCTTAGGGTAATGCTTCCTGTCCCATTTAAGGTGACGTTAAATGCTATGGTACAATTGCCAGATGCGTCTGCTGTACAGTTTGTCAGAGATGTGTTTAGATCATTACGGAAATTGGCAGAAGCGGCAGAACTACTATTAGTTGCATTTGCACTTAAGAATGGGTTACTATTATTCAAACTGACATTAATTGTCACGTTATTCTGTACCACATAGTCAATAGTAATGGAAGCTGAGTTGATCGTTACATTCTTAGAAATATAAATAGTTGTAGAAGCATTTGAACCAGCAGATGCAAATGAAACATTAGCACTAGTGTTATCTGCTGAAAGATTTCCGCTTGTGAATGTTCTCAAAGTATGACTTGTAGTTCGAGTGGAATTGCTGACAGTTGCGTTGACTGCAATAGAACTATAGTTAACAAAGTTAGTTAATGAATTTGTCGTAACATTCCCAAATGTGCTGTTGATGAACAGGGCTTGATATTTGTTTTTCGCATAATCTGCAGGTCTCCATTCATCGTATTTGACAAGTTTTGCTGATATGTTCAGGTTATCAGTTACCAATTCGCTGGAAGGACATTTCTGCCAATAGCAGTCCCAGCGAGTTGAATTTGCATAAGTGACATCAATATCCAAAGTGACATTATCGGTCACTCCGCGATACCAAGAATCGTAATAGTTGCTTGAGGTTGTTCTGACATATACATTATAAGCTTTCACTGCAAACCATCCGTCGCCAGAGTCACTGATGCCAGAGGTTGTGTTGACTTTAACTTTCACCATGTAGTAGCCTGAATCAAATGCTGTCGTGTGGCTGATTGTAAGGCTGAATCTCCCATTGGTAGGCGCTGAGGAATTTGTGCAGCTCCAAGTGTATTTGTTGGTGGCTATCTTCTTAGGCGGCCAGAACCACTCAGCACCATTCCCCTGATAGAATACATCAACAACATAACAGTTGTCGCCAAGTCTACCTGTTGCATTTAGTCCACCTGTTGCATTTTCCCCATATGTATACCACGACCCTGTTGAGCTGTATGAGTTCACGTCAAAGGTCATGTTTTCTGTCGGGGAGAAATACCACTTCCATCTTCCGCCAACTTGCTGGGGCCAGACGTTAATCCACAGGTTTTTAACCTGGAACTCGCCGAAACCTTTGTCTGTGTTGTTGTTCTGATCCCGCAACTCCAGTTCCACGACATAAGCTCCACCGTCCCATCCTCCAGATGGCTTTGGTATGTTCAACGAAACTTTCCCGTTATCGTCCGTGAAATTAATTGGGAGATTAGCAGTACCAATTTCCGTCGTCACATCTTCACCGTTCAACGTGTTGACAACTTTAGTTACTGAAACTCTTATGTTGGTTGTAGTGTTGCCTGCTGTAGAGCTTCCGCTTGCTGTCTTTTTATATGTCTCATAACAATCATGTGCTCCATAAATGTTCGAAAAGTTACCTCCTCCTGTATTTGTCGAATCACTTGAATTTCCTGCAATAGAATCTACAAGCCCAATATCCTGTGCTTCTGAAACCTTAATTGTCAAGTTAGCACTCTCGTTTGAACTGATGAACCACCTATATCCTTCCAATTGAGCGCATGCTGTATAGAGCTTTACGAAGAATCGTGTTTCTGCTGCAAAATTGTTGTTGACTAGAGTCTTTATGAAATATAATCCGGCGCTTTGCGGCGCTGAAAATTCCACCAATCCTGCTTTGCCGTTCTTATAATCGACGATAGATGTGTTAAAAGTGACCGCAGATGTTATATCCTTGCCGCTACTGCTTTTAAGGTAGACCACTGAAATACTGGTGGCGTTTATTGATGATGTTGCATTAGATAGCGTGGTTAGGATTCTTACTGCTTGTTTGTTGCCTATAAAAATATTTTTGAAGTTATAGCTTTGGTCGGCAGGAGCTCCAACAGGGAGCGTGTTCGTGACTCTCATGTCAAGGTCGATTTTCGACTGGTTGAGCTTTACCCTGACATAGTACAATCCTGTGGCGGTTGGCGCATTGAACGTAAATGTCCTTATTCCCGATGTCGCATCTACGCTGGTTGTATTATTGATAGAGCTGATATTTGCAAAAGAAGAATCCAATAAACCAAGTTCAAACGAATAGTCTAATGCCGTTGTTTTAATCGTTTCCCCTGTGCTGACATTGAAAACCTTGACTTTGACATCTACTGTGTCATTCGTGAAGAAATTGGTCGCTGCACTGGAGTTCCTTTCCAGCCATCCGACCATCTCATATTTGCCGACTTCAACAGGCAAGGTTATGGATTTTGAAGTAGAGATAATTGTAACCTTTGCGTTATATAGGCCCTGGTCGTTTACAACAAAGCTTGTATTCAATCTGCTACCAGAGAATGTGTATGATATGGAAGCATTTTGTGTTCCATTTGGATATGTCACCTGAAACGACAATGCCTCAGCGCCTGTGTATCGAGTTTTGTTTGTATCGAATAAATCCATATAGACAAATACGGTATCCCCAGCAGCGAACTTTGTTTTTATGTTTGCATTTGAGTTTCCTGTGAACGATACCAAGTCAAAAGTGCTTATGTCGACAAGCTTTGTTACAACCCAATCATTTACTGTCAACCTGTAAGTTCCCACTGTAGTGGGTGCTGTGAAACTTGAGCTGTATTCGCCTGCCGAATTGGTTGAGCCTGATTTGGAACTCAGAACCGTGTCGTTGGTAGAATAAAGCAACTTAATAGTTACATTCTCATCGGATACTCCTATGTCGTTCGCATCTGTTCCCCTGACAGTAAAGTTTATCGTCTCTCCTGGCGAGTAGGCAGGCTTGTTCGTAGCAATTACGATGCTGTGTGCTCTTGAAATCTTTACAATCGACGAGCTTTCATAATATGTGCTGTTAAGGGTGAAGTTTGCTATAATAATATAGTCGCCACTTCTGGGAACTGTAGAATTTAACTGGGTTGTAAAATTAGTGGCATTAGGAAAAATGGATGTATGATTGAACACAGTTCCACTTGAGTTAACCAGGTAGAGTGTTATGTTTGTGGTGAGGTTTTGATTAGTGGAAATTGTGTAATTTATCGTTTTGTTTATACTGTAATCGCTTTGGTCTGTAGAGCCTGTTGATGATAACGCAAGAGCGGTCTGGGTGAACAATAGTAGAGAAGATAGAGAAAAAATGATAATTTTATAAGCGTTCCCCACGTAAACCTTATAAATATTTTGATTTTTCCGCTTAAAAAGATTAGATGTTAAAAATTATTGATTACAGTCTATCTTCTGCTATACTTTTCTTTTAGCGCGTCCCAGTTCGACTTTTTTTTTATCGGCAGCTTTATAATATTCTTCTTCACAAGATAGAACACGACACCTGCTACCATGACAACCACAACAATTATTGTAATTAGTAAGCCTCTTCCTTTTGTTGGTACCAGAGCTGTCGGGAGTTCCTTCTTTTCTTCTGCTGGCGGTTGTGCCGGTTGTTCAGTTGGTGCTGGTGTTACTGCTGGTGCTACTGCTTTTGCTTCGCCTGATATTGCGAATACAGACAATCCTGGTGATGCAGCCTCGTAGTATATGTTTTCCGTATCTCCACTTATTTCACCCATTTTTGTTGTTTCTAATTTGTTCCACGAATTATCAGAAAATCTGTACAAAGCAACTGTGGAATCATTGATGTTATTTGTAGTCAGCCAAGTTTTCTCAACTTTAAACCTGATTGTTGTCTTATTGATAGACGCATCGGTTATATTGGTTTTGTTGATTTCAATATAATGGTAAATCTTTCCACTAACTTCTTGCGTGATTGATGCTGGTTTGCCCGCAATTTTTGCAACAACAACTTGAATATTGTTCACAGAATTTTTCACATCAATAACAATTTTTGAAATGGCGACATCTTCTGTTTTGTTTATGTCGACTGTTGCTGACTTGCCTACTGCGATTGAAGGAATTGTGATTGTTGCCTTGCCTTTTTGTGTTGTTACTTTGGTTTGTGCTGCGGTTACACCTCCTCCCCCACCTGCTGTTGTGTCACTTGTGGTGGTGGTTGTCGTGGTTGATGTAGAAGATACTGTGACAGAAGTGGAGAATGCACCTGTCTTGTCCCCTACGGTCAGACTTACTGTCCCTGAACTAGAACCTGCTGTAATTGTCCATGCCAATGCAGTTGTTGTACCTGCTGAAACTGTTATTATTTTTGTCTCATCGCATGACGAGTCTCCGCTTGCTGAATAACCTGAAGAACAAGTTAATTTATATGATGTTGTAATTGCGCTGGATTGTGGATTCTGTAGATTTGCAGTTAATGAGAATGTGTCTGATGCATTTACTGTCTTTGATGTTGGTGATCCTGTTACAGTTAACGCACTGGGATCGACAAATACTATCGTTGGAGGGGCTATATCGGAAATGCCGCCTGATTGACCATTGCATGTGTATGTGTTAGCTGTTCCTGCAGTGAACGTGAATGCTTTTGATGTTGGGGTGGTTGAAAGAGAAACGCCCTGGTACTGCCCTGATGAAGGATCGGATATGCTGGTACCTGAAGGTGTGCAGACAAGCTGGATGCTCCCGCTTTCAGAGCCTGTTGCTGTAACTGTTGTTGTTGCTGTAACGCTAGTGCCTGTTGTCGCTCTGGTGGTTGACAGGCTTGTGCTAACTGTGGATACTGAAGCGAGGACTGATGATGAAAATAATAATATTCCTACAATCGAAACTGCGATGATCAAATTCTTATTCATACTTCACCTATGGTCTGAACACGTCTCCTACATAAACAAATTCTGAACTGCTTCCCTTTGTAACCGTTCCCTCGATGAACACAGGTGGCTTGCCTCCGGACGCAGAAGGCCATGAACTTAGCTGTCCAGGACCTATCAACACCGCTACACATCCGCTTGGACTCGTCAATATCGGGTTGGATGCACTTGCCTTGGAACCATCCGATAGCTTGTACATATCCAAATACTTCACAGATGGTGGGAAGGATGACCAGTCTGTAACAGAGACGTTTATGGTTGCGTTCTCAACTGGCAGTGGAGTTGGTTTCTGGAATCCTTCGGCACATATTACAGCACTTATGTTTTGGGTTGCGGTTGTAGCAAAATATTGTGAAGGTGAGCCACTTGCTGATGTGAAGAAAACAGCTGTTAATGTGTTTGAACTATTGGACCATTCACCAAGTTTCAAACTTGGACTTGAGAGTGATACCACACCTTCGCCGGTGTAAATGCTGAGACTTATGCTACCATTGTAGAAAGATTGCTGCGCAGTTGCAAGATTTGCTGTAGATGATGTTGTGTTTACAATTCTTGTTTTATTGTCGCTTGCATTATAGATTATATTCCAATTATCGGCAACACCGTTTGCAACAAAATCACCATCTGCAGTTTCTGTTATAGTGCCGTTGAATATTTTATCATTTCCTCCTCCAACCAATAATCCAGTTCTGTTATTTGTATCATTCGTTAATACAACTGCGCCTAACCTTAATGGTGTGAACGATTGTGCAGATGTGGAGAATCCTTTCACTTCGAAGAATGTTGCTGAACTCATATCAGCTGTGTCTGCATCTGTTCCTATTGTAGTTCTCCAGAATGCCATGAATCGCCCGCTTGATGACAGGTTAAGCGTTACGAAGGCTAACCCGTCGGAATTTGTAGCCGAGCTGTTGCTGACGAATTGGCTCGAAGCCAGCTTGCCTTCAAAACCAAATCCTCTGTTATCCTGCTTGGCAACGGATTTGATTGCAACAGTCGCGCCGTTCTGCCTCGCGTTTCCTGATATAATCACATACGGTAAAGTGAAATTGGTGTTCGCTTGCTGAGAACCGCCCCATGAGTTGCTTACATAGCTGCCACTTTGAGTCTGTATCGCCGCATTTGACACGTTGACCATGGTG
>Ga0213870_1001205_pt1 | contig 11777 bp, 11 predicted proteins | sample WICALVC2017_Meta_FD_160119 | JGI IMG/M metagenome (GOLD analysis project Ga0213870, IMG submission 160119) | Freshwater microbial communities from subterranean cave lake in Wind Cave National Park, South Dakota, United States - WICALVC2017 | ecosystem: Environmental > Aquatic > Deep subsurface >... | reverse complement strand
AAATTCCCCCTCCTTCAATTTTTTTATTTTTAAGCAATCGCATAAGTTCCCTGCCGGCGACGTCTTTTCCTACAGAGCCGACCAAAACCGCCCTGCCGCCCAAAGCCGCGATATTGGCCGCGGTATTTGCCGCTCCTCCGGGAAGGAATTTTTCTTCTTTAAGCAAAACCACCGGCGTAGGTGCTTCCGCTGAAATCCGGTCCGCATCTCCCACTAAATAGCGATCCAGCATCGCATCTCCTATTACTCCTATTACGCAGCGGGAGAATTTTTCTCCGAGATTTCTATAAAAGGTTTCCATCGCAGTACATAGATTATAAAATTCCCAAACCATTCATTAGCCGGAAGCCACGAAGACACCCAATTCAACCAGGGATGATGTATAGCGGGTTTAGTATACACCGTCTCCACCAAATCAAAATAGCGAAGAATCGTCTTTTCAAAAACCCCCCGCGGAAGAATAAAAATATGATTTTTATTTTTATCCCAACGGGGAAAAACTCCCTTTTTTAAAAAAAGCAAACGGCTCATAATATGAAAAACATTGGGCAGGGCCATGATATAGATGCCACCGGGCTTTAGCACCCGATGGACTTCGCGGGTAAAATGAAAAGGATTTTCCAGATGCTCCACCATGCCCCAGCAGGTTACTCCGTCAAAATATTCTTGGGTATAAGGCATAGTTTCTTTATTAAAATTAATCTCATGAAAAGTAAGTTTTTCGCGCTCCGGAAAAACAAGCGCATCATAAAAATCAAGGGTATGGATATTGCAAAACCCCCGCTCCTGCAAAATTCGGGTAAACATGCCTAAATGCGACCCGCATTCCAGAATAACGCCGTCTTTTTTCAGATATTTTAAAGCAAGGTCGGGTTCGGTGGATCCGAGAAACCTTGATCCCCCATCTTCACTGCTCTTATCCTTAGGCCTTAGTTTTCTTAATTCTTCAACCGTGAGATAACTCATACTTCTATATAACGCCGCTTCTAAGAAATAGCGTAACGGGCCAACGGAGAAATATCGCTTGAAGAAATATCATCTTCAAAAAAATAATTGCGCGGCTGTATCGAAGCGTTAGTCACAAAAGTGCCGGCAAACATCAAACGCCTTTCTTTAGTGCTGTATCCTCCGCGATGCAAACCGCTGGTATCGCAGAAAATCATTGTGCCGGCTTTTCCGGTGCATATCCGGATGTGGTCTTTCGGAATAGCCCGCTCCACTTCCCCGTCCGGCGGATATCTTCCTACTGGCGGAAGCTGGGGGTAAAAATTGCGCCATCTGCCGCCGTGCTGGGAACCGAGCACGTACTTAAAAGGTCCGGCCTGCTCATCCGAGACATCGGAAAGATAGAGAAACACTTTTACTATTTTTTTATCATCCGGGTCACGGTGCCAACGTTGTGAGAACTGGGGCGGCGCGTTTTCCGGACGAAGAATGGTTGAATGGAGCGAAAACATTTTGAACTTAGGAAGCGAGCCTAAATATACGCCCACGATTTGCAAAATCCCACTCGAAAGTATGAACTGGATAAAAGGGTCGGAAAGCGAAAGAACGGGCTGGGTGCCGCCGTATCCTCCCAAAAGATGTACAATCAAGTCCCCTTTGGCACTCACCCTGCCCGCTTCCAACGCCGCAATTTTTTCCTGCGCTAAAGGGACGGTTGCGAGCGAACCGGCATATTGAAAAAGTTTATTGAAAATATCCGTTTCCGGAAAAAGTTCGGTGATGTGCGTAACCGTAATTCCGTCCCGCCGCAAACCTGCCGCCAATTTCTCCTGCGCCGCATTAAGCGGATGCCTAGGGGCATACTCTTGCCACACATGCCGCGACTGGTGATTCAACAGATAACACCAAACCGGCCAGATATTACGCAGGCGGTGGTAGATCCAATAAAATCTCTGTAAGAAATGACGCATAATACTATCAATCTCTGTGGATAAACTGGGATATTCCTAGTCAATTGGTACAAGCTTAAGTGATTTTTCAAGATAGCTATGAGGATTTTTAAACATTTCCGGTAAGGAAAATCTGGCACAGAATTCACTTACATATTCCGGAAACTTCTCTGGAGTAGCATGGTGATACATTCTTCTGATAAAAGTGCGTAAATTGCCGAATACTCCTTCAATTTCTGATGTATGGGTAAACTCCCATCTTTTGTGAATGTCTCGGGTATGCCTTACCGGCCACCATCGCTGAATACCTTTGTATATCGCAGCGCCGTCAGTATGCAGTTTACTCCTCGGTTTTACATGTTGTTCAAGAAAATATGTCGCGTGATGTCTTTGTACAGAAGTAGCGGTAAGCACTTCGTATGCAAGATTTCTTGTTCCTTTCTGCTTTCCGAAGATAAGAGTTCTCCGTTTGAAATACGCTTCATCAAGTTGGACAATTTTCTCTAAAATAACAGGGTTATCGGGAATATGAGCGCGGAAAAGATCAAACCAGTGCCGTATTGCATCCTCAGACACGCACGTTAACGCCATAGTTTGCTTTACCGGAATCTGAGTGTTCCAACACCATAAGATTAACCAAAACTTTTGAAACGGTATTTTCATGTCTTTCAGCCACGTATGGGAAATCAGTGAAAATCTGAGACGACAATTCTTACAGCGATATCTTTTTTCATACCATACAATTTTTTGCGATTTACATTTTGGACAGAAGATGTTTTTACCAAAAAGTATTCTACGAATATACTTTTTAATTTGCGCTTCCGTTGGAATTTGTTTGAGGTTATACATATACCTCATTGTATCAAATTTGTACCAACAGACTTAGTATACCCGATAACTGACTATTGACAGTATCCGTATAATTTGCTACATATATAATATCATAAGAAAAGGTCGCGCTTCGCGGCCTTTTCCTTATTTCAGGACTTCTCAATTCGCCTTTTAAAATTATTAATCTCGATAAAATCCACTTGGTCGGGTTTACTCTCAAATAACTTCCTCAATTTTGTGGAAAGCCTTGACGTATAATATCGCGGGCCGGATAGTATCTTTCTTGCGCTTGATACAATCCGCACCTTATTCCCCTTTCTTAGTGGTGCTATCCGTATTCTGAAAATCAATAAATGCAAATTTATTAGGCATGCTTATTTTAATATCTATCCTTGATTAAAGTTGGGCTTCAATAAATTCTTACAATCTAAAAATCCGGATAGATGAGACGACATAGCCCAAGGACTATTATGTGTACGTATAAATTTACACATGGTTCGCTATATTAACGCAGTAAAAACTCTATGTCGCCCTCATACTGTATCTCCAGCGGCGACTCCTCCGGCGAAGTAAAACGTTTCTCAAGCGGGCTTATGACGAGCGAACGCCGATTGGTAAAACGATCCAAGAGCCGCGCGGCGAAAAAATCATAGGCGTGTTCAACCCCTTGCAGGAATGCGTCAATCGTTTGCAACGAAGCTGCTCGCGCCAAATCCGTATGATAGGTTTTGGAAGTCCAGGAGACGCGGTAACGCTTGTCCTTCTCCATACGATTTATGAAAAACCATTCGTGAAGCCGCTTGGCCGCTTTTGACCGATAATCGCCGTCTCTGGAATATCGGGATACCGGCTGTCTAACTTTACAGCCTGCGAGCATCAGACGTTTGTAAGTGAAATTATCCGCCACCACCTCATACCCGTAGCGGTTGAGCAATCGCTCAAAACTACGGCGCGTATGCGCATGAAGATGAGGCAGCCAGAAAAGAGTAATTACTGCCGGTTCAAACTCGGCGTCGGGCAGAGCGGCGATGAAATGCCCTCCTTCATTCTGCAGATCCCGGCAAATAGCAAGCGCGGCGCGAGGGTCATAAATATGCTCAAATACGTGGGAACTAAAAAAAAGGCCCACGGGCTTCACCTTCTCTAATTCTCTTTTAATATCCGAATTTTCAAAATTCCCTATAAGCGTTTTGAAACCGTATTTCTCCCGGGTTAATTCCGCCCGGTAGCAGGAATTCTCCACGCCGATTAAATTTTGGAAACCCAAATTAGCGAATTCTTTCAAAATAGCGCCGTTGCCGCAGCCAATATCGCAGATAAGCGCTTCGTAAGATACGCCGAGTTTCTTTGCCAGGAGTAGCGCATCGCGCTGTTCAGGAGACACTCCGTGTTTTAATTGTTTCGCCTCTTCTTTCACATTCCTGCTCTTGGCATTGTCCCATTCCTCTTCGTAGTACTTATTCATCCATTCTTGAGTGGGGCGGTCAATATAGCCAATATAGCCACACTCTCCGCAGCAGCCAAGACGGATGCGGCGCGCATCTTTCTTGGCAATGAACGTGCAAAGCGTAGACAACGGAATCTCACAAGCGGGGCAACGCTCTTGAAGTGAAAACGGAACGTTCCCGTCCATGCGTACTGTTCTTAAATCCGTAGTTCCGGCATTGGCAAGATCCCGAAAATAATGCAACCGGAAACCAAGACGCAAAGGGTCTATATTCATATAAATTATCATAGCGCGGTGCAAGTAGAGCCGTCAATCAAGAATCGCGGAGATAATCCTTTCCGATGAGCCGTTGTTGAGAGAGCCGCAGACGCGACGGCGCAGTCGCTCCCGCCCTTCGCTGTCAAGAGACGGATTTTTAAGATAAGAGTCAAGAATTAAGAAAAGCTCGTCAAAACTATGGGCGGTCCTCAATCCTCCACTTTCCAAAACATCTCTGAAGTGCTCTCGCATGGCAAAACGGTTGATGGATTTTTGGAGCGAACGCTTTTTATACCCGTCAAAACCTATACCTACCAGCGGCCTATCAAGCACTGCCGCCTCAATTACTATGGTGCTATAAATAGAAATTATGCTCGCGGCATGGCGGATGATATTCATAAACTGAATACTCTTATCCATATCCCCCCAAAATTCCTTGCGATAAAATGTTGCCAGCGGATGGTTCTCAAAACGGTTATATTTCTCCTCGTCAAATTCCCGGTCTTTGGCACGGCCCCCAAGATACGGACGGATTACCAGACGCACCTCACCTCCAAACCTGCCCTCTGCCATCCACTGAAGTATTGTTTCAATGATATCCGGCTCATCCGGACAATACGCGCTCCCGGATACGTAAAGAATGTATTTTGAATCAGGAGGAAAACCTAAATCTTTCAGGGTTTCTTCACGCGGTTTGGCATAAGAGCCGTTGGAAATAAAATCAAAATAAGGATAACCCGTAAGTACGGCGCGCTCGGCCGGATAATGCTGGAAACGGACGGCAAAGTTCTTCAACTGCTCGCTTTGCACCAGAAGTTTATCGGTTTTGAAAGGAAGATAATACTTATCCAGGTGATCCCAATTTGCAACCATGCCTATTGCAGGCGTCCTCTGCCGTTTTGCTTCAGCCAGCAGTTCTGTATCCAGCCGCCCATATAGGTGCGAGATGAAAACGAGGTCAGGATTATATTTGGAAAAAAGCTCCAAGAAGGGTCTGGACCGAAAAATTCCAAGATACAACCAAGGCACTATGTATTCGCGCAAAGTGTCCCAGCGGCCGAAAGTATTGGCGATCAAAAACTTAACCGGCGCAAGGTATTGCTTTAAGACCCCGCCTGCCGGCGGCTCCTCGGGGCGGACGCCCAAAGTGGCAAGCTGTTTAGTGGTGCCGGTATAAATTAAATAAGAATAGAAAAAATAAAACGCTTTTTCCAGAAATGTCCGCGGATAAGAAACTGATACCGGCTGAAGCAACATCCGATCGGCTATGTCTTCCCCGAATAGAACGGCGTATTTATGAAAATCTTTTTCGGGAACGAGAAAAACAATGCAGAGATCATCCCGCTCTCTCACGATTCTGCGCAGGCGATCATATACGCTTCCCGGAAAAAAGAGAAGGTTTCGGTAAACGGCGGTGGTGGAGAGCGTAAAGAAAATTGTCTTTTTCTTCCCGGTCATAACATCCTCAAAATGGCCTGCGCCACCCTCTCTCCCGATTTGCCATCGTCAAACTGGCACTGTTGCCTGACAATAGCTTCCCGTCCTTGGGCGTGGAGCTTGGAATTTTTCAAATATCCATTTAGGACATCCGTCAATTCTTTTTCCGACCGCACAAAAATAATGCCGTCAAGCGGCTTCAAATCCGCCAAATGATCCCAATCAAAAAAACGACGCGCCGAGTTCCAATAATCAAATTTTTGATAACCGTCAAAAGCAATCGCAATCAAGGGCTTATCAAAAATTGCCGCTTCAATGAAAAAAGTGGAGAACATATTAATCACAATATCCGCGTGCGCGAGAGTATTGGAAAGAAGATCAAGCGCCGCTTCATCAAACTCCCAATTCTCCGTGCGTTTCCCCACATGAGACATTACCGATAAACCTAAAAATCCATATTGTTTTTTTAACTGCTCCATCTTTTCGGGCAGAATGTCATGTTTGGGATAAGGACGAATTAAAACATTCGGCTGTTCTTTTATTTCTCCGGAGACAACGGCTTTATGAAGTATGTCCAGAATATCAAAATCAATATGCAAGCCGGCTTTTCCGGAAAAAGCGTATACCAATAATTTTTTTGAAGGGTCTCCGCCAAGCTCTCGTATAAATTCGTCGCGCGGCCTGACTCTTTCTTTAAGGAAATAACCATCATATTGGGGAATACCGGTTATGGTAATCTTCTCTCGCGGATAGTCTCCGATATAGACGGCTTGATCTTTCAACATCGGGGTATGAACCAACAAATGGTCCGGATGTACGCGAAGAAAACTTTTACTGGTCAAGTTATCCCAGGAATGTACCATACCCAGGGTTTTTATGCCCGTGCTTTTAGCTTCTTTTATTAACAGGGTCTCTCCGCGAAGCATCAGCGGAGAAAACACCAAATCCGGCTTGTATTCTGCCAATGTTCTCCTGAATACTCTTGTCGGGAACAGCAGGTAGAGAAACCGGACGAGCCGGCGGTAGAAACTGAATCTTCCCAGATGCCAAAACGCGCGGCCGAGGAGATAATAGAATACCCGCCGCGCCGTAGATTCCTTGGTTCCGCGCCGGCGCAGTTCCGTACCCTGCATAATGGCCACTGTTCTCGAATGAGTGCCGGCTTTTTCCACAAACGCGAAAAACCGCTCACTCTTCATTTTCATAAGATCTGGTAAAACATCAAAGACGATATTCTCCTGCAGAAATTCCCTTCGGTAATATTCAATTTTATCTTGAGGCGCAAGCAGAACCAAACGCATATCTGGAACCCGCCGCAACTCTCCATAAGCATCCGTGCGGAGAAAATTGCGCACAAAAAAACTGTTGCTTACGGGAATTAGAATGGTTTTTACTCTTCTATTCAAAAATTGCTCGAAAATGAGAAGCAGATTTTTGGCCGACATGTCCCATGAGATATTTTCTACAACAAATTTTCTTCCTTCTTTGCTTAAAGCAAGGTAAAATTCGGGAGTTTTTAGGCACTCCTCTATTGCCAAAGCTATTTCTTCCGGGGAATTAGGATTTACGATAAGGGCGTTTTCTCGATGGGTCAATACTTCCGAAGCGCCGGCGGTTTTAGAAATTATGACGGGCAATCCGCAGGCCATGGCTTCAAACGCGGCCAATCCCCAGCTTTGCAGGTGGTTTGCGGAAATATAAATATCGTGACTTTGGTAAGAGCGCCGTAATTCTTCATCTGAAATTTTGCCAAGAAAAAAAACTCGGTCTTCTATCCCTAATTCTTTACTCAAGAGAGATAAACGGCGGTAATAATCTTTATACTCGTTGTTACCGCTATAGTCGCCCGCTATAGAGAGTTCAGCGCTAAAGCCGCGATCCTTTAGAATCTTTGCCGCCCTAATCGCGTCTTCATACCGCCGGTGCAAAAAAAAAGCCCCCACTAGAATCAACCGCGCTTTATTTTGGGCAAACGGCCGCCTCTCTTTATAAGGAAATTTTTCAAGATCCAATCCGCTTCGCAAAACAAACGCTTCTTTTCCAAAATATTGTTTAGCCCATTTTTTAGTGCGCGTATCAAGCACCGTCATACCCTCATGCGGCAAGATAAATTTTCTGACTTCGTAAAAATCAATAAGAACGTGAAGCAATCTTTGCGTTAGGGAGAGACGAAGACCGGAATCAAACTGGCTCTTTCTCCAAGATGCCCAAGATTTGGTAAGAATATCATTCATCATCGCCACCGATGGCACGTTTTTTACCATTTTTTTGTAAAAAGCGGCGGTGCGATATCCCAGCCGATCATGAGGATTAAGTATATCGGTATCGGAGGAAATCATACCTGCCAGATTTTTGGCAAGTCTGCTCTCGTAAGCGGAACGTCTGAAATAATTCAAAAAACCGAGGGGTTTAAAAGTAATTTCTTTAGGACATTCAATGCGTTTTTCCAAAGCGATCACGCGAAGCTGATCCAGCATATCCGGAAAACATTTTTCCTTGGAATATAAAAGTGTATAAACAATCACCCTATGTCCCAATTTCTGCAAAGCCAAAGCAAAAGAAAGAGCCTGTCTCTGGCTCCCGCCTTTGCCATCCAGTTTAGATTCTATAATAGCGATATTCATCCCGTTTTTCCCGAATATCTTTCCATATCCGCGTCCGTCATCATTCTTACTAATTCTTTAAATCCTGTTTTTGCTTTCCAACCCAGTTCTTTTTCCGCCAGTCGCGGATCGGCGCAAAGGTGATGTACTTCAGCAGGCCGTATGAAATTTTTATCCATCTTCACGTATTTTTTCCAATCAAGACCGAGGTAGCCGAACGCCTCGTCAAGAAATTCTCTTACGCTGCACGTCTCTCCTGTACCAATAACATAATCTTTGGGTTTTTTCTGCTGAAGCATCCGCCACATAGCTTCCACATAATCTCCGGCAAAACCCCAATCGCGTTCGGTATCAAGATTCCCAAGGCGCAATTCTTTGGCTAATCCCAATTTAATCCGCGCTGCGCCGTCAGTAATTTTTCTGGTCACAAATTCAAAACCGCGCCTGGGAGATTCGTGATTAAATAAAATTCCCGATGCGGCGAAAATTCCATAAGACTCGCGATAATTTACCGTAGCCCAGTGAGCGGACAGTTTGGCCACCGCGTAAGGACTCCGGGGATAAAAAGGCGTATTTTCATTTTGGGGAGTTTCGCGAACTTTACCGAACATCTCCGAGGAAGACGCCTGATAAAATTTTATTTTAGGATTTACCTGACGGATTGCCTCCAGCATCCGCAACGCTCCAAGCCCGGTAACCTCGCCCGTATACACCGGCTGTTTCCAAGATTCAGCGACAAAGGATTGGGCCGCGAGGTTATAAACTTCATCGGGTTTGGTTTCTTTCAAAGCGTGCACGAGCGAAGCTTCATCCAAGAGATCGCCGGATATGAGTTTGATTTTATGCAAAATATGTTCAATATTTTTTCGATTTTTCTGACTGCTTCTGCGTTCAAGTCCGTATACTTTGTACCCCTTGGATAATAAAAGCTCGGCTAGATATGAGCCGTCTTGCCCCGTAATGCCGGAAATAATAGCTGTCTTTTTTGATTGTTTCATAATAAAATATATAACGTTAACCCATGCTTCTAAGTTATACTATACATGCCATGCAAATTAAAAAACTCAACCTTGGCTGCGGCAGCGATATTCGCAAAGGATGGATAAATTTGGATTCGACCGCACTAGCCGGAGTGGACGTGGTGCATGATATTGAAAAACTGCCTCTGCCTTTTTCTAACGAAGAATTTGATGAGATTCTGGCGCAGGATGTCTTGGAACATATGACGGATTATGTGCCGGTTTTACACGATCTTCACCGCATCTTAAAAAAAGGCGGTACGCTTACCATTCGCGTACCGCATTTCACTTCTAAAAATAATTATATTGACCCCACCCACCGGCGACTTTTTTCGGTGAGCACTTTTGAATTTTTCGTAAAAAATTCCGCCCTTCGTAAAGAACGGGACTACTATTTTGATTTTGCTTTTGAACGCATCGCCTTGCGCCGCTTTACTTTTGAAAAAAGCTCACGACTGTTTTTCTACAACCGCTTTACAGAATGGTTTTTCAATCTCTCGCCCCGTCTTCAAACTTTTTATGAATCCACCGGCTTATCCCGCGAATTTCCAGCGGAGAATATTGTAATTCAGCTTATAAAATAAGACTGAATGCTCTTGACAAATACAATCGTAGATCATCACAAAAGATGCATTAATAATTTTTTATTTTCTTGCTGCAACTTTCTTTTCAAAAGCGGTAACTCGCGATTCAAGTTTTGTAAATTCTTCGTAGGTAATTGCATGCTTCTTGTTTCTTGGATCGGTTAATTCATCGATTTTTCTATGCAAAAACCGAAGCTCTCCGGAGTGTTCTTCTAAAATTTCCTCGTGATGCTCCAAGGTAAGGCCTATTTCCATTACTCGTGACTTAAGATACGATACATCCGATTCGATATTTATAAGACGCCCTTCAATACCGCCGAATCTCTTATCAACTTCGCCGAATCTCTTATCAACTTCATCAAATCTCTTATCAACTTCATCAAATCTCTTATCAACTTCATGAAAACCTTTTTGCACCATTACCGCCAAATCTTCAATTGTGGTTTTTTTCTTTGGCATGGATATGCGTTAATGATAGCTTAACAATAATTTTAAGACAAGAAAAGTTTTCCCCAGTCTATCTAGAGCATGTCTAAAAACCCCATATTCTGCGCCAATCTGCAGAATTTCGCGAAGAAATAGAGTTTTCAGACATGCTTTTGATCTCATAATAATTGTAGGAGTGAAATATACTCGTCTATTCTTATATCCCATTGTGATTCTTTTGCTAAAGTGAAAGAATATTCTGACATTTGCTTTTTTAGTTGCTCATTGCTCAAAATCTTTATGATAGCTTCGGCAAAAGCATACGGATCGCGGCTCTCAACTAAAAAACCATTCTTCCCTTCCAGCACCGCATCTTCAATCCCGGAATCTTTAGCGCCAACCACTGGTAATCCGCTTGCCGCCGCCTCAAGAAAAACAATCCCAAAACCTTCCACATCATGTCCTAGATTTTGCGACATTAAGCAAAAAAGTTCCGCGCCGCGATAAAATTGCAGCAGTTTCTCTCGGGGCATGTTTTCAATAATAATCACTTTTTTTTCAAGCCCCAAATCGCGGATTATTTCACGTAATTGATTAAGATATTTATCCGTGTATTTTTTGCCGATAATTACATATTTTAAATCCGGAAATTTTTTATTGACTTCGGCAAAAGCCGGAATGCTCAACTTATATCCTTTGCGCCAGCGAAGCGCGCCCACGCTCAAAATATAGGGTTGATACTGTCGTACTTCCGGCGGCAGGAGTTTTCCGGCCGCTTCAAAAAATTCTTCAAGATCTACCCCGGGATTAATCACTTTTATTTCAAGTCCCGATATTTTTTTAAGAATCTCATGCTTGGTGTAATTGCTAATGGCCGTAACCACATCCGCGCGTTGATAACAACGCTTAATAAGCCAACTGATAAATGGCTGATAAAGCGGGATAATCGAACCGGAACCAACGGCGGTAATAACCACTTTCTTCCTTAGGCCGAGAGAAAAAATTACAGCAATAACGCCGTAGGGATAGGCGTCAAACGCATGAATTACCTCGCAAGTTTTTAGGATCCTTCGAATGATAAAAAAATTGGCAAGCAATTTTAATCTCCGCGGATACAAAATCGGCCTCTCAAATCCGAGGCCGCTCCCTTCGACAGTTAACGCGATTATTTCACTCCGCCCTTGTTTCTCTAAACCCTTGGCAAGACGCAAGGAAAGAACTCCACTGCCATTATCCTGTTTTAAATTGTGAGTTAAAATACCAATCTGCATTTTATG
>Ga0213870_1001204_pt1 | contig 11778 bp, 16 predicted proteins | sample WICALVC2017_Meta_FD_160119 | JGI IMG/M metagenome (GOLD analysis project Ga0213870, IMG submission 160119) | Freshwater microbial communities from subterranean cave lake in Wind Cave National Park, South Dakota, United States - WICALVC2017 | ecosystem: Environmental > Aquatic > Deep subsurface >... | reverse complement strand
ATGAAAACGAAATCCTTCTTTATGGGGATTTCTACAAAATAAAACCCCCTCTTAGAGTCTCCTTGGCAACCCAACTACCAGGGAAGATTGTCATAGGAGACTATGGCCCACGAGATAATCCACTCGTGTCAACCTATAGTATTAGCGACCTTCGTGGTGGTATAGGGGTCTATAAATACACTGATACCCAGGCGGAAGCAAATAAATTTCTTGATTCTGTAGACACCTCATTAAGTACCTTCCAAGGGATAGACACACTATGGGCAAGTCAAATAACCCTTCCGCCCGATATTATTGACCGAACTCGGCCAGGGGTAGAGACTGGACAAATAAGCTCCATTACTCGTCTAGCAGCAACTATTATAGTAACTTTTGGGGCTGTTTTATACAATATCACAGATGCAGGGACATGGAGTGCTGTAATTGATACTCTTCCTGCGGCCCCCACATCTAAACCAACCTGGTTCAATAGCCGTATATTCTATCCTCTCAGCGCATCAGGTTATAGCTACCAGACAGCCGCCAATGCAGTTGCCGTAGATGTTGCTACTCCACTATTCCAATCATTTACAGTCTTTGATAATAAAATCTATGGAGTAGATACCTCCAATGTATTATATAGCTCGACTACAGGAAACTCAGCCTCATGGACAACATTAGCCACCATGCCTCTTGAAAGCGATATAGATTTCCCCTTCATCCGCTTGGTCGTCTATGATAATGCAGAAGGTGATCCTACAATTTGGGCGCAAACACATAAAGGGCCTTGGGTTTATGATCCCGTAAATGATAAATGGTTTCAATCCCGATTCCAGCATCCATACTATCGCTATCCAAATGTTCTCTATAGCCCCATTGCCGTCTGGAGGGAATCCTTATTCATCGTAACTCGCCCTCGGAAAGTTTTCAAAATAACTATAGGCGGTGGAACAACACTTGTTGAGGACGTAAGTCCTGGACTTCCAGGAGGATTTGTTCAAGGGACAATAGCCATTCAAGGATTAGAATCTACTGATCTAGGTCTTTTTGCCCTCCTTGGAACCAGCGAGCAGGAGTTATCAAATGCTAATATAATTACACGAATACTTATGTGGAATGGTAGTGGCTGGGCTCCTATATATAACGATAGTGCTGGGAGAGGCACTCCTGGACGGGTGTTGTTTTACACAACTACTGCGACAACCGTAAGATTATACTTTAGTGATCCTACAACTGTCCCCCGATTACTCTTTCTTAACCTTCTTGGTTTTAGTGAGCCTCCTATAAATTCAACATTAAGACCATACTTTAGCTCAGGAGGATTCACAACTCCCTGGTTTATAGCCGATTATGAAGCACAGCAAAAACTTGCTTTAAGAGTCCTTGCAAAGACATTAAACGCAACTGCTACCCGAACTGTGCAAATTGAATTTGCAATTAACGGCAGTAGTACATTTACAAGTTTAGGAACAATAACCTCCGATACTGAGGTTATCTATAGATTTGGCACGAACAATGTAGGAAAGGCCTTCAAATCAATCCGTTTTCGAGTTAGATTTGCTGGTGTCGCAGGGGCTACTACAGCCCCAATTCTTGAATATATCTCCTTTGAATTCCTTCGTGTACCAACAGTTCTTCGTGGCTACGTTGTTACCATAGATTGCACAGATAATTATAAAGGGCGGACTCCTCGCCAGCAGATTGATGACTTATGGACCCGATTGGAAACAACTACTCTTGGAACATTTTCATACCGAGATGATTCTGGAAATACTAGAAGTTATTTAGTAAAAATCATGCGCCCAGAAGGGATTGAATACTCTGGATATGTAGAATCAGGGCTTTATACCGTTTATTTAGCTGAGTTTAATGCTGCTTAACAAGGAGGGTCTTTGTGGATGTCATATATCCAGTCAGATTTAACGAAAGTAAACTCCTTCAAATACTTCTTTCCTACAAACAGAGAACTCCCGCCATCTTCTCTGGACTTGTGCCTGTTAGACGGCAATACTTTGAGGCTACCCAAGCCGTTGCTCTCTGGACGGACACAGGCGAACTCGGACATTTTCTTATCATGGACGGCGATTCGGGAACTCGACTGTGGATAAAAGGCGTAGGGAGAGTTTTTGATGAAATAGCATCTGAGATTTTAGAAACCCTTGGTATAGACGATGGCCGAGAGGATCCAAACAACTCGTGAAGTAAAACCCTGGAGGCGTGTTCCTCCCTCGTGGATAGGAAGTGAGGAAGAATATGCTATCTACTGGGCACATTTTGCCTTAAATTTAACGGAGGGCGTTGACTTCACCTACCAGGAACCTGTTGCTGGTGGGCGTTTGTTTTTAGGCGGGGCTGTTATTGACTTCTTTGAAATTGACGTGAACATTGCTATACGAGTTATGGGTAGATATTTTCATGCCTATGCAGGATTTGACCAAAATGCTAGAGATCACACACAGAAAATATCCCTTGAGTCGCTCGGTATCAATGTTATTGATATAGATGGTGAAGACGCCTTGACAATTCCAATAGAAGTCTTATATGATGCTAGGAGAGGGGTTGAGCGTATACGAACCAGAGGGCAGTAAACATGAGAGAATTTAAGACCCCCACATGGGATGTTATACTAGCTGGACTTTCCCGTGATATTGCAGCCATACAACAGCAGCTATACTTACTTAGACATGAAAATAAGAATGTGAGTTATAGTTATTTCCTTTGTGGATGGTTGCTTGGCGTTATTATGGTCTTGGTTCCCTTGGTAATGATCGTGGCGTCTACATCTAAATAACTGGAGGCAAGAATAATGGACACAATATTAAACATCCTTCCTGCGTTTGTTGACTTCGAGATGACCAATCTCAACGCAAATTTTGGTCGAATCATCTGTGGATGTATAAAACCTTATAACCAACCAGTACAAACCTTTCGAATTGACCAGACCAAAGTAGGGCGTCGAGAACCTTGGAATGACAGTGAATTGGCTGTTATCCTTCGAGACCAGATTGAACAGCAGTTCCTAATTGTGAGCTACAACGGGATTATGTTTGATATAAAGTATCTAAACTCCCGATTGTTAAAATACAAACAACGCCCACTTAAAAAACCTCTTCATAAAGATATGCTGTTTACTGCAAAGACCGTCTTTGCGCTCTCGTCCAATAGTTTACAAACAGTACAAGAGTTTTTAGGATTAGATACACAAAAGACCAGGCTTGACCCCGAATACTGGAATATGGCCGCCACAGGGCACAGCGAGGCTATTCAGTATGTTGCGACCCACTGTGAGCACGATGTTATGGTATTAGAAGAAGTTTTCCAAGTACTACTACCATTTATAAAGGAAATCCACACCTAGTATGGTGTGGAAGTCTATAACGGTGTTAAGATTAAAGAGTTGTAATCATTGTAATGGGGATTTGTACTACGAGAATAGTGAGGATGGTTGGGTGTGGAAGTGTTTACAGTGTTCTCGTGAGAGCTATGTTGTAACTAACACTCAGATTCCATTGCAGAAACTTTCTCCTGAAGTCTCTCCTGAAGTCTATCCTCAGCCATGCAATTTATCATAGTTAGGAGTATATCATCGAGTAGGAAATATGTTGGCCGAGTGAATGGAATCCTGGCAAGTAATATTCTCGTCCAGTCATAGCCTTGCCTATACAACCAGTCGAAGGCTTGCATGTGTGAAGGAGCAGCATAGGTTTCTAATATCATCTCTGAAGATGCTATGTGAATTTTAGGCCCCGATTCTAAATACTTCCCTGGCCCTATCCACTGGCTATTATTCCACCAATAAATCCGATCTATGGCAATTTCTCCCTTATATTTTGTGTACATATACTGTGGAAATTCTTCTTGTTGGTAGCCAATCATTTTAATCTTCTGTGCAATTAAATAAGAAACAGTTGCATAATCACATATTTCTACATTATATTCCTCCTTTAATTCAGTCATTTCTAATGTGCCTCCCCCCAGGTTTTTCCAATCTTCCAAGTAACCTTCACTGGAACTTCTAATATCTCCTCGGCAACCGCTACCATAATCTCGGCGGTTCGCTTCGCAATATCTTCGGATTTATCGGAGGGAACATCTAAACACAATTCATCGTGAACGGTCAAAATTGTGTACTGGTGCTCTCGCTCTACCTCAACCATAGTAGCCTTTAACACATCCGCCGCCGATCCCTGTATAGGGTGATTTATGGCAGCCTTTAATATATCCTCAAGAGGATACCCCTCCACATATTTAATCCCTGGATAATACCTCCTTCGGTGCATAATAGTTTCGGTCCAACCATAATCTATTGCATGAATTTTTGTATCGTTAATCCATTTTGCCAGTTCGTACCGAACACCAAGAACACGCTGTCTAATATCCGCAGCCTCAGCTAAGGTAAGAAAGACCGGGGGATCAGCCTCAGCACAATAACGGACAACACCAGCATCGGTTAAACCAAATAATAAGCCGAAATTTATAGTCTTTGCCGTAACTCGGAGTCGAGTTTTTGTTGACTCGTTGAGTGTATCCCACTTAGGATATATGATACGACTTGTATCAAGGTGGATGTCCTCGTTATTTTCAAAAACACGCAGCATACTCTTATCACCAGATAGCTTGGGAGAAGCAGCGGCCCTAAACTCAATCTGGCTATAGTCCAGAGAGACCCAAGAGTTATCCTTAGAAGGGACAAACACTTGTCTGATATTTTGCCCACGCTCAGATCGGGAGGGGATATTTTGTAAATTCGGCTTGGCGGATGAAATACGGCCTGTAATGGCCCCCGTCTGTCGGAAGGTTGTATGGATACGACCTCCAGGATCTACAGCATCCAGTAACCCATCCACGTAAGTCCCCTTTAGCTTAGCCAATGATCTATATTCAATAATTTCCTTAATCACTGGATGGTGTTTTTGAAGGGCGACCAGACTCTCCTTATCGGTACTCCCGTGCCCTTTTCCTTTAGTTCGGCGTCTTGGTTTTATTTTTAGCTTCGTAAATAATACATCAGCCAATTGCTCTGAGCTATTTACATTAAAAGCATACCCTGTTAATTCATGTATTTTATGTACTTGTTCTGAAAGGTCATAATCTAAATCTACCCCAAAAAGGCGTAGTTTTTCTGTATTTACCTTTACTCCACGCCGAGAAATCTCCAAAAGTATTGGTAATAATTGCATCTCAACTGAGAAAATATCTTCTGCATTATTGTCCTTAATACTTTGTAAATCTTTCTCATAAAGTCTATAGGCGATAGCTGCATCTGCTCCACAGTATGGAACAAGCCGCTCAAGAGAGATTTTTGAGGAATCATATTCACCACCGCCGACCTCCTCAAAAGTCTCCATAGAGATATTTAACTCTCGGAGGGCTCTAGCTTTGAGGCCGAGTTGCTCTACCCCAAGAATATATCCTGATAGCATAGTATCCCAAATGTTTTCCCAGGGGACTACTACTCCATAGCGGTGAAGAATTGGAATATCAAAAGCAGCATTGTGGACCACAACACGAGTATTTTGTAGGTCAATAATAGGATTATTACTAACATAGGATGTACGCCCATCGGTTGAGGCAGCAAGTAATACCACTTTACAGGTTTTTGTGTCAAGGCTTGTAGTCTCAATATCAATAGCAACTGGTTCGGAGAATTTTGGTAATCTACCTCGAATAAAGTTCGTTGCAATAGATACTTTCGAAGTGATTCCAGAATTTAATGATCGGAAATCGGCCTCAATTATAGGCTTTAATAAAATATTATGTAAAGCTGCGGCTGGATGGTAAAGAGGAATGTAAATAATACCGTTTCTCTCTGTGGCAATCCCGTGATGCTTTTTAAGATCACCTACACCTAGCTGATGGGCAGCAACGGCCCCTAAAGTTATTATAAGCTTAGGCTTAACCATTGCAATTTCCATTTGTAGCCAATGATTACAGGCCCGTAGCTCGGCGACCTTCGGATTCGGGTTTCCAAACCCAGGCCAGTGTTTGACACAATTTGTTACGTAGATATTATCTCGACTTAACCCAGCAGAATGAAGAAGAGTATTTAGATATATCCCTGCATCTCCAACAAAAGGACGCATTTGCTGACTCTCTCGTTGTCCTGGGGCCTCACCGATTAACATAATATCGCAAGGGACAGGGCCTTCGCCTGGGACAACAAATGCCCCGTTTTTGTAAAGAGAACAGGATTTACAAGAATTCAAACCAGGGAGGATGTTTAGAGGCATTTATTCATACTCACAAGGTGGGTAGATGTTGTATGACGTTCTTCCACACGTAGGGCACCGCCAACAACCACTGGTTGGCTCCGTAGATGCCGCCGAGTTTGCATCAGGAAAGACTTTGATAAAATTATGACGATGTAGTGTTTCCACTATACCCTCCAATAGTTTTCCTTATTGATTTTACAGCCCCCGCCCCAATGTCAGGAACCATTAACAACTCCTTATCCGTAGCCAAAAATACTGCTAACGGCGTCCCAAGTTTACTTAATAAACTTCGTGCTCGTTGTTCCCCAATTCCAGGTATTGCTAAGAGAACCCTAATATCGGCACTATTGTTATTTCCCTGTGTAAGAACTCTCTGGAAGGTATTATGCACCTCTTTTGCCGAGTTATGATATATCGAGATAATAGCATCAAGTAATTGCTCCTTGGTTGCCCTCCATAGTACCCGTATTGGTGGGTTATCGTCTATATTATTTGTTATACTCCACAGGAAAGCATCAATAGAGGATGCTGTGTATTTTGTTTGTACGAGAAGAGGTGTATAAATACCCCTACCGTCCCTTGCCACAATCGGCTCCTCCGCAATAACAATCTCATCAGAAACAACCCACCAAATCCCGTGTATTCCTAAAATTGGTACATCTACAAGACGCCGCAGGCCGTCAAGTTGCCCTTCTAAACGCTCCCCTGTGTCTTTACTCCATAATGAGTTTAATAAATCTGAGCAGGATTTTAGCTCCACTCCATAACTACTTACCTCTGTATCCCACCACAAATCACCATATTTACGGGATTGATTAGGTAAACAATCACCTCCGAGGCGTAAAGCCAGGTGGGAGATGGTGGTTGGCGGCTCCCGATAGTCAATATTTAGAGGGGATATTTCCATAGTGATGTTTTGGAAACTGTTGGGTAAAATAAGCTTTATTTGTCGGCAATAAATAATCCTGCAAGAATCATCATAAGATAGAATATAATAAATATACTAACAAACCAGTCAGCCATTACAGCCTCCAATACATTATACTTACACCTCCTTTAAGGCTTCAACGAACAGTGGGGTAAAATGTGGTTTTGGTCGTGGCTTCTTTCCTGGTTTTAGTTGCTTTACCATAACGATAACAAAAATCCATTCAACCATTATAGCCTCCAATACACTATACCCCTAACTTTACCCCCACGACCCTCTCATAAGCCTCTACTAAGCCTCCCGAAATAGGATCCCCTAGAGGATCAACTAGATTTATAGGTACACTATCCATTAGACTCCTCTGACGATCTTTTACTGTCGAAACAGTATACCCTACACTTTCCCATTGTAAATATAAATGCCCTTCACACTGCCCAGGTAAATCCTTCTGCCCATCCAACCTCATCCCAAATCTTGGAAAATCTCGTGGATCCCGCTTCCGCTCCTTACTATCATCCTTGGGGCTATAAAACCTATCTCTTGGCATTGCTAAAGCACTCATAACAACATTTATATTCTTCCGACTAGCGTTTCCAGGTCCATAAAGATCATACACAACTGAGTAATAAGCCCCGTTTATTAGCTGCCAATCTGTCCCAACAGGAATACTCTCAGGAGGTTTATCTTTTGATCTCTTCTCTTCACTTGTTTCTTGTCCCCGTTGAGTAATTCGGGCATCTAAATACTGCTGGGCAAGCTCAGCTTCCGTTGCGAGTCTCCTCCCAGTATCATAGTAATTTTGGACTTGTGTCCACTCCATATCAACCCTATCAACAAAGACCCAATCCCAAGCACTCCATTTAGTCTTTATATCTTTATATGCTTGGTAGAAATCCGCCCAATCTTCCGTCTTATAATATACAAACCGCCCATCCCCTCCTAATTCTTCATCCCAATCGGCAAGGAATGGCTCCCGAAATCTCCCCAATCCCTCATCACAGTCGATCCAGAAAGTTTTTCTAGGAGTTGTAGACAAAACCTTAACAGCAATTCCAACCATCGATAAGGTCTTCCCTGAGCCTGCATCTCCCGAAATTAACAACTTCTCTCTAAGTTGCATTTAAGGGATCCTCCTTGTATTTTTTTAGTATCCATGCCTCAATAACTTCTCCAGGGATGATTCTCCCTGCTGGATGATCTGGGTAATCCACACACTCAGGAAGGTGTTTTTTAACAGTGTTAGTATGTAAATTTCTGTAACATGGCGGACGGGAGAATGAGGCAACAATGTTTGTGAGGGCGATCCACTCCATGAATTTATTTACACCTTTCCCATACTTTCTCTCCAGTTTATCAATCAAAGAAATAGCCTATATCATTGTTCCAAACTCCCCCCCATTTGTCAACTACTTTATCTTCTGTGGGTTCATTAGTCCACGAATCTATAACCCCGTTCTTGATGTTTACAGCTCCTCCTTCTCTCATCATTATTGAATAGTCCCCATAGGGGTTATTTAGGTCTAAAATAGGTGCAAGGGAGCCCGCAGAGTAAACCTTCATGTCGCTATCCCATAGCTTGACTTGACCAGAGCGATTTTCAATGTTTATTGTGTCGTATACACCCATGTCTTCACCCCTTAATTTGCTGGCTTTGTTGAAATAATTTCCATTCCTCTGGATGGTTATTTTTCATGTGGACGAAAAGTGTCCCAATATCTAGGACAGCCTCTCCACAGAATTTACACCTAACTCTTTCTTTCATTTTTACCTATTATCTCCTTCTAAATGACTCCGAAGATAGAAGTCCAAATTCGTCAGATAAGTTGTTAAAGCTACAAGGTATTCTTCGGTTGAGCCAAACCAATGTAACATTGGGACTTTTGGTAATTTCGGCCTTGGGTTTTCCCACTTTACGTCATCAGTCATTAGTTCCCTCCAAAATTTCCTTTAATCGAATGGTCATAATAGGAGTCTCCTTTGTGTTCTCTTCAATAACTCCCTTCGGCACGTAAACCTTCCCTAATTCAGCCCAAGGAGTTGTTTTTCGTATGCTATGGCTTACAGAAATTCCGCCGTATGCCCACTTTGCAACCTCAACCTGGGCGATTGTTGGCCTTACGGCCTCCATTAACTCCTCCCCCCTATCTGCCATCTTTTTCCCCTCAATATAGGTAGTAATAGCGGTATCTAGGTTATAATCAGGAGAGAATGTAGGTAGCAAAGCTGCCTTGGGCCTTTCCTCCCGCCAACATTCTTCCATAAAGGGGCAATAATTACATTCTTTTGCAGGTTCTTCATAGGGCCTATCAGGGAGGCGACCAAAATCAACGGCTTTATTCGCCTCAGCCCAGAGAGCTTTCCTATCTTCTACATAATCATTATCATAGTAAATTACCTCCCATTTTATCTGTCCCGTGTCTTTATTTTTGGCAATAAGTAAACACTGCTTTGGAATTTCTGTTATGTGTAGAACCTCGCCGGGATTAGCAATAATCTCCCAAAGCTCCTTATGGGTATCACCCATAACATCTGTAATACCCAATATAATCTTTTGAAGCCAGAGGTTATCAAAATACTTTGGAGTAGTCTCCTGGGTACTAATAACATTAGGTCTGGAGGCCATGTACCCCTGCACCTGCCCATAGTAATCGGGATAATAAGCCTTCGTGCCGTTTTTTAACCACTGCCAAAAAGTCCCTGTAGACATTGATTTTATCTCAAGTAGAAACCTTCCTTCGGGGAGATATTCACCATTGGAACGAATAATCCCATCAATATGCCCAGGGAATTCGTCCAGAGTAACATCACAAGTGGTGAAAATCCCTGTTTCAAAAATGACTCCATGTAGTGCTAATCTATGTTTAACCTCATATTCATGCCACCACCCATCAATAAATCTAGGATTGTATCCTTCAGAATCCTGGGGAAGATTTTGGATCTGTGGATAGGCAAGTTTACGAGGGCAAGTTCCGAATTTTGACAGTCGTAGGTTATTCATAAATTATTCCCCCGGTATCACATAATCTTTCTGACGCCCAATCTCTATACCGATAAGAATTCCTACTACAAATATATTATCTAAACCTGATGGGCCTCTGATTGTACATAATTTTATGTAATCTCGATAAGCAGCAATAGATGGTGTGTCGGCTGTCAACAATTGCGTAATAATTTCCTCTTGCTCTGTGGTTAAATGATTTTGTAGAGTAGTTTGAAATGCCGTACTAAGTGCCTTTTCTACATCCAAGTCCTATGTACCTCCGCTATATGCTCAAGACCATCCTGAGAGATGATAGTGTAGTCTGTACCATCAGGGATTTCCACAATTTTTAGCTTTGCTAATGGGCCGTTTGCCCTAGTACCAAGCTCCTCAATAACTTGAATGAGTAGTGGATCATCTCTCCTCTCAAAATAAAGATTGCTAACCCCCATCTCTTTTTGTAGCTCTTTATAGCGATGCTCGGCAACAGTGGATAACACAAATAGACTAAAATCCCTGTTTATAGCGATTTTCAAAAGTACCTCCTCTTTTTTTCTTGAATTTGCAGGGCCAAACCCATAATCGGGAAGAAGCAAATAAACCTCTGCCCGCCCACTCTCGCCCTGCTCAGTGTGCCCCAATTCGCACACTACCCCAAAGTTTTTACTCCACTACCCCACGTGTAAACTGTCCAGGGCCAACCCTTAAAACTGCTCCGCTTTCTACCCATCTATCTATAGAATCTTTGCGGTCTAAAAAGACTTTTAGTAACTGGTTGTCTGATTTAAGAACCTCCCGCCGATAATCCAGGTATTTCCCACCTAGCTGAAGAAATAAACTAATCGCTTCATCTTCGGCTTCAGGATTAAGAGCCATAGCAAGCTGTGTAGAGGTGTAGGATGTAGGAGTCTCCGCAGGGGCTATTCCATTATAAGATAATGGGCCCAGTCCATACTGCCTCCTCAACTCGTTATTATACCCAAAAACCTCCACAGGGACTTTGGCCTTGATCGTATACTTTCCTGTACCATCGCATCGAGAGCAATTTTGCTTACTCTTCGGGTCATTCCTACACTCTATACACCGACCACGTCCCTGCTGAACAACAAGCTTAACGTGGCTATGTAGCCCAATGAGATCCTGCATATTTTCCTCATCGGTAGCGTGGCCGCCGCCGGGAACCTGCAACGCAGTAAGCGCACGGATCAATAAGGCCAACTTTGTTCCCTCACGAACGGTAGAAAGTCTCTCACCTGTATCCCGATCAGTGGGAATAGCAAACCTCTCAAATGTTGGGTCGCCACTCTCCATATCCCAGGTAATGGTGTACTGTTCCCCTATTCGCTTATCACCAGTTGCCTCATTATCAAATTCGGACGCTTCAACAACTACCTCTGTTATGACGCCGTTAAAGTCCTCAAAGACACTTGGCGATTGCACAATCTCAGGAGAGTTACTTCCCCATCTGAAAATCCCTTTATCCATTTGTCAATTCCCCCTCTTTTTTTTTACTCCGCAGTTGAAATTTACTTTTTAATCACTCCACCATCATCTATTGCCTCCCTCAATCCTTCTGGAAAAAACTCCCAATACTTCTCGTACAAGTCCGTAAACTTAGCATCAAGAATTATGGACTCTCCATAATCATCTTCTGCTCGAACTACCCTCCCTAACACCTG
>Ga0213870_1001203_pt1 | contig 11779 bp, 15 predicted proteins | sample WICALVC2017_Meta_FD_160119 | JGI IMG/M metagenome (GOLD analysis project Ga0213870, IMG submission 160119) | Freshwater microbial communities from subterranean cave lake in Wind Cave National Park, South Dakota, United States - WICALVC2017 | ecosystem: Environmental > Aquatic > Deep subsurface >... | reverse complement strand
GATATTTCATGCGCTAAAACCCCTTCTAACTCATCTCTTTTAAGCCTTTCAACTGCGCCAGTTGTGACTGTTACAGAAGCATGTTTTGGATCTCTGCCTGTTGCCATTGCATTGATTGCAGAATCTTCTATAACATAAATCTTAGGAGTCGGAATTCCAGAAGCTATTGCCAGGCCTTCAACTGTATTTACAAGATGTGGATATTTTTTTCTATCTGCCTCAACAGCATGGCTCATTCCCAAAATGAGCTTGTCTCCAGAATAAAGCCCGATAAGAGCCATTATAACCGATATAACAATGGAAACAGCTAATCCAATGAAAACATCGCCAAAATACAATCCAAAAGAGTAGCCAAGAAGTGCAATTATTATAAAGAAAAAAAGAATCAAAAAAATGGATTTTCTCTTGTTTGATGCTATATTGTCATATAAAGTTGCCATTTTTTATTGATTTTACATTAATATTTATCAATCAGAGACCCATGCAATTGCTTCGCTTTAATGGGTGCCCCTCATACTGCAGTTGATGTAGCACAAACACAATCGCAAGCGGTTTACTTCCTTAGCATTAAGCATAAAGAAGTCGCTCAAATATTGTTTAAATTTTTAATGAGTATTTATTATATCAAAACTCTACTTTTACAGACCTTTTCTCAGCTTCTTCTGTCTTGAAAAACTCTTTAACCTTGAAGCCAAGCATATTTGCCATTACATTGCTTGGAAACATTTGTATTTTGTTATTCAGCTCAAGAACATTATCATTGTAGAATTGCCTTGAATAAGCAATCTTGCTTTCTGTCCCTGACAATTCTTCCTGAAGCATCTTGAAATTTTCAGATGCTTGTAATTTTGGATAATTTTCAGCAACTGCAAATAATGTCTTCAAGGCATTGCTTATCGCATCGCTAGCCTTTGCCTTTTGGGTCATTGATCCAGACACTAATTGAGATCTCATTTTAGTTAATTCAGTCAACACACCTTTTTCATGCTTCATATAGCCTTTTACAGTATTTATAAGGTTGGGTATCAAGTCGTACCTTCTTTTCAATTGCACATCAATCTGGCTCCATGCATTCTCTACCCTATTTCTTAAGGATATCAAGCTATTAAATGTAAATATGATATAAAGAACGACCAATGCCACTATCCCTATTGCCACCCATAAAATTGTGCTTACTATAAAAAACCACCTCTTTAGATTATATGTTTTATCAGATTTATAAATCTTTGCAACTATTATGGAATCCAACCATTAAATTTTTAAATCCAGAAGTACTTATATTATTACTATGACAATAAAGAATCAGCTTAAAACAGCGATATTGCTTGCATTACTTACAGCACTACTACTTTTCATAGGCAACTTCTTTTTTGGAAGGGTTGGATTTTATTTTGCCTTGATATTTGTAGGCATAATGAATTTTGCTTCATATTGGTTCTCTGACAAAATTGTTTTATGGATGTATAAAGCAAAAGAAGCAAAACAATCAGAATACCCTAAATTGTTCAAAGTAGTGAAGGAGGTTTCCCATCTAAACAGCTTGCCCATGCCTAAGGTTTATGTTATACCTAGTGAGCAGAGCAATGCTTTCGCTTGTGGAAGAAGCCCTAAGCATTCGGCTGTAGCCTGTACAGAAGGAATACTTAAATTAATGACAGAAGAGGAACTTAAGGGTGTCCTAGCCCATGAATTCGCACATATTAAAAACAGAGATACTTTAACCTCTACAGTTGCAGGAACAATAGCTGGTGTAATATCCTACATAGGCAATATGTTCATGTGGAGCGCAATGTTTGGCGGCAGAGATGATGACAGCAGGGGGAATGCAATCAGCTTGTTAGTTTTGGCAATAATAACACCAATTATAGCTTCAATGATTCAACTTGCCATATCCCGAAGCAGAGAGTACCAAGCAGACGAAAGCGGCGCTAGAATGGTAAAAAACCCTCTTGGTCTGGCTTCGGCTTTACAGAAATTAGAAGAAGATACAAAACGACATCCTATGAGGTTTGGAAGTCCAGCAACCGCCCATCTCTTTATTTCCAATCCTTTCAGGACAGGAGGCTTTATCACTTTATTTTTAACCCATCCACCGACTAATTTGAGAGTTAAAAGGCTTAAAGAAATGAAAATTTAACCTTATTCCACCACTGGACATGCTCGCGTATAATTTATAAACTAATTCTACTCATTTTTTGATAATTTTCTACAATTATTTTTTCTTAGTTCTCTTTTGTTTTTCAGTCTTTGCTTCAAGGGCTTTATGTCTTTTCAAAGCAAACAAGTAAATTTTTCCAGCTATACCACCAATCAAAAACACAACTCCGACGCTAACAATAAAGTCATTATATGTCCTTAAAAACAATAGTAAGATCAAGCTTATAGCAGCTTTGAAATCAAATAAATCTGCTAACCCAAACATGCTGCCAAGGAAATAGCTTGTATCTATGCCCACAAATTTGTCATACAGCAATATGCCAAAATAAGGGAGCATTATGAGCAAGCCTATGCTCAATATTATGCTGATTATCTCGGAATAGAATAAGGTGAAATCCCTTATTATCAAGAATAATAAAAGACCAAGAATCAGAAACATAACAAAATACAGAATTTTATTTTTGTTTAGGGCATCTACAATTTTGTTATATTTTTCAAGCAAATTAATTTGCGGCATTTTCATATCCTCGCCTAATGGACTGCTAAGTGTAAGGTAAAAGAATTCTCTATCGCTTATCTTTCCATTTTTGTACTCTTTGCACAATACACCAATTCTACTTAAGTCTGACTGCAAATAACTTTTTTTCATTTCATCGCATTCTTTTTCTATATCTCCTGATTCGATCTGCAGGCAGCTTTCCTCCATTTCCAGTTCATTTTCAATAACATAGCCTTTTCTTTTCAGATCTCTATAGTCATTGCAGTTATTTTTCATCTGCTCAAGAATGCTATTATTGCTACATATCTGCTGTATTGAAACTGCATCGCTATTATCAAAAGCAGAGCAAGATTCAGTCAGTTTGCTTATTGCTTGTTTTTGAGCTTCTGGAGAAGCATAAGAATAAATATCTGCAAATATACTTTTCAGCAAGCTTGGCAAATCTAAAGTTATTGATGAGAAAATAAGAGTCACAACAAGCAGGATTATAAGATTTCTCAAAACCCATATTGAAAATTTTTTTAGCATTATATTAAAAATTAAAGAGTTAGGATTTAAAGGTTACTGAAAATATTTTGACAATCTTGTTAGAGTTATACTCCTAGTGTCATTAAAAAATGTCGTAGTTTATTTGTGATTTTACCAATAAGGGGCCTTGATTTCGGATGTTTTTCTTTTATCTTTTTTAGCAATTCATCCAACTTCAGAGCACTATCTAAAACTTTTTTGTTGTCAATAGCAACCCATCTGCCAGCATACTTGTCAAGGTTAGCTTCAATAAACCATTCGTAGTTTGTTGTCATAATATTGTTAAATATTTGATTTATTTTAAAGGTTTCTAAAATAGTAATAATTTTCGATATGGAAAATATATAAATATTTATAGTGTTTATGTGAAACTATGACATAATTTTCATATTTCTTTTTTATCATTATATTTTTTAGAACTCTTTAATTACCTATCTTTGAAAGTATTTTTAAGTAATTTCTGAGTCTCTATTTGTTTTTGTAATTGTTTTATCCTTCTGTTGATTTTTCTACCACTCTTCTTATATCTTTTTAACGTTTCCTCGCTCAATTGTTTTTCTCTTGCCAGTTGCTTGGTTGATTTTTTAATTTTTTTTATAATAGATTTTTCTAAAGAACCTTCATGTTTGAATTTTCCTCCCGCATCATTCCATGGTGGTTTTAATATTCTCAGGAAAAAGGTTTCCACATCTTTTAGATGTTTTCTATTACGGAATTGAAAAAATTTTATATTATCCCAGTTCTTTTTGTCGTATAATGAACGTCCTTTTGATCTTCTGTATAAATCTATAGATAAGCCCACATATTTTAATTTGTTTCCTAAGTACAGAGCATAAATACCAGGGTTATCGATTAAAACTTCTTTTAATTCTTTTTTTAAATTTTTATTTTTTAGAAATTTTCTTGGAATGTCTTCTAAAGCATCATTAATTAGACTTCCTTTTTTAGGTTTATCTTTTTTTCTGGACAAATTCAAACCTCAATTTAATAACGTTAATAATTAATTTTTATAAATTTTTTCCTCAATCTTCCTTATACTCCCCCTCAACTACATCCTTTATCTGCTTTGCTTTATGAGGTCCTATTTTCTCCACTTCCTGTAGTTCCTTTTCAGATGTGTTGACAATATTTTTTATTGTTTTAAAATGTCTTAATAATGGCTTTGACAAGGTCAAATTTATTCCTGGCAAAGAGCTAACTAAATACTCCTGCTGCTCTTTTAATGTTGCTGGCTTTCTGTCTGCATGCAAATTAAAGTCTTTTCCAGTCTCTTCCTGCTCCCTTCTGGCAATCATCTGCAGCAATGCAGCTGTCTCCTTGAAATTTCTTGTCTGTATTATTGGAATGCCATAACTGACTGTAATTGTTGCAAGCATGCCCAAGATTGAGTTGTGATGTACATTTCTAACTCCGTATATATCTCGTTGGCCTTCTATCACAACCACAGGCCTTTCAAAAGCTCTTTTCAAATCCTTTATCTGCTGCAATAACCTTCCATCAATGATCGAATCAACAAAATCCTCAACGCTTTTAATCTCAACCCCACATCTCGATGAAACAACATAATCAGCGTGCTCTAATTTTTCAAGATTCACAACCATGCCATTTTCAGCAAGCTCTTTTATAACTCCGCTTCCCTTCTCTCTGTAATCAGCAAAAATTTTTAGTTTTTCTGCAACAAATTTTGTTATTGGAATTTCTTTTCTTTGATAAGATGAAAGATTTAATTTTTTCCTTAGATTTGCGATATGCCTGTACATCTTTTTTTCCTTGTGATGAGCAACCCATCTGTATGCTTCATCTCTAGTGCCTTTCGCCATCAAAATTATTACCCTTCCTTTTTCCTGCCTTCCAGTTCTGCCTCTTCTCTGTATGCTTCTTATTGCGCTTGGAACGGGCTCATAAAAAATCACTAAATCCATTTTTGGTATGTCCAATCCTTCCTCTCCTATAGAAGTTGCAACGAGCACATTAAACAACCCATTTCTGAAGTCATCAAGCATCTGCTTTTGCTCTTTTTGGCTTAATCCTGTTTCTCCCTTTTTTTGCTGTCCGACAAAAATTTTGGCTTGAACATTTTGGATTTTGTTCAGCTTGCTTATTATATCCAATGCGTTATCCCTGTACTGGTTGAAAACCATTATCTTCATGCCGGGATTTTTAGAAACTTCATTCTCAACAATTTTCTGCAGTTCCATCAATTTAGGATGCTCAACTTTTTCTTCAAACAGAATCCTTGCCTTTATCATAGCAGATTTGAAATTTGAGTCCTGCATAATTGCTTTGATGGCTTTTGTCTTTGCTATTCTGGAGTCCGCTAATAATCTTTCAAAATACTTGTGCAGGGCGATTATGCCCTGGGTTTCGAGCAGTTCCAGAGCATGGTAAATCTTCATCACTTCAGCAAGCAAGGAAATTGCATTCCACATAACAAAATCCTTTTCGCCAGCAGCAATTCTGCTTCTTAGCTCTCCTTGAAGCTGCAATAAATCTGATTTTGTCACGTATCTTAAATCAGCTCTCCTTAAAACACCCCATTTTTTTAGCTTCTCGAATCTCTCTCTCAGAAAAAGCATCAGGAATTTTTGTACGTCAATGAAAACTTTTGGCAGCTCTACTTTTACCCAGTCAATCTGCATTTCCTGTATATACGGCTTTACATCAGGATCCTCATCGGTTCTTACTTCTATATCTTCTATAAATAGGTTTCTGCAGACTTCCTGGATTTTTTCCATGTCGCTTCCTGGAGAAGCAGTCAAAGCTATTATCCTTGGAAACCTTGAAAGCTTCATAAACTGCTTTGCGACAAATACATATGCATAGTCACCAACAGCTCTATGGGCTTCATCTACTCCTAATAAGCAGACTTCTTCAAGATTTATTCTGTTGCTTATGATGTCATTTTCCAAACCTTGCGGCGTAGAAAAGATAATCCTTGATTTTTTCCATAATTCAGCCCTTTTTTCAGGGCTTACCATTCCTGTAAATACAGCAAGCTCATTTTCATTTATCTTAAAATGCTCCTTAAACACATTTAGGTATTGCTCAATCAATGGCCTTGTTGGCCCAATAAAAAGAATCTTTGAATTTGGGTATTGCTTAAGCCTTTGTGCTGCAAGCATAAGGAAAATGTTAGTCTTGCCCATTCCTGTCGGTAATACAACTAAAGTGTTTTTTTCCGCAGCAGTCGCCAGTATAGTCTGCTGGTACAGCCTGGGCTCAAAGTTCTTAATCATACAGAATAAGAGTTATTTTTGGGTTTAAATAGGTTATTGTAATTATTTTAGATTATTATGTTATTTTTCAACCTGCACAGTTAAAGTCGCCTTCTTCACTCCAGAAGATGGCCAGTAAGAGATAATTTTTGTTTCATCCTTCATTGTGAATTCTCTTGTTATTGGCTGCTCGCCTTTGAGCTTATAAGTAATGTCAGAAAAAGGCCCTTTTACATCCAAGCCTGCAAAGTATATTGAATCATCCCTGAATTTAAAATTGATTTTTACCTGCTGTCCTATTTTGGCCTTAATCAGGCTTGGATAAAATCCATTGTCATCAGCCTCAACAGTGTATTCTCTTGCATTAGACTGCAGTTCTTCCTCAACTTTCGGAACGTAATCTGATTCAACGTTTATGGTTATAGACTTTGTAACCTTTGGGCTTACTGAAGAATGGTCACTTTTTACAAGCTCTGCCACTATAGTATGCTTTCCAGAAACTATGTTCTCAAATGCAAAGCTGGTTTCAGGACTTACCTTTTTTTCGCTGTCAAGCCAGACATGAAAGTGTCCTTCATTTTCCTTAACAGGGCTGCCGACAGGCACGATATTAAAATTATCAGCCTTAAGCTCGACTGTAACTTTTGAATCTTTTATTAAGTCACCATCTTTGGGAGAAATAATAGTCAGGCTAGGATTTTTTATTTCAGAAATTGTAGTTGTTTCAACATTTTGTGTTTTAACTTCACTTTGTTTTTCAATTTTTTGCGCTTGTGGTTGTTCTATAGTTTTCTGTGTGCATGCATATAATAACATCAACAGCAAAATAATCCCAATAAGATGTTTTTTCATAAAAATCATAATAATAAAGAATGAAATTTTCTTTATAAACCTTTTCTATGATTTATTTATAATAATCTTTATTGTGTGGCTGTAAGGCAATGCAGTATGATTGCTGAGCATCAGCTCTGCTTTTATTGTGTGCTCGCCTTCACCTTCGCTCTCAAACTCAAATTCGGTTTTAGAGCTTCTGAATTCCATATCATCAAACCAAACTTGTATATGGCCTTGGCCTTGCTGCGGATACCAATTAGGTGGTACTAATTTAAAATTTGTAACATTTACTTTTAGCGAGAATGTTTCATTCAAAATGCTCCCATCCTTAGGGCTAATGATGTTAATTGTTGGAGTCATATTTATCTCTTTTTCTTCATTGTAATCAATATTTTTTGTTCTTATGTAAGCATTTTTGACGTCAATATTTGCACTTTCAGAGCTCTTAATCTCAATTTTTTTGCATGATATCAGCAAAATCAAGAAAATAAATAGCATATATTTCATTTTAATATTTTGTGTCTTTCAATATTTTTTTGCTGTATAATTTATATCCGATAATTGCTCCGGCAACAAACAGAAAAATAACAAGCTTTCTATTGCCATAATAAACTCCAATCAAATAGCCAATTACAAAACCAGCTATAACCATTAAATAAGGGAATTTTATTTTGTCTTTTCTTTCATAAATAAGCCTGCCAGCAGCAAGGCCTGTCATAAGAGCAATAACATAGCTTATCACTGCGCTAGGCGCCAATAGTGCGATAAATCCACCAATAATCATCAATACAAGAAACCAAAACTCCATCCAGTTCTTGTAGTATTGAAACATATTAAGGACCATGCCAGACTTTTCTTTCAAAGCTAATATAATAAACAAGCCAAAGCACTACTCCAATCAAAAGTGAAAGTATAAGAGAGAAAACTATAGGTATATTCACTATTAAAAGCAGTGTTGCAGCAATCAATGCAGGAAATACAAATGCGTAAGCCAGCCTGCTGCCAAAATATATCTTACTGCCGTCAAGAGGCGGTATAGGCAATAAGCTTGTTATCAAATAGACAACATTGAACATTATTGCTCTCTGAATCAATGCATTTGGAGAAAATGTGTATAATATTTTTAAGAAAATAATCAGCATCAAGCTGAACAAAGGACCTGCTAATGCGACCATTGCCTGTCCTAGAATATTTATGCCGTACCTAAACCATCCTAACCTATGACCAGCCATATGATGTAATATAAACCCAGATGGCACAATAAGCCATAATTTTCCATTACTCAAAAAAGCAACAACTAATGCAGCCAATAAGCCAAAAGCCCACATCTTGAATTCTATCCTATAGCCAATAGCAAATCCCCATATTCTCTGTCCAGCATCATGAATCAATATGGATAAAGCAACAATTAAAATTGCGTTGAAGAAATTAAAGATTCCTGCAAAAAAATCAAATTTAGTTGTGCCCCACTCCCGAAAAGAGATTATAAAGGCAATTACAAATATGGCAATTATTAAGCCTCTTGCTTCATGTGGGGTAAATCTATAGTGCTTCTTTATCTTGTCTAGCAAGTCAACTACCTGTCCCATATCAGTTCAATTAAAAAAAGGATATTTAAGGTTATTGGTTTATTAGTAGCTGACAAAAATAATTGCTTATAATATTCAGCTACTAATATTAGAAAGACAAAACAATTTAAATTAATACTTTTGTCTTTCTCTATATTTGACAGAAAAACTATAAGTGATAGTTGACTCTTTTATCAACTCCAGGACATCATCGATATGACCTGCCCCTAAAATAACAAGAATTTTTTTGTCTGGCTTAGACCTTATCAGATTTATCAAGTTTTTAGCAATTACGTTGTTTCTCTCCTCAATCAGCACCTTATAAACATTAGGATAGCGCTCTTTTAGCTTAGTTGTTAATTTTTTTATTATCTTTCTGTCTGGGACCTTCCTTAAATCAAAATCAAGCTCTTTTTTTCTGACAAAAAATGCTTTCATTATATCTGCCAAAAAATTCCATTTCTCCTTCCAAGCTATTTCTTTGGACAGTCTTTTTAATGTCACTTCTATATCTTGGTCTATAAGAGCCAAGCTTATCTTTTCCTTTTTTGCTATCTTTATGGCTTGCTTCATCTCAGAGCCAGGAGCTACTCCTACCAATTTCCCAAGCTTTTTTTCTGCCCATGCGCCAAATAATGAAAATAAGAATCCTTTTAACCCAATCTTGCTTATGTTTCTTAACTCTATTTTTCTTGGACCTTTTTGCATCAAAGCATTTAATCTCCTGCTGTCAAGCTCTAAGGCTACTATGTCCGGCTTGATGTTTTTAATGTATTCTCTCACTTCTTCCAAGCTCTGCTTTGCTATATGGGATGTTCCCAAAAATACTAGATTTTTGTAATTCATAAGTTGCAAGAAAACCATAGTTTTTAAAAAACTATCCAAAAGATTTATATACTAGCCAGTAGATAAAATGACTTGCTTTAAATAAATAAAAGGTGATTCCGATGCTAAAGATGAAAAAGATAAGCGAAACTTACGATATGAAGGTCTTTACAGATAATGGCGAGTACTTTGGAGATGTTGAAGAAAGCATTTTGACTTCAAACAAGGTTTTTGGCTGGCGAGTAAGAGCAACAAAGAATTCTTTCTTGAACAAAGTGCTTGGCTCAGCAAAAGGAGTTATAGTGCCGCATCAGCTTGTTAAATCCATTGGAGACATTATAATTATCAGCAAGGCTGCTGTTCCAAGCTATTCCGAAGAAGGCGGAAAAGAGGCCAAGGAAGAATAATTATTTTGATTATTCTGGTGATTTCATGGTTTGGAAGATTTTCAGATGGGGGGTGGAAGGAAAAAAGAAGAAGTAAGCTTAGCTTCTGAACTTAATTTTTCAATTGGTTTTATTAGAATTGCGATACAAGAAATTGAAAAGCCCAGAAATTTAGAAATTGAAAGGCGCGCACATCTTGATAATGAGGCAAGAAAACTTCGGAACGTACTGGATACACTTAAACCATGGGCTAGCAGAGAAGATATAAAAAGAGATGTACGTACTACTCTTCAAACGCAAATTTGTACCCCTTTATCTGAATTGTGTAATAATTTAGATGAGTATAGAAGCTGGAGAAAAGATCCAACTCATTTAGTAGAAAGTTTAAGAGCTATATTAGCGGAGATGGAAAAATTATATAAAAAACTTTAGAAATTGGAAAAATATTCTTCTTTAATCTTTCTCCAAATACTTTCTATGCGCGCTCACATAGCTTCTAAAAAACCAGTTCATAAAGTTAATTTCTGTTTTTGTCAATGCATGATAGTATGATTTCCTTTTCTTGTATTGAATGATTAAAAGCGGATAATTAGATTTTCTTAATATATAAGCAATAATTAATCTTCCAATTCTGCCGTTGCCGTCTCCAAACGGATGGTTTTTCTCAAATTTGTAATGCGATCTGGCTGCAAGCTCAACAGGATGTATAATATTATTGTTTTCATTATACCATTCAAAAAATTCTTTCATTAATTTAGCTATATCCTGCCAGTCAGGCGCCCTATATTCGCCAACACGAACAAGATAATCCCTATATTTACCTGCTATATCCGGCTTTGTGTCTGAAAATATTTCTTTATGCCATTCAAGCAGTAATTCATCCGAAAGCTCTCTTTTCTCATTAATTGCATTGAAAAACACTTTTGAATGATTTATCGTTTCCTGAACATCCCTTAATGGCTTGTTTGGCGCTATTTTTCTTTTTATTATTTCTTCTGTCTCGTGCAAGGTTATTGTTGATCCTTCTATAGCGTTTGTATTGTAAGTGAAAGAAATAGACAAATCAATTAATATTTCCCTCTTAATTGAGTCTGGATATTTTTTCCATTCTTTTTTGAAATTTTTTTGAATGATTTTTAATTTTTTAAAAACATTTTCTTGCAGACATTCACGAATGAATAATTCTTTTATCTCCTCCAGATTTTTTGGAAGTTCTTTGCCTATATATTTTCGTTTATGAATTACTTTTTCGCCTGACCGAAAAGAATGGTCAAGATAGTAGTAGCCTTTCTGTTGAATTATATCCATATAATAAATTGATAGTGTTACATTTATTTAAATTTTTCTGTTTTTAGTGAGAATGTAACAATAAACTAGAATGCCATAACCCTCGCATTACAATAAGGGCAATTCTTTGGCTTTTTAGTTTCTAAATCTATCTTGAAATTATAACCGCATGAAGTGCATTTATGAGCTGTTTTTTGTTTTGTTTCTTCTGCTTTAGCTAAATCGTCCACTTTGTGAAATATCTCTGTTTCTATTTCCTTATGTATGCCTTTGTTTTTAATACAATCCTGGCAAACTACCATCTTCAAGTCCAAATCCAGCTTTAATGCAGAAGCAGGCACTTTATTGCCGCATTTCTTGCACGAAACCATAATTTCTTGCATCTAATCACCTTTCATCTTAAACGCGTCTGCCATAATCCTTGCTGTGCTGCCCTTAATCATCAGATTTCCAGAACCACAATATGGGCAAGTGCTTATT
>Ga0213870_1001202_pt1 | contig 11780 bp, 12 predicted proteins | sample WICALVC2017_Meta_FD_160119 | JGI IMG/M metagenome (GOLD analysis project Ga0213870, IMG submission 160119) | Freshwater microbial communities from subterranean cave lake in Wind Cave National Park, South Dakota, United States - WICALVC2017 | ecosystem: Environmental > Aquatic > Deep subsurface >... | reverse complement strand
GTCTACAAGCATCATGTGCTCGGCCAGCTCTTTCGCGTCTGTTTTTAGCTCCATTTCTAGAGCCTTGTCCTTATCTTTGTCTATTGCGCCGTTGACAAACCCTCTCTGCCTTGTTCCTGCTATGGGTCTTATTTCAACTTCTCCATCATAAACCCTCACGGCCATCTCTGGGGAAGCACCAAGAAGGATGCCATCAGAGCCATTATTGACAAAAAACATGTAAGGTGAAGGGTTCATCATTCTAAGCTCCCGGTAGATATCGAGGGGCTCTGCATTATAGTCTGCAATTATTTTGCGGGCAAGGACCGCCTGAAAGACATCTCCTGCCATTATATGCTCTCGCATTACGGTTACAAGCCTTTCGTATTCCTCTCTTGGCATGTCTGTTGCAACCGTCCCTTTTTTGGGTTTGAACATTCTTGGTTTCGGCTTCTCTCCATACATGGCGTTTTCAAGGCGTCTCAGCTTGTTTCTGGCCTCGTCTACAGCCACACTTTCTTTTTCTCCGGCAATCAGGGCATTCGAAACCAGATGCGTTCTGGAATGCTTATGATCTACAACAAACAGATTATCTGCGAAATACATGAGGTAATCAGGATCCTTTAGGACATTCGATCTTGGCGGCGGCAAGTCCTCGTACTGGTCTATAAAATCGTACGAAATCCCTCCAAATAATCCACCGTAAGTCCTCAGCAATTCACCGTAGGTCGACATCGGCTTGTAAGCTGGGGTGAATTTGAAAGCTACAATCCTCAAAACATCCGCGTGGGTCTTCAGTCTGAGCCTTTCGTCTTCTGAAACCGCTTTCCTTTCAGGTCTTAATGACCCGCTTATCGAAAGCCTTCCATAGTCCACGTCCTCTGCAAAATCAAAATCTCCGGAAAGATGTCCCACAAATCTTTCGCCAGTTTCGTTAAGTGCAGTTATCTCGAATAATCCGCCAGCGCCTCTGACGCGCAGACACGGCTCTCCTACTCCAATGCTCTGTTCGCCGTATTTCGGCACTATGTATTTTGATTCAAAGAGCAACGAATGTGGCTTTCTGCCGTAATCGGACAGCCTTGAGAACATATTGGTAGGGTCTATAACATGACCGACTGTCGTGACAACAGGCTTTAGCAGTCCTCTATACGCCATTCCCACCACCTCCATTGAGAAAATAAACCTTCCTACGCCTGTCGCGGAAGGAGGTTTTACAATGAATCACATTCAGAGAAGTAAGCGCTGAAAGTGCGTATTTGATTGTGCGATTGGAGAGCCGGGTTAATCTTCTGATATCTTCTTGGGTTAATCCAGAACTAGAGCCAGGGGCAGTTCACAAAACTAAACAAGTCCAGAATTCTCTTCTGCGCCATTGTAAGTTTTGTGCCAGGGTAACATGCAACTCACTTTCTATTTTAATGAATGCCAGTTTTTAAATTGTTTATGGTAGGTGCAAAAATAAAATCCGTTTTGTGACCACCACATAATCGGAGAACTCCGTAGAGTTCTCCATTACAAGAAAGAATTCCAACAGCAATTCTTTCTGTATCGCAGGAATTCTTGCAAGAATTCCTGCTTATACCGAAGGATTTTTAACAAAAAATCCTTCTTGTAAATGTGGTGGTTTCCTTGTGGATTTCTTTTCGACTTCCTGTCATTCATAGATAAAATATTAAAATTTCTTTCCGGGCCTTTCAACATCTTTATGAGCTTGTTTCCGATCATTTCTCTTCACCTTTTGAGGATTTTGTTCTCGTGTAATCATCTTCGACGTTATGTTTTCCATCGAACGGCATCACTTCTCACCATGAACCAAAGTACTCCTGCCTAAATTTACCAGTCTCTCTATCTCTAGCTACATCTATAGCGTCCTCTTCTAAAGGTGGGATAGCATCTACAAGATCTGGCCTATGTTTACGTAAGGCGCGCCCATGAAACACATAGTGGGTAGGACCTATTTCAAAATGATATAACATAAACTCATCTGTTTTCTCTCTTGTAAGATTTCTAGCAGCAAAGTAAAAATTATCTAGTGAAAGTTCTACATAAGGTATTTCCTTCTTTTTCGCTTTTCTTGTTAACGTTTTGCCTCCATTTTCTCCATACACTTTAAGAGTTCCCAAATCTCGTTTGTCAACTTCTATCCTTGTTGTTATATATGTCATAATTTTTCCACCTTCATCATTATTTACCTCAATTCGTATCTTTCAGCTATTTCTTTATCTACTAAGCGCAGATATTCTATTGCCATAGCTGCATCTTTTAAATTGCTAACCATAGGTGCAAAATCACGAATTAAAGGCTTTGAAGGAAGAATTTAATATGAAAATAATCTTTGAAGGAAAAATAATTGACAGGGAAACTACTGACCTCGACATGTTTGTAATGGATTTCGTAGACTTCCTGCATGAAGCAAAAATAAATTATGTTATTGTTTCTGGCTATGTCTCTATACTTTTCGGAAGAAGCAGGCTGTCAGAAGATATAGATGTTATTCTAGAAAAACTCGATAAGAACAGGTTCAATTCTCTCTGGTCTATAGTCATTAAAGACTTTGAATGCCTCAACACGCAAAATAAAGAAGAGGCGTATACGGAATACATAAGCAAGTCACATGCGATACGTTTTTCTAGAAAAGGAAAATACATACCAAATATTGAATTGAAGTTCCCTTCAACGGATTTGGACAACTGGTCTCTGGAAAACAAGAAAGAATCCATGATAGATGGCAAGAAGCTATGCATCTCCTCTCTGGAGCTTCAGATAGCATTTAAGTTTTTCTTGGGCAGCGAAAAGGACATAGAGGACGCAAAGTACCTATATATCCTTTTTAAAGAACTGCTGGACAAAGAACTATTAGATGGCTTCCTGCAACAATTACGACAAGAAGAGAATTTCAAGAGGTATATAAATGAAAGCCCCCGACATTGATCTGGAAGAACTAAAAAATTGGAAAGAAAGGAATTTCAAAGAGAGACTGGAATTCATAGAAAAATATGCTGAATGGTTTAAAAAGAAGAATAAACTTAATTCTTGATTTGTTCTAACGCATTTCGCACAGTTAAGTTTCATGCATAGCGTTTATAAAGGAGGGGTAAACAATTACGTGCAGAATCATTTTAAGGCTGCCAGATTATTAGTCAGTTCATTGTACAGTTCCAGCTTTTTCTGTCTGCTAAGTTCAAACAACTTCTTTTTGATTGCGGCTTCTGAAACAGTAAAAATATAGTTTGTCTTTATCACGCTGTCTTTTATAGCGCCGTCCTTTTTAGTAAGTGTTATGCCTTTCATGGCGGTATTGCTCGTTATGCCCGCTATGACTACATTGCCAAAATCCTCGAACAAGACAGCGGCAGGCCTAATCTTGACTTCAAAAGTATCAGTGAATTGGACCTGAGCGAGAACGACATCCCCGCCTTTAAGCATGTTCCCATGCCTCGTCATCCTTGTTGTCCCAGAGTTCTTTCATCTTGTTCTTCTGGATGTGGTGCAGAAACTTGTCGTACTGGTCTTTGCTTTTGACGTCCCTGAAAGTGTCGACCATTCTTTCTATTAGGGCGTTGTAAGTCTGCTCCGGATATTCTTTTACCTCCTTGAGTTTCCTAACAACCTTCTTATCCAGCTGTATTGTAGTTAATTCCGTCATTATATGCTCACCAATAGTTTCCTATAGATAGTTATATATTTAAAGCTTCTTTTCCATGTACAAGAGGGCTTTGCCCTTCTTGAACTCGTCTTCTTCGTCCTTTTCCTGTACGCGGCTGAAGCCATTCCTTAAATAAAAATTAATGCCGAGTTTATTGTGCTTGTTAACAAATGTGAAGTATTTCTTGCACTTCTTTGATTTCAGAAATTGTTCGGATCTGAGCAGCAGCCTCTTTCCAACGCCTTTTCCTATATAAATCGTATCAATATAAAATCGCAACAACTCCCCTGTGCCCCACTTTACCGTAACTTGGCAGAAGCCTATTATAATTCCTTTTAATTCCGCGACAATAAGCGAATCTGTTCCCTTCTTGGCGCGATGCAGTGAGTTTCTGAGATTCTTCCTGGAATAGTATTTATTAACAAGCGCATTTAGTTTTTCTTTCGGCAAATGCCTGTAAGAGAACAGCCAGCCTTTAAGCGCGATGTCCTTGATTCGCGCGAAATCCGCTTCCCGCGCCTGCCTGAAGGCGAGTTTCATTTCGTTCCCCACATATATATGTATTCCGTAAACTTCTTCTTCTCAATCCTGATGTTAGGCTTTATCCCTATACTCAGGAAGAACTCCTCTATAGATTTCCAGCTTTTCAGGAATTCGGGGGCCGGTATGCCAAAACTCTTGCCGAAGGAAAGGAAAGAAAATGTACCGCCCCTCTTCAGATGTGCGAATATCTTTTTCAGCGTCTCTTCCGGATTTTCAAGATGTTCGAGCACGCCGACAGCCGTGACAGCATCGAAGCTCTCCGGTTCGAATTGCAGCTGATGCTCTTTGATAAATACTACATTGGATATCTTCATCGCTTTTTCTATTTTCTTCATCGCACGATTAAGCTGGACCTCGCTTATGTCTACAGCAATTATAGTGCCCTTTTGGCCCAGCTGCTTTGCCAGATGCAGCGTTGTTATGCCCGACCCGCAACCAAAATCCAGGACGATGCATTTTTTTCCTGCATTGATCTTGCTTATGACATTTCTTGCCTCTTGATCCCCGTACCACACAGGAAACGTTTTGTCAAAGAACCACGATATGCTGTCGAAGAACTTCTCAATAAAATGCATATCGGTGCTGAGTTTTATAAGAATGTACAGAGGGATGCCAAATGAAACTAGGGATATGCTTAGCGTAAAGAGTGAAGCGCTCGATGTTTGGGAGAGCCACGTATAAAGAAGGAAGATGCTGAACGCGAATACCATGGCTGCACCAGGAACACCAAAAGGGGATTTATATCCTGCATCGTTTTTTCGGAGTTTGATCACAATTATCATCAGCGCTGCGTACATCAATATTTCCAGTGGAAGAACCAATGAAAGGAGAGTCTTATAATCTGCGAATCCTGCCAGTGTAACTATACTTATTATAAACGCCTGGAAAAATATTGCATTGTGCGGCGTCCTGTATTTTGGGTGTATCTGCTGAAACCTGGGCACAAGAACCTTGTCGCGGGACATCGCATATAACAAGCGCGGCGAAGAGACTATCCACGAAGCTGCAGTTCCCATTATTACTATGAATATTATTGCCGAAAGTATGCTGGACTGGCCATACAACGCAGTTGCCAGCAGATTCAGCGGCGCATTTTCGCTGATTAGCGCCTGCCAGTTAACTACGCCCAGAGAAACGATTGCTAGGCATATGGCCAGTATGCCAACTATTGCAGTGGACAATATCAGTATTTTTGGCATCACTTCCCTTGCATTCTTAACCTCCTCTACAAGATACGTGGTTGATTCCCACCCGAAAAAGACGTCAGAAACAAAATAAAGAGCCAGGAGTAAAGACGGTAAAGATGCAAAAAATACAAAGTTGTTGGGATTTACATGAGGAATTCCGGGCAGTGTGAACAAAAGTATAGTAACGATAGTTAAACCCCCGAATATAACAAGCATCCTTGAACTATAATCTATACCCCGATAGGCAATGTAATTAAATAGTACTATGAAAACCAGCGCCAGAGAGGCGTTGAAAACAGGCGAAGCCCCAGGAAAAATATATAGAAGCGCGCCGACAATCTCTATGGAAATGGCAATGTTTGCTACTATCCATGAGAGCCAGCCTACCAGGAACGAGGGGAATTCCCCGAAAGCATGCTTTGTATACTCGTATATGCCTCCTGCTCTGGGAAACATCGAGACGAGTTCAGCAAAATATGTAGAGATAATTATTGCAATGACTGACATTGCAATCCATGCTATAATGGAAGCAGACCCGGCATAACTGGCTGCTATGCCTGGAACGAAGAATATGCTCGAGCCTATTATGGAATTTATGGAAAGTATCAGAAGTGTCTTCTTTCCTATCGTGCGCTTAAGCTTCATTTAATAGCACCGATTATCATTTGTCAAACCACACCAATAATAAATAATGACAAGAGGTATATAACATAGATTGCCGTCAATAGTAGTGACTCCTTTAGCCCGAAAGACAGTCTGCTGGCAAGAACGTAGACTAGCATAGAGGTTGCTAGAAAAAGCGATGCTAATAATAGAATATCAGCAGACATATGAACAGGATTTATAATCGTGACTATACCTAAGATTAATGCAAGGTTAGATGTAATAGTGCCTATAAAGTCGCCTATTGCCAGTGATAAGTTTCTCTTCCTGACAGCAGCTAGATTTACGCTTAATTCCGGCATTGTTGTGCCGATAGAAATTATTGTAGCGCCTATAATTGTATTGGACATGCCGAGAACAGCCGCCAATGAGATTGCAGAATTAGTTGTGACGTATGCGCTCATAACTACTATCGCAACAGAAATGAGCAGCTTCAGTGCAGCTTTAGCAGCAACAAAAGTATCTACATTCTCGCCTATAATGATGCCCTTTCGCATTACACTCATAGAAAACATGTAATATATTGAAAGCAAGAACAAGCCAAAGAGAAAACCTGCTGTGCCTAAAGAAACCAGGATTACTGCGATACCCGCTGTTATTGCAATGGCGCGCTTTAATTGTTGCGAGTATATCTTTCCGAGATTAAAGCCGATGAACGCCATAAAGCCCAGTATTAAAGTCAGATTTGTTATATTCGCGCCCAACAGATTCCCTACGCTTAGCTCCCCGTGATTCTCTAAGGACGATATAAGTCCTATAGAAAGCTCTGGCAACGATGTTCCGACACCGATAACAATGAATCCTATAGCGGTCTTGCTTATGCCAGTTATTTGCGACAGTTTCGTTGCAGCATCAACCACGATTGAGCTGAATTTTGCTATGATGGCTAGACCTGACAACAGAAAAAATAAATCTAACACCATATTCTATCTATTAATCCCTTTATTAAAATTGTTTTTTGGAAACGTATTTCCTTACTTCAAGAATAAGAAGTATTACAAAAGAAACGGTGAATATCGGAATCCAGTCGTCCAGCGTCAGCGCTGTTGTCTCAAAGACAGCATCAAAGACAGGAACGTAAATAACTGCGAGCTGCAAGATAAATGAGGATAATATTGCCAGTATTAATTTCTTGTTGGAAAATAAACCTATTCTCAATAGTGGAAGCGAGGAGCGCATGCTCAGTGCTATGAATAATTCTGTAACAACTATAGTAGTGAATGCAATTGTTCTTGCATGCTGAATGCCAGAAGGCAGTTCTAAATAAAATAATATCAATGTGGCTGCAGCAAATAACGCCCCAACTAGAACTAGCATCCCAATAGAATGCCTGTTTAAGATGTTCTCATTTGGATTTCTTGGCCTTCTCTTCATTACATCCGGTTCCTTAGGCTCAATGCCCAATGCAAGAGCAGGCAAGCCGTCTGTAAGCAGGTTGATCAATAAAATCTGGACAGGCAGAAGCGGCAATACAGCCGAATGAGAGGCTAATCCGATAAGAATTGCCACGAATACTATCAAAACCTCGCCTATGTTAGCTGAAAGGAGATAATAAATGAATTTCTTAGCATTGTCGTATACTCCGCGGCCTTCTTCAACAGCCGCAACTATCGACGCAAAATTGTCGTCTGTTAATACCATATCGCTTGTTTCCTTGGTAACATCTGTGCCTGTTATCCCCATGGCTATTCCTATATCCGCCTTTTTCAGCGCAGGCGCATCATTTACTCCGTCGCCTGTCATCGCAACTATATGACCCTTTTTCTTTAGCGCCTCGGTTATGCGGACCTTGTGTTCCGGCGAAACACGCGCGTATACGAATACGTCCTCTGCAACAGCTAGGAATGCATCCTCGTCCAATTTGTCCAGTTCGTCTCCTGTCAGGATTTTCCCTTCGCCATCTATAAGCCCTAATTCCTTTGCCACCGCTACAGCGGTATCCTGATGGTCGCCTGTTATCATCACAACATTTATCCCTGCCTGTTTGCAGTTTTCTATTGCATCCTTGACCTCGCTTCGTGGAGGATCTATCATCGCCTGCAAGCCAACAAAAATAAGATCTTTTTCTGCTAGTTTCTCCTTAGGTCCCAGCTCTTTGTAGGCGAAGGCCAGGACACGCAGCGCAGAAGAAGCGAATTCGTGATTTGCTTCCAGGACCAGATATTTTTCTTCCCTTGTAAACTGTTTTATTTTCCCGTTCTTGTAGACATGCGAGCATTTCTGCAGAACGCACTCGACAGCGCCTTTGGTGAATGCGAATCGCTTATTCTCAATATTATAAGCAACGGACATCATCTTGCGCTCGGATTCGAACGGGATCTCGTCCATACGCTTATGTTTTTTGCGCCAATCCTCAACACCGCCTTTTCTTGCAGAAACCAGCAGCGCCAGCTCTGTGGGGTCGCCTATCCTGCTCTCAAGTTCCGCATCGTTGCAGTACAGACCTATCTCAAGAAGTAATCCGATATCCCTGTTGATATCGATTTCCCTTTCCTCAACGAGAAACTTTCCTTCTGTGTTATAGCCTTCTCCTGTGATGTCTATGACTCTACCATAAACAAATGCCTTTCTAACAGTCATTTCATTAGCTGTTAGCGTACCGGTCTTGTCAGAACATATAATACTGGTAGATCCTAACGTCTCGACGGCCGGCAATTTGCGTATTATGGAGTTCCTTTTTGCCATTCTCTGCAGCCCTATCGACAGTGTTATGGTGACAACAGCAGGAAGCCCCTCTGGAATCGCGGCTACTGCCAGTGAAACGCTTATAAGAAACATAGTAAGGATATCCCCGCTCAATGCTATACCAGCCAGAAATACTATTGCTGATATAACCATAACCATAACGCCTAACTGCTTTCCAAGAACGGCGAGCTTCTGCTGCAGTGGTGATGGCTCTTCTTCGGCTTCTAGCAATTTTGCAATCCTGCCGAATTCTGTTTTCATACCGGTAGAAACTACAACAGCTGTGCAATGACCGTATACAATAGTTGTGCCCGAGAAGACAAAATTAAGCCTTTCTGCCACCGGTACCTCATCCTTTATTTTATTCACGGATTTCTCGACAGGCACAGATTCGCCGGTTAATATGGCCTCGTCGCATTTGAGATTCATTTCCTCTATTATTCGGGCATCAGAAGGGATTTTATCGCCTACCTTAAGCAAAATCACGTCTCCGGGAACTAGTTCTCTGGCCGCAATTATTTTCTGTTTCCCATCCCTGACAACCGTTGCCTGTGGTGCAGAAATCCTTTTCAGAGCCTCCAGTGCATGTTCTGCCTTTCTTTCTTGGAAAAATCCGAGAAATGCATTCAGAATAACTATTGAAAATATAACTATCGCATCTAATAATTCGCCGAGCAGTGCAGAAATCACGGTTGCCGCGAGCAAAACAGCTATCAGAACACTCTTGAACTGTTCAAGAAAAAGTTGCAGCTGCGATTTTTTTTTCGCTTCTACTAATTCGTTAAAGCCGTGCTTTTCTAGTCTCTTCGTAGCTTCTTCGTCTGTAAGCCCGCTAACCGACGACTGCAATAGCTTCAGCACATCCTTTGCGTCTAGCTGATACGGCTCCATAGAATCATATCTCTAGTCTCATGAAATCCCGCGCTATCCTGACGTTCGGATAAGCCTTCAATTTGTCCTTGATTTCCTGGATATCCTGATACCTCCGCGATATATGCGTTAGTACGAGCTGCTTGACCTTTGCTGCAGTGGCGATTTTCAGCACATCGTCAACAGTAGAATGCTTGCTTTTGTTTTCCATCTCGTCTAAGAAAGTAGAATCGTGTATGAGCAAATCCGCATTCTCGGATATCTTGACGATATTCTGGTTGGGCATAGTATCTCCGCTGTATATTATTTTTTTCCCTTTCTCTACTATCGCTATATCATCTAATTTTATTTCCTTTCCTTTAAAGACCGCCTTTCTGTCGGATTTGATTTTTTTGTAAATCGGGCCTTTCGGCGGCAGCCCTAATCCGTGGGCTTTAGCGCGGTCTATCTTTGTCCGGTCATTCTCTATGAAGGCGTAAGCCACTGCAGGTATGCCATGTTTCATTGGAATGGCTGCTATAACAAATTCAGGATTTTCTACCAATCGCTCTATTTCATGACCTTCAAACTCGACGTTTTTCGGAACAATATCGAAATCCTTTGTGCTGTATCCAATGTCCATAAGCATAGGGACGAACTTCTCGGCCTCAGGCGCATAGATTGTTAGTGGCTTTGTCCTCCCCTCGAGATTCATTGTTTCGGCAAGACCCAGCAGACCTGCAAAATGATCCGCATGCCAGTGCGTTATGAATATGTCACTTATGCGCATGAAGTTCAATCCGCTGGAAAATATCTGGCGCTGTGTGCCTTCGCCACAGTCGAATAAACAGACGTATTCCTGCTCGCTTTGATAGCGAACATAGATAGCCGCATGATTTCTGTCGTGCGTTGGTATCGCCGCAGTTGTGCCTAGAAAAGTGACTTCTATCTGTGTCATTTTTAGATCACCATCTAAAAAGAGATACGAGTTTTACGAGTATCTCATAGTTATAGTGGTACAAGAAAATAAACATGATATTACTTTCTTGTTCCACTATATGTGAAACAAGTTATTATATCGTATTCATTACTTGTTTCACTATAATATTTGGAAACAGGGTTTATTAAGATTATGCAGGATAATTACAATTCCTGCCTGTATTCTATCAGAAAGAGGACAATGCCTATTGCGGCTAATGCTAGGCTTGAGAACCAGAACATATTCGATACAATTGCAACAGACAAACCAACGCCAAACAAGATGCCAGAAACAAACAGCAGCACCTTTTCCTCATCGTGCTTGTTTAGATAGAGCTGCTTGGCTGTAAAAACAGACTTGCCATGCCTCCTTGACATCTTTTTTGCCATATCCTTCACTTCAATGATTATACTTATTTTCTCGTATTACTATATAAATGTGATTGACATGTGATTCCTTTAACTATTTTCTTACAGATTCTATATTTCTGAACCTAGGAAACTTTCTTTTGTGCCTGAAAAAGTTCTCTATAACGTTGTTCGAGTGGTTCTTGAAGCTCAGAAACTTGTCGTGTTCGACTTCACAAGGAATTAGAAGGAACCTAGAAGACACTTCCCGGTTTTATATATAGGAAAGAATAATCATTAATTGTGCATTAAAATGAATTCAAAAATAAGCTTGCTTGTCTTTATCTGTTTGCTTGCTATCATATCATCTCCAGCATTAGCCATTCCGGCTTTTCTAGGAGCAGAAGGCTGGGGAGCGGTATCAGTAGGAGGGAGAGGAGGACAGGTAATTGAAGTAACTACCCTGGAGATAGAATATATATGAAACGAATTTTAATTTTATCTGTCAGTTTATTGTTGCTACCCCATATGGTATTTGCCGCTGATTGGATCATGCATGTGGTCGATGATTTTTCGCAAGGTGCTGACGGAGCGCTCTACTTAGATGTCAATGGAGATGGATCACTCGATGTTACATCAGGGTATGAATCAGGGGGTGTTACACGGGCCTGTTTGAATCCGGGACCAACGCAAGTCAAAGACAAAAATCGATGGGATTGTGTGACGGTCGGTAATGCTCCAAATGTGGAGGAGTCAGTGTTTGCCGATATTGATCAGGATGGCGCGTTCGATGTCATCAGTAGTTCAGAAGGAACCACGAAAAATATCAGGATTCACTGGGCGCCGTCTGACCCCTCGCAATACCTGAATAAAAACGCCTGGGTGACCGCGGTTATTCC
>Ga0213870_1001201_pt1 | contig 11784 bp, 20 predicted proteins | sample WICALVC2017_Meta_FD_160119 | JGI IMG/M metagenome (GOLD analysis project Ga0213870, IMG submission 160119) | Freshwater microbial communities from subterranean cave lake in Wind Cave National Park, South Dakota, United States - WICALVC2017 | ecosystem: Environmental > Aquatic > Deep subsurface >... | reverse complement strand
GTTAATTTATTTTTATAGGATTAAATAACTAAAATCATTCTATATATTATATTTTAAATTATATATATATATAAATAGAATTAATTGTATTAAAATAATTAAATTTAAACATTAGAGGTGGTAATAATGTTTGATAATAAAACTATTTGGATAATAGGGATTATCTTAATTATAGTTGTTTTTCTCGGCTCCAGTAGTTTGGGCAGATTAACTGCACAAGCAGCACAATCAACGGGAATTGGAAATACAGTAAACGCACATGCGTGCAAAGCAGATGATGTTTGCGAGGTTAATGACTTATCTGATCAAAATACCTTATGGACGAATAATGGAGACGTTTTTATTGGTGCTCCTCAAAATGTCCCGCCTGGTGTTGTTCCAGCACTGTTTGTATATAGAAAACCTTCGGGAGGCAATAGTTGGGGCCAGATTGGGATAGGTAGAGAACCTTCTGGAGTAAATCAACTCCTTCAAGTGGGAGATATTGGAGTTTCTCAGATTGACTTGATTGATAATATTGATCCATTAAATGTGTATGGTCAAATTACTTATGGCGGCTTTTCTAATCCAGATGGCGTTTGGATAAGAGCATTAGGAGATAGTGTTTTAGGTTTTCAAAGTGGTTCAATAGACTTAGCCCGATTTGACCTTGATGGAAATTTTACGGTTAATAATTTGCAAGGCAATAGTAATGCATTTGTTTGTGTAAATGCAGGCGGAACGCTTTACAGAAGCTATAACCCTTGCAGATAAAGCTTTTTTTTAATTTTTCTTTTTTAATTTCTTAAAAACATTATAAGAAAACTACAAATTAACAGTAAGCACACATTAGTCAAGGCTATTAAATTTACTAAACCAACGACTTCTCACATACTTTATTAAATCTACATTTAAGACATTTGTTAGGATTATCTGTAGCTATAGGTTCTTCTTCAAGTAAAATAATCTTCCTAATCCTATGGAAGGCTATAAAAAATTCCTCCTCTAATTTACCATCATATTCTTTTTGCCAAACAACCATTTTTCTATCCCTATCACGCAAAACAGCAAATAATTTTTTACTACTAGAAAAATTTTCTTTGAAAAGATAGCAATATGCAGATAATTGTTTTTTTACAGTATTAAAAGGAAACGCATTTGGTTTATCATCAATAATATAGATAAAGTCTTTATCAATTGCAATCTCGTCTATTACACCAGATATTATTGTATTGCCAATTTGTTTTTTCAAAGCAACCTCTCTTGCTATGGTAAGCTCTTCAGCTTTCAAAAATTCTTCCCACGTACCAGGTTCAGCCCATTTTAAAAATTCTCCTTCCTTTTCTTGATGTATAAGCCTACCAATTACCATCTCTTCACTTTCAGGAACCCTGATCTTGAGAATCTTATCTAAATATAGCTTATATTCACAATATTCATGCGTTGCAAGCCAACTAGCGCCAATAACATTCATTTTCTAATTTTACCTAGCCTTATTTTTACTTGGTTAACAGGATTCTTGCACTTGCAATTAAAACACTTAACCCCAATAGATTTATAATAAGACTCATGATCGCAATTAGGTGGCAAAATTTTTTTCTGCTGACTTTTAAACCATTTAATCTGCGTAATTATGTATCCTTCTTTTAATGGCTCATAATTCTTTGCATTCCATTTAAGTAATAAGTCTTGTATTTCATCATAATTCCATCCCATATGCTGCAAAAAAGAGATTAATATAAAAACCGCTCTTTTTCTACCATCCTGCTTTACCCCATCCAAAAGTTTCTTTATGCAATCAGGAAAATAAGCCTCTTGTATAGCTATTTTAGGAATCTCATATTGAGCAAATTTTTTTATTTCAACCCTTGCCATTTTTTGTGCAAAGTCCAATGCTTGTATTAAGAGAAATTTAGCTTCACCATTTTCAGAATCTTCTGGAGAAAAAAACTTATGCTTTATCTCTATATTTCCTATCTTTGCTTTTTTGGGATTAAATTCTTCTATATGATTTATATCCATTGGTATGCTAACCAAATTTGTTTTTTCATTAATAGAGTAAGCAGATCTTATTAAATGTCTAGAACTAATCAACTGTGAATCAATTTCAATTATCTTAAAAGGATTAAATTCATTATTTATCTTTAAATCTTTTACAGAAATAGAGGTGCTTTTTGAAATATCATCCAGGCTACTTAGGTTTTTTACTTTTTCCATTAAATACGGTTTAATAAGGTTTTTAATATACTCGATTATTGCCTTTGGTATTTCTGGAAAAAGCAACATTGTTCTTTGCCCATTTACCTCATCAGGAAATGATTCAAAAGGAACTAATATATGTATTCCGGTTCCACCCGAAAATTTCGCAGAAATATTTTTAATACTATTAAATTTCAATGCATCTACTATTAAATTTGCTGTAATTTTTGAACATTCCAAAAACTTGCTGTCTATGTCTATCAAAAAATCAAAACCTATACGCAGATTATCTAGCTGTCTTCTTGTAAGCCCAGTTTTAAGATCTAATGGGTTTCTCCATCTTTCAACTGAAATGTGGAAAGAAGTTGCTCCTTGCTTGGCCAATTCTTCTATATCAGATCCATACTGGATAATATCTGGTCTTTTGCCAAATTTATCCCCAAAACATACGGCAACCTCTCTATCTTTAGTTATCCTTAAAATTTCTTTTTGTACATCTCTTCTAGAATAAAACCTTAGGATATCATTCATCTAGCCTTATAATCGACATTTATTTATATTACTTACGCATATTTGTCACGTAACATTATTCTATAAAATATATTATATATTACAAGTAGCAAACCTATGTAAGACAGACAAATTATTCCTTACTTAACTCAACTATAGATTTTTGTAAAGTATGCAGATGTTCTCTAGCTTTATTTAAAGTATAATCAACATTATTTAAAGCCTCATCTAATTCCTTTAGCTGTTTATCCATAAATTCCTTTGCTTCTGAAATAGTTTTTAATACTAAAACATTTGCTCCGGCATTAACAAAAACTTTCTTTGAGTCAACTAATTTTGTTTTTATAATAGTCCCGCTACCCAACTGAGATAAAATATATTTATCTTTTTCTACATTGCTTAGCTCATCCAAACTATTCTTAGTCTCGTTTATTTCCATGCTTCTCTGGGTTATTAACCTTCTCTGTTCTTGAACCTCTTGAATTTGTTGCTGAAGAAGTTGAAATTCTATGTATTTTTCTTGTAGTTTTTTCTTTGTTTCTTCATTAATCATCTTTATTTTTACTCCCCTTTCTTTCTTTTTTGTTCTCTTCAGGAATATTTTTTATTTTTCTTTGCTTTCTAAGTCTTTGAGCAGATGCCTTTGATTTTGATTTTTTTACATTTATTTCTAATTTTTTTAATTCATCAATTATAACGGCAGTTGAAGAATTTGGTTTTAATTTTATTTTTTTACCTAATGGCTCCAAATGCAGTCTATTACATTTCCTTCTTCTTACTTCTCCATCTATTAAAACATATGTGGAATCAATTTGATCTATAATGACTGCTATCTTTCCAGCATCTCTCCCACAGGTTTTTACGCATATAGTTCCATTTTCTAACATTTTAATCCCGCATAAAAATATCTTTTGCTTTTTCAATAATCAACTTCCTGCTACATGCAGAACATAAAATACCACCATATGGCCTTTCGGGTCTTCTCTGTGATTTAGGAAGCTTCCCAATTTCTACAGGCCTTTTTCTTGGCACCCCGTGTAAAGGTTTATGACATTCGGCACAATGAGCAATCTTTGGTTTCCTTTTTTCATAATGTATAACTAATCTATTTCCAGGAGTTCTTTTTTTAATTCTTCTCAATGACCTTGTTCTTTGTGGTTGCAACATATTAATGTACCTTTAATACTTTTTTTAATATAATACTAAAAACTATTGAAAATATAATATACGTTCCAATCCATCCTAAACCTAGAAAAACCTTAGGACTATTTAATTCGGTGAAAAAATCATTAAACCACCTAAAAAATAAAATTAATGGTATTATAGTATAAACTGCAGATTGCATAGATAAGCTGAATGATTTAGGAAAATTTTTAAATTGCTTTTTTTGTAATTCTAGCATTTTATCTGGTTGATTCTTCAATTGCTTCATTTCCTCTTGAAATTTCTTTTGATCATCTCTCAGTTTTTTTAATTCTTCTTGATTGGTAGTATATTTATGCACTAAAGTTTGGGCCAAATTAATAAAAAAAGTAATAATAATCATTCCAAATAAAACATTCCAGTTAAGTATCCAACCAAGTGGAGTCAACAAAAAATGCACAGACGTTTTGATGATTGGTAAAGTATTCCATGCACCAGCAATAAATAATGATGCTAACATTATAATCAAAATTATTTTCATTCCCATCTTACTTTTCTATAACCCTCCTCAAAACAGGATACATGTCCATCATGTGTTGTTGTGCAATATCTTCATATAACCTATAAATAATCATAACTGCTAAAAGTAAAGAAGTACCAGAAGTAAGAGCACCTAATAAATCAGCAACAGCAGCCAAAAAACCTATTGCAATGCCCCCCATAATAGTTAATGGCGTGATATACCTTTTTAAAATTTGTTCTAAGACACGTTCATCCCTCCTAAATCCAGGAATTTGTAATCCAGAAGCCATAATTTGTCGTGCTTGTGAAGCAGCATCCATTCCAGCAGTTTGTACCCAGAAATAAGAAAATACAACGGCACCAACAATCATCAAAAGCATATAGGCCCCTGCATGAGCAAGATCTAAAGCCCTAAATGATCCAGTGATGATATTTTGTACTAGAGGGGCAGGAAATATCCATAAAATCAATCCGGAGGCAGGTAAATTTCCAGAAAAAGTTCCCAGCCAGGGTCTCCCAGCATTCTCCAAAAGCCTAGCAAGTAATTGAATATTGGCAAGCAATGCTGCAATAAGTATCACAGGAATATTAGAAGTATACAAAAACCTCAAGGGCCATCTTATGCCATGTCCCCTAATCCTACCAAAAGACAAAGGTATTTCTACTTTCATTGCTTGTGCATATACAGAAATCAAAAATATTAAAATCGTAGCCAAAATTCCAGATATGGCAAGCAATGCACCAAGAGTATTCCTATTTATCAAAGAGTTAAATAAAACCCAAATTTGGCCTACTGGATCTCCTGCCTGCGTTCCAAAAAATGCAAAGGTGCCTAGTGAAGTAAGCGGGGAAAATGCCCTTATAAAAATCTGTTGAGCCACTCCAGCAGCAATAAAAAGCGAAACTCCAGAGCCAAATCCCCATTTTGTCGTTACATCATCCATATACATTATGAGTAATCCACCCAAAAATAACTGTAATATCAATATTATTTGTGCAATTCTAAATGTCTCTAATGGAAGATTCGAAGAAGGCGCAAGACCACCCATGAAAATATATACAAGAGATTCAAATATTATAAAGAAAAGAATAAGTAACTTTTGTAATCCTTGAAACATTTTTCTCCCTTCTGGTTTGGTAGTATCTATCTTTAATAATCCAGAGCCAACTAGTAATTGAAGTACTATTGAAGCAGTAACAATGGGCCCTATGCCTAATGAGATTATAGACCCAAAACTTGCTCCAAGTATAATGGATAGTTGTTCAAATTGTAAAAGAGCATTCTGCCCAAGCCCATATAATGGAATAACTCCAAGAACATAAAAAGCAATCAAAATAAACAAGGTCCATTTTAATTTCGTTTTAAATGGTAACCTCTTCTCTGTAGGTTTTTTTACTTCTGGTAAATATGAAAGAAATTTATCTAGTATGCCCATCTTCTAATATAGTCACAGAACCCCCAGCCTTAACTATCTTATCCCTCGCTAAGTCAGAACATGCCCTTACAGTAATTTTATACCTTGTGTTAGGCATTCCTTTCCCAAGTAATTTACCAAAACCAAGTTCATCAAGATTTATTTCTTTCTTCTCAAATTTTAATTCACCAACATTAATTGTATTTATCTTTTCTAATATTTTCTGAGGTCTTTTAAAACCATGTTTCCCAAAATACTCTTTATAGCCATAAAGCTTGATTATTGTAGGCTTTTTTTGGTCTGCCCTTTTTCCACTTCCAGCCATACCCCTTCCGCCTCTATTGCCTGCCCCTCTATGCTTCTTAGTACCCCAACCGCAGGTTCTTGATCCTCTAAACCTTCTAGATCTCTTTCTTTTATTAACCATCATATTAAACCATCCTTTTTATTAAATCATTTATCCTATCTTTTCTATATCCGCTAGCCCCGCCTTGCACAAATTGTTTTTTTATGCCACCATGTTCAAATCCTCCTTTTGGTGGGCTTAGTCTAAAAAATAATTTTAAGCCGGGCAAGTCTTTTAGTTCTTTTTTAAAATTAATAATATCATTAATGAATTCTTCTAATGAGCAATCAATTTTTTCTTTTACATATATTTCTGTTAATCTTTTTTTTCTAGCCAATCTTCCCCTTTTTTCTAAAAGCAGTTTTAATGTCTCAGAATTAATTTCCCCCCACGTAACAAAATCATTTATCTTGTTAATCATACCAAGGTTATTAGCAGAATTAGCAGCAAGTATACAATAATTTTTTTTATATAATCTCAACATATTAAAAGTATCTTTAATATCTTTACGTAATCCATGTTTTCCATGAATCCTTACTATTACTAATCTCTTATTATCCATTTTAACTATATACCCGATTTAACTTAGTTTTTGATAGATTTGTAAGCGCCCCAAAACAAGCCTTAATAAGATTTATCTTAGTTGTATGCCCTAAAGTTTTTGAATATATATCTTTTATGCCGGCAATTTCAAGCATCTTGGCGCATTCTTTTTCTATAACAAGTGAAGTGCCCTTAGGCGCAGGAATAAGTCTAATTCTAACCGATCCACATTTTCCTTCTACAGCAAACGGTATAGAATTATCTCCTATAGGATCACCCTCCCAAGAACCGCACCCAAAAGGTATGCGTATAACGTTAAGTTTAGCATTCCTAATTGCTTTTTCCCTGGCCGGAACTGTTTCCTTTGACTTACCATATCCCAAACCAACATAACCATTCCTATTTCCAATTATGGCCAGAGCCGCAAATTTTGGCTTATTCCCCTCTTTAGTTTTCTTTTGAGTTTGTCTCCAGATACTCCTCTTTCCACCACCAAACTTACCCTTTGTCTGTCCTACAGCTAAAAGTTCAACTTGTAAATCAGACATCAAAACATCTATAATCTGAGGTTCTAATATTTTATAACTAGAAGCCAATATCTCATCAATATCACTTATTTCTCCATTTTTAACCTTTCTTCCTAGTTCAGTTTTAGGGTCCCAAGTTGAAATATCAAATTGTTTCAGTCTTCTTATTCCAGTTTCATCAACTTCTGTTTTTTTAATTGGTTCTACTATCATTTTCCAAGCAATTTGTTTTTTGTTTCATTAAAATTATTTGGCAATTCTGACGGGTTTATTTGATATCCAGTAAACCTTTCTTTATTTTTCTCTGAATACTCTACAATATGCCAACCTTCTATCCTTCTTTTATCTGGTATTGCTTCTTCATCAAAAGTTATATCCAAACCACCATCTTTTGCGCCTTTAATAAGCGAAAATATTAAGGATCCTTTCACTGGAGGATAAAATCCAATATCAGGTATAACATCAATAATGGCTTTTTCTTTAGCTTTCTTTGCGATTAGCAAACCAACTAAATATGCAGTAGGCAAATTTCTTCTTGGAGATTTATATCCATATTTTAAAAGTTCACGAGAATGAGCTGAAACAATAGTCTTATCACCATCATAATAGAATTTAATTATTTGTGCACTTACATGTCTCAGAAATTTACGTATAACTAAGCGCGGCTTATCGGTTACTAATAGTCTTAGCCTTTTTCTATAATTTGTTCTGTTTTCTAATTTTCTCCTGTATTTCATTTTATAAAAATAATTTATTTTCCTCTAAATAAAGTTTGATTAATCTTACATTTCTAAACTTATTGCTTTTAATTTTATAATATAAATCTCTATAAGTTTTATTATCTATCCTACTCCTATCTTTAAGTTTTTTGATGAATCCTCTTTGTGTTCTAACCCGCATGATCCATCTTCTTTTTGCTGGAATTCTAGAGTATTTTTTTCCTTTTCTAGAGCCAGGGCCCTTTCTTCTGCCCTTTGCTTTTTGTACCTTGATTTTTTTTGATCTGAAATGTGACTGCCCATTAACTGGCTTTATTTGTATTGCCCCACTACTTAAAAGCGCTCTAAAATCGCTTTTTGTAATTGCCTTAGCGATTTCAGAAAGGTTATTAGGATCTAGTTTTATCCTTTTCTTGCCAACATTAAGCATCCTTGCAATCTTACCCTTTTTATCTTTCAGATTCATCTTCTACCCTCTAAAACCTTTCTTTTTTCTTCTTTTTCTTGTAACTCTTTTTCTTCTTTACTAAGTTCTTTTTTCTCTTTAATTATCTCTTTAATTATCTCTTTGGATTTCTTATCTTTCTCTTCAGTCTCTTTAAGTTTTTTCTGCTTTTTCATTAATATCTTCTGCTCAACATTTGCTATATACTTATCTGTATCTTTAACATTTAAAAGTTGCAATTTTAATTCCTTGGATTTCTTTAATATTTCAATTTTCTTTTTCTGTCCAACAGTAGATGAAACTATAATCCCAAAATTTGAATTTAATGTAGTTAGTTCTTTTGGATTATGAATTAAAGCAGGTATTAGGCCAGAAGGATGTAAAGAACGAACCTTCTTAGGAGATGAATATCCTATTGATGGTTGTTTTAGTTTTCCTCTCTTTTTCCTTCTAAGCTTTGAATGCATTCCTTTAGGAGATCTCCATTTCTTCTCAAGACTTTTTACATATTGGCTTTGCTGTCTAAAAAAATTTGGTTTCTTTTTTTTCACTATTTTTCTAAATTCCAATAATCTTTCTTCCATCTGATATGTTTAATTCTCCCTTATGGGTTTAGAGACAATCCAAATCCCATCCATGAAAACTCTTCTATCTCTATTGGTTATTCTTGTTGCTCTTTCTATATTAGCGGCAGTTTGTCCTGTCTTCTCAATATCCACTCCTTCTACTATAATCATATCACTATCAATTTTTACATTTACCCCATCTAAAACCTGTGCTACTCGTGGCGTTCTTTCACCAAAAAAATTGCTAATAATTACTTTATCATCCTCTAAAACCACTTTCATAGGAAAGTGACTTGAACAAATTTTTAATTCATAAATAAAACCAGTTTTCATCCCGTTTATCATATTTTTTATATGTGCACCAAAAGTCCTGATCATCCTTTTTTCTTTACGAGTCGCTTTTTTTGAATACAAAATAACATAATTTTCTCTTTTTTCTAAAATCACATTAGGAGCCCTAAACGCTCTTTTAATTTCACCCCTTGATCCCTTTATTGTTAATATTCCATTTTCTACAGTCGCATCTAGACCATTCGGAATTTCAATTTTGTTTTCAAATATCTCGATTTTCATTTTTAATAGCAATAGGCTATTAATCTTCCACAAATTTTTTTCTGCTTAGCTTCATAATGAGTTATAAGACCATTGCTCGTGGAAACTATAATAATGCCTATATCTTTGCCAATTAGGTATCTTTTTTCAAATTTCTCAAGATTCTTATATTTAACAGGATATCTTGGCTTTATTACCCCGCATTTATTTATTCTACCTAGTAAATTTATCTTAATAACATCCCCACGATTATTCACGATCTCTTCAAAATCTCCAATATAGCCGTGAGTCTTAAATATGTCTAAAACAGTCTTAATTATTTTTGAACTTGGACTTGTTAAACACTCAGTCTTCCCAATTTTTTCTGCATTCCATATATTGGATAATGTATTGGCTAAAGGATCATTTAATGTCATTTTACTCCTTAAATATATTTTTTGAATCCCACTTCTTTTGCATATTCTCTAAAGCACCTTCTGCACATGCGTATATTATATTTTTGTATATGTCCCCTATAGCTACCGCAAATTCTACACCTTTTTAGTGCAGACCCAACGCTTCTTTTCTTTGGTGCATTATGCTTCAAATATTTCTTCCATTTTGCTGGCTTAAATTTCAGCTGAGTATATGCTTTTCTAAAATTACTCGTTGTCATCTCTAACTACCTCAATAGCATATTTCTCTCTAATAAAATTAATAGCTTCTTCCATACCAATTTTATGTTTCTTTGAAATTTTTCTTGGCATAATATGCCTCATTTTTACCCTAAATCCGCGCCTTACCATGGTAATAGCTGCTTCTAAACCTATTATCCCAATCTGTGGGTCATATATAGCACCGGGAATATCCAAATATTCTGGTATACCAAAGGAAAAATTACCTTCATTATCAAAGTTTCTTTCTTTGAGTTTATTATCTTTAGCAGCCAATAATCTTTTTAAAAGTCCTTCTGCATTCTTACCTCTTAATGTAACCTTACATCCTATCTTCAAACCAGGTCTTAAATCCCAGCCAGGAATTCTCTTCTTTGTTATAGTAGAAACAGGCTTTACATTAGTAAGACTATTTAGTAATTTCATGGCCTTTTCAAGACCCTCACCAGGCCCACCAACTCCCATATTCAATGTTATCTTTTCAACATAAATTTCTTTCATCTTATTCATTTGAACTCCTTTTCAATTACAAAACCATACTTTTTAGTTGTAGTAATCTTTTTTTCCTCACTTTTTATAGTGATTATATCATCTGATAATTCAGAAAATCTTTCTATCTTTTCCAAAACACCAACTTTACCCCTTGATTTTCCGCCAATTAAATAAACCAAGGCACACTTCTCTAATTTTAGATGTTTCATGACTTTGTTGCCCTTAATAACTAAAGTGTCTCCTACCTTGTAGACATCTTTGTTTACTAGAATATTATTTCCATTGTGAAAGTTTAGCTGTGTTTTACTTTCTTTCAATATTGTCTTACATATTATCTTACAAATTTTTACAAGGGTTTCTTCTTCTTTTAGAGATTTCAAAAAAAATTTACCGTACCGGTCATATAACATTATGTAAAATTCTTTATTGTCTGGTATGGCGACAGTATCAAACAATCCAACTGAAAATTTAGACTCTTTCCTTGTCTTATTATTTACAAGAATCTTACCCCGATTTAAAATAAATTTTACTTCTCGTTTATTCTTTGCATACTTTAGCATCTCTATAAGAATTTGATTCAATGTTATGGATTCATTAAGCTTATGCGAACCTGGCAGGGGCCTAGCTATAAATTTTAAGCCCTTTCTTTTTTCCATGGGCCAAGATTTAGGTGCCGCCAATCTCTTTAGGTGAACCATTTTTTATCCTCTCAAAGATTCTTCTTCTTTCTTTATCATCTAAATTTAGACTTACAATCATTACGTTTGATGGGTGTATTGGATAATGTGTTTTGGATCCATCTTTCTTTATAAATTGTACATTTTCCACATGGATTCTGGATTTTTTCAAAAATACTCTAACAATCTTACCCCGAATATTCCTAAATTGCCCACACATAATTTTCACTTCATCATCTTTTCTTACAGGAATAGATCTCCTTCTATATTTTTTTCTAAGTTCTTTAGATAGCATTGCAGAAAGAAATTTTCTTCTATCTTTTAATGTAGCATTAGCTAAATATTTTTTCTGTTTTCTTGGTTGTTTACTAGATCTCCAATATTTTGAAAACTTTTTTTTCATTACATACGTCGCAGGATACCCAACCTTTTAAGATTGGGAGGAATGCGACCCTCCGTTAAGTTTTTCTTTCTCCATATTTTTTAAATGAGTGCG
>Ga0213870_1001200_pt1 | contig 11785 bp, 13 predicted proteins | sample WICALVC2017_Meta_FD_160119 | JGI IMG/M metagenome (GOLD analysis project Ga0213870, IMG submission 160119) | Freshwater microbial communities from subterranean cave lake in Wind Cave National Park, South Dakota, United States - WICALVC2017 | ecosystem: Environmental > Aquatic > Deep subsurface >... | reverse complement strand
TAAATAGACTTTCTGATTTACTTTTTACTATGGCAAGATTTGTAAATTATAGAGAAGATCAGAAAGAGATTATTTGGAGCAAGTGATTTGGTCATCCCCGACTTGATCGGGGATCTAGATCTGGATTCCCGCTTTCGCGGGAATGACAAAGAAATAAAAATGTTGGTATGACCACTGTCCCGCACCGTACGGTGCAGGATGGGAAGGTCAAAATATTTTGGGAATGTGGTGCCTCGCCTCGCTGAAGCTTTAGCGAAGCGGGAATTCCACAACTGTGCCGCAGCGGTGATAGTCCGAAGACCGACCAACATCCGTCAGCTGACGGAGTTTCCCGAGCAGGATTTTGTTGCAGTTAAACTTCTCTAAGTCCTGCTTAGGATAAAGGGGAGTTTTTTTATGAGCAAGGAAGCTTTTATTGTTTCTCGTGAGAAAATAAATTATCGTAGACCGATTGAGGGGAACGTGGCAGCAGTTCTTAAGGCTCGAGAACAAGAAACAAGAAACAACATCCTAAGGTATCTTGGGGAGTATAGGCTGGCTGTAAAATTTGACGAACTTTATTATAGAGAAGGAAGAAATTCAAAAGGAGAAAGATTTCTTGCCGCGACTGAAGAAGAACCAATTAGCCAAAGATTTAGAAATGCAATTTCTGAAAAAGTAAAAGAAGGAAAAAATGCTAGAAGAGAAATTGCAGAATGTCTTGGTTTCCAAAAAATTGAAGAGAGATTTTTAGGAGATGAGGACTTTTTGTTTTTTTGGATCAGCCCTCCAGGGAGAAAAGAGGATGGTTTTGGAAATTATAGCTTTACATTTGTAGGAGAGGTGAAGGGTAAAACAATAAGAGTCGTTCCTTATAGAAATAAGCTATCAGTAGAAAAGCATAAAGAAATAGCAGGCATATTTTCAGAAAAAAAAGATCTAGAAACAGATATTGATTTCTTGGCAAACCCAATATTCATACAAAAAGAAGAAGGACTTAAAACAGCGGAAGATATCCTTGTAAAAATTGGAGAAAAAGAAAGCATTGATTTATCATGGAGGCAAAGACTTGAAGAAAAAGTAGGAGTTCTTGTTGATGAGTTTATCGATGCAGTAAAGAGAAATGCACCGGACTTTGAACTTCAAAGGATTAAAAGAGCAATTGAAAATTTTACTATAGCGGGCAAGGAAGAAATGAACGTTCGTCAAGTAATAGATACTTATGGTAATTACGCTCCTCCCGCTGCAGCTGGGAGCTGTGGTTCGTCGTCAGCAAGCACTCTTATGGAATCTCATTCTACTTGGAATTTGGAAAACGACAAGTACGGCGAGAGAACGTTTGAATGCCCGAAATGCCATAAAACTAATGTAAGGCCGAAAGACAAACTTTTAGAGCGTTGCCAACACTGTAGCAGTGAGGTTGCTTGCTAGCAGAATAAATGAATTAGTTTCAATGTTTCAAAACATTTAAGAAAGTTCATGGCTATCACAAACTGTTGCTCGAGCTGCTTTTTGTGATGTTAGCCTCATTACGGAGTAGTGAAGCGAAATGTGGAGAGGATTTGGTCAAAAATATCTACAAAATCAATAGAAGCTTCTGGGTCTTCAGGATGCTTTTCTTGATAATCTTTCGTGGCAATATAAGGAACATAGGAAATCTGGTAAATAAAATCATTCTTAGATAGAACTATAATTCGTTTTATTGGTAATTCTGAAATGTTTTTTCCTTCAAATAATTTTGCTTGGTGATTATCTATTTTTATATTTGTTAATCTCGTCCACGTCTCAGATGCATCGCCATACGGTTTATAACTTTTTCCTACTTCAAGTATTGATAAGCCAGTTGGATAAAATTTAAAGTCTTTTGAATCCCCCACAGATACTCTTAACCATCTTGTAGGCATACCGCCACTTTGATTTAAATCAACCTGAACAAACCCAGTAGATTGGTATGTCCGAAAATTGGCTGGATACTTAAAGCTGAATCTATTCTGATTATCTATGTAGGTTTTCCAATTTGCTGTTTCATCAATAGTGGAAGTTGGGGAAGGTTGGTTTGTGGGTTGATTTTGTTTAGCGGTTAAGACAATGTAGCCTACGATTGCAATGGTGATGCCGAAGGAGATGACTGAGAAACCTATGGATAATGTTTTGAGCCATGAGGAATTTGTTTTGTCCATGAATGAGATTATACCATGAGATTCTTCGCTTTGCTCAGAATGACAAGCGCGAAATTAAGATGACACTGTTTTGTTTTCGTGGTATCATTGTTGTTATGGATGATAAAAATAAAACACAAGCGCAAACTCAAAGCCAGCAGCCCCAGCAATCTCAAGTTCAACCACCCCAACAGGGTGTTGGGTCTTTGGTAAAAGAGCATGGGCCAGTTGCAACCGGTGATTTGTGGCCATCAGGAATAGAACCGGAAATTCACCGCGATCTTGAGCAGATTGGTGTTAAATCTGTTTCTCCTGAATTTCCAGAAGTAAAGCCTGATGAACAACGGATAGGAATTAAGCCCGCTAAAGAGTCAATGCCTGTACAAACAGCGCCTAGCGGCCTTGCTCAGATTCCAATGACAGAGGAGGAAGCAAGGCTAACATTAAAACACACAAAACCTTCAGAATCTCGTTTTGGATTAGCCACAGTGATAATAAAGTTTTTCAGAACGATACATCATAATTTATTGACAAACAAGAATTAATTGTTAAATTGTTTCATTGCTAAATTGTTAACAATATAACAATGAGCGATCCGCCAGCTGGCGGAGAGCGACAGCAATGTAGCAATCGAACAATTTCTTAGATTAAAACTATGCAACCTAATTCTTTAGACAACTTAACATCAGGTTTATTTGCTGTTTTAATTAGTATTTTTATTACGGTAATTTTTATTGCATTTTTGGGTTTATTTTTGTACGTTCTTCTTATTTGGTATAAAAATAGAGGCCGAGAAAAGGAGTCTTTGGAGTCAACGCTTCTACAAGTTGCAGTTCCAAGGGATAATGAGATAAAAATAGATGCTGCAGAGCAATTATTCTCAAGCTTTGCCGCAATTGGAGGAGGCGCTATGTTGAAGCTTGGGAACCATTTGTCGTTTGAGATAGTAGGTACGCCTTCGGATATTAGATTTTATGTGCATACTCCAAATAAATTAAGGGACTTGGTTGAGAAACAAATTAACGGAGCATATCCAGATGCCGAAATACTAGCTGTTGATGAAGGGACTAAGAGAAAAGAGGGTGTGGTGATTGGTAATGACTATAATATTTTCTCAAGGGAGGGGAAAATTGCTTTTGCCTCTTTAAAGCTTAAGAAAGATAACTATTTGCCTATTAAGGTTTATAAAGACTTGCCTACAGATCCATTATCATCTATCACTTCGGTTTTGGCTAAGATGACAGAAGGAGAAGGGGTAGCGATTCAGATTATGGTTACGCCAAGTGAGCCCAAATGGAAAAAGATTGGTAGGAGTTATATTGCAAAAACAAAAAAGACCGAGGCAAATCCCGAAACTGCCAAGTATGCTTCCGATCCAAAAGAGCTTGAGGCTATTGAGAATAAGCTTGGAAAACCAGGTTTTAATTTTGTAGTAAGGATTGTTGTTTCAAGTAGCACAACAGATACTGCAAAAGCTCATCTTGAAAATATTGTTAATGCGTTTAGTCAATTTGATGGACTAAACTCATTTACTAATAATCGTCATATGTTTAAGGCTATGTTTATGACAGATTTTATTTATCGATATATGCCTTTGCTTGGGGCAACATCGGTATTAACAAGCGAAGAACTAGCGACGATTTTCCACTTCCCAAATAAATCTGTTACAACACCCAATATTTTTTGGATTCATGCCAAAAGAGCGCCAGCACCAGCACAAATCCCTTCCTCTGGCCTTTATTTAGGAAAAAGTACATACAGAGGCCTTTCAAAGCCTGTTTACATGGAGCTTGATGACAGAAGAAGACATATGTACATTATTGGCAAAACCGGTACTGGAAAATCAGAGTTTCTAAAAGACATGATTATGCAGGATATTAGGAATGGGGAGGGGTTAGCGGTTATTGACCCGCATGGAGATTTAATTGATGATGTTTTAACGCTTATTCCATCCAAACGAGCGGAGGATGTTATTTTGTTCGACCCATCCGATACCAAGCGGCCAATGGGTTTAAACATGCTAGATGCAGAGACCGAGGAACAAAAGCATTATGTTGTTACTTCAATAATAGGCTTGATGTATAAGCTATTCGATCCAAATAAAACTGGCATTATTGGTCCTCGTTTCGAACACGCAATAAGAAACGCAATGTTAACGGTTATGTATGAAAAGGGCAGCACATTTGTAGAAGTTGTACGCGCGTTAACAGACGCGTCTTTTGTCCAAGAGCTTTTACCAAAAGTTGCCGATCCAATTGTGAGGCGTTATTGGACTGACCAGATTGCTCAGACATCTGATTTTCATAAATCAGAAGTTTTGGATTATATCGTTTCAAAGTTTGGAAGATTTGTTACTAATAAAATGATTAGAAATATCATTGGGCAATCCATTAGCTCTTTTAATTTTAGAGAGGTTATGGACAGAAAAAAAATCCTTCTTATTAATTTGTCTAAAGGAAAAATTGGAGAAGAGAATTCTAGTTTCTTAGGACTGGTTATAGTGCCAAAGATTCTTATTGCGGCAATGTCAAGACAAGACATGCCTATAGATGCTCGGCGCGATTTTTTCTTGTATGTTGATGAGTTCCAAAATTTTGCCACTCCTGATTTTGCTCAGATATTGTCAGAAGCCCGCAAGTACAGGCTAAATTTAATCGTTGCAAATCAATTCGTTGGTCAAATGGAAGAAGAGGTAAAAAATGCAATTTTTGGAAACGTTGGAACTTTGATTGCCTTTAGAGTTGGAGTAACAGATGCAAACTATCTGCAACACGAGTTTCAGCCAGTATTTACAGAAGCAGATCTTATAAATGTTGAAAGATACAATACTTATGTAAAAACAATAGTAAACGGTGAGCCGGCAACGCCATTTTCTATGGATTTAACTCGGGACATGAACAAAGAAAAGGCGCTTAAGAATCCTCGGGTTTCAGAGCTAATAAAAGAGTTATCAAGACTCAAGTACGGAAAAGATATGGTAGCAGTGGAAGCAGAAATAGCGCAGCGCGCGAGACTATAAAAGTATCAAAGGGGGGAGGAAAGTATCAGATGTATCAAAGGGAGTATTATAAAAAGGAGTGAGAGATAAAAAGGAAAAAGGCTACCATAAGCTTTTACTATGGCAACGACTGAAGGAGTTTATAAAATTAGTTTATTTTTTAACAGATAAGTTGCCAAAGAACGAAGAGTTTGGTTTAAAGCCTCAGATGAGAAGATGTATAGTCTCAGTTATTTCCAACTTCGTAGAAGGGTATTTAAAAACAAGTAATAAACATAAAGCCAGTTTCTTGGAGATTTCAAATACATCTCTTTTAGAGTTAGAAGCTCAGGGAGAAATCTGTAGGATTTTAGATTATTGGACAGAAGAAGATTATAATTTATTTGATCAGAAAAGAGGAGAAGTCGCATTTCTTCTCTTTCGTTACAAAAATGCGATTATCAAGCGTAGCTCCATTTGATACTTTTGATACATTTGGCCCTTTTGATACTCCATATTAGTCTGTGATATACTACGTCTTATCGCGCCCGTAGCTCAGTGGTAGAGCGCCAACCTTATAAGTTGGATGCCCTTGGTTCGATCCCAAGCAGGCGCACATGAATAAAATAGTCCTCGCTGTTGGGGCGCATCCTGATGACATGGAGTTTGGGGCCTCTGGCACAATTGCTAAGTGGGTAGAGGAGGGAGCAACAGCATATTATCTTATTTGTACCGATGGAAGTCGTGGCTCTTCAGATCCTAAAATGACCCATAAGCGATTATCAGAAATTAGAAAAAAAGAACAACAAGAAGCTTGTAGGGTTTTAGGAATCAAGAAAGTCTTTTTCCTCAATCACCCAGACACTCAACTTGTCGCAGATTTGACGTTCAAAGAAGAAATAGTTAGGTTTATTAGGAGATTGCGCCCTAATATAATGATTACAATGGATCCAACATTTTATTTTACAACTGATCTTATAGGTTGGGACACTGGTTTTGTAAATCACACAGACCACAGAGCTGCCGCTCTTGCCACAATGGATGCTTGTTTTCCACTGGCTCGGGATAGATTGACTTTCCAAGAACACGAAAAAGAAGGCTTAAAGCCTCATAGGGTCGAAGAGCTTTTATTAACAAGCGTTGAAAAAAAAGATTTTTTGGTAGATATCACAAAAACGTTTTCTAAAAAAATCAAAGCCTTATCTTTGCACAAAAGCCAGTTTGAGGATTTTGAAGAGATCAAGAAAAGAGTTACAAAACGAGCAATGTATTGGGGAAAGTTCAAAAATTACAAATTCGCCGAAAACTTCATCCGCATCAAACTTCCTTAAGTTTTTACAACTCCGACAAGACTGCGGTTTCCTTGGCGCGGTCTTTGACATATTCAAGATATCGCTCCGTTGTTGAGAGTCTTTTGTGTCCCAGCATTTTGGATATTAAAACTAGAGAAACGCCGTGTTTTAGATGATGAGCAACAAATGTGTGGCGAAGGTCATTTACTTTTACGTTTTTTATCTCACACATACGTAAATAGCGCTCAATCGCGGTTCTTATATTTCTTATTAAAAATGGCTTGCCGGATTTTGTAATAAACAAATGGTCTGTTTGCGATTTGGGTCTAACTTCCAAGTATCTATCCAACGCTTCTTTAGCCCTCTTGTTTAAAGGAACAGATCTTTCTTCGTGTTTTTCAACTGGACGAATGTGAAGCTTGTCTTTTTCGATATCGGGAATTCTAAGAGCTGCTAATTCTCCAATCCTTATTCCGGTTTGAAGCAATAGCTCGATCACGGCAAACATTCTGGGATCGTTCCTGGCAGCGTCTCTTAAAGCTCTATATTCAGTTGGGGTTAAGATGCGAGGGGGAGCGAGTTGGTATTGAGGATGGGATACCAGAAGAGATGGATCATCTGTAACATATTCGCTGACTTTTAAAAATCTATAGAATGTGCGGGTTGAATTTAGTTTTCGCGAAATTGACTTTGGAGTATATCCATCTTTTTGCATTTTTGCCAAAAAGGCTTCTAAATCGTCTTTTGTGACTTCATGCACATGGTTTTTCTTAAGCTCTTCCAAAAAAGCAACAAGCTGCTCTATGTCTTTTCCATATGCTACAATGGTGGACGTAGAATGCTTGTTAGTCTTAAGGTAGTTTTTAAACTGATCGTGGGCAGTCCGGAGATTTGTCGGATTCATATTATGATGTCCTATAATATCAGTAATTTACATGCAAGTCAAGAGCAAGAATTTGTTATATGAAAAGAATTGTTTTTTTTATAATCTTAGCCTCCTCAATTTTTATTATCAACAATCTAGTTCGTTCTATTTACACACTTTGGCAAAAGTATGATCTAGTAACGTTAGCGCAAAAAGAACGGGATCGACAAAAGCAAGAAAACCAAAGACTCAAATCGCAACTCTCCCATGTTAAAAGCAAAGAATTTGTGGAAGAGACTGCTAGAAACAAGCTTTTTTTGGTAAAACCAGGCGAACAAGAAGTTTTGATCCCTGAGGATTTAATCAAAGGAACCAGCACCCCTTCGGCACAGGTAAAAAAAGATGATCCTAATTGGAGAAAATGGTGGGAGCTATTTTTCTAACACTATAAACTCTTCCTCAACCTCTGGGTTATCAAACAAGCGGTAGGCACTGCCGCCTCTAACAAATATTTCCATAAATTTATCATCATGACCTGATGAGCCAGGAGCAAATGCGAGCTCACCATCTTTGACATGGAATACACCATCTGTATAAATTGCCAAGTGTTTTTGATTGTGAATCTCTATGATAATTGTTTGTCCTGGTTTAAACCGAACCTGAGAAGCACGGGCGGTTGTCTTTATATTGCCATATCCGTCAATAGAAGAGATCATATTGTTTGGAATCTGCGGAATTAAGGTAATATTTCCTTTTGATCCTAAGAAAGAGTTCTCTTTGTTAATCATTTGAGCGACCGCTTTTGGGTAGAAATCGCGTGATCTGAATTGCGATCCTTCATTTGCAATATTTACAAAGCGAAAATCTTTTATATATTGTCTAACAAAAGAAAAAACATATCTTGCATTTACAGCCACAATCTCAAACCCGTTTTTAAGCTTGGCATACATTAACTTTTCTCCTCCATTGTTTTTTTGGGCATTTTTGTCTTCTTTTCTTGGCGCAGTGTTTGAGAAAATATAGGCATTTTTGATATTTGCAGTTAGTGCAATTTGATAAATCCAAAAACCCGTATTTAGAGTACTAAATGGTGGGGTAGATTGGGGGATGATGGTTGCGTTTGGGATTAGGTTTTTTAGCTGGAGCATAACCTCTGTGAATGACGGATCACCAGTGCCGTAGTCTGCAATAATTACAATGTTAGGATTGGTCATGCAAAAACTTATAATAACACGTTTTTAATTATATTTGCAAGGTGTTGATAGATGGGTAAGTCTTAAGCATTTGTACCAGGGGTGGGGATCGGACCCACGACCTACAGTTTATGATACTGTTGCTACTACCACTAAGCTACCCTGGCACGCAATTATTTTATCATTTGACGAAGTACAAATCAAACAGTATAATACATTTACGCGCGGGGTAGTGTAAGGCGCACGTGAGGCTCAATATGGGCCGTTCTAATGGTAACATGAGAATAGTACTCAGCTATATCGGTGAAATCCTGAGCGAAGTCGAAGGACAACACCGAGGGAACCCCGATTTAATCGGGGACACCGTAGAGACTACACGCTGAGTTCCCTCCTTTTTAAAGAAGAAGGGGAATGATATAGTCCGACACTCCAAGTAATTGGAGAAACAGATAGCATAATCTCACAGTTTGGTTTCGATACCAACCCCGCAACATAGTTATATTAGTAAAACCTCTTAAGATCGAATATAATATACCCATGAATAATAGTCGATCCTTCGTATTTATGGGATATGACAGTTATCTAGAAAAAGGACAAATTCTGTTTCATTATCAGATCAGGGGAGATAGGAATATAGACTTTACAGAAAAGATTTATTTTCTTCCTGTTGCATCCGAAGTTCCGCCAGCTCTTCTTAAATCAATTATAGATAACCTGATGCTTATTTTGGGAATTAGCTATTGGAAGACATATTGTCCTAAGGAAATTATTATTGAATCTAATTTCCTGGATAAAGATCAAGCAGACTTTTGGAATACTGTATATACAAAGGGATTAGGAGAGTTTTTTTATAAGAATAAGATTGATTTCAGGGGCTTGGTTGAGTTTCCATATAAAGATATTATTGAGAAAAATCCAACATCATTTCCAAGACAAGATCGTATTCTTTTAGGTTTGGGCGGAGGTAAGGATTCTATTGTTACAGCAGAACTTTTAAAGTCTCAAAATAAAGATTTTGACCTTTTTATGGTTGGAGCGTCTCAAATTCAAGAAGACGTAGCAGAAGTTATTGGAAAAAAGCCAATTGTTTTCAAGCGAGAATTAGATTCAAAATTATTCGATCTTAACAGAGAAAGAGGAACTTATAATGGCCACATTCCTATCTCGGTTATTTACGCATTCTTAGGATTGTTTGGTGCTATTTTATATGATTATGGGCTTGTTGTTGTTGGCAATGAAAAAAGCGCAAATTATGGGAATGTTGAATATTTAGGACAAGTAATTAATCATCAATGGAGTAAATCAGAAGAATTTGAAAAGCTTTTTGAGGATTATGTCAAAAAATTTATTACATTTGATGTTTCGTATTCTTCGATTCTTCGGAATATGACTGAGCTGGAAGCAATGAGGGAATTTGTAAAGTATCCTAAATATTTTAAAGTTTTTTCGTCATGTAATAGGAACTTTAAGATCCTGAAACAAGTTCAGGATGACAAAAGCATTTGGTGCGCCAAATGTGCGAAGTGTCTTTTTGTTTTTACCATGCTTTCAGCTTTTTTATTAAAGAAAGAAGTCTTAAGTATTTTTGGAAAGAATCTTTTTGAAGACAAAACTCTTCTAAAAATATTCAAAGAATTGCTAGGCTTGGAAAATTTTAAACCATTTGAGTGTGTCGGAACGCCAGAGGAAGTTAAGTCAGCATTGAAAAAAGTCTTGGAAAAAGGAGAATTTAAAGACACTTTTCTTGTGGAGTTTTATGCTAAAGTGAAAAATTAAGCTCATATCCATTTAACTATCATCAACGGTCGTGGGCAGAAGTTAAATTGTTCTAATTATTTTTTTGCATCTCCTTATCAATTCTGATACAATCATTTATATGAGTACACTTGCGTTAATTCGCAAAAATAAAGGTCTTCTTAAAGCGTTTAAGAGCTATCAAAAACGCTATTTTGACGTGGACAAAAAACCAGATATAACAAAGTTTCTCCCAGAGGATCTTTACCATACAATGCGGCTCGAAGGAGAGAAAATTACCAGAAAACAAGCCTATGCACTCTTTAAATAGCCAGATGGAGGTCGTCGTGTATGAAAAGTAAAATCGAAGAGATCAAAAAGAAAGCAGTGCCTATTTTGAAAGAGGCTGGAGTTACTCGATCTTCCCTGTTTGGTTCGGTTGTTCGAGGGGAGGCCAGGGGAGATAGCGATATTGACATGCTTGTTGAGATCCCTAGAGGCATAAGCTTATTTGATTTTGTTGACCTACAACTCAAACTTGAGCAGGTGCTTAATAGAAAAGTAGATTTGGGGGAGTTTTCGACAATCAAACCACGACTAAAAGAGTATATTCTTCAAGAGGCAGTACAGATTCTCTAATTTATGAAAAGAGACGTGCGAGTATACCTCGATGACATTTTGGAAAGCATTGAGCTCATACAAAAGTATACAGCAAATGCTACAGAGGATGAATTTAGAAAGTCTGTGGAAATCCAAGATGCAGTGATACGAAGGCTAGAAATAATTGGCGAAGCAGTAAAGCATATTCCAAGTGAGATGAAAAAGAAATATCCTGATATTCCGTGGAAGAAAATTACTGGAGCAAGAGATATTTTCGTTCATGAGTATTTTGGCGTGCGATTAGAGCGAGTTTGGGATACGATTGTTAAAGATCTGCCACCATTTAAAAAGCAAGTAGAAAAACTTCTTGCAATGTAATATGCAGCAGCTATTAGGTTTTGACCAAGTCAGACTTGGTTTTGATCCCTTGTTGTTTTTAGGGATAACAACTTTAAAATCAGAAGAAAAAGACTTTGTTTTCTATTGCAATCTAGGATTTAGGATGCTAGGATAAAGGAGTAAATGATGGACAATATTCCAGAAAGAGAGCAACCAAAACCAGAAAGAGTAATTCAACTCAATCAAGAATTCCATCCATTTGACCCAAAATATACTGTTGATAGAAAACCCTATTTTCCTAGATCACCTCAATCACAATCAATAGAATCCTCAATTCAATTAAACCTAGAAGGCGCAAATTTTCCTCTTAGAATAGAGGCTTCTAATTACTCTAATCCTCTTTTTAATCATTGGGGGCAAGTGATGACCCCCTTTGATCCTGAATTAGGATACCAAATTGATTATGATGACCTAAATCTTGCAACAAGAAGGGAAAAAATAAATCGTCTAGGAGCGCCTAAATTATTTGAAACCATTGATCCTAAAAAAGCTCCTTATCTTTTCGAAATGTTTACTATTGGAAAACATCTAAACGAAGTGGGACTTAATAAAAAAAGAGGCGTTGACAAATTCGAGTTCCCTAAAGA
>Ga0213870_1001199_pt1 | contig 11791 bp, 14 predicted proteins | sample WICALVC2017_Meta_FD_160119 | JGI IMG/M metagenome (GOLD analysis project Ga0213870, IMG submission 160119) | Freshwater microbial communities from subterranean cave lake in Wind Cave National Park, South Dakota, United States - WICALVC2017 | ecosystem: Environmental > Aquatic > Deep subsurface >... | reverse complement strand
ACTTAAAACTATTTAAATTCCAGTTCAGTTAGAAAAATATGTGATACATTAATTTTCTTTATTATTTCCCCTTTTTCATAAGCAATATCGGCTAATTTTTGCACATCATTTATGTCTATCTCAGAAATTTTTTCGAAATCGTAAATATTGCTCTTAGAAGCAATTCTTTTATCTAACAGTAGATATTTTGCCATAATAAGTTTAGCTTCTTGGGGATTTTCCTCGATGAAGTCTATAGCTTTATTTGTTGCGGCAATTATTTTTTTAGCATTTGTAGGTTGCTCGTTCAAGAATTTTGCAGAGAAAACTGTTCCTGCATTATGGAATGGATTTAGCACATATTTTACTCTCGGATTCTCAATTAACACTCTTCCTAACCCTTCTTCTAAAATTATTGTCATTGCTGGCTCTACATCCAAGACGGCATCCACAGCAGGTGAATTGAATGTTTGCACTATTAAAGAAGGATCGACCTGTTGTAACTGAATGTCATCCAAGGTGAGATTAAATTCTTTTAAAATTAATGATACGTAGATTTTATTAGCAATACCGGTGCGTATTATTATTTTTTTGCCTTTCAAATCGGAAATTTTCTTTACTGCAGAATCGTTTTTTACAATTAAAAAATTAACGAAATTTTTTTCGGTTTCACGGCTCCCACTATAAACTTTAAAATTACCAGCTTGCTGAGATTCAAGTGCAAGCAATGTAGAATACGCAACACCAGAAGTTGCATCTAAACTCTCACCTACTAAAGATTCCATAATTAAATTACTATTTGAAAATTTTATTGGAGTTACATTTAAATCAACATCATCAAAATATCCATTCTCGAGTGCTACAAATAAAGGCAAGCTTACAGTGATAGGCAAATATCCAATCTTGACATTATAAATTTCTTTTTGCGTTAAATATGAAAAGAATATTCCTATAGCTATCAATGCAAAAAATACTAATATAACTAAAAACCATTTTGCTGTTTTTGTCATCATTTTCAAGTTTTTTAATAGTACTCTCTTTCCACCCACCGATAAATCGTTAAAGAGTTTACAAACGATTTACTTTTAAATTCTAACTCTCCAAAAATAGAGAGTTATAGAAAGATTTATATAAGAAAACAATTTTTTTTAGCGCATGGACATCTCAATATTGGAAGGAATAGGGTTAAGCAAGGGCGAGATAAAAATATACTTGGCTCTTATGGAATTCGGCTCAACCAAGATAGGCAGAATAATAGAAAAGTCTGGAATGGCAAGTTCTGCTGCATATAATTCCATAAACAAGCTGATTGAAAAAGGGCTAGTTTCCTACATAAGAAAAGGCAAAGTAAAGTTTTATCAGGCTGTATCTCCAGAGCAGGTACTGGAATTCATCAACGAGAAGAAAAGAAGATTTATGAAAATTCTGCCCGAGCTGAAGCAAAAGCAGGAATTTGCAAGGGAAAAGCAGGAAGCAGAGATATTTGAAGGCGCAAATGGCATATCAACTATGCTTAATCTTCTGATAGAAAACGCTAAAAAAGGAGATGAGTACCTGACTTTTGCCATTAAGCTTACAGGAGACAGCGAAGAAATAAGGAGAAGGTATTTCCTTAAGCATGACATTAAAAGAAAGGAGCTTGGGGTAGTTGTAAGAGGATTGGCTCCAAGAGAGCTTAAAGAAATATTCAAAAAAAGGAAGATACTAAAAATGAAATATACCAATTATCCAATACCTGCAAATATAAGCATTTTCAAGGACAAAATAGCATTATTTTCATGGGGCGAAAAGCCAATAGGCTATCTAATGAAGTCAAAGCAGATTTCTGATATGTTCAGGGAATTCTTTGAAAGAATGTGGACAATCTCCAAAAATTAATAAAATTTATATACTTCCTACTATCTGGTAGTGTTATGCCAGATTTAGAGTGCAGAAATTGCGGATACAAGTTCAGTAGCAAGAAAACTCCGCCTAGATGCCCTTATTGCTCAAAAGCAGGCTCAGTGGGATTGCTAAAGACTGCCCAGGATTTACTTGATGAAACCCTTGGCGAAGTCACAATGATGGAAGAGGAAAAGAAAAGAAGAAATGCTTAGTTCTCTTTTTTGTCTTCATCATCTTTCTTTCTCTTGAAAAGATTCATAATTGGTTTTCTGCCATAGCGGAAAACTATTAATAATAGAATGACAAGCAGAACAATCGGAGCTATAAATGGATTTTTGGCTAATATGCCATTTGCTCCAACTATTGACCCGCTCAATGATGATAAAGTGGTTCCAACTCTCTTGTAAAGCGGCCTGTTGTCATGTATTGTAACATCAGAAGCAAGCAAACTTTCATCAACTGTCTGGCTTAATTGAAGGCTGTCAACAACTTCGCCTAACACATTCTTCACTGGTTCCAAGCCTTCTTTTAAAGGCGATATCACATCATAAATGCCAAGAGGCACCTCTTTTGACAAGTCTATTGATAAAAATTTTCCAGGCTCTATCTCTATTTTCTTGGTGATCAAATATTTTTTAAGCTCGCCTTGAAGAATAAAAGTCATCTCATCAATAAAGGGGATGTTGCCTATGTTCTCTACCAATACACTTTCATTTTGATACTTTATCTTGACTTCTCTTATGGATGCAATATCAACAGTAGCTTGCGCTGCCAAATTTTTATATGTGCTTTTAAACATATAAGTTCCTGGCTGGGCATATTGGCTAAGTTCATACTCTAGAGGGTCACTGCTGTAAATTGTTTTTCTGAAAACCTTTTCTTCCTTTGGCGCAATAAGTTCCAAATCGAGTGAAACGTTAATTAAATCATCAGCCTGATCGAACAAGGAAGAAACAATCTGTATTCTTGAGCCTGGATTCAGCAGTGTTGCGCTTAGCTCAAGCTTTATGTAATTTGGAACCGGAATAACCTCAAGCTTTATCATTCCTTTTCCAGTGTTGATTTTTGAGTCTATAACACTAAGTTCTACAATATGGGTTGCTGACTTTATATTTCTTGGCAATTCCAGAGTAAGATTGAATTTTCCGTCAATTACATCAACAGAATATGAGCTGTTGTCAAGCTGTGCTGTTGCTGATGCTTTTATTACATTGTTGCCAAATGCTTCGTTTACAACTGCAGAAATTTGAATTTGTTCGGAAGGCAAGGCACTGATCTTGCTATTTATTGGCAGAACAATTAATTGATCTGTTACCTCAAAGCTGTTTGATTGCTGGGTTTCAATCAAAAGGCTTTCGTCTGTTGTTAAATCTCCAATTATTGTGCAGTTTCCAAGCATTTGCGGTGTTACTGTTAATTCAGGCACATTAACAGCAGTTCTAAAATTTGCTTCCAAGCTTATTGGCGTCAGGAAATACGGCAGTTTGTAATTTCCGCAAACAAGGGTCATTTTAAAAAATCCTTCAAAGTTTTTATCATACAGAACAGATGCAGACGGCCTTATCTTGTTTCCAAGATTATAGATGTGCTGGTCAGATTTTATGGTTATATCTGCCAAGACAAATGGTATAATCAAAAACAAAATTAGGAATAATAAGCAGATTTTTTTCATAAGCTGAAACTCGATTAACTGGTTTATATAATTTACTATTTGAGAATTAAAACATCACAACCCCAATCTCTTATCAATCTCTTTTGCCATTTCTTTTAAATCGTCGCATGTTCTCTTAATATCTTTTTCAAGCTCTTCAATAAGTGAGCTTAAGTTTTCAACTCTTAATATGTATTTGTTTCCTTCATGAATCACCAAGCCAGATTCCATCAGCCTGTTGATATGGTGTATGATTGTTCCCCTGGACAAAGAAAGTTTGTCTGCAAGCTCATCGCTGGTTATAAGATAGTGTTCTTTGGATGCTTTTAATAACTCTATGAAAACTCTAAAACAGCTCTTATCCCTATCCCTCAAATTGAACAAGCCAAGAGACGAGCCAAGCCATTGAAGCTCCTGGTTTACATTGCGCTCTGTTGGCCTTCTTATATTTACTATAGTTATTCTCTGTCTTATAAATACCATGCATTGTTTTAAAACACCCTTATATATAAATCTTTGCCGAAAAGTTTATATATTAGTTGATATTACCTTCTTTTTGTTGACTTAAAGTCAACAGATAGGAAATTAAATATGTTAACCTAAAGATGGAACACAAGAAAGAAGATAAAAAAGATACTGAAGCCAATGTTGAAAAGCATAAGGAATCTAGAGGAGTATACTTAAAAAAAGAACTGGAACAAAAAAACAAAACAATAGAAGAGCTCACAGACACTTTGAAGAGATTGCAGGCAGAATTTGAAAATTACAAGAAAAGGGTTGAAAAAGAAAAAATTGAATTTGTAAAATATGCTCATGCGGACATAATAGCAAGTATGCTTCCTGTGCTTGACAGCTTTGAAATAGCATTGAAAAACACAAATGATAAGGATAAATTTATTGAGGGCATGAAGATTGTTTATGCGCAGTTTTATTCAATGCTGGAAGCAGAGGGCTTAAAGCCGATAAAAGCCACAGGCGAAAAATTTGACCCTTACAGGCATGAAGTTTTAATAAAAGAGGAATCTGAAAAGCCAGAAGGAACAATCTTGGAAGAATTTCAGAAAGGTTACATGCTTAATGACAAAGTTTTGAGATTTAGCAAGGTTAAGATAAGTGGGAAATAAAATACAATAAACAAAAACATCAAATAAAAAATTCATTCACGTCGCTTCCCAACATCTGCAAAGGTTTGATGGGAACCCTGCTCGGGACTGTTTGCCTTACTGTATAAAATAAATAGGCGAGGCGGATCGACTGTGTACATCATTATTATCAAAAGAAAGAGCTTGTCGTTGCCGCCGAGCACAAAATAATGCCGAAGGCGTATTGAAAAAATAAAAAGTTAAAAAATTAAATTCAAAGAAATTAAAATAAAAAATTCAAAATCAAATAGGAGGCAAATTAAAAATGGGAAAAGAAAAAGTGATAGGGGTGGACTTGGGCACCAGTAATTCGGCAGCATCAGTATTACAAGCAGGAAAACCAACAATTATTCCAAGCGCTGAAGGAACAACAGCTTATGGAAAAGCATTTCCAAGTGTAGTGGCATTTACAAAAGACGGCCAGATTTTAGTTGGAGAGCCAGCAAGAAGGCAAGCTGTTTCCAATCCCGAAAAAACTATAATGGCTGCAAAAAGAAAGATGGGCACTAGCCACAAATATAACATTGACGGCAAGGAATATACTCCACAACAGATATCAGCTTTTATTCTTCAAAAAATAAAGAAAGATGTAGAGGAATTCTTGGGAGAAAAAATAAGCAAAGCTGTCATAACAGTTCCAGCTTACTTTGATGACAACCAAAGGCAAGCGACAAAAGACGCTGGTGAAATCGCTGGCCTTGAAGTGGTGAGAATTGTCAATGAGCCAACAGCAGCATCAATGGCTTATGGCATAGACAAGCAAGACAAGGAACTTAAAACTCTTGTTTTTGATTTTGGCGGTGGAACTCTTGATGTAACAATTATGGAATTTGGAGGCGGAGTTTTCCAGGTGCTTTCAACTTCAGGCGACACGCAGCTTGGAGGCACTGATATGGACCAGGCTTTGGTTGATTATTTAGCTTCTGAATTCAGGAAAACAGAAGGCATTGATCTTAAAAATGACAGTACAGCAATGCAGCGCTTAAGAGAAGCTGCTGAAAAAGCAAAAATTGAGCTATCAACTGTTTTTGAAACAGACATTAATTTGCCTTTTATAACAGCAACAAATGAAGGGCCAAAGCACTTAACTATGAAGCTTACAAGGGCAAAGCTTGAGCAGCTTGTTGAGCCTATAATAAAAAGATGCATACATCCAATGGAGCAGTCCATTAAGGATGCGAAATTGTCTATCAATCAGATTAATAAAATAATTCTGGTAGGCGGGCCAACAAGAATGCCTATAGTAAGGAAATTTGTAGAAGACTTTATTGGCAATCAGGCTGAAAGGGGTGTAGATCCAATGGAATGTGTGGCAATGGGCGCAGCAGTGCAGGCAGGAGTGCTTGCAGGCGAAGTCAAAGACATTTTGTTGCTTGATGTCACTCCACTAAGCCTGGGGATAGAGACATTAGGCGGAGTTTTCACAAAATTGATTGAGAGAAACACAACAATACCAACAAAAAAATCGCAGGTATTCAGCACAGCAGCAGACAACCAAACAGCTGTAACCATTAGAGTTGGCCAAGGAGAAAGGCCAATGTTTAGCGATAACAAATTGCTTGGGCAGTTTGACCTGATTGGAATACCACCTGCGCCAAGAGGCATTCCTCAAATTGAAGTTGCTTTTGACATTGACGCAAATGGTATTATGCACGTAAATGCCAAAGATCTTGGAACTGGAAAAGAGCAGAGCATCAGAATAACTGCTTCTCAGAAATTAAGCGATGAGGAAATAGAAAGAATGAAAAAGCAGGCAGAGCAGTTTGCAGAAGTCGATAAAAAGAAGAAAGAAGAGATTGAAACAGTTAATCAAGCAGACAATCTTGTTTACACAACTGAAAAGCTTTTCAAGGATTTGGAAGGCAAAGTTTCCTCAAAAGAGATTGAGGAAGTAAAGGGCAAGATTTTGGAGCTGAAAGAATTATTGAAGCCAGCTGAAAAGGATGTTCCAGCAATCAAGAGAAAAATAGATGAGATAAATGAAATGGTGCAGAAAATGTCAACAGAGCTTTACCAAAAGGCAGGGCAGCAGTACAAGGAAGCTCATAAAGGCGGTGGAGAGGAAAGCACGGGAGAAAACGAAAGCCCAAAGGGAAATGATGACAATGTAGTTGATGCTGACTATGAAGTAAAGGACGAGGAAAAGAAAAAGAAGAAGTGATTTGAAATTACCATGAGAAATAAATTCTCACGATTTAAATTTTTTTTATTGATATACTTGTTTTTGCAAAAATCCCCGCAAAAGAGGAACCAATGAACTGCACAGTTCAAACAAACATTCAATTTCAATCTTACCCCTACTTTTCGTAAAAAAACACAAAATTTATAAAAAAGTAGGTATAAGCACTTATATGGTAACCGTAAAAAGGCGCAAAATAGGAAAGCAAGGCTATTACTATGTCGAGCACAGCTTCAAGATAGGCAAGAAAGTGAAAGTATTGAGCAAGTACATAGGCAAAAAAGTTCCATACAATATAGGGGACTTAAAGGATGATTTAGAATATGAAGCGATGAGGCTGGCAGTTTTCAGCAAGCTGAAAGGCATAAAATCCAAATATCAGAAAGAGCAAAGCAAGCTTCCAAAGGAAGAAAAAGATAAGCTGGTTGAGGATTTTTTGGTGCATTTCATTTATGATTCAAGCAAAATCGAAGGAAGCAGCCTGTCGCTGAATGATACCAAGGGGCTTTTCCTGTACAATATAACCCCAAAAAACAAGCCATTAAAAGACGTAAAAGAAGCAGAGGGCTATAGGGAAGCATTTTACTCAATGCTTGATTTCAAAGGGCGACTGAGTCTTGAAATTGTAAATAAATGGCATGAAATGATGTTCAAGAATACAAAAGATTACATTGCAGGAAAAATAAGGCCGCACAGGATTATTGTTACCGGCAGCAGAGCGGTTTTTCCGCATCCAGAAGATGTTCCAAAATTGCTGAAAGAATTCTTTCAGTGGTATGAAAAGGAAAACAAAAAACTAAATCCTGTGGAACTTGCTGCTCAAGTGCACCTGAAATTTGTATCAATACATCAATTCGCTGACGGAAATGGCAGAATAAGCAGGCTGCTGGCAAATTACATCCTTAAGAAGAATGGCTATCCGCTGCTAAACATTAAGTTCAATGACAGGATGGCGTATTACAAAAGCCTTGAAGCCAGCCAAATTAATGAAAAGCCGAAATACTCCATAAGATATTTTTTAAAAAGATACATAAAAGCAAATGATTAAAATCCCAACAAAAGAGGAGTGCATTAAGTTGCTTAAAGACAGCAATGTCCCTGATAATATTATTGCCCATACAAAGGCAGTTTGCGATTTCTCAATGAAGATTGTTGATGCTCTCGAAAAAAGAGGCATTAAAGTTAATAAAGATTTGGTTGCTGCAGCAGCTTTGCTGCATGACATCAAAAAGCTGAGCCCGAATGACCATATAGAAGAAGGCTACACATTTTTAAAATCAATAGGCTATCCAGAAGTTGCAGAAGTGGTCAGAAAGCATGGCTTGCAGCATTTAGGCGATGATGATTACATACCAAAAAAATGGGAAGAAAAAATTGTGTTTTACGCAGACAAAAGAGTTAAAAATGACAGGATTGTAAGCGTTGACGAGAGATTTGAATACGTCAAAAAAAGGTACAACCACTATGATGTTGAAAAAGAGCTTGAGTTCACGAAAAAAGTTGAGAAAGAATTATTCGGAAAAGAAAAAATAGATTGAAATTAATACGCATTACTAAAAACGCATTAACGGAAAATTCAATAAATAATAAAAAATAATATTAAAAATTAAAAAAAACGAGAACGACCTCGTTAAGCATAGTGGAAAAGGTAACCCGTTGTTAATTGTTTTATTGTATGAATAGGCGAGCCCGAGCGATATGGCAGAAAAGCGAGGGCGAGCACTATTAATTGCGAACGAAATGAGCGGATTGAAAAAATAAAAACGATCTTATAAAAGCAGATTAAAATTAACATTATTAAATAAATTGATAACCAAAAACACACCTTTAAAAGAGGTTTTGAAATTAGCCGCTCCATGCCAATGTGATGCGTGCAACCACGGATGCAGATACGGCTCAGGCTCCTTGTCTGGAGATGACTCAAAGAATATTGCAAAATTTTTAAGTGTATCAGAGGAAGAGCTGAAAAATGGCTTTTTGGAAGAGATTGAATTATTCAATAAAAAAATATTGAGACCAAAACTAATCAGAGAAAACAATAAGCCTCACGGCCAATGTGTGTTTTTCGATGAGCAGAAAGGATGCACAATCCATGAAGTCAAGCCGCTTGAATGCAAAACTTCGATACAATGCAAGGATTATGGAGAAGATTTGAGCATTTGGTTTATGGTAAATCATGTAGTAGACACAAACGATCCTGAAAGCATAAGGCAGTATGCGCAATACATAAAAGCTGGAGGCAAAGTTATTCCTGGCGCTGAAGTGGAAAATTTGGTTCCGGACAAAGAAAAGCTGATGAAAATTTTAAGTTACGAGATTTTGAAATAAAAATGCCAAAAGAAAAAGACTATTACAAAATTTTAGGAGTAGGCAAAAACTCCACAAAAGATGAAATCAAGGCTGCTTACAAGAAATTAGCAAAGCAATATCACCCAGACTTAAATAAGTCTCCAGATGCTGCAGAGAAGTTCAAGGAAATAAATGAAGCTGCTGCTGTTTTGGGAGATGAGCAAAAAAGATCCCAGTATGACCAGTTTGGCGCAGCAGGCGAGCAGTTCCAGGGCTTTTCCGGATTTGATTTTTCTGACTTCATGTCTGATATTGGAGGCATGGGCTTTGATTTTGACAGCATTTTCGATAATTTTTTTGGCGGCAGCCAAAGAGCCAGAAGAAGGCAGAGAGGCTATGACTTAAGGTATGACTTGGAGATTGAACTGGAAGACGCTGCTTTTGGAGCAACAAAAACAATTAATGTGCCAAGAACTGAAAAATGCAATTCATGCAAAGGAACTGGCGCAGAAAGCCCAGATGATATTGTGACATGCAATGAATGCAATGGCAGAGGTGTATCAACAAGAACACAAAGAACGCCTTTTGGATTATTCTCTACAACAACAACATGCAGGAAGTGCAGAGGGCAGGGAAAATACATAAAAAATGAATGTCCAGAATGCGATGGCAAAGGAGTAGTGCAAAAAAGAAGAAAGATAGAAGTGAAAATACCTGCAGGCGCTGTAGACGGCACCAATCTAAGAATGCAAGGCGAAGGTGAAGCAGGCCAAGAAGGCACAGATTCAGGTGATTTATACATTGTAATTCGTGTGAAACCGCACAGGATTTTTGAAAGGCACGGCAATGACGTCTATGTGAAAGTTCCAATTTCTTTTGTAACAGCTACATTAGGCAGTTCAATTGAAGTTCCTACATTAAAAGGAAAGGCTACTTTGAAGATTCCAGCCGGAACACAGAACGGAACTATCTTCAGGATGAGAAATCAGGGAATTCCAGCTTTGCACAGCCACCATGCCGGAGATGAAAATGTTGAGGTTTTTGTTGCAGTTCCCGAGAAATTGACAAAGAAGCAGAAGAAATTGCTGGAGGATTTTGAGAAGGAGAACAAAAGCGGGAAAGGGGGTTTCTTAGGAGATATGTTTAGGTAGAACAGAACCAAAACCTTTATATACAACTTACCACATTTGTATACAATATGGCAGAAACAGTATCTGTGAGGATAGATAAAACAGAATTGAAAGAGATAAATGAGATTTCCAAGGCAGAGAAAAAAACCAAATCACATGTGCTTAGGGAAGTGCTGGAGAAAGGCATAAAAGAAAAGAAATTAGAGATAGCGCTGGAAAAATTCAGGAAAAACGAGGCAACTGCCTGGAAAGCAGCAAGAATGGCGGGCATTCCATTAACTGTGTTCCTTGATATCTTAGTTCAGAGAGGTATAGATTTTCATTATGGAGTAAGGGAGTTAAGAGAAGATTTTGAGGGATTGATTTGATTATTAATGCTTCTCCTTTGATTATATTCGGAAAGTTAAATAAAATAGGTATTCTGAAGGAAATTTACAAAACGATAGAGATTACCAATAAGGTTTATGAAGAGGTTGTACTAAAAGGAATCGAGCAGAATGCGAGAGACGCTTACATTGCAAAAGAATACATTGACAAAAAGGAAATTAAAATTTACAATTTGGATAAGAAATATGCTGACTTATCAAATAAGATTCAGGTTATATATAATATTGATATAGGGGAGGCAGAAACTATTGCACTAGCTTTGCAGTTAAATAAAAAAGAAATTATTATTGACGAATTGGATGCACGGGAAGCTTCAAAAGCGTTTGGAATAAAGCCAATAGGCTCTTTAGGCGTATTATTAATTGCTTACAAAAATAATTTAATCAATAAGGAAGAAATAAAAAAATTAATAAGTGGGATGGAGGATTCAAAGTATAGATTTAGCCCGAAAGTCTTGATTGAATTTTGGGAATTGTTTGAAAAGATTAAAAGGAGGTAACAAAATGACGCCAATAGAAATTTTGGCAACAATATTTGCAGTATTGGTATTGTTTAAGTTAATTTTGAGTATAACCAACCCTAAGCTTAGAGTAAAAATTGCAGAATCATTTATCAGCACAAATACAGCTGTAATGATTATAGTATTTCTGGCATTAACAGCAATTGTTGGATATTATATGCTTTCCAGCTTAACTATAGTAGAGGTTGCCGCTGCAATGCTTTTCATGTCGGGCTTAATGGGCATATTTTTCATTCAATACAAAGGAATTATGCTTAAGCTATTGCGAGAATCATTAAAGTCAAGAGAGGAATTTTTAAGAAAAAACTGGCTTACTTTCTTAATCTGGGCTGCAATTGCAGTTTGGGTGCTTTATGTAGTTTTTTCATAGATTTTTTGATTTTTTCAATGCCTTTATTATTCTTTAGATAATCAGCAATTTCATTTGGCACGAGCTTTTGCCAGTTTTCATTTTTTAACATCATTTTCCTTATTCTAGTGCTATTTATTCCTTTTATCAATTTTATTTTTTTGGCTTTGATTTTATGCTTTCTAAAGCATCTTATAGTCCATTCATTTCCAGAATAAGCAATATTAAATTTTGGCAATTTATTCAAAATGAAATTTGTCCATTTGACATCATCATAAAAG
>Ga0213870_1001198_pt1 | contig 11793 bp, 11 predicted proteins | sample WICALVC2017_Meta_FD_160119 | JGI IMG/M metagenome (GOLD analysis project Ga0213870, IMG submission 160119) | Freshwater microbial communities from subterranean cave lake in Wind Cave National Park, South Dakota, United States - WICALVC2017 | ecosystem: Environmental > Aquatic > Deep subsurface >... | reverse complement strand
AATGGGATAAAAACAAAGCGAGGAAGAATCTAAAAAATCATGATGTCTCTTTTGATGAGGCAAGCACGATTTTCAGTGATACTTTGTCATTGGCGATCTATGACCCATTACATTCAGAAAGTGAAGACAGGTTTATTCTCATTGGCAACTCACACAGTAATCGTCTCTTGGTCGTTGTTCATACTGAAAGAGGCGACAAGGTCAGGATAATAAGCGCGAGACAGGCTAATAAACAGGAAAGGAAAAAATATGAAGAAAATGCAGAAAGACAAAGACATGCTTGAAGAGTATGATTTCAGCAAGGGTATTCAGGGAAAATATGCAAAGAGATATGTGGAAGGGACAAATGTGATAGTGATTGAGCCCGATGTTGTAAAATATTTCCCCGATCATGACGCTGTAAATCAAGCCCTGCGATCATTAGCAGAAATTATCAAAAGGCAGAAAGGTCTGCCTAACAAGGCACTTAAGCGGACGCCAAAAACCGCTGCCGCTTAGTTTGATCGTTGTTTCAGCTACAGTGTGGCGGTGTGCATGACAAAAGCAAAGTTCTATCTCTGTTTTTGGGTGGCGATAATCGTTTGACAAGATTTTTGTACTGTGAGATATTGCACATACTGTAGCCGGTCACAAAGTCGTTGGCTCGACAGGGGATAGCTGGTTTGTATGCGTAGAGAACACTTTGACTCGCGCAGGAATTGGGTCAGGCTTGCGCTATTGCATTATTATAATACTGCAATATTCTTCCTTTGTAACTTTTTTCCTCTTTCATTCTCTTTTCTATCTTGTTTGCAATCCGGCTCATCGTAGCGATATCCCGATTAAATCTTATCCCAATTTTACTTAGACTTACAACATTGAGTTGGTAGAGTAGAGGACAGGTTCATCGTTCAGTAAACAACGCCTATCTGTTTCCGTCTAATAGGAAATAAACCCTCCTTTTTTTCCTAGAACAGAAAACAAAAGATGTGATAGACTGCTCCGTTCTAAAAACGGAGAAAATAACCAAATGAGTATGGAATATATTCCAAAAACACAAGAAGAAGAGACCTCTATGCTAACGGGGATGGGGATCGCCTCGTTTGATGCGCTGTTAGAAATTCCTCAAGAATTTAGACTCAATCGCGCATTAGACCTGCCACTACCGCTTTCTCAAATGGAATTAAGGCAGACGATGCAGGAGATCGCAAAAACAAATCAGCCGTTTTCATCCTTTCTGGGCGCAGGCAGTTATAAACATTTTATCCCAACCACCGTGGATGCAGTGATTTCTCGGTCGGAGTTTTACACGGCCTATACTCCGTATCAGGCAGAGATGAGTCAAGGACTGCTCCAAACAATCTACGAATACCAATCGTTAATATGCGCCTTGACAGGGATGGATGTGGCAAACGCATCTCTTTATGATGGGGCTTCTGCGTCGGCAGAAGCCGTGCTGATGGCGCTTCGTATTACCAAACGATCTCATGTCCTGATGGCGCAAACAGTGCATCCTCATTATAGAGAAGTCGTTAAAACGTATCTTTCGGGTAAGTCCTCAGCATTCTCATCAGGTGGCGATTATTCTGTTTCTACATTGGAAACTGCAATGGATGCTGGACAAACGTCGCTGCAAGCACTCTCAAACCAGATGTCTGACCATACGGCCTGTGTGGTCATTCAGTATCCAAACTTTTTTGGCCAGTTGGAAGAAGTGGAAGAGATCTCTGCACTTGCGCATCGCCATGGCGCATTATTGATCATGGTTGTGGATCCGATTGCGTTGGCGATTCTCAAGACGCCTTCGGAGTTTGGGGCTGATATTGTTGTGGGGGAGGGGCAGTCTATGGGAAATCCTGTCAGCTTCGGTGGCCCCTATGTTGGTTTTTTTTCAACGCGCCGAGACTATATTCGCCAAATGCCGGGGAGAATAGTTTCTGAAACAGTTGATTTAGAAGGGTGTCGCGCGTTTTGCCTTACCCTTCAGACACGAGAACAGCATATCAAACGCGAGAAGGCGACATCGGGGATTTGCACCAATCAAGCCTTAAACGCCTTGGCGTCTGCTGTCTATCTTTCAACACTAGGGCCTCACGGTCTCAAAGAAGTTGCGTTACTTTGTTTGACAAAGGCGCACGCGTTAAAGGAAAAAATAGAGGCCATTGACGGGATATCTTGTCCATTTACGGCTCCTTTTTTTAAGGAGTTTGTGATCAAAGTGCCGCATGCCGAAGGTCTTCTCAAAAAGTTGCAGAGGAAGGGTCTGCTTGGAGGCATTGATCTGGGCAATTATTATTCGGCCTTAAAAAATCATATCCTGATTTGTGTGACCGAGCAGAACACAGAAAATGAAATCAGCAAGTTTTCACTATTGTTAAAGGAGTTTGCAGGTGTCTGAAAAATTAATTTTTGAAAAATCGGTTTCGGGTAGAAGGGGCGTCACGTTTCCGAAAACGGCGCGGGCGATTGATGAATTGCTTCCCAAAAAATATCAACGCGCCATTCCGCTCCCCTTGCCTGAGATCAGCGAGAATGATTTGATGCGCCATTACACGCGATTGTCCTCTCAAACTTATGGCGTGGATACAGGGTTTTATCCGCTTGGGTCTTGCACGATGAAATATAATCCCAAGATTCATGAAGAAGTGGCGCGTTATGCAGGTTTTTCTAATATTCATCCGCTACAGCCTGAACAAACAGTTCAAGGAGCACTTCAGGTTCTTTATGCGCTCCAAAACGATCTTGCTGAAATATCGGGAATGGATCAGGTTTCGCTTACGCCTTCCGCTGGGGCGCAAGGAGAGCTTGTGGGGATGCTTATGGTGCGGGCATATCATCGGGCAAAAGGAACATCTGGTCGTTGCAGGAAAAACGTCATTATTCCGGATTCAGCGCATGGAACAAATCCTGCGAGCGCAACCCTTGCGGGGTTTGACATTCAAACGGTCAAGACCAATGCCGATGGGGGAATCGACATTGATGATTTGATGCGGGTTGCCGATGATCAGACCGCGGCGATGATGATGACGAATCCAAACACGCTGGGACTTTTTGAAAAAGAGATTGGGAAAATTAGCCAGATTATTCATTCTGCCGGGGCGCTTTTGTATTTAGATGGCGCGAACTTAAATGCCTTGTTAGGACTCACACGACCGGGCGATTTGGGTTTTGATATTGTTCATTTTAATCTGCATAAAACCTTCTCAACCCCGCATGGCGGCGGGGGGCCTGGTGCCGGGCCTGTCGGCGTCAAGCGTGATCTGATTCCGTATCTTCCGTATCCACTTGTTGAAAAAAAGAATGAAATATATCGTTTTGAGAAGGGACGGGGAGCGTCCACTGCAAGGCGGAAATCGGTTGGCCGTGTGCATGGATTTTACGGCAATTTTGGTATTTTGTTGCGCGCTTATACTTATATCCGCAGATTGGGCGCGGAAGGCCTTTTGGCGATCAGCAGAAATACGATTATCAATGCGAACTATCTTAAAAAACAAATTGAGGCGTCTTTTCCTGTCCCCTATAACAGGCCATGTATGCACGAATTTGTGGTCTCTGCAAAAAAGTTTAAACCGCAAGGGGTGCATGCGTGGGATATTGGGAAGCGGTTAATAGACTATGGTTTTTATCCGCCGACCGTTAATTTTCCATTGATTGTAGAGGAAGCGTTGATGATTGAGGTGCCAGAAAGTGAGTCCAAGGAAACGATAGACGACTTTGCAAAGGCACTGTTAGCGATTGCCATCGAGATTGAGAAAGACCCCAAAATCCTGACGGGCGCGCCGCATACAAGGCCGATCAAAAGGGTGGACGAGGTGTTTGCCGCAAGGCGGCTAAACGTACGGTATAACATTGTTTGACAAAAAAATGTCATTGGCGTTTAATGGCGTTAGGGTAGTTAAGAATACAATAACAATCAAAAAAGGAGATTTAATATGTTACGCATCAACGATATAGCCCCCAATTTTCAAGCGGAGACAACGCAAGGCAAGATCGATTTTCACGAATGGATTGGAGACGGCTGGGCGATCCTTTTTTCTCATCCAAAAGATTTTACCCCTGTCTGCACAACGGAGTTAGGATACATGGCGGGGCTACAGCCGGAGTTTGCAAAGCGAAACTGCAAAGTGATTGGTTTGAGCGTTGATCCCGTTGATGACCACGCGAAATGGGCTATTGATATTGCGGAGACACAGGGTCATGTGGTGAATTATCCGATGATTGGCGACACGGAACTAGCAATCGCAAAACTTTATAACATGTTACCCGCAGAGGAAACAGGCGTTTCTCAAGGGCGAACTGCCGCAACCAATGCAACCGTGCGTTCCGTCTTTGTGATTGGGCCAGACAAGAAGATCAAATTAATGCTGACCTATCCTATGACCACCGGACGTAACTTTGATGAAATCTTACGGGTATTGGACTCGATGCAGTTGACCGCAAAGTATCAAGTCGCTACCCCAGTCAACTGGAAAGACGGGGAAGATTGTATTGTCGTCCCTGCTGTTGCAACTGCCGATATCCCAGCTAAGTTTCCAAAAGGGCATCGAATCGTGAAGCCGTATCTTCGTTATACGCCACAGCCTAACCGATAAGAATACTGCTTCGGAATGATCTATCACGATGTTCTCATAGTCGGTGCCGGTTTAGCTGGAATGCGCGCCGCTGTTGCCGTTTCGCCGTATTTTAATCTGGGCGTGATTTCAAAAGTCTATCCGGTGCGGAGTCATTCGGTTGCGGCAGAAGGCGGCATTAACGCGGCCATTGCCCCAGAAGATTCTTGGTCTCATCACATGTATGATACGGTCAAGGGGAGCGACTGGCTGGGCGATCAAGATGCGATTGAGATTCTTTGCAAAGAGGCGCCGGAAGATATCATGGCCTTGGAACGGATGGGCGCGCTTTTTTCACGCAATGCCACTGGGGGTATTGCGCAACGCAATTTTGGCGGCATGGGCATTCCGCGCACTTGTTATGTTGCAGATCGAACAGGTCACGCGCTGGTGCATCTTCTTTATGAACAACTTGTCAAGCGAGACGCAGTCGTTTACGAAGAATGGTATGTGACCTCCCTGATTGTGAAAGAAGGGGTTTGTTGTGGCGTGACCGTGCTGAATATCAGAAGCGGGGAGATTTCCACAATCGGCGCCAAAGCGGTTATTCTTGCAACAGGCGGATGCGGCAGGGTCTATAGCGTCTCGACCAACGGCCTCATCAACACTGGGGATGGCATGGCATTGGCTTATCGCGCGGGCGCGCCTTTGCAGGATATGGAGTTCATTCAGATTCATCCGACCACTTTGAAAGAGACGGGAATTTTAATTTCAGAAGCGGCGAGGGGCGAAGGAGGGTATCTTTATAATGCGCGCGGAGAGCGGTTTATGGAGAAATACGCGCCTAAGATGTTGGAGCTTGCGTCTCGCGATGTCGTTGCCCGCGCGGAATATCAAGAGATTATGGAAGGACGGGGAGTAGATGGATGCGTGATGTTAGACCTTCGTCATTTGGGTAAGAAAAAAATATTAGAAAAACTGCCGCAAATATGGGAGGCGTCGCAAATCTACGCGGGGGTTGATTTATCCGAGGCCCCGCTTCCTGTAACCCCTGGGGTACATTACAGCATGGGCGGCATCAAGACCGATGTGCATGGCCAAACGGCGATTCCCGGATTGTACGCGGCAGGAGAATGCGCTTCTGTTTCAATTCATGGCGCGAATCGGTTGGGTGGCAATGCCCTGATGGAAACCATTACTTATGGAAGACGGGCGGGCACTGCCGCAGGAGAATTTGCGCGTGAGGCAAAACAAATTCTCATCACGCCTCATGAATTAAATGTTGAAAAAGATCGCATTGACGCAATACGAAGCTCTTCTAAAGGAGAAAGAATCGGAACGATTTGGAAAGAGATTGGAACCATTATGTCGGATCATTTTGGAATTTCTCGTGAGCGTTCTCGCATGAACGAGGGAAGGCAAAAAATCTTGGACCTCTTGCCGCGCATCTCTCCATTAGCCCTAGACGATCACGGAAAAGTTTTTAATATGGAGTTAATCGAGGCGTTACAACTTTATTCCGTTATTGATCTTGCGCAAGTCATTGCAGTAGGAGCGCTGGCGCGCGAAGAATCGCGCGGCGCGCACTTTCGTTCGGACTTTAAAGAAAGAGATGACACCTCTTGGCTAAAACACACATTGGCGCATTGCCATGAGGACGGCCCGCGTCTTACTTACGGCCCGGTGAGCATTACGAGTGTGCCGCTTGCGAAGAGAATATATTAAAAATAGGGTCAGGCTTGCGCTATTGCATTATTACTTTTTTAAAGGTAACTCTATACATATCAAAGGGGTGCGACCCCTGCGAGGGTAGTGGCACAGAAACATGTGCCACACGGAACATGTCCCACACAACGGGACTGGGTAGCACAAGAACATGTGCCACACGGAACATGTCCTAAAGATCAGGACTGGGTGGATAGAGGCCATGATCCGAGGGTAGAAGAAAAATGGGCGCGGCCAGAATCGAACTGGCATGAGGCTTCCCTCGGCAGTTTTTGAGACTGCTGTGTCTACCGTTTCCACCACGCGCCCTAATGACTTGTTAATGAATTGTAATGCTTTCCTTTTTCATCGGCTCCAACAGGCGATATCACCGGAATACATCGCACCCCTTTTCCTTTTGCAAACGTGTCATAAGATATACCGGCTTAAATCTTGATCCTTGATAATATGACGCAAGTGATCTTCCACATATTGTTTATCCACGATAATCTTTTTTTCGGTTAGTTCCGGCGCATCAAAAGAAACCTGATCCAGAAGTCTTTCTATGATGGTAAAAAGACGCCGCGCCCCGATATTTTCAGCCTGTTCATTGGCATAAACCGCAATCTCCGCAATCTGTTCAATCCCGTCTTTTGTGAATTGCAGGTCTACTGTCTCGGTTTCTAACAAAGCATGATACTGCAAGGTCAACGCATTTTGAGGCTCTGTTAATATCCGCACAAAATCTTCTTTGGTCAGCGAGGACAACTCCACCCGAATCGGAAACCGTCCTTGCAGTTCTGGAATAAGGTCAGACGGCTTTGCCGTATGAAACGCCCCCGCCGCGATAAATAAAATATGATCGGTTTTAACCATGCCATATTTGGTATTCACCGTAGACCCTTCTACAATCGGCAACAAATCCCGTTGAACCCCCTCGCGTGAGACATCCGGCCCATGCCCCCCCTTGTCCCGACTGGCCACCTTATCAATTTCGTCAATGAAAATAATGCCTGAATTCTCCACACGATCAATCGCTTCTTGCGTCACCTGATCCATATCAATGAGGCGGGCTGATTCTTCCTGCGCCAAAAGCGCACGTGCCTCAGGAACCTTCACACGCCGCTTTTTCTTTTTGCCCGGGATCATTCCGCCCAGCATCTCTCGCAAATTTCCCTCAATCTCCTCCATGCCCACATTCGAAATTACGCCAATCGGCGGAAACGATTTATCCCTCACCTCCAACTCAACAGACTTATCATCAAGTTTTCCCTCTCGCAGAAGTTGTTGCATCTTCTTACGCGTTTGATCATAAGAATCAGAATGAGACGCAAGGCTTTCTCGTGATTCACTTGCGATGCCAGTTGATGCCTGCAGGGTTGGCGGCGGTAGAAGAAGGTCTAACAGCCGATCTTCCGCCATATTAGAAGCCTTTTCTAATACCGTTTCGCTGTGCTGGCTTTTAATCATGTTGATGGCCAATTCAACCAAGTCGCGAATCATGGACTCCACATCACGGCCTACATACCCCACCTCCGTAAATTTAGACGCCTCCACTTTGATAAACGGCGCATGAGAAAGCTTGGCAAGACGACGAGAGATTTCCGTTTTGCCCACACCCGTCGGCCCTATCATAATAATATTTTTCGGCATGACCTCGTCTCGTAATTCGGGAGGCAGACGCTGTCGCCGCCACCGACTCCGCAAGGCAATCGCCACCATCCGTTTTGCATCCTTTTGCCCAATAATATATTTGTCCAACTCCTCAACAATACGTCGTGGAATTAAATCGGCAGTATCTATACTCATCATTCTTCTTAAACCCCCGTAATCGCTCTTACTGTTAAAGTGGAGATATTTTTAATATTCACAGCTCGCCGGGGGTCGTCACCCCCAAAGTCTCTATCATGACTTCTTTGTTTGTGTAAATGCAAATATCAGCAGTGATGCCCATGGCCGCTTCTACAACCGCACGGGCTGGCAATTCTGTGTGTCCGATTAAGGCGCGCGCGGCGGCTTGCGCATAAGGCCCGCCGGAACCTATGGCCACAATGCCGTCGTTCGGCTCAATCACATCGCCATTTCCGGAAAGTATAAGAGAATGGTCTTTATCGGCGACCGCTAAAAGGGCCTCAAGCCTTCGCAAAATCCGATCGGTGCGCCAGTCTTTGGAAAGCTCTACGGCGGCCCGCACAAGATTGCCATGATATTCTTCAAGTTTGGCCTCGAATTTCTCAAACAACGTAAAGGCGTCTGCTGTTGCGCCCGCAAACCCAGTGAGAATCGAATCGTTGTAAATTTTACGAATCTTTCTTGCGTTATGTTTCATCACCGTTGCGCCCAGCGTGACTTGTCCGTCTCCCGCCATTACCACTTGGCCATTACGGCGTACACAAAGAATCGTAGTCGAGCGAATTATATCATCCATATATGTCCTTAATAGCTTTTCATCTTTTTACAGCCCCAACGCGGGCTGTATCACCGCCGGGGGTCGCTCGCGGATGGGCTTTGTCATAGACTTTCATCAGATGATCTGTTTGTAAATGCGTATAACGCTGTGTTGTTGAAAGCGTTCTGTGTCCTAGCATTTCCTGAACGGATCGTAAGTCTGCCCCTCCCTCTAAAAGATGGGTTGCAAAGGTATGCCGCAGTGTATGCGGAGAAAAAGAAGGTTTGCCAATTTTACCCATATATTGCTTTACAACCCGATAAATTGTTTGCGTCGTCAGAGGTGCCCCTTTGGCATTACAAAAAAGAACGCCATTGGCGTTTGGATACTGACCAAGATATTGTTGTAACACAGTCATTGCCTTCTCGCCAATAGGGACCACCCGTTCTTTTCGCCCCTTTCCCATAACACGGATCATGCCTGCCTGAAAATCAATATGCTCTTTTTTGAGCGAGACCAATTCCGAGATGCGGATACCTGTCGAATAAAATGTCTCTAGTATGGTTTTATCTCTCATTGTAAGCCGCCTCTCTTGCGGCGGCGTACCCATCAGCCGTTGGGCTTCATCAACGGACAAAAATTTCGGCATCCGCTTTTCTTTTTTGGGGGTCAAAAGCAATCGGGCTGTATTTTGTTCTATCTTTCCTTCTCGTGTTAGATATTGGAAAAACGATCGCAGTGTGGCCAATTTTCGCGCAACGGTTGCCACGCTCAATCCCATTTTTTTTAATTCTGCCAAGTAGGCGCGCAGGTCGCTCAAAGCAATGTTGCGCGTTTCCAAAACGGATCCAACAGACTGCAAAAATAAACAAAATTGATTGAGATCAGAAAGATAGTTGCGCGTGGTATGCGGGGACACATTCCGTTCTATTTTAAGATATTGTTCAAAACAACGTAAGTCGGCAATCATTGGGATCATTCTAGGACGCGTTACAAATAAAATCAATAACGTTGATTTTTTTGCTCTTTGGGTGTAGAATTGAAGTTGCTTATGACGCATAAAAAATCAAAATAAAGGATCATATGGGCATACTAATTTGGAGGATAAAATGATTCAAAAACGGTTCTACTTGATGGTGATGATCGGGATAATTACTTTTTTAACATCTGTTGTCAGGGCAGAGGAAATAGAAACGCCTGATGCGTCGCAAAAAGCAAAAGAAGAAGCAAAAGAAGAAGCGAAACAAGACATTGAATTTATGCTCAAGCCGACTTACAAAATTGGCGAGAAAATAGAATTTAAAATACACAATAATAGTAAGATCACTTATGCGTACAATCAAAAATACCCAGCTTGCGATCTTTTTTACTTTGACAGTACAGAGAGAGAGTTTATGATTCCGCAGGCCACACACTGTGATATGGTTGTCACTGTTGCCATTAAGCCGGGCGAGACAAAAACATTGTTTGATTGGAACGGAGACGAGTGCATCGTAGATCAATTTGGATGTTCCAAAAAAGAACCACTTCCCATAGGAACCTATACAATCAGGGGGACATTTACGACAAGCGCAGATGAGAATGTATCCACAGAATCTGTCGCCACGATTGAATTGATCAAGTAAGAGCGCGTATTGAGGGATGCCCTTTTAAATCTGATTCGTTCTGAACCGTTTACAGATTTAGACGCGCGTTTTAATGCTTTAGCCCTTCAGATATTTCAATACCAATTTCAACACAGTCCGCCTTATCAAAAATTCTGCCTTCTGCAAAATAAATCTCCTAATCTCATCACTTGCTGGGAAGATATTCCAGCATTGCCTGTCACTGCGTTTAAATATTTAGACATCGCGTGTCACCCGATCGAAAAAGCGTTTCATATTTTTCATTCAAGCGGCACCACACAGGGTTTTTCAGACAAACGAAGCCGTCACGCTATTTTTGACTTGGAAATTTTACAGACAGTTATTCTCTCTCATTTTAAAAAATATATTTTACACGATATGGATAAGATGCGTTTTTGCATTTTAACCCCATCTCCTGAAGAAGCCCCGCATTCCTCATTGTCTTATATGATGGAAGTTTTGCGGAAGGCGTATGGCACAGAAGAAAGCGAGTATTATATTTATAAAGGACGATTGCTCTCCGATAAACTTTTTTATAATCTTTCCGAGTCTCAAAAACCTATAGTGTTGATGGGTACTTCTTTTTCATTTGTACATTTCGTTGATTTTTTAATGGAACGGCCCGAGGCGATCTCACTGCCTCCTGGAAGTAGGCTCATGGACACCGGCGGGTTTAAAGGAAAATCAAGAACCGTTTCCAAACATTGGCTATATGCCATGATCCAAAAAAGACTTGGCATTCCTATTGAATATTGCTGTAACGAGTATGGAATGTCTGAAATCACCTCTCAATTTTACGATGGCACCGCGGGCGTTCTCCATGAGCGTGTCTACCACGCGCCATCGCAGACACGATGGCAAATCCTCTCACCAGAAACACTCACGCCTGTCAAAAAAGGGAAAGCGGGTCTATTGGCTATTTATGATTTAGCCAATATTGATTCGGTATCGGCCATCTTAACAGAAGATATGGCAAAAGAAGTAGCCTCTGGTTTTGAACTGATAGGACGTGCAAGCGGGGCGGAAATCAAAGGGTGCTCCATTGAATTAGACACCCTGCTGGGGTGAACCCAAATTCCACGAAACAGCAAAATTTGGGTTCACTTCGGATTTTTTATCATCTGGGGGGGGGATTACGACTGCTCTCTCCTCTGCTTATTTTCTAATGCCCATTCGGATGGGGTTTGTGCCCGAATGGTTAGGGCATGAATCTCGGCCACCATCTCGTCTTTGAGAATATCAAAGACAAGACGGTTTCGGTTGAGCAATGAAATCCCTTCAAATTGTTGCGAAACCACGCGCACAATAAAATGTCCTTTTCCAGAAACAGCCCCCGCATGGCCTGTATGTTTCCATGTCTCATCAATAATTTCAAGATACACGGGTGTTAAGGCCGCATTGATTTTTTCCCCAATCTTATCTTTGATTATGGTGGAAGTCAGCATTCATCCTCCTTTTCTAATGCGGCGAACCCGTAACACCCCTTCTACTTTTTCAATATTATTGAGCACTTGTTGCAGGTGGGTTGCATCGCGAATATGAATGG
>Ga0213870_1001197_pt1 | contig 11794 bp, 11 predicted proteins | sample WICALVC2017_Meta_FD_160119 | JGI IMG/M metagenome (GOLD analysis project Ga0213870, IMG submission 160119) | Freshwater microbial communities from subterranean cave lake in Wind Cave National Park, South Dakota, United States - WICALVC2017 | ecosystem: Environmental > Aquatic > Deep subsurface >... | reverse complement strand
AATTTGTAATGCCTGCATCAATTCCTCCTCAATCTGCAAAAGAAACTCATGCTCATTTTTGGAATCCTCTGGTTTTACCAAAGAAAACATTTCCACTTTATCAAATTGATGCACTCGCAAAATGCCGTGTGTATCCTTTCCATAAGAGCCCGCTTCGCGCCGGAAACAGGTTGAAAACGCGACGTATCTCCGTGGTAAATCCTTTTCTTCAAAAATCTCATCCGTGTGCATGGGACCGATAGATTGCTCGGCAGTACCCACTAAATATAACTTATCTTTTTCCAGAAAGTATCTCTCCTCTTTGTCTTTTTCCGAATCAATATATCCCATGCCTTTCATCATTTCCTCTTTTATAAGGACAGGCGGGATAACCGGTATAAAACCATTTTCAACCAGCCGGTCAAACGCAAACCATACCAGCGCCATTTCCAAAAGCGCCGCCTCATTTTTCAGATAACCAAACCGCGAACCCGATACTTTTGCCGCGCGCTCGGTATCGATTAGATCAAGGTTTTCGGCGATTTCCATATAATCACGCGGCTTGAAACTAAATTTCGTTTTCCCGCCCTCTTCGCGGAGAACCTTATTGTCATTTTCGTCCTTTCCCACCGGCACGTCCGGATCGGGAATATTGGGTAATTGATAAATCAACGATTCAAATCTATCTTCCAAAAATTTCAAATCGGACTCCGTATTGCCAAGCTGTTGTTTTATTTCCCTCGCTTCTTCCAGCAGGGGTTCAACCCCTGTTGCAACAGGGGTTGAACCCCTGCTGGCGACTCCTATTTTCTCCGAAAACGCATTTTGCCGGGCACGCAAATCATCCACTTCTTTTATCTTTGCCCGCCGCTTCTCATCAATTTCAAACAAAGAATTCAAATCAAATTCCACTCCCCGATTTTTAAGGGATTTTTTTAGTTTTTCGGGATTTTCTCTTATCCACTTAATATCAAGCATATGTAGGAATAGATGGGATCATTTCGGCCTCATGGTCGGGAAAAAAACAACTTCACGGATGTTTTTGGCGCCGGTAAAAAGCATGGCCAAGCGATCAATACCGATAGCCGCTCCAGCTGAGGGCGGCATGCCGTATTCAAGCGCTTCCACGAAATCTTCATCAATAGGATGCATTTCGGTAGCTCCTCCCGCGCACATTTTTTCTTGCTCTAGAAAACGCTCTTTTTGCTCAAGCGGATCATTTAATTCTGAAAACGCGTTTACAATCTCAACTCCGCCCGCGATCAGTTGAAAACGACGCACTGTATCGGGTTTAATGCTTTTTTTGGCAAGCGGAGATATATCCAGCGGATGCTCCGTAACAAAAGTCGGCTGTACGAGATAAGGACGGCATATTTTTTTATAAATTTCATCCGCGATTTTTCCTTTTGTTTCTTCCGGGTTTGCTTCAATTCCAAGCTGCCGCGCTCTTGTTGCGAGCGATTCGCGCGTCTCGCGATCATAATCGGCTATAAGCGCGTAGCGAGCGAGTAAATCCCTGAAATTTATCCGTGAAAACTTTTTAGCAAACGTAATTTCTTTTCCTTCAAAAATTATAACATTTTTAATTTCGAAATTTTTTAAAATATAGGCAAAACATCTCTCTACGTTTCCCATCATCGCCTCCTCATCCCAATAAGCCGCGTACCATTCAATGGAGGTGAACTCTGGATTATGCTCTGCGTCAATTCCTTCATTGCGGAAATTCCGGCCAATTTCAAATACTTTTTCAAATCCGCCGACAAGCAATCGTTTTAAATAAAGCTCCGGCGCGACCCGTAAATATAAATCAATATCAAGAGCATTATGATGAGTAGCGAAGGGCTTGGCAAGAGCGCCTCCGGCGATCGGATGAAGCATAGGCGTTTCAACTTCCAAAAACTCCTCTTTAACAAAAAACTCACGTATGGCGCGTATAATCCTTGAACGGATTTCAAAACGGCTTCGCACCTCTTCGTTCATCAACAGATCCAGATATCGTCTGCGGAAACGCTCTTCCACATCTTGAAGTCCGTGCCATTTTTCCGGAAGGGGCCGCAGGGATTTTGCGAGCATGGCCCAACGTTTCACTTCAATCGTTTCCTCTTCTTTTTTAGTTTTGAAAAGCAGGCCTTCTATTTCAAGAAAATCTCCGATATCTATGGTCTCTAAGGCCAAATCATAATCTACGTCCAGAACATCTTTCTTAAAATAAATCTGGATTTTACTAACTGCATCGCGTAAATCCAAAAACATAGAGCCGCCGTGCTCGCGCTTGGCTATTACGCGTCCGGCGAGAACAACCGCTTTCCCTGATTTTTCTAAAACGGCAAATTTGTTCAAAACTTCGGCAATCGAATGCGTCCGTTCGGTTTTGGCGGGATAAGGGTCTATACCCTTCTCCTTCAACTTTTCTAATTTTTTAATCCGCTCGTTGCGGATATCTTCCAAAGGCATACCCCAGTTTATAATAAAAAATCATAACATGCAATTTTCCGACTGTGGATTGACATTAATCCAGCCTATGAAGTAAACTCAACTTATGCAAAAGAATGATAAAAAATCAAAAATAACGATGGAGAAGCTTGCGCGAATAACTCAGAATGAATTCTCCGCGGTGCGGAAGGAGATGGCTGACGAATTCTCCGCGGTGCGGAAGGAGATGGCTGACGAATTCTCCGCGGTGCGGAAGGAGATGGCTGACGAATTCTCAACAGCACGGGAGTATATGTTTAAACATTTTGCCACGAAAATGGAACTCAGGGATATGAAGGACGATATTATCGATGAAGTCCGTAAAGAAAATCTGAAGATTCTCCAAAGCAATGACAAGGTGGTGACAAAACTTGATCTTCTCATTAAAGACAATGCCGCTCATGACGCTCTCCACAAACGGATTGAAGATAACTTATATAATCACGATAGACGGATTAAGAAATTGGAAGCCACAGTTAAATCTTCTGACTGAATCTCCTAAAATCTTTGTCTAGATAGAAAAATCGGCTCACCCAAGAGGTGAGCCGATCCATTTTAATTTCCTCAAGTAAATTCTCCCACGAAAATCGCAGCAAGCACAAGGAATTTCATATACGAAGGTAAAATTGACAGATATCCCTTTATTATTATATGCTATGTTAAACTATTCTGTATTCAGATTAGGAAAGGAGAATTAATTGAAAATGGAATCAAAAGGAAATTGGTGGGACAAATTTCATGAACTTTGGGGTTTAAGTAAGGATGGGATTTATAATAAAGAACTTTGGATGAAATTACAATTTGATTTAGAGACCTTAGAGTATGATTTAAAAAAGTTAATTAATATGGAGGACGAAGGTTACTTAAAAAAAGAAGTTCGACATGTCATCAATAAACATTTGCATATAACAGATTTATAAAAAATAATATAAGCCGCGAGTAGCTCTACTGTGAAAGCGGTTTTTTTATCTAATTTTATTTTATAAGTATATTCAACAAGTTCAGATAATAAAAATACTTATTCTACACCGTTTTCTATCCCTAGTTTCCTTTCCACATATTTGATACGTGCCAATGCATCCTCAAATTCATGACGATGTACCATATCGACTCGTATCTCCTGTATATCGTGCTCTATAGTATTGAGCCGCGCGTCAATGTGGTCTAATCGTCTATCCACGCCATCAAAACGCTTGTCCATACTCTCAAAACGCTTGTCCACATCTATTTTCTTCGCCGTCTCATCAAAACCACGCTTAATCATTACTGCCAATTCCTCAATTGTGATTTTCTGTTCCATTGATTTTAGTATAAATATAAATGGTCAATTGTCAATCATTTTATCTCCACAATTTCATACATCATCATTCCTGCGGGAGTCTTCACTTCTATCACATCTCCGACTTTATGTTCCAAAAATGCCTTGCCAAGAGGAGATTCATTAGAAATTTTTCCTTCCGCCGGATGCGCTTCTTCTGAACCAACAATAGTAAATATCTCTTCTCCATGCTCTGACTTTATTTTAAGAGTAGAACCAATACCAACCGTATCTGTTGATTGGTTTTTCTTTATAACTATCGTATTCCTAATCTTCTCTTCAAGTTCGGCAATCTGGGATTCGAGAAGCGACTGTTCCTCTTTTGCTTCCTGATATTCGGCATTTTCGGACAAATCGCCAAGCGATTTCGCATGCTCAAGCCGCAAGGCAATTTCTTTACGCCTGACGGTTTTAAATTCGTGAAGCTCCTGTTTTAATTTCTCTAAACCCTCTTCAGAAAGATATTGCGACATAGTTTATGTAAAGTAATCTAAAAAAATAAGGTAATTAACCCTGTAATACAGCATAATATAAATTAAATTGGCGTGTCAATTTTTTTATTTTTATGAGTAAAATACCACTTAAGAATCTCATTGGTAATAGGCACTGCCACCGTAGCTCCTTCTCCGGCATATTCTACCATTACCGCTATGGCAATTTCTGGATTTTCGTAAGGAGCAAAAGCAATTACCCAAGCATGCGGTTTACGGCCCGGCGTTGATTGCGCTGTGCCGGTTTTAGCCGCAACCGCCACCGGCAGACCATCAAGCAGCCGCGCAGTGCCGCTAGTCACTGTTTGTCTCATAGCCCTGCGAACTTCGGACAATACTTCTTTGCTTACTATATTTTCACGTATGATTCGCGAACCTATCTTCTCCCGCGCCTCATTTTTTCCATCAAGTATGACTTCAGCCACATACGGCTGATAAAGAGTTCCTCCATTTGCAATAGTCGCTGTTACCGCCGCCATTTGCAACGGGGTTACCTTTACCCCTCCCTGACCAATGGAAACATTATAGGTATCGCCAATACGCCATACAGGGTCTTGATCATGCGTTTTTTTCCATTCGGGATCAGGTATAACACCGGGCTTCTCTCCGGCTATATCAATTCCCAGACGTGAGCCCAAACCAAAAAGGAAGGCATACTTTTTTATCCGTTTGATCCCCAATCCTTCCTGATCACGCCATCCTCCCCCTACCGCATAGAAATAAACATTTGCTGAAACAGCAATGGCATCATAAAAATCCACCCAACCGTGTTTACGCCAATCCAGAAAAACGGATTTCTCTCCCGGGCGATAGGGATTAGGTATTTCAATAAAACCCTCGTCATAAATCTTTTTAGCGGGATCAATCAATTTCTCTTCAAGAACTGCCGCGCCAAGAAATGGCTTAATCGTAGAGCCGGCAGGAAATTCTCCTGTAATAACGCGGTTAAACATCGGCTTTAAAGAATCGTTGAGCACTGCTTCGAATTCTTTTTGAGTTAGATCGGAACCGAAACGATTACTGTCAAAACCGGGAAAACTTACCAAAGTTCTCACCGCCCCGCTATTTACATCAAGGACAGCCACACTGCCACCTTTTTTACCTTCTGTATAATTTTGCATTATTTCATAGGATATACGCTGCAAACCGCCATCTACCGCGAGCCTCAGACGCGATCCCTCTTTATACTCCTCCGCAAATTTAAAACGGGTTTCTATGCCTTGCGAATCAATCTCTGCTATTTTCTCTCCTCCGCGGCCCCGTAGCTTATTATCGTATGCCGCCTCTATGCCGCTTTTACCAACACTGTCGTATAAGCCCAACTCCGGTCGCGCGCGAAGGTCTTCTTCAGAAATTTTGCCTGTAAACCCCAAAAGATGCGACATAGAGTAAGGATTGCGATATTGGCGGCGGAAACTCTCAAAAATGCGCACACCGGGAAGATCGTCAAGATGAGACGCTATTTTAACCACAATATCAACTGAGAGATTTTCAGCCAAAAATATTCTTTGCGGCAGATCAGCCGGATTATCATTCATCAGAAAACCTATCTCCTCAAAAAATATTTTATCTTTATTAAGAAGTTCGGTTAGTAAAGCGACCAAAGATGAAAGCGATCCTCCTTTTTCCATAAATACAGCTTTCTCAAACACCAGTCCGAAGGAAGGCACATTATCCACCAAAGGATCTCCGCGATAATCATAAATTATGCCGCGGGGAGCAGAAACATTGCGCACCACAAAACGATTTTCCTGTGATTTGGCAAAAAACGATTCTCCTTGAGTAATCTGCAAAGTAAAGGCGCGGAAAGCCAAATAAGCAATGCCAGAGGCAGCGAATACTAAAAAGAGCAATGAAGAAACCTTGCCAAGCGGCCTCTCCATTTTTCTATCCAAATGACCGTGAGACTCCAAAATACTCACCGAATCAACTAAAATTTCATCGGGGTCAAGTTGGGAAAATTTTTTTTTATTGATCATGTCTTAAGATATGACAGCATAAAATCAATACGAGGCATAACTGTCACAAAAATAAAAAATAATACAATTATGCCAATGCCTTGAGTGACCCAAGGTTTGACATCGGTAAAAATCAGCCGAAGAATTGTTACCAACCCTCCAAGTAAAAAGAACAGCACTAAATGAGAACCGAAAGAAAATGGCGAAAATATATCCATAAGAAATCCGGAAAATAACCCCAACCACATCCTGGAACTCCAATCAAGACGCCAAAACCAAAAAAATGAAACTAAAGCGGTAAAAGACAAAGAAAGTCCTGAAAAAAAGGCAATAAAAATTGTAGCAATAATATAAATTTTACTCATTATTTTTTACCACAAAAATCTCCTGCAACGATTCGGGACTTATTAAAGAAACTCCTCTTGCTTCTTGAAAAGCCGTATTGCCTCCTTTTTTTATGCTTGTTATCTCGCCCACCAGGAACAATTTTCTTGCTCCTCGACGAACGGCGACAAAATCACCTCGTCTGATGGGCGATTCAACCGGAATAAATTCAAAAGAAAAAAATCTTCCCCCTTCTCCTTTAATCAAAACTTTTGTTTCCCCGGGAATAACTTCTCCTTCCAATGCCTCTTCTCTGTTTGAAGCGATCTTTACTTTGGAAAATCCATTTCCGCTCTCCTGAATCGTTCCTATAAAAATGTTATCGTGGGAAATTACCGCGTCTCCCACTATGATATTACTCTCCTTACCCTGATCGATAAGTAAAAATTCCTTCCCCAATTCTCGCGAGTACATCAAAATCCGCGCTCCTGCTAAATTCAGTTTATTTTTTTCCTTAAATCCCAAAGCTTTTTCCAATCGCGCGTTTTCAATCTTTAATTTTTCTACGGAAAAATCACGAGCTTTAAAACGCTGATTTTCCAAAATGAGCTCTTTAGCTTCCTCCGCGGTCAATCCGCCAAAAACCAATCCGCGAAAACGGCTGACTTGCAAAGACAAATTCATAAAGGGAGTAAAAGCTTTAATTACCGCCCCATTTAGCGTACGCGCGGTTCCCCCATTAAAAAAAATTAGCGCCAACACTGCTCCAAAAATTATGATAAATTTAAAAAATTTTCTTGAAAGCATTATTTTCTAGAGCATGCCCGAAAGAGAGTTTTCGGACATGCTCTAAATCGGCAACACCTTTTCATAATCAGTATTGACCAAAACATTTTTTAACGAATCAATATCCTCAAGAATTATGCCCGTGCCTCGAACTACCGCTGTTAAAGAATCTTCGGCTACCCTTACCGGAATTCGTGTCTCCTCGTGGATTAAATGGTCAAGCCCCTTAAGAAGCGAGCCTCCACCAACAAGGGTGATGCCGCGATGCATAATATCGGCGACTAGCTCGGGCGGCGTTTCCTCTATCGTAGCCTTAATAGCGTTTACCAAAATATTAATGGAGTGGCGCATGGCGCGGCGTATATCCGCATCATCCACTATAATTTCTTTAGGCAGCCCAGTAATTAGGTCGCGGCCTCGCATGGTTGCCTCCAAAGGATCGGGGAGTTCGTACGCCGAGCCAATGGCAATTTTTATGTTCTCCGCGGTTCGCTCTCCAAGAAGCAATTTAAATTCATCGCGCGCGAAACGAATTATATCCTCGTTTAATTTATCACCGGCAATTTTAAGATCGCGGGATACCACTATGCCTCCCAAAGAAATTACGGCAATATCCGAAGTTCCTCCGCCAATATCAACAATCATGGATCCTACTGCTTCCTGCACCGGAAGCCGGACTCCAATGGCCGCTGCCATGGGCTCCTCCACCAGATAAACTTCCCGCGCTCCGGCATTTTTAGCCGCATCTTCTACCGCGCGTTTTTCCACTTCTGTAACTCCCGAAGGAATTCCTATCACTACTCGCGGACGGGCAAAAATAGAAAAAGTCTCCTCATGCACCTTATGGATGAAGTATTTTAACATCTCCTCCGTTACTTCAAAATCCGAAACTACTCCGGCCACCAAAGGCCGGCTGGCGGTGATATAAGCTGGAGTGCGGCCCACCATCCGTTTAGCTTCGGCGCCAATTGCCACAATCTGCGAAGTTTTCTGATTTACGGCAACAACAGAAGGTTCATTAATAACAATCCCCCGTCCTCTTACGTAAACGAGGGTATTGGCCGTACCCAAATCAATACCGATATCTTTGGAAAAATAACCGAAGAGATTGTTGAGCATAGCAACTAGCGACTAATGGCTAGTGGCTAGAACCCATCTTAAAAATCGCTTTCAAAGCGAATTGCAGGATTTTCGAGCGAAAAACCTGAAGCCCGACGAGGAATAGCAGTGCTATGGCAAGGAGGGATGAAGGTTTTGCAGCCGAAAATCCTGCAATTATAGCGGAAATGGATTTTTGAGATGGGTTCTAGTCACAAGTCGCTTAATAAATTCAATTGGGTTTATAATTTTACTTTTTGTTGAATGGCGTTCCTTTATCTCAATCCCTTTTTTTGCTAATGTCTTTTCGGAAATAACCGTTCTTAAAGGTATGCCTATTAAATCCGCGTCGGCAAATTTTTCGCCAGCAGTCTTATCATCGCGATCATCGTACAGGACTGCAATACCCTTGGCAAGCAACTTTTGATAGAGTTTCTCGGCCTGTTTTTTTAAATTTTTAAACTCGATAAGATGCACCAAAAAAGGAGTCACCGTCTCCGGCCAGATTATTCCCTTTTCATCATGATGTATCTCTGCCACCGCCGCCATTAATCTTCCCAATCCTATGCCATAACTTCCCATTACTACAAGTTTTTTATTGCCTTCCTTATCGCTGTAAGTAAGACCCATTCCTTGAGAATATTTGGTGCCGAGTTTAAAGATATTTCCGACTTCAATGCTTTTGGCTGTCTTAATTTCTCCTTCGCACTTTGGACATTTATCTCCTTCCTTTAAAACAGTGATCTCGCGATTTTGAGCATAACGGCACTTAGCGCAGTAAAAAATTACATCCTCACCAGCCTCGCTTAATACCTGATATTCGTGAGTAAACTCTTTGGTAAACGCTCCGCCCGAGGCCTCGGCAACATATACTTCAAGTCCGCAGCGTTTAAAAATTTTCTTATAAGCCTTGTCCACTACCCAATAGTAACGGTCTAAATCTTTCTCATCGGTGTGGAAACTATATAAATCTTTCATTAAAAACTCTCTTCCACGAATAAGTCCGGATTTAGCTCTTAACTCATCACGAAACTTAGTCTGAATTTGATAGATATATAGAGGCAAGTCTTTATAGGAATAAATGGAATGAAGAGCGATTTGAGCAAGCGCCTCTTCATGGGTTGAAGCAATACCTATCTCCCGCCCCGAATGATCTTTAAATTGGTACATGATTTCCTTTCCCAACTCCTGCCATCGGCCGGTTTTCTCCCAGCGGTCTTTGGGCTGAAGCGCAGTGAGAAATACTTCCTGCCCTTCAATGACGTTCATTTCTTCGCGGATTATTTGACGGATTTTATCCAGCACCCGAAATCCCAGCGGCAGATAATCATATACCCCTGCCATGGTTTTATACACAAAACCGCCCCGCTCAAGAAGCCGGGCATTGGCCGAAACTTCGTCTTTGGGCGCCTCCCGCAATGTTTTTCCAAAAAGTTTGGATTGTCTCACATCTTAAGTGTACTGAACTGAAATAAAATAACAAGTTCTCTTAAAAAAACAAAAGGCGGTTAATCCGCCAGAAAACAGAACTCACATTTCTTATAAAAAGAATTATCAAAAAGAGGACACCTTACCCCAACTACGCATTCAAAGTCAATATCAATTTTATCTTAACATTATTATTCCGATCGGTATATAAATGTTAAGATAAACTCATTTCTTAATTGAACCTTCAAAGGCTCCCTCCAGTCCTACAACGTAAACATAAGAAAATATTTTCCTCTCTTTTAATTCGTCTCTTAATTCCTTGGGGAGAGGACGATTTCCAAGCCAAACGCTTTTCTGAAGATAAGTATAGTCACAAGCTAATAACCTATTTCTTAGCCAAACCCTTTGGGAAGCCGCTTCTTCGGGTATATCATAAATCACCAGCCGGATCTTCCCATCTTCAGAAGGAAGATTTAAATCTGTACATACCCGAAAATGTTTTTTCCCTCCTTTCGTAATATGCCATATGGCCTTCTTTTTAGAACCGCTTCTTACTATTAATCCACGGCTTCTCATTCGTGAAAGTGTGCTCGAAATTGTTTCTTTTGATCGAAGAGAAAAATCATGCGTGCAACGATCAAGTATTCGATCTATACTTCGCAATGCTCGACCCAAACCTTGACCATAAGGCGCGAAAAGCGTATCAAGCATAAGTGATCCTCCGCATATGACGAGATGCTCAAGTAATTCAAATACCAACGAACGCCTAATTTTCTTTAAACTCATCTAATAAATCCCGGATGATAATTTACGCCGCAGAACGGCGAAGTATTATTTCTGACGAGATAAAATTTATCTAAACATTATATTCTCGATCGGTAATAAAATGTTAATTTAAAATATATCTCCTCTTTTAATCTTGCGGCGTAGCAGCGGCAATTCTCCGAACGTGCTCAACCAAGGTAGCGGTATATCCCGCTTCATTGTCATACCAGGAAAATATTTCAACCAAATTTCCGTCCACAACTTTAGTGAGTGATAAGTCAACAATAGCTCCGTATGGCTCTCCTATAATATCCGAAGAAACAAGAGGATCTTCAGTTACTTTGAGAACTTTTGACCAGCGGGGTTCGGAAGCGGCTTTTTGGAAAATATCGTTTACATCCGAAACTGAAATATTCTTCTTAAGCAGAGCAGTTACAATACTCAATGATCCGGTAATAGTCGGAACACGGACGGAAATTGCGTCAAATTTTCCTTCAAGATCAGGAATCGCTTGAACCATTGCTTTTGCCGCTCCGGTAGTCGAAGGAACGATATTAACCGCGGCAGCCCGCCCCCGGCGCGGATCTTTGGCATCAGGGCCATCTACTAATTTTTGCGTTGCCGTGTAGCTGTGTACCGTGGTCATGCCCGCTTTTACGATACCAAGTTCTTCATGAAGAATAGCAAGCACCGGAGCCACGGAATTAGTAGTGCAGGAGGCATTGCAGGTTATGGGATTGGAATTTTGGAAGCGATCATCATTTACGCCAATAAGCGCAGTTATGACATCCCCTTTAGCCGGAGCGGTAATAACCACCCGTTTTGATCCTGCTTCAATATGCGCCCGCGCTTTCTCGCCGTCCGTAAAGAATCCGGTTGATTCAACCACAATATCTATATCTAAATCTTTCCACGCAAGTTTAGCTGGATCTTTCTCGGCCAAAACCTTTATATCTTTTCCGTTAATCTTGAGAAAACCATCCATTGCTTCTACAGTTCTCGGATACCGGCCATAGACAGAGTCATACTTCAAAAGATAAGCCAATGTTTTGGTATCAGTAAGATCATTTATGGCGACAATATCAAATTCCGGCGCAGCGAACGCCGCGCGGAAAAATGAACGCCCTATCCTTCCAAAACCATTGATTGCGATTTTTGCCATATAAATATTATAC
>Ga0213870_1001196_pt1 | contig 11796 bp, 12 predicted proteins | sample WICALVC2017_Meta_FD_160119 | JGI IMG/M metagenome (GOLD analysis project Ga0213870, IMG submission 160119) | Freshwater microbial communities from subterranean cave lake in Wind Cave National Park, South Dakota, United States - WICALVC2017 | ecosystem: Environmental > Aquatic > Deep subsurface >... | reverse complement strand
CAGCCCGGCTCGAGCGCTGCCTCGATCTTCTTGGTCCGGTCGGCCTCGAGCTCGCCCGAGGTCTTGGCGGCCGCGTTGGCGGTCGCGAGCGCGGTGGCCGCGTCGGTCTTGGCAGCGTCGGCGGTTGCCTGCGCGGTCTTGACCGCCGTGAGCGCGGTGCTGGCGTCAGCCTTGGCCGTACGCGCGTCGGTCTTCGCTTTCGAGGAGTCTTTGCCGACCTCCTGGATCTTCTTGTTGAGACTCTCCAGCGTCACTAGCGTCGTGCTGACGTTCTTGGTGAAGCTCGCGAGTCCTGCGTCGAGATCCCTCCGCAGCGTCGTCGTCGTCGTGTTGAGAGCTTCGACGCTCTTCTGCAAGTCGGTGACCTGGGCGACTATCGCGCCGCCGTCCTTCGGCGTAGTGGCGACTCCGTAGACGCAGTATCCTAGAACGAGAACTAGCAGAGAGACCCCTGCGGAAACTGCGTATCGTGTCATATTGGACCTCCTTGATCGAGGGATTCATTCCCCGATCACGTCGCGGTTGTGATCGTCTTCGTTGTGCGCTTCGGGACCATCCCGTTGCGCCTGAACTCCCCGCGCCCTTTCGACTTCGCTCAGGGGATAATGACGCGGGGCGAAGAAGGCCTGCGCGTGCCCGCCGCTGGTTGACTGCGGCGGAGGCGTGTCTTCCCGCGGGGCGTAGAAGTATTGTGGCCGAGATGTGGCCGCTCGGGGTTCAGGTCGCCGAGTTGCCTGCGCGTTGGCCCCGAGCTTTCCCAGGCAGTACGTGAGGTACCAGCCAGGATCGCCAGAGCTCTTGCGCTTCTGCTCGAGACTCTCCCAGAACTTCACGGCCGCGTACCACAGCTTGGTGGCGGTGAGCCACTCGCGATGATTGAGCGGCCACTCTGCCCTGGTGCCGTGCGGATTGGGCCGCGGATTCCGGTAGGCGAAATCGCTGTACCGGTAGGAGAGCTCGGCGCCTCCTCGCGCGATCCGCCCAGGCTGCCATCGCCAGATGCGATCCTCGGCCTGATGCTTCACCAAAATGTTGGCGGCGAAGATCGTGGCGCTGGAGACCAGTCTCAGAACATCGAACAGGGCCTGCAACCCGCGAGGGATCACTGGCTTGTCCACGTCCTTGCTCAAGATCCCCCGGATATGATCCGGTGCGGCCTGGCGGCCTGCTTCCCGAACCATGCGGATGAAGGCGAAGAGCGCGGCGTGTTCCGGAGTCCTGCGTCGAAGCAGAATCCCGTTGACGCCGTCATCCACGACCTTAAAGCCGCCTTCGGGCCCGACGACCCCGTCCAGGTCAGTCATCGAGCTGCCGTCGTGGTACTGCATCTGCTTGATCTTGCCGACGTCTTCGGCCGGAAAGACGCAGAGCAGTTGGTACCCGAGCTGCGGGACCACGACTGCCCAGCGGGAGTCGGCGTCCTTCTCGTTCGCCCACTTCCCATCGTCGAGAGTCGGTGGCGTGCGCACTGCGAAGAACGCACCGCCTTCCTCGAGTGCCATGAAACCGGCAGCGTTGGGATCCACTGGGTTGAAGCGCGTGACCATGAAGATCACGTCGCCGCGCTCCAGCTTCTCCCAATATGAGTCTTCGGGTCCCCGAACCGCCTGCCAAGTCGAGATCCCTCGACCCGGCTTGCCCGCGTAGTTCGCTTTCGCGAGCTGCGGGAAGACGATCGCGAGTACTACTAGGAATACCATTGCCTGTCTCACGGCAGCGCCTCCTTTCCACGGCACTCTGCGTGCCGGAATTCGGGGCGCCGGAATGGGTCCTGGACTGGATCGAAATCCAGCTCGACCGCCTTCCGACTCCCATTTGGAGCAGTGCTCATGAACACCTTGAGGATTGCGTCCAGCACTGCCCTATGTTCTGCACCATCCGACTTGATGAGTCGGAAGGTGCTCTCTTGCCCGAGAGTGAAGCTGCCGTCCGGCTGGATGCAGCCCTTGAGATCGTACGCGCTGGTTCCAGCGTGGTTCCAGAGCGCGACCTTCGGGTTCGGGTTGCCCACATCGGCCTGGCCGATGACATAGAGCATCGGCACTTCCATGCCGTGCTCTTTGAGCGTGACCCGGACTGCCCAGCAAACCGCCTTTCGGTCTGGCTCGTAACCAGGACCGCGATGGTCATTTGGGGTTGGCCGCCGACCAAGCCAAAGAATCCCTTCTTCCTGTAACAGTGGATGATTACTCACCACTGCGAGGTAGAAGTTCTTGCCCTGGATGTGCGGCCATATCCTGGCGACCCAGGAGGCGTACTCCGGTTCTGGTTGTTCGGCGACTTTGCCTTTGCCGAAGAAGGGGAATTGGGGTTCTCCAACTTCGTCTGCCCCAAACAACCCCCCATCTATTCCCATGGCCTGGGCCGGGGAAATGCCCCTGCCCGGGTTTCCGGCAGCGGCCGGAATCTGGGAGATGGCCACGACAATGATCCCGACCAGAGTGAACGAGAAGTAGCGCACGGTGCACCTCCTTCTCCCCGATCGCGATCGGGGAGTGGTTGAATTGTGATGTCATTGCGGGCGAGATCCTTCGGCTCCTCCGACTGCGCGTCGGAGTCGCTCAGGATGACACGTGGCGGGATTGCCACTGGCCGACCACGGTCGGTCCTCGCAATGACGTAATTAAGTTGTAAAAGGACGAGGAGATTCCCGGTGGCTGCCGGTAAAATCTGGGGCATCCGTTTTATCAGGATCATCTCCTCATGTGGAAGTCCGCGTGAGAGGAAGCTAAGCTTCTTGTTCCTCTGACGCATAGAAGCTTAGCTTCCATGCGTGGAGTGGGACCCCCAAATTAGAAGACGAGCGTTGAAGTATGAAGGACGAAGGATGAAGGATGAAGGATGAAGGATGAGATCCCTCGGCTTGGCTCGGGATGACAATGGCCCCCTCATTAGAAGACGAGTTTAAAATGTCTAATGTATAATTTCTAATGTCCAATGCCGACGAACGTGCTTAATTTACTGTAGTCTCCCTACCATGTGCTCGAAGACGGTGGGGAGGTTTGAGGTGGGAGGTAGGAGATTAGAGTGAGCGGCGTGATCCGTGTGCGCTGGACGAGATCCCTCGGCTTGGCTCGGGATGACATAGGAAGGACTCGGGATGACTGGTGTTTGGCTCGGGATGACGGTGGGTGGACCTTCGACTTCGCTCAGGGAATCAGCTTGGACTATTCTCTCCAACGCGGCTTCGGCGGTTTCTCCGGGCACGTGCCAGTCGAAAAGGCGTTTGTGGTGGCGGCCGGCGAGATCCCTCGACTTGGCTCGGGATGACAGGGGGAAGAGGGCTCGGGATGACAATGTGAAATGAGCTTCTGGCCAGAGGTAGAGGAAGCCGAGGGCTGCCAATAGACCAGCGACCAGTGCTACCACAACATTGCGCGCGATATTCGGGCTTGCCGGGTAGCGTGTAGTAAGCGGTGACTCGAGCACGCGGATGGAAACCGCATCGCCTTCGCCGTGGTAGTCGTTGCTTTTGGCAAGCAGCGTGATCACAACAGTATCGGCAAGCGCGCTGGCGCGATCGCGCGAGCGATCATACGCGCTTAATTTTAAGACCCCGGTGTCGCGAACCACGTGCGCCTTTACCCGTTTGTTCCACGCGCGTTTTTCGCGGTTGGGCTCTTCCGGAAGCCCGGCTAGCACCTCTGGATTAGTTTGACGCACGGATTCAAGAAACGATCGCGAGCCCACGACCTCTGCCAACACCTGTGAGAGGTACTCGGTGGAACGCGAGGCGACAAATGGGTCTCGGCTAAAGATCCCCCGCTGCACCACAAGCAACTCAGCTGTGGATCGGTAGCGAATTGGAGTTGCGACGGAAACGATCAAGGAAAGAAAGACCGCAACTAAAACAATCATCGCGATGGTCCCGCGTTTTTGCCAGAGCAGTTGGAGTGAAAATTTTGTCATAGTCCTACAGAAGCTAAGCTTCTGGACGCAGCAGGGTAAGAAGCTTAGCTTCTACGCCTACTTCGTCCTTCATGCTTCTTAACTTCGCGTGGTGGCTCCCCCGAAGTTCCCGCCCAAGAAGACATGTCTAAGGGAAGAACGAGGAGGGGGTCCCGGTTAAACCTTAGACCCGTCTCCATGCTTGTCGTGGGCGGGAGCCTCGAAGGAGCCCATTATTTGAATTTTTCCTGCTTAACGCAGGACATGACAGCGTAGCAGAACTTGCATGATTTGTCAAGCTGGTATACGATACCAGCGATGCTAATATACGAATGCATACAAATGATACCAATAATACTAATATGGGTGAGGTGACGGGTCGGCACACCGAAGGGAAGCTTATTTACCCGGAACTTTCCTACCTTCTCACTGGCATATTCTTCGCAACGCACAACGAACTTGGCAGGTTCTGCCGTGAAAGACAATACGGCGATTCTCTAGAGCGTCGGCTTCGAGAACTCAAAGTTCCGTATAGTCGAGAATACCGGATCGGTGAATCCGGAAATCAAGTAGATTTCATTATTGACGACAAGATTATTGTTGAGATAAAAGCAAAACGACTTCTCGTAAAAGAAGATTATTACCAACTCCAAAGGTACTTACAATCGCTGCAAAAAAGACTTGGACTGCTCGTGAATTTTCAGAATCAATTTCTTAAGCCGCTGCGCATTGTGCGTATTGACACCGACGCCCGCTTCAAATTCGTATAATTTGTATTATTTGTATGCCATTAGTATATTAGCATCGCGTTTATGTACCTTGTCCCGACAGTAATAGAAAAATCGAGCTTCGGAGAGCGCGCGTATGATATTTACTCGCGTTTGCTCAAAGACCGCATCATTTTTCTGGGCGATGCCATTGACGATAGTGTCGCCAATACCGTCATTGCTCAACTACTGTTTCTGGAAAGTGAAGACAAGAGCAAAGATATTAAGCTTTATGTGAACTCCCCGGGCGGATCAGTAACCGCCGGACTGGCGATCTACGACACCATCCAGTATATCCAGCCAGATGTTGTTACCATCTGTGTCGGGTTAGCGGCGTCCATGGGCGCGGTATTATTGGCTGCTGGCGCCAAAGGCAAGCGTCTCTGTTTACCCAATGCCGAGATTTTGATCCACCAACTCATGGGCGGAGCTGAGGGCCAAGCCGCAGACATCAAAATCCGCGCAGAACGGATTATTAAAATCCGCGATCGGTTAAATGGAATCTTAGCCAAGCACACGGGCCAGCCCTTGAAAAAGATAGAGCAAGACACCGACCGCGACTACTACATGGGACCGGAAGAAGCGATTGCCTATGGCATTGTGGACAAGGTGATTGGAGGCAACGGGGTTGACAAGAAAAAGGGGTAGGTATAGGGTTAGAAATAAGCAATCGTTCTTTCCATTCTTCCGTATCAAGAGAGCGCAGAGGGTTCTGGCCCAATGAAGCGCCCGCAACTTGCCACTTGGTCTTAAGGTATCCCTTCGACAAGCTCAGGGAATAACAAAAGGTTATCGAGGAATAACCAACGTTATTGGCTGAGCCTGTCGAAGCCCCTTCCGTCCAACTGGTAAAGTGCGAAACCAGCTCTAGACCTTGCGGTCGGGAGGATGCCAGTAGGATGGAAAATCCAACATGGTAAACGTAGTCTTTTTGTACTACTCCTCTCGCGTCCGCGGGAGGAGTTCTGGTTTTCTGCAAGGAGGTACGCAATATGGCAAGTGCCATCTCGGAAGCACTCCTGGCGCTGCGGGAGCGGGTCAACGCAGTGCACGGGCCAGAAATCCCGTTCCACTACGATCGCCGCCCGGTCGGCACGCTCCGGAAGGTGATCGGAAAGACTCAAGGAGGAAAGATCATCGCGGAACGTCACGATGCGTACCTTCTCGTCGCACTCGACGAGAAGGGCGACCCGCTGCCACGCGTCACTCCCGTGGAGTACTTCCCCGATATCCACGACGCTGAGCCGCGGCAGCCAGACTGAACCGCGCGCACGCCCGCCACGCGCCAACCGAGGGGCGACGGCCGAGATCACACGTGTGGTCCGCCGTCCCCCTCTCTTTCTTTTCAGAATGAAGCGGGTATTTGCCATTCTTGACAGATCATGATACACTTTTCTCATCTTACTTATTGAACAAAATCTCGGACCAAAACTGCAGAGAATATGAGTCAAAACGGCCAATGGGCACGAAAACAAAAACAATCACATATTGTCGCATCGCTTGGTCTCGGGAGTATTGACTTCTATGGAAATTCTGCTTCCTTTAATTATCGGACTGCTGCTGGGGGCAGCCGCGGGCTATCTTCTTCGCCAACAACTCTCGGCCAAATGGGCCAGTTCTGCTGAAAGCCAAGCCAACAAACTTCTCGAGGAGGCCAAAACAAAGGAACGGGAACTCCTTCTTGAAGCCAAAGATAAGGCGCTGGAGACTATCGAGGGAGCCAAGCGCGAAGAAGGGCAGCGACGCAAAGAAATTGACGAGCAGCGCCAACGCCTAGAAAAACGCGAGACGCTGTTTGATCAAAAGCTCCTCGACCTCGAAAAGAAAAGCAGCGACCTCATTAAAGAAAAAGAACGGATCGACAAATCCCGCGAGGAAATTGTCGAGATTAAAAAACAGCAGCTCGCTAAACTCGAACGCGTCGCGGCGCTTACTCAAGAAGAAGCCAAGACGTTGCTTTTATCGTACACAGAAAGCCAAGTAAAGGAAGATGTGATGAACCGCGTGCGCACCATCGAGAAAGCGGCAGTGGAAGAATATGAAACAAAAGCACGGTCACTTGTTGCAGGCGCCATCGAGCGATATGCCTCCTCCCAGGTGGCTGAACTCACCACCACAACGGTCGCTCTGCCTTCTGAAGACATGAAGGGCCGCATTATCGGCAGAGAGGGCAGAAATATCAAAGCCATTGAGTTACAAACTGGCACCGAAATTATTGTTGACGAAACACCGCTTGCCATCACGGTCTCTGGATTTTCGCTTATTCGACGGCATGTGGCAAAGCGCGCGCTTGAACGCCTCATTGCAGACGGCCGCATTCAACCGGCCAAAATCGAGGAAGCAGTCGAGGAAGCCAAAAAGGAAATTGCGGTAGAAATGAAAAAAGCCGGAGAAGATGCGCTCTACCAAATGGGCATTACTGGCATTGATCCTAAACTCGTGCAAATCCTTGGGCGACTCAAGTTCCGAACGAGTTATGGCCAGAACGTGCTCCAGCACTCGCTCGAAGTTGCGCAGATCGCAACAGTTCTTGCACAGGAAATTGGCGGCAATGTTGCAATCTGTAAAAAGGGAGGGTTGTTTCACGACATTGGCAAGGCTGTGGACCACGATGTTCCTGGAACACACTTAGAAATTGGCTACCAAATTTTAAAGAAATTTAACTTTCCGGAAGAAGTCGCTTACCACACCATCTCCCACCATGAAGATCGACCCAAAACTTTGGAGGGAATCTTGACGAAAGTTGCAGATGCTATTTCGGCTTCGCGTCCTGGAGCGCGTAAAGACAGTTACGACCAGTACGTGAAACGCTTAGAAGAGCTTGAAGCGCTCGCAAACTCATTTGAAGGAGTAGAGAAGACGTATGCGATTCAAGCAGGACGCGAAATTCGCGTGTTTGTGACGCCGAGCAAGATTGACGACTACGCTGCGTTAAAACTCGCTCAAGAGTGCGCGAGAAAAATTTCATCCGAGCTTCAGTTTCCAGGAGAAATCAAAGTAACGGTAATTCGAGATAATCGGTTTGTGGAGTACGCCAGATAAGAAGTCAGGATTCGGATGTCAGAAATCAGAAATAAGGAATGTGAAAATACTCATCTTTGGTGACGTGGTGGCGAAACCAGGCCGCAAGGCGCTTGCAGAAGTGCTGCCGCGGTGGAAAAAAGAACATGGCCCAGATTTTGTTGTTGCCAATGTCGAAAATCTTGCGCATGGGACAGGAGCAACAAGCAAAACGCTGGATGAACTCCGCGAGGCTGGAGTTCATCTTTTCACCTCTGGCAATCACATCTGGGATAAAGACAGCAGAGCGCTGCTAGAAGACCAAACTCAAAATGTGCTTCGGCCAGCCAACTACCCGCCAAGTAATCCTGGGGTTGGCATAAAAACATTTTCGGTCAATGGCGCTACGCTGGTGGTCATCAATCTTCTCGGCCGTGTTTTTTTTCGCGAATCTGCAGATTGCCCATTTCGCACCGCCGACCAACTTCTCGCCCTATTGAGCGAGGTTTCGCCTCGCTCAATCGTGGTGGTGGACTTCCACGCCGAGGCCACGAGCGAGAAAGTTGCCCTCGGCCACTACCTCGACGGCCGAGTGACCGCCTTGTACGGAACGCACACGCATGTGCCAACCGCTGACGAACGAATCCTCCCCGGCGGTACAGCCGACATCACGGATATTGGCATGACGGGACTTGAAGATTCCGTAATCGGCGCAAACAAAGATACGGTGATCCAAATGTTTTTGAGCCAAACCCCACAGAAGAATATGCACGACACGGCAGAATCCGGCACGGTTGTCGTCAACGCGATGCTCCTCGAAATTGATGATGCTGGAAAAGTTACATGCTGGCAACGTCTCCATGACACGGTCATGGTGTAGCTTATCTCGCTTCTCTTCCCTATCTTCCTATCTTGCTTTCATTGTGACTAAACTCGAGCTTACACAAAAACTCTCTGACTGTACTGGACTCACACGCAAACAGCTTGAAAAAACTCTCGATCACTTTATCGAAATCATCACAACAGAACTAAAACGAGGCAACGTCGTCACCCTCACGAGTTTTGGTACGTTTTATGCAATGGCACGAAAGCCGCGGCTGGGTGTTAACCCAAAAAACCCCAGCGAGCGCCTTCAAATCCCGGCAGCAACGGTGGCAAAATTCAAACCCGGAAAAAATCTCAAGGCCGCGTTGCGCGCGCGTTGACAAAAACACAAAAGAAGTCTACAGTGATTTCTGATCATTGACACTTCAAACGTCAACGGATAAACGCGACGCCCTCTAAAAGGAGGCAACTTTGTTTCCTCTTCAGTTTGAACACTGCTGGACCTTTGATCTTGAGGCAACTCGCCAGCAGCTCTGGCCGTTTGTCTCCAACACAGACCAGTTCAACCGCGACATGGGGCTGCCAGTAGTCGATCGAACTGGTCCAGGCCCTCATGGCGGACAGATGCTCCAGACATTCATGAAGGGGTTCATCCCTGCTGTCTGGGAAGAATGTCCCTTTGACTGGCAGGCGCCCGAAAGATTTTCTCTTACGCGCTGCTACCAGAGTGGACCGATGCGACGCCTCGATGTTGAGGTGAAACTCCTGCCGGGAAAAGACGGCGGAACTCATCTCGTATACCATCTCTGTTGCGAGGCTCGAAACTGGTTCTGGGCACAACTGCTCGGTCACGACCTCAAAACGTTCGGCAAAACCATGGAAACGGTCTTTCGCCGATACGATCTTCTGGCTGCCCGAGACGCCGTCGGCCCGAAAGAGACTGTTCGACTGACACGCGGTGCGCAAACACGATTTGATGCCGCGATCAACCGACTCGCTGATCGCGGAATTCGCATAGACGTGTGCACTGCGATTCGATACGCGATCACAACGTCCCCAGACGTCGAAGTATTGCATCTGCGAGCCTACGCGCTCGCGGATCACTGGCGCATTTCCCGCCGCGAGATGCTCGAAGCAATGCTCGTTGCCACTCGCGAGGGAATACTTGATTTACGCTGGGAAGTTCTCTGCCCGTACTGCCGGGGAGCAAAACAACGTGTGGAATCCTTGCGAGAAATCGCCACTGAAGTACACTGCGATGGCTGCAACATTGATGTCGCAGTGAATGTGGATCAGTTCGTTGAGGCTATCTTCCAGCCGAGCACAGGGATACGGAAAATTTCAATCGGCGAGTTCTGTCTCGGAAGCCCGCAACGCACGCCACATGTCCTCGCCCAGAAGCAGATCACTGCTTCGGAATACGAAATCGTACGCGCTCCAATGAACGCGGGATTCTACCGCGTTCGTATCCTTGGCAGCAGAGGAGCTCAACGGGTGATTGTTGAACCCTCGGGCAATGCCAGCGCTACCGTCGGTCTTCGCAACGATACTTGGGGTGTTGACGACGTGCGCGTCGTTACCTCAGGGGCCCTACGCATCGAGAACGGAAGCGAAGCCGATCATGTGTTCATCCTCGAACATCTCGCATGGGGAGATACTGCGGCAACGGCTGCAGATGTCACGATGCTTCAGGTGTTTCGAGATGTCTTTTCTGGCGAAGCGCTGCGCCCAGGGCAACAGCTCGCACTGCGAAACTTGACCATCGTCTTTACTGATCTCAAGGGTTCCACGGCACTCTATAACACCGATGCCTATGGAACCTTCCGAGCGGTTATGGAGCACTTTGATGTGCTCCATAAGCTCATCGCCAAAGAAGGCGGCACAATAGTCAAAAACATCGGGGATGCGATCCTGGCAGTATTCCCAAGACCCCTGCCTGCGCTTCAGGCTATGCTCGAGGCGCAACGCGCTCTCGCAGAAGGAAAGAGTGGATCATACCGACCACTGCATCTTAAGGTCGGAATCCACCACGCGAGCACAGCGATCGCGGCAACACTCCCCTACAACCCCGGAACCATTGATTACTTTGGGCCGCCGATTAACCTCGCGGCCAGGCTCGAACCCCTCTCCAATGGGGCGAATATCGTGGTCTCTCTGCTGGTGATCCAAGATCCTGAGGTTGAAATATTCCTGGCACAAAACGCGAATCTGCTCGAAGTGCAAGAGTTCCAGGCATTACTCAAGGGCTTCGGCAGTGAGGAATTCACCCTCTACCGGATCCGAGCGATTCAGAACAAAGAGGATGCAGCTCTGCTATAACGGCAGAGGCCTCACGACAAAACAAAAACCCGATGGAACTGGCAGAGTCCTCGGGTATTTTCTTTTTTCATTCTTCTGTTCATCGCTACACAGTCGAAGGGGTATTCATATAACCATTTGGAGTTGAAATTTCGCTTTGCGTGATTGCAAATGGAGAGAGTATTCATGGACATAGTGTAACGCAAACAATAAGAAAAGGCCGGCAGCAGCACATGGGATTTGAACCCAATGCGCCGCACCGGCGAAACGCCTACCTGATCTTGCCCTCCCGCATGAGCCGGTCAAGCTCGCGCCGACCCTCTTCCACCATCTTGGGGTCTGGCGGCGTGAGGATATCGACCGCCCACTGCTGCCAGCCCTTCTCATCGAGCTGGACATTCGGAAACTCGCGCTTGAGCGCGGCGACGAGCGCCGTGCGCTCGGTCGGAAGTGCCTTGCCCGCAAGGAGCTTGATGTAGCGCCGCTCGGCGATCTCGTGCATCGCGTCGAGGCGCGCCAGCTCGGCCTTTGGCATAAGGACGATCTCTCGGGACTCTTCCTCATGAAGGCCCTTGAGAGTATCCTGGTCCTCTTGAACCAGCCCCTCGAGCTTCGCCCGTGCGTGCTCGTAGCCAAACCGAGGGTCAGGGGCCAGCACCGCGAGCTGGCGAATCTGCTCCTTGTGCTCGGCAACCATTGCCGATCGGAGTTCGGCCGTGGCCATCTTGGAGCGCGCCTCGAGCTGCGCCTGCTCACGCTCCAGACGCTCAAACTCCTTCAGATTCTCGTCGATATCCCTGAAGGTTTGCTCGTAACCGTAGTCACTGCGGCTGGCAGTGGCTGGCTTGGTCGGCGCCACTGGCGAGACGGTCTGGGCCGGGAGAACGGAGGCGAACAGTGCGGAGACAAGCGCCACGACGAGCAGTGTCTTGTTCATGTGCGAGCACCCTCCTTATGGGTGGTCTCCAGCGGCTTGGACCGTTGCGGTCCAATCATTCTGCCGGAGAGGGCTTTATAG
>Ga0213870_1001195_pt1 | contig 11797 bp, 12 predicted proteins | sample WICALVC2017_Meta_FD_160119 | JGI IMG/M metagenome (GOLD analysis project Ga0213870, IMG submission 160119) | Freshwater microbial communities from subterranean cave lake in Wind Cave National Park, South Dakota, United States - WICALVC2017 | ecosystem: Environmental > Aquatic > Deep subsurface >... | reverse complement strand
GAGCTGGCCGTCGGCCATCGTTTGTGCAAGCAGCAAAACCAGAGATTGCAAAGAATTTATATATATATTTCGTTGATCAGCTTAAAAAACTGGGAGTAAAAAAGGTTCAGACTGGAGAGTTTGGAGCATATATGAGCGTTTCTTTAGTTAACGATGGACCCGTGACGATAATGTTGGATACTGATCTTTTATTATAATTTACGGGTCCTGCCGCTCGCGTTTCCCAAGCTCTCGCTTCAAACCGCTCCCCGCACCACTAACGTGTACGGGGCAAGCGCGAATATACAAGGTCGTTTACCCCGTATAGTGCGAAGCACTTGTACGGGGCTCGAGAAATGAAGCTCGACTTGTCCGTCAACTGACGGATCGCTCGCGTCACCCGTTGTTAAAATTAATGTAATTTTATCGTTTCTTTATTCCTAACTTTAAAAAAAATAAACAGTAAGGTAAAATAGTAGTAATGCCTAAGGATTTCAGTCAACTTTCAGATCAGAAATCTCCCCCTACTTACAACTTTTTCAATGGTGAGCAATGGGTACCTTCTTTAAGTAGAAAAACTACTGATGTTATATCTCCGATTGACGGACTTGCTATGGGCAGGATCCAAGTAGTAACTCACTCAGAAGTTGATCAAGCAATTGCAAGAGCGAGAATTGCTCAAAAAGAATGGATGAGGCTTCCCATGATACAAAGGACTAAAATACTGCATTTGGCTGCCGATTGGATTCGCGAACATGAACATTATCTTACAACTCTTTTAATTTTAGAAATAGGGAAAAGTGTGGCTGAAGCCAAAGATGAAATACTCCGAAGCGCGGATATGATAGATTATTTTTCTCACGAAGGACTGCATCTCACAGGTGAAGAATTATCAGGTGAGGCTTTTCCAGGATATGATCAAACCAAAATGGCAATAGTTGAGAGAATTCCCTTGGGTGTAGTTTTGGCAATAGCTCCATTTAACTATCCGGTCAATCTCTCTGTTTCTAAAATTGCCCCGGCACTTATAACCGGAAATGCAGTAGTTTTTAAACCTCCGACTCAAGGATCAATTTCATCGCTTCATCTTACTGAGATCTTTCGTATTGCTGGAGTACCCGATGGAGTGATTGTTACTCTGACCGGTGGGGGATCAGAAATTGGCGATTATCTTTGTACACATAAAAATATTGATTTAGTGACATTCACAGGTTCATCCCAGGTGGGTAAATCAATTGCCGAGAAAATTGGTATGATTCCAATTCTTTTTGAATGTGGAGGCAATAATCCGGCTATAGTTTTACCAGATGCCGATATGCCATCTATAACTGTTGAAATTGTTAAAGGGGCATTTTCTTATCAGGGTCAAAGATGCACAGCAATAAAATATGTTCTAGGACTTGAGCCAACAATAGATAAACTCATACCTATGGTGGTAGAAAAAACCAAAGAGCTTATAAAAAAAGGAGACCCGAGAAATCCGGAAAATAATTTGGGGCCTGTAATTTCCGACGCTGCTGCAGCTGAAATCGAAAAACGGATTATGATGGCCAAAGCTGATGGGGCTCGGATTGTTTACGGTGGCAATCGTGACGGTCGCTATATAGAACCTACCATACTAGAAAATGTTAAGCCAACAATGGAGGTAATTCATACTGAAACATTTGGTCCAGTTGTTTCATTTATAAGAGTTAAATCAGTAGATGAAGCAATAAAAATTATAAACGAGTCAAGCTATGGTCTTCAAGCTTCGATATTTACAAGTGATGAAGGGGCTGGCATCAAGCTTGCCCAACAAATTGATGTCGGCACAGTACAAATTAACAGTAAACCTCAGAGAGGACCTGACCATTTTCCATTTCTGGGAATTAAAGGCAGTGGAGCAGGTGTGCAAGGAATTCGATATACCCTTGAAGCAATGACGCGCTTCAAACCAATAGTTCTAAATAAACCCCAGTAAAAAAAGTATCACGAGAATCACGAGTACCACGAGTATCACGAGCTAATTTGAGATTTATACCTATATAAAAAGTAGCCAACCTCTGATCGTTTCTTGTCGAATAGTTTATAATCAGAATCAGACCAATAATTAAGAATTAAGCAAATTTCACTTTGAGCTTCTAGTTCAAGAAGTGATGTTTCTGAAATACCCATAAAATGTAATTTTTCTTTGATACTTCTTTTTAGATATCCTTCAACAAAGGTAGAAATTACAGAAACAATAGCTCTCCTCATCTGTCCTTTCAATCCAAATTCTTCACTTTTGGGAAAATTTGCTGTTAATTGGTAAGTCAACAACAGTAATTCTCTCATTTTCTGCCAAACAAGAAGTTTATGATAGCTTTTCTCTCTTTTATTAATCATTCCCGTGGTACCCGTGGTACTTTTGCTACCTGTGGTACCTTTATTTTCCGTAGCCAATAGCTGCAAGCGCGATCTTTAAAGTTTCCTCAGGTCCACTAGTATAGGTGTCAATTACTAAGTCATACAGTTTAGAATTCCAGAAATCTCTTGTCTTATAAAGTCTTTCCCATTTTTTTAAATTCTCCTCTTCTCGAGTTTTGAAATGTTCTAATGCTTCAGCAATAGTTAAGTTGTCTCGATTTACCAGCCTGTCAACTCTTATTCCATCGTCAGAACATGTAACAAAAATTTTAAAAACTCCAGAAATTCCTTGGGCATCAAAACCAGATAGCCAGGATTCAATAATTAGTTGTTTTTCATTTACTAATTTTTCTTTTATAAACTTATCAAGATTAAGATGATACTTATCAGATGAAAGATTTGTTTTTTCTAGAGGAATTCCATTTTTTTTAGCATATTCTCTATAAAGTTCACCTCCGTTAATCAGTTTCCAGCCTATTTTTCGGGCAAGGTTTCTTGAGAGAGTGGTTGCTCCACTGGCAACACGGCCTGAAATTGTAATATTGTGGAATTTATCAGAGTGAAAGGGTGTTGCCATATAGTTATATTACTTGATAAGTTTGCTGTTCACAAGTTACCCTCTGAAAATTTATTCTAGGTTTAAGATAATTTAATTTGTGACTTACTAGATCTGATAATATTTTTATTTTTAGACTATTGACTAAATATGTAATATACCTATATAGTGAAATATAATGTTTCTTTTTGCCCCGATTATCTTGTTTATTGAGATATTCGTAACTGCTCCGCCGAGAATAAATTTTCCGCAGCGCACAATATATAGAGCAGTCACACAAGTTTCACCCAGCCCTTCAATTACTCCTACAAATACACCAACACCCATTCCAACATATATACCAACTCCACCAATTACATTGACTCCTGCACCTACTAACAAACCAGTTATAAAGTTAAATAGTAATTCTTCTACTACCGCCTCCAATATTTTAACCGCTCTTAATAATTATCGAGCAAAAAAGGGAGTAGGAACTCTTTCCTGGAGTCAGATACTTGCCTCATTTGCCCAGTCTCGAGCAAACTATTTTGCATCTATCGGTTCGCCAGCTGGCGGATTGGATAATCACGCAGGATTCAACAACTATATTGCCGATGACGGATTTAACAAGCTCGGTTTTTGGGCACTCGGTGAAAATTCAAGCCAAGGGTTTACTGGAAGTCCAACTGAGCTAATTGAGCAGTTTTATGGTGGACACAAACCGCATGATGACAATCAATTAAAGAGTGATTGGTCTCATGTTGGGATTGGAGTGAAAGGATTATTTTCCGATCTTGTCTTCGGAGGTCGAAAAAAATAGTCGTGGATATTTTCGATACGATGAAGTGTTTCATTTTTCTCTCTGCCCAATAAGTTGCTTTTTCTCACTGCATTTTCCAAAACAGAAAGTGTTTTGTCATAAGTAACTCTATCGATCGGATAAGGAGTTCCGTCTTTTCCACCAAAAGAGAAACTGTAGCGGGCAGGATCTTCATAGGATGGTTTTGCGCCATATATAAGCTCTGAAACTAAACTTAAGGCCCTAATTGTTCTTCCGCCAACTCCAGGTGTCATCAGTAAACTTTCAAAACTATTGGGACGGGCAACTACTACTTTATCCACAGACTTGCGAAGTTGAGGACTCAAAAATTCATTCTCTACGGGGTGATGAGAAAATTCAATTCCAGGAAGATCCAGAAACTTAAGCTGACGATTTGTACTTTTATCGGCTATTATTTTTAAGTCTCTATAGAGATTCTTTTGATCATAGACGACTTCCAGAGTGGTTTGACGATTTACTACACTTTCTTGTGCTGTCAAATCAAGAACCGAAGGCAGTCTTCCCTGGCTGGCAATACCCAAGTGGGGTTCTTCTATAAAGTCATTTACCTTTTCTCCCAACCAGTGATATCTCCTGGCTCGTCCAAGGGCAGTATTCATACCTTGTTGAATAACCCCCCAATGACCCTTTTTATTAAAGATAAAACTATGGTGATATAGATTAAATCCGTCTTGCACTAGTGCACTGTCAACTTTGGCTGCAGCACGACTAGAATAAACAAGCTGATCTGATGTTTTTTGATCAAAACCAATAGCCCAAGACCAAGACGTAATTTGTTCAGGAGTTTTTTTACTAGTTTTTCCTTTGCCACCGCAGATAAAAACATCTGTATCTTTTTCAAGTCCTCTTAAAGCTTCTTTTAAAGCTGCTGTGGTTGTAATAGTCAGTCCAGAGGCATTCCAGTCAAAAGCCATTAGAGTCCCCAGAGATTGGAACCAGACTGGATCGGCAAGACGGCGTATAAATTCACTACTGCCAAATTCGGAAATTATAGCTAGAGCCACAACCCGACCTAGCCGTGTCATGCGTTCAAACAGCCACGGTGGGCATCGACCATAGTCCAGAGTCATGGTTGCAACACCAGTTCGCATAGGAAAATTATTATATACCTTTTATGCAGAAAAGACTGCCTATGGGAGTTAATTCATCTAAAGAAAAACTTTTATTCCCCGATTGAACATAAAAAAAAGATGCTGCTCCGCCATCCAGATTGAGAAGTGTGGTAAAGAGAATTTGTTGTTGTACATCATTTTCTGCAAAGATTTTTGGTAGATCAGCAAGATTGGGGCCACTGTATGAATTTTCTTTGTCTACAACTGCATTAATATAAAGATTTTCTTTATTATCAAGAGCTAGGAGTATTCTTCTCGATTGTTCATCTGAAATAAGAGAGATTTTTCTTCCAACCGTCATGAGTGGTCCAGTCTGAAGTATAAAATCCGCTTCAGAATTTTCTGGTGGATTATTATCAATAAATCTGGATCCGCTTCTATCTTGCCAGAAAAACCCGTTTACCAGATTACTTTTTATTAATTTACCCAAAGTTAATCCCTCACTAACAAATAGCCCAAGAGCTTTACCGTTCTCTTGGTAAAAACCACCGTTTGATGCTACTTCACAACCGTTTTTTTCTATCAGGGTTTGTCCAGTTTCTTTTTCCGAGAAGTTCGGAATTAATGATATATTTGCTGATTGAGGTACCTCAACAGCATAGATAATTAGATGTTGATTTTGATACATAAATTCAATAATTTTTCCATTTGTTAAAATTATGGTTGGTAAAGTTGGAGAGATGATAGATGAGCTTTTCTGTAGATTTGGTTCTCGTGGTGGATTAAAAACGTAAGCAAATAGTAAATAGGCTATTGCCAATAGAGAGCCAAACATCACAATCCATTTCATCTCTCTATTATAATCCATCGATAGTCTCATAGTTTGACAACAAGAGTGTTTTAGTGATATGATTAAACATGGTTGCGCAAAAAAACCAAATAGGTAATCTATTTAAACAATCCCCAGCAAGTGCTGGGCTTTTTTTATGAAAATCATATGTTTCTGCGGTAGTTTTAAATTCTATAAAAATATGGAAATGGCGGCCTCAGTTCTTCGTAAGCAAGGCTTCAAAGTGATTGTTCCTCAACCGTCTCATATCCGCCACGGACATAATCCAGCTGAGCTAAAAAAGGGAAAATATAGTCATGCAACTTTAACCCGCTGGGAAGGAGAGGGTGCTTTGTCACATTTGGAGAATATCAGGAAAAGTGATGCTGTCTATATTTTCAACAAAGGTTCTTACCTTGGTCCGGCAGTAACTGTGGAAATCGGATATGCGCTTGCTTTGGGAAAACCGATTTTTTCCAAATCACGGATAAATGACATTACAGTCACCAACTTCATTACTGCTGTTGTGAAACCTGAGAAGCTGATAGAATATTTAGTAAAGTGGACGATATGACAACCAACCAATATACATTTCAAGAATTGGCTGACCTGCATGCACATCTTGCGCCCTCCATTTCACCGGCAATTTATTGGCATATTGCAAATAGTGAAGGGTACAAATTGCCGAAGCGAGATTATCATGAATTCATCCGATATGTTGTACTCTCCCCTCACAGCAAAATGAGGCTGAAAGATTATCTTGATACGATTTATCATCCTATACTTGATAAACTATCCTCCGGTGCAACGGCACTTGAGCGCGGCGTTTACGAATCATTTATTGGAGCGTATCGGACAAGCAATATCACCGTTTTGGAACTTCGTACCAACCCGATGAAACACAATCGCGATGGTGAAGTAGATCTGGATCATGCAATTATGGCGATGCTTCGGGGCATGGAGAAAGCACTGCTTGAATATCCGAAGCTTCGCGGCGGTCTGATTTTCTGTTTGGATAGACAATTTTCTTATGAGAAAAACCGCATCATTGTCGAAAAAGCGATAAAATATCTGAGACGAGGTATTGTTGGTGTTGATTTTTCCAACTATAATAACAAAAATTTTTCTCTTGGTGATTACGCTGAACTGATCACTCAAGCACGAAACGCCGGCCTTCGGGTTACGGTACATTCGGGTGAAACAGACGATACCAATGATATGTGGGATGCGCTCGAGTTTATTAAGCCGGATCGTATCGGGCATGGCATCAAGGCAGCCTACGATAAAAATCTTATGAAGGACCTTGCCAAACATGGAACTATGCTTGAGGTGTGTCCTTTGAGTAATCTGATGACAAAAGCAGTCAAAAACGATGAGGAAATGAAGTTTATTCTTCAGTCATTTTTTGAACAGAATGTGAAATTCTGCATTAATTCAGATTGGCCGGAAATGATTGAAGATGCGCATCTTATCCAACAGTACGAATACCTCCAGACACACAACATTTTGACTGAGGAGCAGATACGCCAGACGATACGCTGGAGCTTTGAAGCAACATTTATTCCGAAAAAAACGGGAGAAACAAATTTGTATTTATAGCCTTGAAGCAGGTGCAGGCTGCAACATTTATCAAACATGAACCAATCTAAAATTATTGATAATGTAGGGTTAACTTTCGACGACGTTTTACTTCTTCCAAATTACACTGAGATAAGAAGGGAAGAAATTGATGTATCGACACATTTAACCACACGGATTAAACTACCAATTCCTCTAATTTCTTCTCCTATGGATACAGTGACAACTTCAAGTATGGCTATTGCTCTTGGTAAACTGGGTGGTCTTGGAGTTATTCATAGAAATTTAACAATTGAGCATCAGGTAGAACAAGTTACTCAAACTTTAAAAGAAGTGTCATTGGTAGGAGCAGCAGTTGGAATTGGTAAAGATTTAGAAGAGAGAGTGGAAAATTTAGTTCAAGCAGGAGTTAGGGTGATAGTAATAGACAGCGCTCATGGATATTCAAAATGGGTTATTGAGGCAACTAAATTTATTACCAGTAAATATAAAGAAATAGATTTAATCGCAGGTAGTGTAGGCACGACAGTTGCGTCTAAAACTCTAATTGAAGCAGGAGCAAGTGCTCTTCGAGTAGGCATGGGTCCAGGTTCAATCTGCACAACCAGAATAATCGCAGGAGTTGGCATACCACAGGTTACGGCAATACTTGAAGCCGTCAAAATATCTCAAAAATACGCTGTCCCAATTATTGCCGATGGAGGACTGCGAAACTCAGGGGATATTGTCAAAGCTCTTGCCGCGGGAGCAGATACTGTGATGTCCGGTTCTCTTTTTGCAGGATGTTTTGAAACACCAGGGGAGTTGGTTGAAGTAAAGGGCAAGAAATATAAAAAATATAGAGGAATGGGCTCGATTGCTTCTATGAAAGCCGGAAGTGCTGCTCGCTATGGTCAAGAGTACAGGATAGGACAGGAGAAAAAGTTAATAGCCGAGGGAGTTGAAGGACTGGTGAATTATAAGGGGAAGCTTGCCGATGTGGTGACTCAATTAGTTGGTGGAATTAAAGCCGGAATGTATTATACAGGTGTGAAAAACATTTCCGAACTTAAAGAGAAGACTTCTATGATTCGAATTACTCCTGCGTCGACTTCTGAAAGCCACCCACACGATATAATTATAAACGCGAATAATAGCGAATGAGAAAATCAATCTAAGAATATTCGTTAAAATTCGTGTATTGAGACATCTTCCTAAACTCATACTCATTATGCAAATAAAAGCAAATATTTAGGGAATCCAATATTGTATATTCGCATAAATTCGTACTTATGATCTTAATTGTAGATTTTGGTTCTCAGACAACACATCTTATTGGTAGAAGAATCCGTGAGCTTGGGGTGGATGTAAAAATCGTTACACCAGATCGTGCAGTCAAATTGGTTGATCAGCTTAAACCCAAAGGTATAATTCTCTCAGGCGGCCCTTCCTCAGTCTATTCCAAAAATGCTCTGCTGGTTGATAAAAAAATTTACGAGAAAAATCTTCCTATCTTGGGTATCTGCTACGGGCTTCAAGATATGGCGCATCAGTTAGGAGGCAAGGTTGAACCCGGTATTAGAAAAGAATATGGTCCGGAAACATTTACCATTAGTAAAAATACTGGTTTATTTAAAGGCCTTGGAAGCCGCGAGCAGGTTTGGCTCAGTCACTTTGATCAAGTGGTAAAGCCGCCAATAAATGCAGAGATAATTGGTTCAACTCCATCGGTAGAAATTGCCGCATTTGCCGATGACAAGAGAAAGCTTTACGGGGTTCAATTTCATCCAGAAGCACATCACACTCCAAATGGAAGAAAAATTCTAGCAAATTTTATTTTTGATTTCTGCGGTGAAATTGCTGCCAAGAAAGACATTATGGTAGATCAATTAGTTCAATCTATAAAATCTTCGATAGCTGGCAACCATGCAGTCTGCGCTCTCTCTGGTGGTATTGATTCCGCCGTTGCAGCAGTTCTAACTCACAAAGCAATTGGTGATAAATTAACATGTTTTTATGTTGATACCGGACTAATGAGGCTTGGCGAAACAGAACAGATCGTTGATACATTCGAAACCCACTTTGAGCTAAAATTAAAGGTTATAACTGCCGAAAAAATATTTTTGCAAGCACTTCTAGGAGTGATTGATCCTGAGAAAAAACGTAAAGTCATAGGTAAAACATTTATTCGAATCTTTGAGAAGGAGGCCCTTGCCCTCCCTCACACTCGCTCTGGGCAAACTCCAAAATTTCTAGTGCAAGGTACTATCTATCCAGATGTAATTGAAAGCCGCGGAACAAAGCACGCCAAGAAAATCAAAACACACCACAATGTAGGCGGAATTCCTTCGAAACATGCCTTTAAGATCGTTGAACCGCTTAGGATGCTTTATAAGGACGAAGTTAGAGAAATTGCTGAGCAACTAGGTTTTCCCAAAGAACTTATCAGTAGACATGTTTTTCCCGGACCGGGACTGGCAGTACGCATCATTGGAGCTGTTACAAAGCAAAAATTAGATATTCTAAGACTAGCAGATTCAATTGTGGTGGAGGAAATAAAAAAGGCAGGTATCTATGATGATATCTGGATGGCTTTTGCGGTATATACAGGTGTTAAATCAACTGGAGTGACTGGAGATGAACGCAAATATGGAGAAACTATTGCAGTTCGCGTCATAGAATCAAAAGACACTATGACAGCCGATTGGGTACGCTTGCCTTATGATGTACTTTCTAGGATAGCTACACGCATCGTTACTGAGGTGTTTGAAGTAGTACGGGTGGTTTATGATATCACCACCAAACCTCCAGCAACAATGGAGTGGGAGTAGGAAGAAATCCTAAACAATTAATGACTACTTTGTGACAACTTAATGACAATCAGTGACTTATTGTCATTTATAGTCATTGGTAGTCACTTATTGTGAATTATTATTTTAGCTCTCAGTATATGCAAGATCCTGTCCAAACAATAGAATTTAATGGAAGTCTAGCTGGTCAAGCGGAAATACCTGAGCAAGGCAATCACGCTCCGCAATCACCATTTAAGAAATTTTTACCTCTTGTCATCATTATTGTAGTAATTTTAATAATCGGGTCATTGGTATTACTATTAGTAGCTGGGAAATCACGAAGTAAAAAAGTAGATGTACCATCTACTCCAACCGCTAGACCAACAGCAACACCTTTTGCCGGTCAAAGTTCAGCCACGTTAAGTATAACCCCAACATCTACCGCAATAACATCAGCTAAAATTGGTAGACTTGCTTTTATAAAAGATGGAGATATATATAATAGTGACTTAACTACTCTTTCTCTTCTGGTCAAAAATGCAACTCCCGCGGCTGATAAACTTTCTTGGTCAGGTAGCGGAAACTATTTGGCTTGGAGATCGAAAGCTGCCGTAAATCCTGCTGGGTTGACTTTATACGATAGAAAAAAAGACATATCTTTTAGTATTGCGCCAACATCTAATTTGGAAACTGAAATAATTGATTATGCTTGGTCACCGAAAGAGGATCAAATTGTAATACTATTCCGAGATACAAGTTATAAGATTTCAGTTTTCCAGGTCAAGTCTACACAGACGAATGTAACTAATATATTGATTCGGGACTTGCCGGTTAGCCAATTACTCTGGCCGAAGGATAAGACAATTATTTTTTCTGGAGCCGATGGAATTTCTAGTATAGGAATTGGGGATAATGTCCCGATTAATTTGGTAAGTAATAATACTGTAGTTGACATGAAACTCTCACCTGTTAGGGATAAACTCCTTTATAGTGTGGGAGATGATTCTAAAAGCGACCTATATCTGGTTAATTTGGATGGAACCCAAAATGAGTTGATAAATCCAAAACCAGCCCAAGTTAACATGGGGACCACTAATTTGGCCCCTCAAACATTAAACAATGGGTTTACCCCTTATGCTGTTTGGTTTCCAAAAGGAGACAAGTTATTGCTAGGCTACCATTTCCTAACAAATTTACCTCTGGTTGGAGTATATGATTTGAAAGCAAGTTCGTTTACTGCAATATCTCCGTTTGCCTTATCGGCCAACGATTATATGATAGACGAGTTGCGGCTTTTGGGCGCAAGAAACAAGGATACCCAAGTTTATATTTTTACAATGGAAGAAGGTGCCAAACTTGCAACCCAGAGAGTATTCACAGATGCCTCTTCACCTACATTTTTCCCAGGTAAATTATAGGAATGAGTGACTATGGGGGAAATTTAAACAGATAGCTTACAATCTGAACTACCCAATAAGCCACAAAAATAATAAGAAAGCCAACTACAGCATTGGTAATTCTACCTTTTCCTGCCTCAGCTCTCTTGGGGTCTCCCATTGAAAGTAGAAAATCAAATCCTCCCCAAATAAGGTACAGAAGGAGAAGAATGCCGGCAATAGCAAAAATATATGGCAGGGCGTTATTTATAAGTGAAGCAAGATTGGTAAATTTGCCTCCCTTTAACGGTCCCTCTATAGTTCCTGTTACACCGGGTATCTGGAGGGATTGAGCAAGCTGCATAATTTTGTATTAATTATTAACTAAATCCGGGTAATTGTAAAATATCAACCCCGATAATTTTTAGAAAGAAGATAGAGAATATTATAA
>Ga0213870_1001194_pt1 | contig 11817 bp, 7 predicted proteins | sample WICALVC2017_Meta_FD_160119 | JGI IMG/M metagenome (GOLD analysis project Ga0213870, IMG submission 160119) | Freshwater microbial communities from subterranean cave lake in Wind Cave National Park, South Dakota, United States - WICALVC2017 | ecosystem: Environmental > Aquatic > Deep subsurface >... | reverse complement strand
GCTCTGTATAGGGAGTGGATAGGGGGGAGGTTCCCGAGTGGACAAAGGGGACAGACTGTAAATCTGTTGCTTTAGGGCTTCGGAGGTTCGAATCCTCCCCTCCCCAGACTTGAAGTATGGGGTGCGGGGATTGTTAGGGCGTAATGCGGGAATAGCTCAGCGGTAGAGCGCTAGCCTTCCAAGCTAGGGGTCGCGGGTTCAAATCCCGTTTCCCGCTCTGGCCGCCCTTGTAGCTCAGTTGGCAGAGCACATCCTTGGTAAGGATGAGGTCACCGGTTCAATCCCGGTCAAGGGCTTTGTATTTATTTAAGAGGTAGGGGCGGGGGAATCCTGCCCTGAAGATGATAGGAGGATAGGTTATGGCGAAGGTCAAGTTTGAGCGGAACAAGCCGCATTTGAATATTGGGACAATTGGGCATGTAGATCACGGGAAGACGACATTGACGTCTGCAATAACAAAGGTGTTGGCTGAGAAGAAGTTTGCGGAATATATGGCGTATGACAAGATTGATAAAGCGCCAGAAGAAAGAGAACGCGGGATTACCATTGCGATTGCGCATGTGGAATACCAGACGGAGAATCGGCATTATGCGCACGTGGATTGTCCCGGTCACGCGGACTATGTGAAGAACATGATTACCGGTGCGGCACAGATGGATGGCGCTATTTTGGTGGTGTCTGCGGCGGATGGTCCGATGCCCCAGACGCGAGAGCATATATTATTGGCGAGACAGGTGGGGGTGCCGTATATTGTTGTGTATATGAATAAAGCGGACATGGTGGAGGATAAGGAGTTGTTAGAGTTGGTGGAGATGGAAGTGCGTGAGCTGTTGACCAAGTATGACTTTCCTGGGGATACGATTCCGTTTGTGGTGGGGTCTGCGTTAAAGGCGATTGAGGGGGATCGTGGAGATATGGGTGTTGGGTCTATTGAGAAGCTAATGGCTGCGGTAGACGCGTATATTCCGGTGCCTGTGAGAGAAGTTGATAAGCCGTTTATTATGCCTGTTGAGGATGTGTTTTCGATTTCTGGGAGAGGGACTGTGGTAACGGGTCGTATTGAGAAGGGTGTGATTGCGGTTGGGGAGGAGATTGAGATTGTAGGTGTAGCGGATACGCAAAAGACGGTTGTGACGGGTGTGGAGATGTTTCGGAAGCTTTTGGATCGCGGAGAGGCTGGGGATAATGTGGGTGTTCTCTTGCGAGGGACGAAGAAGGAGGCGGTGGAGCGTGGGATGGTATTGTCGAAGCCGGGATCGATTACGCCGCACACGGTGTTTACAGCGGAGGCATACATTCTAACCAAAGAAGAGGGTGGTAGGCATACGCCGTTTTTCAATGGGTATCGTCCGCAGTTTTATTTAAGGACGACGGATGTGACGGGGGTTGCGAAATTGCCGGAGGGTGTTGAGATGGTGATGCCGGGGGATAATGTGAAGATGGAAGTGACGCTGATCATGCCGATAGCGATGGCGGAAGGGTTGCGTTTTGCAATTCGGGAAGGTGGTCGCACTGTGGGCGCTGGCGTTATTTCAAAGATAATTAAATAACGTATGGGCGCGGTTACCGCGCCCATACGTGGGGATATTGAATGCAAGAGATTATTACGATGGCTTGTCCAGAATGCAAGGAAAGAAATTATTCTACAACAAAGAATAAAAAAAACGATCCAGAGCGTTTGGAGCTCAAGAAATTCTGTCGCCGGTGCCGAAAACATACCTCTCATAAAGAGGTGAAATAGGGAATATAGGCCAGTAGCTCCAATCGGCTAGAGCGGTGGTCTCCAAAACCACATGTTGTGGGTTCGAATCCCGCCTGGCCTGCGTAAATTTAAAAAAATGGAAACAATAAAGAAGTGGGTTCTGTCAGTCAGGGAGTTTTTTGGAGAGGTAAGGGGCGAGGTCGTGAAGGTTTCCTATCCCACCAAGGACGAGGTTCTTGGGTCAACAACGGTTGTTATCCTTTTAACCCTCGTTGTCTCTATCTTTCTTGCAGTCATGGATTCTATTTTGGTTCGCTTACTCCGGTGGGTGTTTTAGGGGGGGCACTGGCCCCCAGCGGGATAACAGCCCCGTTGGGGCTGTTAGGAAAACACGACGAGTAGTAAGGGTGTTGCTTGTTGCGCCACGCCTACTATGGGATAAATTATGGAAAAAAGCTGGTACGTTATTCACACTTATTCTAGTTTTGAAAACCGTGTTAGGACGGCGCTTGAGGAAAAAGTGAAGTCACTGGGTCTTGAAAACCGTGTTGGAAGAATCCTTGTTCCGACGGAGGAGGTTGTTCGAATCAAAGAGGGGAAAAAGCAGTCTTTTACAAAAAAGTTTTTTCCTGGATATGTCCTCATGGAAATGAGCATTGATGAACAGTTGCAACAATTGGTTAAGATTACGCCTAAAGTGACTGGCTTCTTAGGCAGCGGGGAAACTCCAACCCCTCTTTCCCAAGCGGAAGTTGATCTTCTCCTAAAGCAAGTGGATGAGGGGGCGGCTGTCTCTACCGAGAAAACGCAATTTGAAAAAGGAGATGCTGTACGTATTACGGACGGGCCGTTCTTTGGTTTTAATGGCGTGGTGGATGAAATTCATCCTGAGCAAAGTAAGGTGAAGGTGTTGGTCTCTATTTTTGGTCGCTCTACTCCGGTGGAGCTTATGTTTCTTCAGGTAGAAAAGGTGTAGCGTCAATGGCAAAAGAGATAAAAGCAACTGTAAAACTTCAAATTCCTGCTGGCAAGGCAAATCCGGCGCCTCCTGTTGGGCCGGCTTTGGGACAGCACGGACTGAATATCATGGATTTTTGTAAGCAGTTCAATGCAAAAACAGCAGGGATAGAAGATACAATTATTCCAGCCCTCATTACGATTTATACGGACAGGACATTTACCTTTGTCCTGAAGTCGCCTCCTGCGTCTGATCTTCTTAGAAAGGCGGCTAAAATTGCAAAAGGGGCCGCTGCACCTAATAAAGACAAGGTGGGTAGTGTTACAAAGGCCCAAATTCGAGAAGTCGCTCGCACGAAGATGGCCGATTTAAACGCAATTGATTTGGAAGGAGCAGCGCGGATCATTGAAGGAACAGCCCGTAGTATGGGAATACAGGTAATGGGGTAGGGGTTTGATTTATCAAACCCAAAATTTGGGAGGAATGATGGCAAAAAGATATAAGGCAGCGCTCACAAAGGTAACGAAACCAACCTACACGTTGGAAGAAGCGTTTCATCTGGTAAAAGAAGTGGCCTCTGTGAAGTTTGATGAGTCAGTAGATATCGCTGTTCGTTTAGGGGTTGACCCAAGGCATGCGGATCAGATGGTGCGAGGTTCTACGACCCTGCCGCATGGAACTGGGAAAAAGGTGCGTATTGCTGTTTTTGCAAAGGGGGAGAAGGAAAAAGAAGCGAGAGAGGCGGGAGCCGATATTGTTGGAATGGAAGAGCTAATCGCAAAGATTAATGGTGGATGGATGGAGTTTGATACTGCCGTTGCGACACCTGATGTGATGGGTACCGTTGGAAAGCTCGGAAAAGTTCTTGGGCCGCGAGGTTTGATGCCCAATCCGAAAATGGGGACGGTTACGTTCGATGTTGCAAGGGCGATTCGGGAGCTTCGCCAAGGAAGGGTGGAGTATCGCGTAGAAAAGGCGGGCATATTTCACGGGTCAATCGGCAGAATTTCTTTTACCGCACAGCAACTTTTTGAAAACGCACAGACCGTTATTGTGGCCATTATCAAGGCAAGGCCTGCTACGGTTAAGGGACAGTATTTACGGGGGATTACGGTTTCATCAACCATGGGCCCTGGAATTTGCATTGATATTACCGGCATGGATCATCTGAATTAGGGGGCGCGGCTCCCGGCGATTATGACAGCGCTCGTTGGCGCTGTAAAAAACATAATTATTTGTAGGGGCGCTGCTTTTTACGCCCTATATTTAGAGAGGGAAAAGATGAAGAGGGCAGAAAAAGAAGTTGTTGTTGAGAAATTGCACGAGAAGTTTTTATTAACGAAAGTGTCTGTTCTTTCCGATTATGCTGGAATGAATGTGGTGGAGATACAAGAAGTGAAAAATGCGCTTCGAAAGGCGCGTGGAGAATTTAAGGTTATTAAAAATCGGTTAGCGATTCGAGCAGCAAAAGGAACCTCTCTTGAAAAGATTGTTGAACACTTTAAAGGGTCGGTTGCTGTGACACTCGGTTGTGAAGACCCTGTTCCACCCATGAAGGCATTGGATATCCTCTTTGGAAAGCAAAAGAAACTTAAGATGAAGGTTTGTATTATCGACAATCAAGTCCTTGATCTTGTCGCATTCAAGGCCGTTGCAAAACTGCCAAGTCGGGAAGTTCTTTTAGGCCAATTGGTGGTACGAATGAAATCCCCTCTGTACGGAATCAGGGGCGCGTTAGGTGGGGTATTAGATAAGTGGGTCCGAACGCTTCAAGCGGTTTTGGAATCTCGTCAGCAAACAGAAAAACAACTAAACATATAAAGGAGAAGCAAATGCCAACAGCAGAAATGGAATTATCAAATGATCAGATTATTGGGGCAATAGAGAAGATGCCTGTTTTACAGCTTTCGGAGCTGATTAAACTTGTAGAAAACCGCTTTGGTGTGACAGCGGCGGCCCCGATGGCGATGGCGTCTGGTCCTTCCGTAGGTAGTGGAGAAGCGGGTACGGCTGCAGTAGTCGTTGAAGAAAAGACAGCTTTTGATGTGATCTTGGCCGGTGCCGGAGATAAAAAGATTCAGGTGATTAAAGTGGTTCGAGAAATAACCAGTCTTGGCCTAAAAGAAGCGAAGGATTTGGTCGAAGCGGCCCCTAAAACAGTGAAGGCAGGGGTTACAAAGGACGAAGCCGAAGCGATGAAGAAAAAACTGGAAGAGGTTGGTGCAACAGTTGAAGTCAAGTAGGGGAGGCACGGCCTCCAGCGGGAATACAGCCCTCGTTGGGGCTGTGGGAAAAAACGATGCGTAGGACGCTGCTTGCTGTGTCCTGCCTTGATCTTTGATGTAAAAGCCATCTCTTAATTAGGAAAAGGGAATATGATAAATAGCCAAACGACTGTGGTAAGGCCGAGAAAAGATTTTTCTAAGAGTCCAATTAGGGTGGACATTCCAGACCTGATTGAGATTCAAAAGGCATCTTATGAGCGTTTTTGGCAGAGCGACGTTTTACCTGAACGCCGTCAGGATATTGGGTTGCAATCTGTTTTTACGAGTGTCTTTCCCCTTTCTGACTACAATGAAATGGCCGTAATTGAGTTTATTAACTACTCTACAGGTACGCCTAAGTATGAGGTTCCAGAGTGTTTGGAGCGGGGAATGACGTTTGCGGTGCCATTGAAAATACAGGTGCGATTGACTCTTTTTGAGAAAGAAGGGAAAACAAAAAAGGTTCGTGACATTAAGGAGCAAGAGGTTTACTTGGGTGACCTTCCACTCATGACCGAAAACGGGACATTTATCGTAAACGGGACAGAGCGGGTTGTGGTTAGCCAGCTTCAGCGTTCTCCCGGTTGTGTGTTTAGTCATGATAAAGGAAAGACACATGCCTCCGGTAAGGTTCTTTATTCGGGGCGAATCATTCCCTATCGTGGGTCTTGGCTTGATTTTGAATTTGATTCTAAGGACATTCTGTATGCGCGGGTGGATCGTCGGAGAAAGCTCCCTATAACGGTTCTTTTAGCGGCGTTTGCTTCGGAAGAGATGGTCGGGAAAGAGAAAAAATATTTCTTCGAGACAGGGTCAGGCAGGGTAAAAGCCAATGGGGTTGAAGAGCTCCTGTTAAGGACCTTTTATCCGGTTGAAGAGATTAAAATTGAGGAGGGTCTTTTCTTTAGAAAGCTCAATCCACAGATTCATGTGGGCATTCCGTCTCCTGCTACGATTAAGGATCGCCAGAAGGAAATTCTTGTAAAAGAGGGTGCTCGACTCACCCAGCCGATACTGCTTAAGTTACAGCAAGAGGGGGTGGATGAAATTCCTTATTCCAAAACAGACCTGATTGGCCGTGTGGTTCTGAATGATTTGGTCAATCCGAAAACGGGTGAAGTGCTTATTGAAGGAAATCAATTGTTAACAGATGCCCATCTCACCCATATTGTTGCTTCTGGCATTTCGCAGATGGGGCTTCTTTACATGGACAATATTTTATACTCGCCCGTGATTCGCGACACTTTGGCGGCCAAGAAAGTGCTTTCTCCTCATGATGCCATGGTTGAGATTTATCGGAGGATTCGACCCGGAGAAACGCCCACAATGGAAATGGCGCAAAACCTCTTTGACGGTCTCTTTTATAATCCGAAGCGATACGATCTTTATCCAGTAGGGCGTTTGAAGTTGAATAAAAAATTAGGGATTGATGTCCCTTTATCATGCAGGACGTTGACGGCGCAAGATGTATTAGAAACGGTTCGATATCTTGTGAATCTTAAGGGGGGAAAAGGAGAGATTGACGATATTGACCATTTGGGGAGTCGTCGAATTCGGTCGGTTGGAGAGCTTTTAGAAAACCAGTTCCGAGTGGGTCTTGTGCGAATGGAAAAAACAATTAAGGAAAGAATGAGTCTGCTCAATCTTGAGACGGCCTTGCCGCATGACTTAATCAATGCCAAGCCGGTGATTGCGGCGATCAAGGAGTTTTTTGGAAGCAGTCAGCTATCACAGTTTATGGATCAAACCAATCCGCTTGCAGAAATTACCCATAAGCGGCGTCTTTCTGCGTTGGGCCCGGGGGGGCTTACACGCGATCGGGCTGGGTTTGAGGTGAGAGATGTGCATCCGTCTCACTATGGACGGATCTGTCCTATTGAAACGCCAGAAGGGCCAAATATCGGCTTAATTACCTCTCTGGCAACGTATGCGCGTGTCAATGAGTTTGGCTTTATCGAATCCCCTTATCGAAAAGTAGAAAATAGCACTGTGAGCGAAGTGGTGGAATTTCTTTCGGCGATTGATGGTGACCAGAACAAGATTGCACAGGCGAATACGCCGATAAACGCTAAAGGGAAAATCACGGCGGATACTGTCGCAGCACAGTTTGCCGGGGAGTTTGTAACGGTTTTGCCCGAGCAGGTTCAGTATATGGATGTTTCTCCAAAACAAATTGTCAGCGTGGCAACCTCCCTGATCCCATTTCTGGAGCATGACGATGCCAATCGTGCACTGATGGGATCCAACATGCAGCGGCAGGCGGTTCCTTTATTGGCTGCAGAGGCGCCTATTGTCGGGACAGGGATGGAGGAGGTTGTTGCTCGGAACTCTGGATACGGCGTTCTGGCAAAAAGGGATGGGGTGGTTGAAAGTTTAGATGCCTCCCGTATTGTGATCAAGGCAGACCTAACTCGAAAAGAAAAAGAATCGGCCATCGATGTCTCGGAGATGGGGTTTGATGTCTATCGTCTGATGAAATTCCAGCGGTCGAATCAATCAACTTGCATACACCAAAAACCGCTTGTATCGCTTAAGCAAAGGGTGAAAAAGGGTGATGTCTTGGCCGATGGCCCTGCAATGGATCGCGGGGAGTTGGCACTGGGTCAAAATGTTTTTGTCGCGTTTATGCCTTGGGAAGGGTACAACTTTGAAGATGCGATTTTACTTTCGGAAAGATTGGTGAAAGACGATCGTTTTACCTCTATTCATATCGAAGAGTTTGACCTAGAGTTTCGTGACACGAAACTGGGCAAGGAGGAAATGACTTGCGACATTCCGAATGTCGGTGAAGAGGCGCTTTGTAACTTGGATGAATCAGGGATTGTGCGTATTGGTGCACAGGTGAAGCCGGGGGATATTTTGGTCGGAAAAATTGTTCCGAAAGGCGAGACCCAGCTGACGCCGGAAGAAAAGCTCTTGCGCGCTATTTTTGGGGAAAAGGCAGGTGATTTTAAAGATGCCTCAATGTACGTTCCACCTGGCGTAGAGGGAATCGTGGTTGACGTCAAGATATTTGCCAGAAAGTCTCTTGAAAAGGAGACTCAGGTAAAGAGTCTAAACAGCGAGGAGTCAGCTCGCTTACAGAGAGACCATCGTGACGAGCTCAGAATTATTGAGGAAGAAAAATATAAAAAGATTCGCAAATTTTTGATGGGTCAGGCCATTGGGTCGGATGTGATTGATCAAGAAACGGGCGATATTCTCTTAAAAAAGAAAAAGGAAATTACCAAAGAGGTGCTGGATCAGATTTCCGATGTGGCATTGAGGGGGCTTGTTCTAAATGATACAACAGAGCAAGAAAAGATCGCCCAAATTGAAGAGTTTATGAAAGATGAGATTGAAAAACTACAAATGACCTATGATGAAAAAATAGGTCGGTTGCGTCGGGGCGATGAGCTTCCTCCGGGGGTGATCAAGTGGGTGAAGGTGTTTGTTGCAATGAAGCGCAAGGTGCAGGTGGGTGATAAAATGGCAGGCCGACATGGAAATAAGGGCGTTGTATCGCGCGTGCTCCCCGAAGAGGACCTTCCATACTTGGCCGACGGAACGCCAGTCGATGTGGTGCTCAACCCTCTGGGGGTTCCTTCCCGAATGAATGTGGGACAGATTTTGGAAACCCACTTGGGCTGGGCCGCGAAGGTATTGGGTATTAATGTGGCGACCCCTGTTTTTGACGGGGCTACGGAAAAAGATATTAAATCGATGCTTGCGGAGGCAAAACTTCCAAGTTCTGGACAAACGCGCCTTTATGACGGAAAAACGGGCGAGCCGTTTCGCGGTGAGGTCACAGTGGGTCGGATGTATATGTTGAAGCTACACCACTTGGTTGATGATAAGATCCATGCCCGTTCGAATGGCCCTTACTCGCTTGTCACGCAGCAACCGTTGGGTGGAAAGGCCCAGTTTGGCGGACAGCGACTGGGAGAGATGGAGGTCTGGGCGCTTCAATCGTATGGTGCGGCCTCTACCCTGCAAGAATTTCTGACGGTCAAGTCGGATGACGTTGCGGGTCGATCCCGAATCTACGAGGCGATTGTCAAAGGGGAGCCGTTCTTAGAGGCCGGCTTGCCGGAATCTTTTAATGTATTGATTAAAGAGCTTCAGAGTTTGGGGCTTGACGTAGAATTGATTAAATCATAATCGTAGGGGGCAAGACCCCGTGCCTGCCCTGATGAGGGGCCACCACATGGGATTGTGCCCCTACGACAAGGAGATTGAAGTGATGATTGAAACACCTAGCAAGTTGGAAGTGGGTCCTTCGCTTTTTGATAAGCCAAAAATGCCGGTTTCGTTTGACGCAATCCGAATTCAAATTGCCTCGCCCGAAAAAATTCGCTCTTGGTCTTATGGAGAGGTCAAGAAGCCAGAGACAATCAATTATCGTTCTTTTAAGCCTGAACGGGACGGTCTTTTTTGTGCTAGGATATTTGGCCCGGTGAAAGACTGGGAGTGTAACTGTGGCAAATACAAACGAATGAAACATCGTGGTATTGTTTGCGATAAGTGCGGTGTTGAAGTCATTCAGTCCAAGGTGCGTCGAGAGCGGATGGGCCACATTGATCTTGCAGCACCGGTAGCCCACATCTGGTTTTTAAAAGGGGTTCCGAGTCGGATTGGGACATTGCTGGACCTGCCTCTAAAGCAGTTGGAGCGGGTTCTTTATTGTGAAAGTTATATTGTCGTCGATCCGAAGCAGACCCCGCTCAAAGAGAAGGAGATTCTGACCGAAGATCGGTATCGGGAAGTCCTCGCAGAATATGGGGTGAATGGTTTTTCGGCTGGTATGGGTGCGGAGGCGATTCAAGAACTTTTAAAAAAGATTGAGCTTGAGTCTCTTTACATTGAGATTCAGAAGAAGGTGAAGGCAGCGAGTTCAGAGGCAGTCAAAAATAAGCTGATGAAGCGGTTGAAAGTCATTGAAGCGTTCCGAAAAGCAGGGAATCGGCCCGAATGGATGATTCTCAATGTCATTCCGGTACTTCCTCCAGAGCTACGTCCTTTGGTTCCCTTGGATGGAGGCCGTTTTGCTACGTCTGATCTAAACGATCTTTATCGCCGTGTGATTAACCGAAACAATCGTTTGAAAAGGTTGATCGAATTAAAGGCGCCCAATGTCATTGTCCGAAATGAAAAAAGGATGTTGCAAGAATCGGTGGATGCCCTTTTTGATAATGGCCGTCGAGGTCGGGCCATTCGCGGGACGAACAAGCGGCAGTTAAAATCCCTTTCTGATATGTTAAAGGGAAAGCAAGGGCGGTTTAGGCAGAACCTGTTGGGGAAACGGGTTGATTATTCTGGCCGGTCTGTGATTGTCGTAGGGCCGGAATTAAAGTTAAATCAGTGTGGATTGCCTAAGAAAATGGCTTTGGAATTGTTCAAACCGTTTATCTTTCAGAAGCTAGAGCAGCGGGGTCTTGTGACGACGATTAAAGGGGCAAAAAAACTCATTGAAAAAGAGAAGTCTGAGGTTTGGGACATTTTAGATGAGGTGATTCGAGAGCATCCCGTGCTTCTAAACAGGGCGCCTACACTGCATCGACTGGGTATTCAGGCGTTTGATCCGGTTCTCGTTGAGGGAAAGGCGATTCGTTTGCATCCCCTTGTTTGTACCGCATTTAACGCTGATTTCGATGGGGATCAGATGGCGGTTCACATTCCTCTGTCGATTGAAGCACAAGTGGAGTGTCGGGTGTTGATGATGTCGGTTAATAATATTATCTCTCCGGCTAGCGGTAAGCCGATTATGACCCCTTCTCAGGATATGGTGTTGGGCTGTTACTGGTTGACAAAAGAGCGGCTGGGTGCCAAAGGAGAGGGAAAGATTTTTGCCGACTCCACGGAAGTCCGTGTTGCATATGACGCAGAAGAGGTGGAAGAGCATACTAAAATAAAAATTCGGCTTAATGGAAAACGGGTTGATACAACCGTGGGCCGTATTCTAATGAGCGATGTCTTTCCTAAAGATATTCCGTTTTCAGCTATTAATCGGGTTTTAAACAAAAAAGAGCTTTCCAAGCTGGTGGATATGGCCTATCGAGAGGTTGGATCAAAAGAAACCGTTATTCTGCTGGACCATCTCAAAGAGATCGGTTTTTACTATGCCATGAGAGCGGGTATTTCTGTTTGTTTGGATGACATGCGTATGCCAGCCAAAAAAGCGCAGATTATAGACAAAGCGCGGCACGAGGTTTCAGACATTGGCAAGCAGTATTCTGAAGGACTCATTACGAACGGAGAGCGATATAACAAAGTGGTCGATATTTGGGCGCATGTTACCGAGTCGGTCGCCAATGAAATGATGAAAGCGTTGGCACAGGATGAAGAAATGGCGAAACACGGGAATGCAGACTTAAAAGCGCCGCTTCGTTTTAACTCTATCTATATCATGTCGGATTCTGGATCTCGCGGCTCAGCGCAACAGATTCGTCAGTTGGGCGGGATGAGGGGCCTTATGGCGAAACCTTCTGGAGAAATCATTGAAACCCCAATTATAGCCAATTTCCGAGAAGGGTTGACGGTCGTAGAATACTTTATTTCAACGCATGGTGCCCGCAAAGGGCTTGCCGATACGGCACTGAAGACGGCCAACTCTGGATACCTCACGCGCCGTCTGGTGGATGTGGCACAGGATGTGATTATTAAGGAGACAGATTGTCAGACCAACGACGGAATTGATGTCACGGCGTTGGTTGAAGGGGGTGAAGTGATCATGCCTCTGGAAGAGCGATTGTTAGGCCGCATTGCGGCAGAAGATATTTTGGATCCAATAACGAGCGAGATTATCTGTCATCGCGAAGAGGAACTGAATGAGAAGCGAACACAAGCGGTGGTCGATGCCGGACTGGATAAAGTCAAGATTCGTTCTGTGCTCACCTGTCAGACGCGTCGTGGGG
>Ga0213870_1001193_pt1 | contig 11818 bp, 14 predicted proteins | sample WICALVC2017_Meta_FD_160119 | JGI IMG/M metagenome (GOLD analysis project Ga0213870, IMG submission 160119) | Freshwater microbial communities from subterranean cave lake in Wind Cave National Park, South Dakota, United States - WICALVC2017 | ecosystem: Environmental > Aquatic > Deep subsurface >... | reverse complement strand
GGAACTCAACGAACCGCCTCACCCGCTTCCTCTTGTTTTGGGTTCTTAGTTTGTTAAACTCTATGCATTTCAGCTCCCTACCGATATCCTCAATCGCCGTTATCTCAGCCCGATATATTCCGCGAACCTGCCTCATCCTACAAGTTACTCCATTCTCTCGAGCTCCTGAGCAGTAATCGTCCGGAGGGGCCCTTTCAACCTGTGTGATGTGGTATATTGCTCTTAGGCGTTTTCCAGCTACGGCAAGTGTGCCCTCCGTCTCGAACCAGTTCCTCCTCTCGCAACTATCCATAGGCTCAGGCAATCCAGACAGTTCCCCCCGATGCTGTCCTCTGTACTGCCTCAAACTTCTCTTTCTGTGTCATCATGGCGATGTGCAGGAAGCCGTTCACATACTCCCTAAGATGCCTTACTAGCGATTCGTTTGTCTTCTAACGCTTCATAGAGCTTGTCGCAATACATCTGCAAGCTTCTCTGTTGTTGTAGCCCCCCGCAACAGAACGAAACTAATGCTTACCTCAAGAAAGTTCAAATCCTAATGACCTAGGCTGTTGGAGCTCTCCGTGCTCGTTCAAGACCATCTTGACTACTCTTCTGACTGAATCTTGAACCTCAGGGTTGTCGCTGGTGAGGGTCACTACCGTTTCCTCCGCTGCTACTACTGGTGACGCACCGTCAGAAATCAAGATCGCCCAGTTCGCTATGTCACTTACTGAGGGTGCGTAGGGCAGTTCTCCCGCCTTGTATTGTCTTCTCAGCTCTGCCCCGACACGGACAAGTTTAGTAGCGACATCCTCACTAACCTTCCCTCTTTCCGCGACGACCTTAATCTCCTCCTCCGCAATTTTGTTCCCAACGCTCAGATAGTCGAAGTCTATCCAGACGCTCATTCTTCTCCTGAATGCTGCGTTGAGTGGCTTCGTGCCAGCGAACTCTGACGAATATGGGTTCAAGGTGATGATAACGTACCCAAAGGGGTGTCTAGGAATTATCTCGTTGTCCTTTTCGGTGAGAACCAAATGTCCCCTGGTATCCAGTAAGGGGTTCATCTTAGTCGCTACGTCTTGTTTCATCATGTTAGCCTCGTCAAGGTACAGGATACCTCCGTACCTGCACCATGAGACTATTTGCCCGTCCACCCAATTCTCTCTCCCCAGACCCACAAACCTGCCGAAGAGGTCGTAAACTGAAGTTTGTAGCCCGCAGTTTATCTCCCACAGAGGTAAACCAGCGATCTCCGCTATAAGGTACGCAGCGTGTGTTTTTCCCGTACCACTAGGGCCAATCAGAGCAGACTGCTTAAAGTAAAAGAGGGCACGCATAATGCGCTCGGCGTAGTTCTCTCCTCTATCTACTAACGGAGGCGTGCCTTGGGGAATAAGCTCCTTCAGGCTCTCTGGGATTGAATAACCTTCGGAGAGGGGGTACTTCTCCACACCGTATTTTTGTACCAGCTCCTGCTTTGCGGTTATTCGTGGCTTCGAGACTGTTATGCTGAGCTTAGTTCCCTCTGACTCAACTTTCAGCATAGTTGTGTCCTTGTTGGTAACTTGTTTCTTCAGAAGATTTCGCTCTTTCTCGAAGCGCACGAATCTCACACCATCTCACGTTTAAAAATCGGTTGTGGAGTTCTACTATGGACGCGAGTTCCATAATGGTTTATAGCGATTTGAAGTCGAAAACGTGAATGTCTTAGCCGTGCCTTTGGAATTTCATAACGCACTCTTGTTAATGACTCTATTTCGCTTGCCTGGCGGGGCTCGGAGGTGACGTCGTGGCTTCTGACGAAGCTCGGGCGGATATTATCGTTAAGATAGACAACGTCATAGCCTCTCGACTTGAGGATAAGGTCCATCAGAGCAGTTCCGTCAACTTCAACATAAAGGTGAACATGGATGAGGCAGACAGGAAGGGCCAGCTGCTGGTGGTACACTATAGTATCGTCATGAACACCGAGCCAAGTGTTGCAAAGTTCCAAGTGGAAGGATCTGCTGTCGTTAAGGGAGGTACGGAGGCCATCGAGGAAGCTGTTTCCTCTGACCCGCAGACTGGAGTCCCTTACCTCTTTACTAAGGTGTACCAGCAGGTATACCCGGTCTTGTTCATGTTGGCTGGTGCCATCGATATCCCGTATCCATCTCCTGGTCTTCTGAGAAGCCCTAAGCCCACTGCACAGGTAGCTGAGACTGTGCAGCGGTAATCCTGCAAATCGTCGTTCGCCAGAATCACACCCAAAGTTTTTCGGAGTTCATTAATTCAAGGTTAGATATCGGCAGTCGCTAGATCAGAATCTGCAGTCATGGCGAATCAGGCAAGACACGAGCCAACTACGAAAATTGGGGAATTGCGTTCAGAAAAAGCAATGCCTCTAGAGGGAAATCAAGTAGTGGGTCATGAGATAGATGCCCCCGGAGGACAATCGCTTCAAGCCCTCCGCGTGTTGGGGCTTGATAATGCATCGCCCGACCTGTCAAGGGCTAAGCAATCAGCAGGGAGAAACAACAATTCTCGAAGGGATGTTAAACGGAGTCGGCTGGACGAAGTAATCACCTTCCGACCCAAGAAGGGCATCTTGACTGAGCCCAGAATAATGGGCTTGACGGCAGTGACGATGTTTTTTTTCCTCCTGCCATTTTTCACCAATCAGAATGCTATTACATCTTCAAGCTCTCCTGATGTAACTTCCTACCTAGTCGCACTTCGGGACTTCTGGGCTTCAATTTTGCAAAGGGTTATTGCAAGATAGACTTGGAATCTGTACTCGGCCAGGCCTGTCCAAAATTGCCATTTAATCCAAAAAATTCAATACGAATTTTTCCACAAACTTTCAAACACGCATATTAGCCTGGCGGACCTCAGACGTTTTCGATCAAGACGGAAGGGTCCGCAAGGAAGGAAGTTCTTGAGGAAAGGCTCAGATCACTTCAGGGAGTGAAGACTTCACTTCTGATCGAAATCGCGCAGCTGAAGGAGGCCATAGAGACCTCTGAGCTGAGAGCAAAAGTACAGACTCTAGAGGAGGATGTAGCGGTTCTAAGAGAGCAAAAGAGAATAATGGAGGAGAAGATCGGCGGAATACCTGCTCAGAAGATTGTCGCCCCACAAGCCTCCACACCAGAAAAGCAGACAATCAGCCTTGGGAAGGCATCTTTCGAGGAAATCGTTGAGAAACCCATTTTGAAGACTCCGCGGTTCCAGTTCCATACACCTGAATAGGGCAACGTGTAACCCAGGTCGGCATTTTTCTGTGTGTATTACCTGAATCCTTACTCGAGATACGAAGCTGTGCTCCCTATCCCGGATCGGATTTTCACTCATACCCGCGACTGTAACGTCTGAAAATCATGTGGCGAAAAGTTGTCGTACCTATTTCACGCATCAGGAGCATGACGGATCGCGAGTCGGAGCGCAATATCAAAATGGAGGACTACCATGGTGAGCCCTGAGTAAATGCTTGTCAAGGAGTTCTTAGCGAAGGCCTCTATTGACGAGTGGCAAAGACGTAGTCAGAGCCTCCATACGTGTTTAATGCCATCTTAAACGGAGTCAGCAGACTGAGCACGTCAGTTAGCTGATTCCTTACTGATCGCCATGATTAGCTTAGATTTGTTATGTTGTTACTTCGATTCTACTGCCACATTTGCGGAATTGACTCCCTAGGCGGTGGAGGAGCTAATGCAAATTCCTCAAAGAACGTGGGCGAATGCGAGGCTCATTCGAGTTGCAAATCATCTTGCCTCTATCGGTCTCTTCATCTTCTCTGCTTCTTTCTCAGCTATCTGTAGTGAAAGCTTTGTTTCGTGCTCTATAAGCATCTTCACAATTGGATTTGTCAAGTTCACTTTGTACAGTGTAGCGCGCCCGATTTTCCTCGATGGGGCGACTAAGCCTAGTTCTTCTAAGTCCCCGAAATATTTGTAGAATGTTAGCTTACTCATCCCCAATGCTTCGACGATCTCTTTCTTAGTGAAGTCGTTCAACTTGTAGTCCAACAGGTAGTCAAGTATCCTCAGCTTTGGGGAATTGCCCAGCGCTCTGATTAAGAGCGAATTGTAGCTTTCTCTTTCCATAGCAACCTACCGCTTCATGGGATTTCAAGTACTTATAATTAACCATACAAAGGTATTATTAGTATACTCTCATGAGGCGGGACTACACAGACGAAGAGGTCAAAGCACTAATCATGGACTGGCTGCAGAGACACGGGAGATGGGGTGCACATTATTTTCCCTTGGACACGCTGGTCAACAAGCTTTCTCACGCGGTTAAGAATGACGGAAAGAGGATAAGGAAGGTTGCTAAAGATCTTCAAAACGAAGGCTACATACTGGCACATAAGGGAGGAAGTACAGTATCGCTTAACCCAGCGAGAAACAAAGAGATAGCAGATTACATAAGAAATATTATGAAACTTTAGTCGTACAGAATTTTTGCGTTATCTCAAGCGTGATTTGATTCAATTTTGTAAACATTCAAGAGAACTGAAGAGAGCTTGGAGATATTTCGAAGGGTATCGGCACGGCTTTTTCTGCATGGGATGTGGGGCAATAACTCGTTACGATTAGATTGATTAAGGTAAAGATCTCTTCAGTAAATAATTCTGTCACGCTTCTTTTAGCCCGGCCTTGACAATGGCGGGTTCACTTGGGATTAGGAGTGAATTTCACTGTTTTGTCGCAGATTTAACGACACGGCGGTTATTTGTTAGAACCGATGGGTTCGCCTTTCGCCAGTTTTTCGTACTTGCGCTCAATTTCATCGAACACCGCTCTTTCCTCTTCGCTGAGAAGGCCGAAATTCTCCAAGAGTTTCCGCTGGGACCTAATCATTACGAGACCCGCAGGTATGTACACTTCTGTCTCCTTTCCTGCTACAGCTTTCTTATTCCACGGATTGTTCTCTACATCGATGTCCATCTGACTCTCATAGGCCTTCCATTTCCTGAAGTGGGCGTAGCCGACGTAAGCAATGACTGGTGCCCCCGTCCCAACGCTAACGAGGGCGAATGAAGTGAAATTGGGGAAGAGCTGATAAAGGAATGGGACATTCAGCACGACAAGAAAGTAAGAAGTCGTGATTGCAGTAATTGCGGATAGAACGAATGCGAAATATGTTGCGAAGCCAATGCGCATGTAATACAGTATCCGGAAAACTACGCTCTGTACGGTTATTTTTTTAGCCATCTTTATTCACCTCTAATCTTGGCAAGATACATTACCTGCCTCAACAAGAAGCAGGATCGATGTGGCCACCCGCCTCGCCTCAATATGTTGTCACCATAGTACTGGGTCTGAACTACTCTAAACGAGCTAAGTATCTCCTCCCATTCGTCCTTAGTGAGAAGTCTTTCGTCACCTATGTCACGCCTTCCATAGGTTTGGCAAGGAACACTGAATACAACGACTTGGCCTACACGCAGCTGTTCACGCAGAAGAGTCCGAATCTTGTCGTCCGTGAAGTGCTCAAGAAGACCCTGGTGGTAAACAACATCAAAACTCCTCCTATCAAATTCAAGTTTGAATGCATCCATCTTCTGAAGGCGGACGTTAACTTTCAGAGCACGACATGTTTCTTCAGCCCGACTGAGAACGGTTGCATTATTGTCAACAGCTGTAACATTTACTCCAAGGTGGGAAAGGAAGGCCGCCATCGTAGCGGAACCTAGACCCACCTCTAGGGCATTTTGCGGCTGCTCGTCCAGAATGGAGAGGAAGAACTCCTTATGCATACAAATGTTCGAGATGTATTCCCTCATGGAAATAGGATGAGCATAGAACTCCTCCCACTTACGTGTAGTCAAAGTTCCTTCTCCCATCTCTCGGCCAGGTTTTTCACTTGTTCCTCGAATTTGTTAGCACCAAATTGTTGTGAACGAGCAACTGCGGAAGCTCTTTTTTGAGTTGCCAAACGGTCGTCTCTGAATACCAGTTGAATCATTTTCACAGCTTCGTCCAAAGTTTCCCACGCGAATCCGCACTCCCCGACAGCTTCTAATGCTCCCCCACTCTTGTGAATTATAGGAACGCAACCTGCGCTCATTGCTTCCACTATACTGATCCCAAAGTGTTCGTTCTCCATGCAATGCAGGTACACTAGTGAGTCGGCGAGCTCGTGGCGAACCCGCTCAACTGGCGCGTTTACCAGAAGTTCCACATTAGTCGGCTTTGAGTGTACGAGATTCCTTAAGAAACCTCTGAACTCGGAAGCTAAACCTCCGATCGCGACGAAGTGATAGTCTGGTAGGCTTCGGGCGATCTGAAAGAAAACGTCATGTCGCTTTTCGGGTACGAATCTGGCAACATAGACTACTTTACAAATTTTCTGTTGACTGTCCCCTAACTGCTGGACTGGGGGATATACTACTTGTGCTTCGCGCTTCCATTGCTCGCGAATTTTCTGAGCGGTAAATCTTGAAACTGCCATGAGCCACCTAAAGTATCTCACTTTTCGAGCCTGAAGAGCAAGTACTGGCTTGTAGTAAAGTCGGGAAACAGTTAGCGGAACTCTAGTATGTTGTGGTGCGCTGAGATGAAAGAAATTTTGCGGATAGTACACATACTGCGCTATAGGCAAGCCGACTGGAGGTGCATAAACAACATCTTGGGTGCTCAGAATTATGTCAAAGTTTCGAAGGGCTCCTCTGAGCTTTAGTTCATGGACGAAAGCGCTCAACGCGAGTTGGTAAGTCTTGAACAAAGGGATCCTCGGTTGTGGCGAGGGTAGATAACCCGCGTGTCTATCCGAGAATGAAAGACACTGTACCTTGTCCAAAAAATGACCGTTGCCCAAGATCCGGTTCATCTCATTCATGTCAAATGGCTCGCAGAGAAGCGTCACGTCGTGACCTGCCTCAGCCAATGCCTTTACCATGTGGAGGCAAACCCGCTCTCCTCCGCCAAAGATGCTCATCTTGGGGTGAATGACTAGGAATCGCATAGAGCTACACCCATCCGTCAAATCTCAACTGAGGAGCGGTCAGCAACCACCGCAAGCTCTGCCTCAATCTTCCGACATCAGCTCCTTGCCAGACAGTTTCAGTACTCGTGCCAATCTAGGCGCGTCTTACACCGAGGATCAGCGGCGCCAGCTTTTTACGCCAATACTCGATGGTCGTCGCTAATGCTTCGCGCAGAGTATACCTAGGTCTCCAACCTAGAGAGCTAAGTCTTCTGCCATCTAGGCACAACTCCTCGGGATCGTACGGTCTCGGACAGCTGCCCCACTTGATCTCACCGTTAAAGCCGCTCAGCTCCGCAATTGTTGCTACCACCTGCCCAACACTCTGGGCGTTGTTCGGACTCACGTTGAAGATCTCGTTCACACATCTCGGATTATCGATTACCTTCAAGTACGCAGCTACGTGGTCCTCCACATGCATCCAACAGCGCCTCGGCCTCGGATTGCCATCAAACGCACTTTCGTTCTGCGTAAGCATCTGGATTATCGCCTTCTCGACCAAGTAGCCTCTGGCCTCTTCGGGCAGCTCGAACGGCCGACCGAATGTATTCGTTGGTCTCAAGATGGTGTAGGGCAGCTGATATGCTAGGCCACTCATCTGTACGTAAAAGTCAGCTGCTGCTTTGCTGATTCCATACGGAGTCGAACCAAAGAGCGGATCTTCCTCTCTTATGTAGCCCTGCTTTGGTCGATAGACCTCAGCCGTAGAAGCATGAACAAATTGTTGTAGGTTAGGGCAGGTCTCTATAACTGCGTTAATCAGGTTCACTGTCCCAATGTAATTGTTTTGTGCATAATCTGTCGGCGAAGAGAAGCTAAAGCGGACCGGAGTTTGCGCAGCCAAGTGAGCCATGATGTCTGGCCTAGTCGACTCAAGCACCTGCGCAAGGCTAGTCCGGTTCGTCAGGTCGCCCCTCACGAAAGTCACGTGAGCGGGCAGATCTGTTGCAAAACTGTCACTCCGGAGCAAGCCGTAAACATCGTAGCCCTTCTTGGAAAGAGCCTCTGCGAGACGCCTGCCTATGAATCCCGTTGCTCCTGTGAGCAAAATCCGCATATAACTAGCGCTCAAATTCCCCTAAGTTACGTTAAGAGTTGTGAATTTGGCAACTATAAGGCAGGAATAGAGCACACTTCCATCCGGAGATTTAGATGGAGTTTTCAGGGAGCGACTTTTGATGGATCTTTAGTCGTGTGAGCTACTCTCCAAAGTCTATGGTTCTTCCTTTTTGCGATATCGAATAAAGCGGCGGCATTTACGAAGAGTTCGAAAACTATGGCCGCTAGAAGCTTAGGAAAGTCCTGTAGACCCTCCGTAAGTTCATCAGCTAGCACTTTAACCACAGTCGGGGGGGAGTAAAGCGCCATCGTTTCCAGCACTCTTGGGTAGTGAGAAGCTCTCATCTTGACTTGGTGATGTCCAAAGACAATTCTCCTCCTTTGAGTGAAAATCTCACGAAGGGTTTCAGGGGCCTTCATGTAGACTATAGCGTCAGGACAATACTTGACCAAGTATCCCTTCTTCCAAGTCGTTACCCCGGCATACGCATCGTCATTGACTACGTCCTCCGGGAACCTCTCAATTATCCCCCTGCGGAGAGCTATAATCTCACCGCCTTGCGTATTCATTTTCCGCTGATCAAGATAGCTAAGTGTTCTGTGGTGCAGCCTCCAAAACATCTTCGCCATGTAACCAGCTAGGCCGCTACCTCTGTTGAGGGGCACTGGACGACCTCCAACCATTCCTATCCGTCGATCCCGCAGCATTGGTGCCACGAGACTCGATATGCACTTGCCAGAAGGCAGAACATCAGCCGATAGCAACACGAGTATGTCTCCCTCGTACACGGACAGAATTTTGTTCAGGGCCTCACTCTTTCCGTTTCGCGCTGCCTCGACGATGAGCTTGACTTTGCCCGAAGAGGTCTTGGCTGCTACTTGGACCTCGGTTCCGTCAGTACAGCCTGACGCAACTACTATTATCTCTGATATGTCGAGATCCTCGACAAGAAGGGTAAGCAATCTGCCAATATTTTTTGCTTCGTTGTAAGCACAGATTCCGATGGAGATCTTGAGCTGTTCGCTTTTTGGAATAGTCGGTGGAAGAGGCTGCCGGAAGACGACTTGCATCTATGATATCCATGCGGTTCCAATTTTTGTGTAAAGGGTTGTGAAACCTGAAGACAGAGACGTGCTCTAGTGCTCAACTAACTGCGATTGCGCAGTTCGGAAGTTTGTTCGCCGCTTCTATCTTACGTAGCCTCTTCAAAACCTTGGCGAGTTTCTCAGTTCGCTCCCACATGCTCAGCTTAGTATCCAGAGCTAAGAAGATGTCAATATCACTTGCCGGTTTGTCCTTACCTCTCGCTACACTCCCAGACTACGAAACTGACGAGGCTTCTTCTGAAAGCCATGCGAATCTCTTTCAGTGCCTGAATGAGGTAATCTCTCCTTAGGCCAACCGTTGTCTGAGTCCGGTTAACGCCATTAATCTGACAGCGAGCTTGCAGCTGGGCGGTCATAAAAAGTTCAAAATGGCAAGACCGGCCAACGTTACAGCAACGAAAAGGAATTCCACCGTCAACAGCCTGACGTAATTCAAATCGAGCAAGCGGCTAGAAATCCAAACCCCTAAGATAGTATTCACGGTGAAGAGCACGTTGTATACAAGGAGTCTCTCTCGGATAAGATACCAGAACGGGTAACGCATAACCCATGAGAGGTCTAGTGTGCCTAACTCGGTAAAGGTAGCTAAGAATGCCGATTCGATCGATCCTAGGATCAGTGATAGCGTCGAGGCCAAAACAATTCCAAAGAAGACTAGCTTAACTGGAAAGTTGTAAAACTTGGATACTGCCAGAACTATTGGCAGTGCTAGGATCACTGCAACGATGGCTGTCATGTCGTTGTCCTCCTTTTGCCTGCCAGCTCTTGGGACGAGTAAAGTACCAGTGCCGGCTCAACCATAATTCCGTAGTATAGGATTCTCTTCAGAATTAGGGTGAAGACGAGAGTGAAGCCTGCTATCCATGCGAGAAATGTGAACTCACCAGATATTCTTCTGCCAATCCACGCACTTCGAATTATGCTAACCAAGAAAAGCCAGATCGTAGGCGAATATAGGGCGAATAGGGCCGGAGCGATTAGATTCCCGATGCTTACTGTGAGCAACGTCGCCGAAAAAGGGCCTCGATGTTCGTCCGAATTCAGGAAAGCATCAAGTGCGGATGACGGCGACAGATGAGAAAGTACGCCGGCAACGAGTAAGCTACTTCCGGCCCAGGGCTGTAACGGTTGGGCATATAGGAAAGGGAGTCCGAATATGATCATAAGAATACTCGGAAGTAGCAGCTGCCCAACATGTTTCATAGACTTCCTTACTCCTTCGTCTCTCAAAAGTGTGAGGACAAGGGCAATTAGCATGATAGGAAATGCAGGATATTTCGAAACTGTAGCAAGTCCGAGTGCAATTCCAGATCTGCATAGTTGACCCCTAAGAAAGTAAAAGATAGTGAGCGTCACGAAGAAAGTTGCTGTGATATCTAACGAAGCCACTACATAGTCTAAATTGAATACATCTAGAGAAAGAAGACCCCAGGCCAGCCAACCTACCTTTGGACTATACCTCCTCCCAATCAGGAAAGCAACCACGCATGTGGCTGATCCGAATATGCTGTTTTGAATTGCGACTGCTTGAAGGTCAGCGATCTCAAAGGGGGCAAGAAGCGTTGCCAGGGCGCCACTTATCAGCATCGACAAGGGAGGATGATACGTTAATGTTGTGAAGGCAGCGAGGCTGCCGGTTGAGAGGCCTGTCAGGAAAAGCTTCCCGGAACTAACGTAGAGAATTTGGTCTGGCGTCAGACCCGATCTTTCAATTAGAATAAACGCCAAGGGAAGCCTAATTGCAAACGGAGCCGTGAAAAGAAGGAGAATCCGTAGCGTAGCGTTATAGTTGATGAATGAAACTAGTCTGACGAGTTCCACGCTTGAACGAAACTTGCTGAGCAATTCTCGCTACCCTATGCACGTAGATGGGGCTTGACACGACCAAAGAATCGAGTACGCATTCGCCGAAAAGGAAATACCTATGGCGATTAAGTTCTTGTGAACGTCTAGACCAGACGCCAAATCGATAACGATGGCGCTTACTGACCGCTTATGCGGCTCTGCGGTGCTTCGCCTTATCCTCTAGGAAGCGTCCGTTTACCGGTATGGATTACGACTCTATGGCAACAGAAGCATCTGTAAGTTCACAAGCGATATTAAAAGGGCGGACGAAGAGCTGAACCATGCAATGGAAAAGGAAGGCGCACAAGGGAAAGTCGAGGAAGGCTATCTCACCAGTCATAGCAACAATCATACTTGTAGCAGTGACGCTCGTCATCTCAGTCGCGGTAGGTGGTTACATCTTCGGTCTCTTCGGAGGATACACGCAGACTGCACAAGCGCAGATTACGAGTTCAGCACTTATCAAAAACGCCGCAGGTGGAAACCCACCGACAGTAACCCTGCAAGCGAGTAACACTGGCGTTACGGCCGTAACTGCGACTGGAGGTACGCTAACGATAGGAGGCGCCACATACGTCCTGACTGTAACCGGGACAGTGCCTGCAACCAGTCTGCCAGTAGCACTACCCGCTACCGTAACTGGTCTTTTAAGCTCCGCGATTAACGTAGGCCAAACCTACACAGGGATAATCACCTTCAGTAACGGAGCCCAGGTACCCTTCTCAGGCGTCGTCAGGTAAGCTGGTAGGCCTCTCCCGGCTTTTTCATTACCTGCACGGAGCGGAGCGTATTGAGCAAAGGGAGGCACAGGTCCCAACGAAAGCGTGCTGGAATAACTCCAGTAATAGCC
>Ga0213870_1001192_pt1 | contig 11819 bp, 11 predicted proteins | sample WICALVC2017_Meta_FD_160119 | JGI IMG/M metagenome (GOLD analysis project Ga0213870, IMG submission 160119) | Freshwater microbial communities from subterranean cave lake in Wind Cave National Park, South Dakota, United States - WICALVC2017 | ecosystem: Environmental > Aquatic > Deep subsurface >... | reverse complement strand
GATTATGACTGTATCCTTGGGATCTGGCAATGTTCCTGATTCATCTACAAAAATGCTAATTCTTCCCACAAAATTATTTTATCAGAATTTTGGGGTGGGGGTGGGGGTGAGGCAGCAGCGGATTACTGCCTGCAAAGTGCTATGGGACATTGACAGGGAGGAGGTTACTTTTTCCCTAGACCTTCATCGTGGGGACCAATGGTGAGAAACAAAGCTTCGTCGTTCATTAATTGATACGTAAATCTGTAATGTTTCGTGAGTCTAGCTTCAAATATTTCAGCACCACCCATTTTTTTTGCACGAAGCGATGGGTGGCGCGGATTGGTCAAAAGAAGAGAAAGCTTTATGTCGAATCTTTTTTGCAACGAAAGAGGAAGCTTCTTGAATTGTTTCTTAAATTTTTTGGTGAAAACAGGAATTAGGAGTTCAGCCATTTTATTGCTTCTTTCGCAGTGTTGAATTTTACGCCTTTTCCTGCTTTAATTTCTTTTAAGGCTTTTTCATCCGACCACCCCCACCACTCATCGCTTCCATATGATGGCTCTTCACGAAAAAGCTTTGTCTTTATAGCTTTTACCTCCTTAGTCAACTCATTGAGCCGTTCAATAATTGTTTCTATTGTTTTTGGTGAAACCGTTATTGCTTGATTCATGATTATATGTTATCAGTCTTTTAAGAAAAATCAATAGGCTACCCCAGTCTTTGTAAACTTTGGCGCACAGCTTTTTTCAATCATTGACTTCCGAACTCAACTTCCGATACACTTCTTTTTCCAATTTTCTGGAAGTGCATTACACAATGCGTAGAATTCTTCTGAACCCTTGTGAAAATTGTAGGTTGAGTAGAGCAAAAGTTCCTGAAAGCACGCGCCATCCGTATCGTAGGGTATAGCGTTTCTGCAAAGATCTACTGATTTATCTATATTACGGTAATCTGTCTCGATAAGTCGGGAAGCAATATTTGCAAAACACTGTGTTTTTCTTTTCTGTGGCAAATCTGTGCAGAAAGTGTGCAGTTTTTCAATATCAAACTGAAATTGCACGGGTAAAACGTAAAAGAGCGAGGTATAACAGCGATCTACTTCTTGCGGTATTGTTTCCGAACAAAACTTTACTAGCCCATCTGGCGTCATTATTTCCATCCGAAAAAGCGGCCAGCTCTCACTCATACACGATCCCCGTTTTTGACCGCTAAACTCTTCGCAAAATGAATAAACCTTTTCTTTTGTCGGCTGCTTACCCTTCACAAGAGCAAAGTCCTCTGGCTCTAGCGGCTGAAAGATCTGCATGAAAGCACCGTCAAAACAAACCTGCGAATAATCTGCTCCATCAGCCTTTTTCGCGATTTCTTCACAGAGATTTGTTGATTTAACCAAATCGGCATTTGTCATATACATAAGCAGGTGCCCTACAGCGTGGTAACAGGATCCTCGCTCGAGTCCAGTAGGATTCCAATTCCCTCTTGGTTCGCAAAGATCCAGCAAATCCTTTTTTGCCTCTTGGAGTTGTTGATCTGTTAACGTCTCGCTACGAAAGCGTTCCTGAAATCCACCATGAATGCATCCATTTGAACAAACACCGCTTGGGCAGCGCGTCACGATCTCTTTCCATTTTGATGTGTCCTTTCCTACCTCTTTGGCAGATAAGTTGTGGCCTAAAACATGACAGAAGGAGTAAGACTTGTCTTTCTTCTGCACCAGTCTTGTTATTTCAAAAGCATCTTCCATAGAAAGAGCGGTGGGTTTGTCCATAAGGTTTGGAATCTCCTCGTCATAACAAGATTGTCTATGACTGTCACTGGCACATTTTGCCAGAGCCTGCTTGGCATATTCAGATAAGGTGGTAGTGGGATTGATGGGCTGTCTATTTTTGGTTAACATAACAAGTTCAACAAGAACGACTACTAAGATTATCAAGATTAGTTTTTTTTTATTCATAGTGTTTATCGTTCGAGCGAAGCCACGTCAGACGGAACGTCAAACGTTCCAGTCGCGTCAGACGCGACGTGGCGAAGCGAGAACTTCTCATCCGCCAAAGGCGGATTCGAAGAAGAAATACTATCTAATACTGGCACCTATTCCATCTGTATTTCTCCTCTACTGATTCGCAAATTTCTCTTGCTTTTTCTGCTGTATACCAAATGCGCAAGATCGAAAGTATCCTGCCAAAGCAGGCTTGTTTTTCTGTATCGGTAAGTAGACTTGAGCTGCAGAATTCTAAAGCCTCCACATACTCTTTTTGCGGAGGACCGTATTTCATAAATCCTTCAGCAAAAGCAAAAACACAAGTTTCCCTAAATCTAACGGATAGGTTTCTGCAATAGTTTAAAGTTTCTTTGTAGTCTATTTTCCCTTGATGGGGAAGCTCAACGACAAGAGATTGCAAAGTGGGGAGCGCATACGTATCTTCTTCTATACTGTCAATGATCTTGGCAGATTGAATAAAATCGTTGCCGGAGACACTCATTACCGCGACTACAAATTGCGTGTAACATGCTTCTTTGTACCTATCGGGTTGGATCTTACAAATCCAAAAAGGATCATCTTTGTTTAAAGATAATTTATATTGACCAGAACTTATCAAAATTTCTAAACCATTAAAAGCCCCACTGACGCAGCGAAAAAGTTTGCCATATCGAGGCGGTGGATTTTCATCATCCGATACCTTCTCGCAAAGTTCTAACGAAGGCTCTATCATCTTTTGAGCATCTCCCCAAAACCTTGGATTACTCCCATCAACTGTTCCATGACCAATGCCATGATAACATGCGCCTCCTGCATCCGCAGTGGTTTTTTGCAGCTTCGAATCTGCATATTCACAAAATTTGCGAGCTTGATCCATATCTTCTTGAGTTTGAAGAAGCGTTTCCATAAAGCCATGATAAAAGCCATAACCACAATAAGAACTTTTATCAGAAAGCTCAAAATCCTTTTCTTGGGAGAAAAGCTGATAAGCCTTCGCTCCCAGTTTATGGACAAAATCATGACAAGATGCAGCAAACACAGTATCAGTCTGGTAAAGACTAGCCAGAAGCTCAAATGCATCACCCAAACCTTTATCTTTTAAAACATTATCAACTAAACTTTCAAAACATTGAATTTTCTTTGAGTCATTTAATTTATCGCAACTGCCTACTTGGGTTCTTTTCTCTGAAACTTTAATTACTCCTTTATATAGGGGAGCTAGGTGATCATGATATTTCCAAGAACCTTCCTTATCAAACTTAAAATTCCAAGATTTGCTCGGTTCAATCGGCTGCTTTGGATCAAATTCAGGATAAATACCATGGGTGGGGTGAAGATTGCTTGCTGGCCAGAAAGGCTGATCTCTCTCTGTTGTAAAAACGACAGTGTCGCCTTTATCAATAGTTAAATCCTGCGGAGAAAAACCATCTTCAGTTAAATTTACAGTATAGGTCTGTGGTTTAGCAGAACCGCGGAATAAATAAACTGCCCCAGCAATTATTACTAACCCCAATATTACTCCAATTGGTAAAAACTTCTTAACCATCGCCTAATTTTCTCACATTTTTAATCAATGTGGTATATTGAAAATGGTGGTCCAGTCACGTAAAGCTATAACGCATAAAACTATAAGAAGAATCTTCCGTTTATAATTACGAGAAAGACAATCCATGACAAAATAATATAGATGGCTAAGGTAGAGTACTCTACTAAAAGAGATTGACTCTTTCTAAAAAGGATAAAAAGAGCAAAAGGGATTAAATAATATCTTTGTTCAATCAACCAAAGCAACCCTAAAAAAATAAATGTGAAGGGATAAATTAAGTAATGTTTTTTATTTTTTAATGGCGTAACGCATAAAGATAATATAGAATAACCAATTGGCATGAAGGAAATACTTTTATTAAAAGGGTTATCAATTATATAATTAAGTAAAATATTCCTTAGGAAACAGCAAGTATTAAGAGAATTATAGGGGCTGTCGGCTTTAAAAGTTAGGAAAAATATCATAAATATATCTATCAGTAATAAAATTAATAGCAAAAAAGTCTGTAAATTGGATTTTAGCAGTTTAATAATTTTAGATAGATTTGCTATATTTAGTGGAAGAAATAGAAAAAAGAAAAGAAATAACAAAAAGAAAATATTTTCTAAGTGAAAGGATAGGGGTCGGAGCATTTGATTTGTTGCTCCTATAACAATTCCTTTATTAATGACTATAAATACTATTGCAGAAATGAAAGAAAGAATAAATATCGCTACATCTTTAAAATATTTTGTAAGATTTCTAACTTTAACATCAATATATTTATCAAGTAGTATATAAACGCAAAAAAACCCAAGCCAAATTATATTATTTTGCCTGATTAGTAAGCTTAAAAATCCTATAAATCCAGCCCAGAAATACCTTCTTTTTAGTACTAGCAAAAAAGTAATTAGTGTGTACAACAGAGAATAAATATCTGTATAAAGCAGAAAGAAAAATACGAAAAGGATTGGGAAGAAAAAATACTGAAGAGTTTTTATTTCGGACATCTTTGGATCAATTCTTTTGGCTATTAAATAAAAAATCAGCACAGACAACAAAGAAAATATAGTAGTGACCAGACGAGATGTCTGTATCGATGCCCCTATGAAATGATCTATAATGCCTATAGATATAGCATATCCAGGGAAGCTAGAGTTTTCAACTAAAAGAATGGGCGTAAATTGCAATGAAGCAACTTTTACTATTAATTTGTAATATGCACCTTCATCGCTCATGAGGGGTTTATCCTTAATTAGCAAAAAAGACATTAAAGAAATAGACAAAACAATTATGAGTACCTTAATAATTATAGTTCTTAACAACAATTCATTCTTCATATTTGTCAGCTCTGAAGTTGACAAGTACTATATCTTAATAATTAACCTCGCCTTCATTTACAGACTGGTCAGCTTGTGCAAGACTAATTTTAAAACTAACAGATTTACACTGCGCAGTCTACGATTTTGTTATATTACAAAAATTCAAAATTAAGGCCGTTGTGTAACAAGCGTATCCGATTAAAATGAAAGGTACTAGACTAGAATAGCATTTGCTATACTAGTTGTAATGATTTTAAATCAAGCAAATTAAGCGAATCAATCTTCCCTGCAGCTAGCTGTGGAGAAAATCCCTAAAAGAGATTTTATTTTCATTTCTTTTGAAGCGTTATTTTTTTAAGCATATTTCAAAAAAACTTTTATCTTACTGGTAAACTGATAAGCAGTGACTTTTATCATCATTGTGTTTAAATAAGTTACAGAAATGATCCCAATTTCGATTAATCCTACTTGTTTTTAACCCAATAAATGTTTCCTTAACACCCAAAATATAAGCACGTCTTAAATTCAAAGGTAAAGAATGGACTATTTCAGGCACCTCAAAATTTTCTTTATTTGAAAGGATTGATCTGCTAATTACCCCAGAGATTATACTTATACAAATTTCCTTTGCTCTCATAGAATATTCGCTATTTAGACAGCTATTTAAAGATTTTGTAAGATCGCCAGAAACTAAAACTTTAGTTACCTGAGAATAGCAGGATTCTTGATATTTTTCTAAAAACTGATTGCAGAATAATAAAGGAGAATCTTTATCTATGGAAACAGTTGGACCATCAGGAAGTGGTTGCCCAGTATCTGAATCAACACCCAAGGTCATATTCCCATATTCACTGAAAATTCCCCTGTAACAATTCCATAATTCTTTATCTGGTCCGCCTTCTAATAAATCACAGCCAGAGAGTGCTTTATTAATATCTTTAAAAATTTGCATATATCCATGACCAGCCCCATGATAACAACTGATACCAGGATACCGTTGTCTTAGGGCAGAACAATACTGCTTTAGCTCTTCTGTTGGATTTTTGCTACTGTAAATTATTTGGGCTTCAACTCCATGCTGGAAAGATGATATACAAATGACACTATCAAAGGTGGCTAATTTAGAAAAATCAGCGTTTAAATATTGATAAGCTTCATGCCCAATTAGATGAAGTAAATTATGGCACTCATCTAAAGATATATCCTGCTGTGCTAAAGCAGCTTCAGTTAACTTAATAGCTCCGTCAATATTTCTTTTTTGTAAAGTCGTTTTAATACTATTTCTCAAACCATCATATACATTAATATTTTGAGCTTTGATAGCTTTGAGTTCTTCTAAGGAATTAGAACTTGTCCCAACAGATTTTCTATTAGGATTTTGTGAAAGGATAATTATTTCTAGTGAAATAACTAAAAATAAGATAATAGAAAATATTCTGAAAGTAGCTTTCTTTTTCTTAACTATTTTTGAATACATTCAACTAAAAATCTAATTTAAAAATATAGCTTTTAGGAAATAACCAGTTACTGGCATAAATTGCGATATTGACTATCAACACCATTGCAAATTTCTTCTAACTTATCTTGAGGGTAGTAATTTTTTAGTTGAGGTAATATATTTTCAAAACACATATTTCTTTCCTCTGGAGTCAGAAGTTCTGATTCACAAAAATTAATTGGATCTCGATATTCTTTACCTGGTTGACCTGATTGAAGGAGGCTGATAGTATAACCTTTTAAACAGGCAATTTCTGTTTTTTCATCTAAAGATCTACAAAGATTGACTAACTCTTCTTCAGAAACATTAGATGGTAGCACAGTTATATTTGCAATAATGTTTTCTAGGTAGTTAGTTGGTGCTGTTCTAGAAGCTAGGTCGATGGCCTGAGCTAGATTGGAATTAGTCATCTTAAGTAAAGTCCTTGCCATAAAACCATAACAAGTTTTTTGTATCCTTTCATCTTGTTTTCTACAAATCCAAAATAGATCATCTTTGTTTGTAATGAGACCATATTGACCGCTGCTATAGAGGTTAGCGACTCCATTGAAAACTCCAGAACTACAATCTACTAGTTGTTTGTCATTACTAGCAACTTTTTTACATAATTCTATTGAGGTATTGACAACTTTTTCGGGATCAGACCATTGCTCGGCACTATGTTGATCAACAGTTCCGTGTCCAATACCATGATAACATTCACCAGTTAAATATAATCCATGTTTTTCTAGCTGAGTGTTTATGACGGCGCAAAAGTCACGAGCTTCCTGAAAGTTACCAGTTTGTTGAACTAAAGCCTCCATAAATCCGTGATAAAAACCATAGTTGCAAATGGTTATTTTGGGGCTAATTTCAAAATCTTTTTTATTTTTAAAAAGTTGATAAGCAAATTGACCAATTTCATGGGCAAAACTGTGGCATGAAGCTCTAAAATTGGGGTTTTGTTCAGATAGTTTGACTACTGCTTCAAAAGCAGCATCAGTTCCCTTGAGAGCTAGTATTATATTTATTGCTTCTTCCTCACATTGAGTTTTTAAGCCCAAATTAGTTATATTCTGACAGGATTTTAATTTTTGCTCATCACTAATATCTGCCTGTTTTGTTTTGAAAGAGGGGAGAAGTAAATAGCCTATTTCCAATAGAATTAAAACAGCCAGAACTGCTAAAGATACTTTAACAAACTTATTTTTCTTCATAATCAAGTAGACGGTGAGTGACAATATTTTTGATATCTACTATCAACTGTTTGACAAATTGATTTATACTTTTCAGCGTTGTAACGAAGCTGGATAAGCCTTACTACCCGGTCGTGGCAACCATTTCGTTCCTCCTCAGTTATAAGAGGAGAGCTGCAAAGTTCCAAAGCCCTAACATATTCTTTATCTGGAATACCTGCTGTCATAAATCCAGCTCCTAAACCCCTAATGCAAGCAACTTGTAATCTAGATTGTAGTTTATGGCACTTATCAATCGTGTTAGTATAATCACTATCTTTAAGGATAAAGTAAATATAATATGTTGCTAGATTATCCATGGCACCTTTGGCATATTCATCTTCTATAACTTGTTCAATATGACGAGCGGCTTTTAAGAAATCATTTTTCTCAATTGACATAATCAAAGTTTTAAAATCCTCATAACACGCATGTTTAAAATAGGATTTTGTTTGATGCCGGCAAATCCAGAACGGATCGTTTGGATTAAGATTAAGTTTATATTTGGGGTCAGTGTATATACTGGCTAGGGCATTAAATACGCCTGTTCCGCATAATTTAACATCATATTCGTTATTTCCTACTTGTTCACAAAGCTTAAGTCCTGGATTAATAATGGCAAAAACATCTCCCCAGGCTCGGGGATCACTAGCATCAGTTACTCCATGTCCAATTCCATGATAACAAGCACCTAAAGTATCAGTTTGATCAGATAATTTTTGGTCTATGTATTTGCAAAATTCTCCTGCTCGATTTAGATTTCTTTCCTTTTGCATCATCGCTTCAATAAAGCCATGAAAAAAGCCATAACTACAATAAGCAACTTGTTGAGTTACTGGGAAATCTTGATTTTTAGAAAACTGCTTATAAGCCTCTTCACCTATTCTGTGGGTATATCCATGACAATTTTCAGCAAAGACAGGTTCTTCCGTGTATAATTTTGCATAAAGTCGGTAAGCCATATTTAGTCCATATTTACTTAATATCTCCTGAATGCTATCATCCCAACACTTGACTTTTTCAGACTGTTTACTCCTACAATAATCAACAACCTGTTTAATTAACTTTTCTTGATTATCTCTGAGGTCTACTTTTTTGGTAAAGAAGTCTGTTGGAATTTTAAATAAAATGCTAATTTCTACAAAAATTATTGTTAGTAAGGTTAATACAATGAACCTCAATGGTGATGAGCTTACGTAGGAAATGTTTCTAGAATTCATAACAAGGGATTAGACCCATTATATATAATTTTAGCATACGTTTTTCTCGTTCGTTGATATCAAGAGATATCTTTACAATTTATTTTGCTTATGTTCTACTTTGTTTAGTGAAAGGCAATAAATTTGTGTTAAAAATTAAATCTAATATCTTTGATGTTTTAGCTATTATTCTATTAAGTTGTATTTTAATCGTTAGACTTTATAATATTAGTTCTTCTTTGTATCCTTTTAGTGATCCAGCAAGAGATTATTTGGTTGCTCATCACATCGTTAAATTTGGGGAGAAAATTCAACTTGGTCCTTTGGATGGTATTTTGGGAAATATTTCAACCCCAATATACTTCTATTTCCTTGCGTTATTTTTAACTATTAAGGATAGTATACTTACTCTTCAAGTTGTTAATACTATATTGCATATAATTAATGTGGGAGCTATATACATCCTAACTAAAAAGTTATTTTCTGCAGGCACTGCAATAATAGCTAGCCTATTTATAGTTTTTAGTTACACACTTTCTCAGCTAACTATTAATTTTTTTCAGCCAAATATAATGACCCCATTCATTTCGGTCGTAAACATTATACTTTTACAGGCTTATATCAAAAGAAGTTTTTCACTTCTTCTAATAAGCAATGTAATTCTTGTATTTGCAGCTGCGCTACATAAATCTGCATTTGCCTTTATGATGCCTTTTTTGCTAATCTCTCTTTTTATAATATTGAAGAGGTTTAAAAAATCTTGCGCCTTCCACAGTTTTGTGCTTGTATTAGTACTGTTCGTCTCATTGGTAATATTTTATTTACCCACATTATACTTTGCTTATCAAGCAGATAATACCTCAGTATTGTCTTCTGTAGGAGAAATTATAAACTCTCCCTCTAAATTTTTGGGCAGCTTTATAGAAAACACGACCTCTTTTGCGAATTTTTTCTTGTTTCAAGAAGAAGTAGTTACTATGATTCCAAGTACTAACAATAATATATTGCTGTTTATAATAGTAGTTAGTGGGGTAGTTTATTTATTATCAAAAAACATAGATCTAAAAAGAAAAACTTATATTGTAATTTTACTTTTCACGATATTTACATTTATCTCACTTCTTTCATTCATTCGCATTTCTATTTTGCGAACTTGGTACTTCTCGCCGATATGGAGCCTGTTTATAATTTTTATATCGGAAATAGTTAGCAGTGTCTTTACAAAAAACCTATTATCAAGAATTACTTTAGGAATTTTGATTAGCATTTTACTCTATATTTTTAGCCAAAATATTTCTCCATTTTATTACGGGAGAAAGAATACAAGTTGGTTAGACTCATTAGCTAAAAATATTTTTAACGAAGTAAATGATATCCGCAAGAAGGAAAATAGAAACGACGTACATTTTTTTGTAGTAAAAGGTTATTTACAAAATCATTTTGAAGTGCCATATCAGCTTTGGAATATATTAGAAAAGCAGTACGATGATAGATTTATTAAGGTTGATTCCTCTACCGCAGACAGCAGTAGATTTAAAGATTTAAACACGGATGATTTTATCTTCTTAATTTGCGATGTAGAAAGAGAGAAGGGTTCTGTAAATGAGAAATGCATCCATGAATTTTTGAAGACGCATATAAACTATACATTAACCAAAGAAATTGCTTCTGGATCCAATTATCAGACCTATTTATTTAGGAAGTAAGAAGAATGTTTCTGGTGAGACGATTCAAAGTCACTTATGGAATATCAATCACTCCACTGATATTTTCAAAGCCCTCACACCTGTAGCCAAATGTTCCGACACCCCCAAAAGATGCCTTAACAGTTTTTATACTATTAGCTGAGATAGGGAACTGAATTTGAGGACTTATAATCACTTTTATATCAGTTATACCAGTATTTTTAATTTGGATTTCTTGGTCTTTTTGGATCCTAATTACAATTGGAGAAGGTTTACACCCATTGCTTATCTCCAATACCCCTGTTTCCTTTGCAAAACGATTAAGGGCATCTGTATACTGTTGTTTTTCAATTTGAGTTGCATTTGGGCCTGGGAAATTGAGTACAGCTTGTTCGTCAGCTGTTCCAGAGGAGGATTGAGTTGTTTGTTGTGATGTTTGTTGGTTTCCTACAGTTTGGGGAACAGATGTATCTTGGGCTTGCTTGACAGGTGGAACAGTGCCTGTATCTGTTGTTTGTCTATAAATCTGGTATCCTAATACAACTGCAATTACAGCTAAAACTGCTATCCCAATATAAACTAAAGTTTTTGTCATACCAATATTAAATTAATCATATATACTTTTTAACACATTTGTCAATGGTTAATAATTGGTCAAAAATTCATTTTCCATACACTTGGTTATGAGTACCAATATCAACAAAATATGCAGTATCCTCAAATATATAGTAGACTACTCTGATGTCACCTGTAATTGAAAATGCTCTGTATCCTTGGAGTTTTCCGACTAAAGGATGGTCTCTAAGAAGCGATTGGCTTGGATCTTGAATAAAAAGTTCTAATCGTCGATGAAAAGCTTTTTTAATCTTTGTGTTTAACTTTTTATATCGTTTACGAAAACTCGGATTAAACTTTATCTCCATTTTGTAACCTAGCATTAGGATCATTTAACCAAGCTATGGCATCTTCAACGTTATCAAAAGACGGAGAAACTCTTCCTGCTTTAATATCTTCAATCGCCTTTTTAAATTTTCTTTCAGCTACAGGAGAGAGATGCCTAACCTCTTCTACTTCTTCTACTCTCAAACTGAATTCTTTTTTGGAAAGTTTAGTTAATAGTACCCTTATAACTTCCTGGAGGGAAGAAAATCCCATGTCAGAAGAAACAACCTCTGCTTGCTCTTTTAAATATTTAGTCATAGGAACCTGAACAATGACTCTTTGCATAGCAATACAATTATATAGTTTTGGTATTAGTCTGTCAAGAGGTCACATAGAGTTTTATACCTTTGATTTTTTCAAAATCTTTTTTATTTAGGGTAACCAAATCTAGATTATGCAGGATGGCTGTAGCACCAATGATTGCGTCAATCAGATCAAGATTATATTTAGCTTTAATTTCTCCAGCTCTCA
>Ga0213870_1001191_pt1 | contig 11821 bp, 19 predicted proteins | sample WICALVC2017_Meta_FD_160119 | JGI IMG/M metagenome (GOLD analysis project Ga0213870, IMG submission 160119) | Freshwater microbial communities from subterranean cave lake in Wind Cave National Park, South Dakota, United States - WICALVC2017 | ecosystem: Environmental > Aquatic > Deep subsurface >... | reverse complement strand
TTCATATTATTCTCACCTTCCTCAAAAATTCATAGACTACAAGGCTGAAAAGCGTGCCGAATACAATCTCAAAGATGCTTATCCTGCTGGTGATGCCCATAAAAAAATAGAATACCAGGACAACCAGCGTGGTTATTATTCCTGCCTTGACTTCATTTATGGTTATCATTGTTTCATCACCTTGTCAGCCTCCCACTCCAATAAGCGTGAAAAGTATTCCGTATGAGAACAGGTTGTAAGCGAAATGAGAGCCAGTGCTTCCATAGATGGTTATCCTGTCCCGCATTGCTGCCCATATGAATCCCAGTGCAGTCAGCGTTACGAATCCCAGCAGGAGAAGAGGCCAGAACATTGCTTCCTGCACTGCACCTGCAGCTATTCTCTGGCTGAGCACTGCAGAAAGGGCTGCAGCATGAAACAGGCCAAACAGGGGCTGTGCCACTATATCGGGTATGTGCAGTTTCTTGGGAAGCAAGTCCCTGAATATTATTTCTTCGTCGTATGCCACCACAAATGCATACATGAATCCCAGTGACACTGCCGTGACCAGCGTGGATATCGATCCTGCTGTCGTTGCTGTGAACAAGGGAGAAACCAGGATGAGAGCCACCGAAGTCATCACAAATCCTATCATGAAGTACTGCAGGCCTATCGCGCCCACCTGCACCGAGAAAGGCTTCACGTCGAATATTGCCGTTATGGCTGCCACTACCAGCAGATAAGTAAGAAGGATATTCCTTGCGGTTTCTGCCAGGACTCCAAACGCCAGGTCTGCGTTGAAAATCAGGAATATGTGAATCAGTATTATGATAACTATCAGTGGAACTGCCCTTGACATACATATTTACCATCCTTTGCTTTAATATTAAAAAGAAAAAAAAATCAAAAAACTCGTTTACGTTATCGTCAGGGCAAATCCTGAAGTCCCGCCATTAGGTGAGCTTACGCTTTCTCCCAGGCCTACATTTGCCTCAGAGCCCAGGTTGGCATGGTCGTGTATGTCGAGATACATCCTGCCATCAGCCCCGCGCACATAAGCCTGATCCAGCACTATTCCTGTCACGCCTGACCATGTAGTGGTGTTAGGCGCTCCTGTCGGATCATTGGAGCTTGCTCTCACGCTGAATGGGAACTTGAACTCGTCGAACTCATGCATCAGCAGCGAATTCTTGAGCTTGTAGATGGTGTAGGTTCTTGTCATGTTGTTTCCGCCACCACCACCTGCTTCTGCTGCTGTAGGGAAGTTTATGTCCCTTAGGTAGTTAGGTGTAGGCACGATGCTGAACAAGCCTGCTCCTGCTCCAACCGGTTGTGCTGATGTGATGTTCTGGAATACCGAAAGTCCGACACCACCAAGCCACAGTGCATTGTCAGCCGAATTAGGCCTTATCCGCCAGTAGTACGTTATCTCGCTGCTTGCACCTTGTGCAGCAGTGTAGTCAAGTCCTACTGTACCAGCACCAAGCTCAACTGAACTTGTACTGTCGTATATGGTTGTATCAACTTCCGCGTCAGTCTCCCATAGGTGTGCATTCAGGTTCACGCTGTTTTGCTGTCCCTTGAGGCAGATGCCTTCTGCGGTCTCTATATAATACCTTCCTCCGGCGCCCGTGGTATTGCCACCCGCCATCGAGATTACCTCACCAGTCTTGAATCCTGTGACACCATTTGCTGTAGTGTCACTCGTGGATACCACGAAATTGGTGGAGTCTCCATCAGCAAGCTTTGCTGTCCTGAAGACAAATACAGTTCCTGCATCCACTGCAGCACTGTAAGGCGTGTTCGACTCGAGGTCATAGGCATTCAGGGTCACTGTAGCAGAAGTGCCCTTGATGTCAGGTGCAACACTAGCTTCGCAGTCAGTTGCAGAAGACACTTGTGTTGCCACTGTCGCAGTAGGCAATGCTGTTGCAGCTGGTGCTCCAATCGAAGGAACACTCAATCCAGGCAGCAAGCCACCAAAAAACAAGCCTGCTGCTAATATAATGACTGCTGTCAAGACAGAAGTCTTATACGGAAACAGGTTTGCTATTTTCAGCGACTTGAGCAAAGCCAGCACACCTGCTGATATGGCACCTGCGGCAAGCAGGCCCATCAGTCCTGTGGTGCTGACCGAAGCCACCTGTGGAAAAACCACACCCAGAATCAGCCAGACGACAACAAGTGAAACGAGAAAGATAAGCATACCGTTTATTCCTTTTTGCATGCTTTTTTCTCCTCCTTGTTGCATAGATTTTTGTTATGTACTTTTGGTAGGGGATTTAGTACGATTATTTAAGTGTATTCCGGCATATTTAAGCCTATGGCATAACAGGTGTTATAACGCTTGTTATGCCTTTCGGTATACCTTTTTGTGACGCAAATGAAAAGAATGCTTTCTTATATCATACTTCTGGTTCTGACAATGACAGCAGTAGCAGAAGCAACCCACACGCATGAGGAAAACAAAACCTTTGCCCTAAGTTGTTTCATAAACGGAACAATCATGACCAACCAGACAAATGAAACTCTTCTGTCGTGCAATCTTACCCAGCTTTCCTCATTCATCGAGATAAAAACCAATGAAACACGGCAGGAAGCAGAAAACTTCACGATCCTGCAGCTGGCAGGCTATGCATCCAGGCAGGAACTGGAACTTAATGCTTCAGACATAGCATACAGGATCGCTATCGTAAACTCTTCTGTTTCGCTGGAGATAGTGAAGCTGATTTCATCATTCAAGGATGCCGCTGCCAATGAAAGCTTTGCCATGCTGATAGAAAAATTTAATAGCAGCATATCCGTTTACGACAGCACTGTCAATGAGCGTCTGGAAAACATCAAGCTCAGGTATGTATCCAAAGAAGAAGCAAAAGAAAGGGATGCCAACCTTACAGTCCTGATGAACGCGAACGGGCAGTACATCATTGCCAAGATTGATAGTGATAATTTTCTCACTCGCATTGCAATGGCATTCCTTGTTGCAGGAATTGCAGTATTCCTCTGGAAAAAACCAGCACAAAAAACAGAGCAAAAGGTAAGCATACTGTCTGCCGGAGGAGAAAAGATGTCAATAGAAGACATGATAAATCCAGAATACCAGAAGGCAGTGCGTGAGGCATACAACCTGAAAGTAGCCGTGAAGAAGATGAGCCTTCCTGAACCTGTTGCCAGGAAGGCATTTGAAAGGATTGACGAAGGCGTGATAACAAAAGACAATCTGCATCAGATACTGGAAGGCATCAAGGCTGAACATCAGGAAACCTCCGCAAAAATAAAAGAACTGAAGAAAAAGGCACAGACCCATGAAAAAAAACACAAGAAACACAATAAAGCTTGAAGCTGAAGAAAAGAAGGCAATAGAAAAGGATGCCCAATTTCTTGGCATGACCATGTCAGCATACACAAGATGGCTCTATGCACTGGGCAGGCAGATTGCGTGGTCACTCAGGGAAAGGAATGTACACATGCCACCACCAGAGGAAGAGTATGCAATCACCAAAAAAAAGCTTAGGGAGACATTCAAATGACATTCTTCGACTATGAGCTTGAGGATGAAGTAACCGGCGAATCCACTGGCATCAAGGCATCACTGTTCAGGCCACTTACCCTATGGTACATCCTGATGATAGTCATCATTGTCTTCGGCAAGGGGCGGTTGGGCATGGAGCAGATGGATAAGGCCTTCCTGTATGGCACTACTGGCATCCTGCTGCCATTCATCGTGGGACTCATCTGGACAGGACTATACCACCGCACCGCAAAGGTAGTATGGCAGGGTGGGCATTCGACCACTTCAGGACGGATTGAAAAGGTTGGAAATTTCGCAGTGATAAGACTTGATGGCCTGCGCTCCGGGCAGATAGAATGGCAGCAAAACAAGGGAATATTGATAGCACCGTCAACAGCCGTGGAAAAAAAGGGGAACAGCATAGTCATCCACGCAAGATGCATCCCGCAGAAATACGAAAGGCTGCCACGCATCGCACGCAATCACATAAGGATCACAGGATACAAGCAGCCTTTCGTCATGGGCTACGTGAGCGAAGAGCAGTATCAGGAGTTTCTCAAGCCTGACGAAACTCCAACAGGCAAGAAAATACCCCTTGGAAGCTTCATCACATACCTGGAAGACCTACAGGAAGAAAACACACGCCTTGAGACACTACTTGGACGAGAGCTGGGCATGTGGGAAGATGTAGCAGACCTTTCAAAGCGTGTCCACCGCCTGAGCGAAGAAGAAAGGAAGGGCATAACAGCCAAGATAAAGGAAAAGATCGTGGAAGAAAAAGAATGACGAAGGCGATAAAATGATAACCACCGGCATAATAGACAGGGACAAGCACAAGCCTTTCAACAATATAACCGCTCTCCAGTACCTGGATGGGCACCAGGGAATCAGGGCACGCTTCCTGAATGAAAAGGTAAGAAAGCAGGATCAGGCATTCGTTACAGACGGCCTGCTTGAGTTTCCTGTGTTCTTCGCGAACATACTGAAGCTCAACTACGAAATACACGAGACACAGCGAGTAAAGAAGATAACCGAAAAGCTGATGAAAGAAGGCATGATAACCATCATGTTGGGAGGGAAGCGCCAAGGCAAGACAGCTGCCACTTACTGGTTTGTGGAAAAGATAATAGAAGAACAGAAGAAAGAGGCGCACAAGAAGAATCTTTACTGGTTCGGCTTCTCTCCCGAAGTGGAAAGGGTCTATCCAGAACTGCAGCAGACAATGGACATGCGGCGTGTGGAAGATGGAATCCTGTTCTATGATGAAACGATGCTAACCTTTTTGGGAAGGGATGCCATGACCACCGAATCTAAGGACAAGGTCAAGCTCCTGCCCACCATAGGACATCGTGATCTTTCCGTGATGTTCCTTTCGCAAAGCACACGTATCGATGCAATAATTCTCAACCTGGCAAACAGCTTCTGGTTCAAGCCATATGCTGCGATGGATTTCGACAAGGATGACCGCAGGCAGCGCCGCCTGTTCCGCATCCTCCGCTTCTTCATGCCAAAACAAAAGCATGACAACATCTTCTTTGACATGGACACCAATGAATCATATCTATTCCAGAATACACTCCCACACCGCTGGACAGAAGGACTTTCAAAACCCTTTTCCATAATACGCGAGAAAAAGCAGGCCCTGCGTTACAGGAGCATGATGGAAGAAGCACTGCTTACAGACAGGACAATCAAGATATTTCTGGAGCAGCGTGGATGGAGCTATAATGACCTGCTATGAACTGCCTCATGTCCTTTTATGGCTTTAGCATTCTTTCAGTTTGCTTTTTGGCTTCCATTAGATTTTCTTGCGCTTTTTTGCTATGATAAAAATAATGGCACCATCTATCTGAGCACAAGCCATTGTAAGCTTTATCCATACATTTTGTTATTTTCTGACTGCACTGTTTACATTTTTTCATAATAGCTCTCTAGGTAAGTTATTGTTCACGTCTGCCTGTATACACAATCTTATGCCCTTTCTTCCGGTGTTGGGTACGGGCACTGTACGATATCATTACAGTGCCGCACTCAACACATTTCCTGATAGCCCTTTTTCTTCCGCCGGTCATTTTATATTCTTCCTTATGGAGTCTCCTTAGGCTTGCCCCAGTCCTTGAACCGAGCCAAAGTCTGGTATATGAACTCTTTTTGCGTGGTAGTGTATCCCTTGATGACCACATCCTTGTTTCTTTTCTCCCCTCGTTCCTTGACCTGTATCCCTGAAGCCTTCAGCTCACCAAGCATCTTTCTCTTTTCCGCAGCAGAACCTCTCTTCCTGTTTGGCATCCATACAAGAACACTGCCCTTCATCAGGGGCTTCCTGAATCCTTCCGGCAACTCCCTGTTCCTGTATTGCTGACTTTCATCCACCCTTCCCCTGGCTCTCTTGAGGTACCCATTATAACGTGAGCGCGGTATCCATCTTTTTGCGTAAACAGGCCTTCCTTTCTGCATCCTATACAAGGTAATACGCTTACCACCACGTTTCACCACATGACCACCCAGCCCGCTTGTGATGACCGCATCCCTCCTTAATTGCTCTCTTCCCGTAACAGAAGAATACTTCTTCCTCTGCTGAACTATGCCCTTCTCAGTAATAACATCCCTAGCCCTTGTTACGTCTTTTGCCATTCTTTACCACCGTGAATCTGTAAAACTTAAGATAATCCTTCACAAGCTTTTCATACTTCTTCATGCTCTTTTTTTTGGGATCAAGAGTGATCCCATTGCGTGCCAGGTAGACTTCATTGAATCCCATCCTGAGTTCATCCCATATCATATAGTAATCCAGATTGCGGCACTGCTCTTCAGTCTTCCTGACAACAATCTTAAAGCAGTCATCAGGAAGCTGGCTGAGAACATCCAGCTCAGGCTTCAGTAGGAATGCCTCAGGATCCTTGCGCAGCTTTTCGTCTATCCTTTTTTCAAGCTCTTTCCACATCCCAAGTTGTGCCATACCCCTATTAAAATGATTCCGCATAACAGAGCCATCCTTCCGCATGGCAAGCACCCTCTCGATGTTATAGCAACAAAACCAGGCATAATCACCCTTCAGCCTGATATCATAGCCATGCATCTCCCTGACATCAACAAGAGAAGTAACCACATTGTCAGTGTAGCTGTACACGATATTCTTTTTCCCGATGCGTCTCACCCACGATTCCATCTGCTCCCTGAATGTATTCCAGACATCACAAAACATTTCACGATCAAAAATAAAGCCAGCAGAAGAACCCATGTCACCTATTGTCGTGACTGAAACATACTTCACGAAGTCTCTCTCGCCAGCAACAGCAGCCTGCCTCCTCATCTTCATCAGCCATTGCATGTAGTCAGCAAAGTCACCCTGCCTCCACAATCCCTTCCTGAGCCTGGCAGCAGTGGAAGGATAAGCATTGCTTACGTCAAAGCTCTTGACATCCCTGTAGAAGCCCCTCCTGCAATACCGGAAGAAGTCAGCCTTGTTCGTGCTTTCCCGCCTGACAAGAGCAGGCATTATACCATTCTTAAGTGCCCATCCCTGGAGCATCCATCTTCTCAGCTTGCTGAACCATCTGGCAGGTATGCTACTGCAAGAAAGATGATCCATGCCAAACCACGCCAGGAAACTGTATACCTCCGTGAGATGCGACCAGAATGCAGCCAGTATCTGGACATCCTCCTTGCACTTCTCTTCCTTGTCAGAAAGATCCCAGCTGCGCACAATGCCAAGCTCTTCTGCCAGCGAATTAAGAGAATGACTATCCTTCCATGGCTTCCAACAGCAGAAATAAAAGAAGGCATCAATATTAATCTTGTTCGGAACCACCCGTATCTTGAATCCAGAACAATCAACCTCATGGAACCTGGCATCCTTCCTGAATATCACCTCGTAATCAAACCTGAAGCTGTTGAACCCCACGACAACATCATAACGCAGAAGAAAATCAACCAAGGCCTCCACAGATGCAAACCGATGCATCACACCATCCACAGACGCATAAGCAAAAAGGAACTGCTCATTGTCATCAGTCTCCACATCGAAAAAAACCACAGACAAGCCATAAAGGCTGTCAATGTATTTCTTCCCCGAAAACAATGAGGCAAGCATGCTGTGAGGCAGCGCATAGCTGCTGGCTACCTTCCACATATTAGCTTTGCTTATTTCGGTGTCATCCACCATGATAGAGCCTTTAGTCTCCTCAATCCTGCCATCCAGGAAGTAAAACTTCCCGTTCTGGTAGTATGCCGGATCTTCATTATTCATTTCTAACCCCTGTTTATAGCTTCCCACAGGAATCACACCTGCAGGAAAGCTGCCGGACTATATCGAAACGGCTTTTCGCCTTATCTCGGACACAAAGCCAGTGACCCACACTATGTCATGTCCTGACCTCTTATCCGTGGCCTTGAGCTTATGTTTTTCTATCATTGCCCTCAGATTGGTCAGATCCAGAGCCAGGGAAAGCACAGGTTCTCCATTCTTCGTTTTTATGATGCCTCCATCCTTGCCCTTCTTGGGAAGCAGACGTCCTATGCTGTCCCCGAAGTTCTCCTCCTTCACACCCTGTGGCAGGCTTACCACAAGTCCAACCTGCTGTTTTTCGTTCATTCCATTCATCTCCATGTTGTCAACTTCAGGACTTTTGGGCATAACCTGCTCATTGCAGTGTATGCACCATCCATCCTCAAGAGCATAACCGCACCAGTGCCTTTCAAGCCTTTTTATTTCCACCATGATTCCTTCCCTTCCTTGCTCTTTTTTCCAGCTTCATTCTGATTAAAGCTACCTGATCCGGCGTCAGATTCTTTCGGAATTCATCCAAATCCCATTCATTTCCATCCCATACCTCATACTGATAGTAAGCACCAAGCATTCCACACATACTGCATCTTTCATTCTGCTCGCTTTCGCTTTCGTTAAGACCGCAATCAATGCACTTCATGATTTTCTTCCTCTCCTCATAAGAGTCACATTTTTTTTGATGTCTTTTATAACAGTCCGCATTTCATCCCTTATCCTGAAGCCACCTATTAAAACGGGAAACCTCGCAACAATGAAATGCTCTTTCTGTGACAGCCACCCATTTACCTGGGCCAGACCCTTGTTAAAATATTCATTCTCATGATTCCTGCCCTTTTTGTCCGCCTTCCACGAGCAATATTCACAAGATTGCAGATGAGTGCAATTTTCTTCTTTTTCGGTTTTCATATCCTCTGCGTCTCCTAAAACAAATGCTTTTCGCCATGCAGGCAGTTCTGGCAGCATCCCCTGACCTCACTCCTGCATGTTTCCCTAGCCTTCCTGCAAAATACGCACATGGCGTCCGACTTCATATGCCTCTCCTCCCTTCAATGCTTCGCACTATTATGAATGCTCATGGTGTATTTCGCCGCCTTTTCCGACAATGCCCACCACTGCTTGCCGCATACCTTGCATTTCGCTTTTGTCCTCATTTTTCAACCGCCCTTCTTTTGCAACGAACAATTATCATGCGCCAGGAGATGCAGTCTCAACCATTCTTTATGAGGCATACTTTCCTTCATGGTCTTGTTCATGCATTTAACATTTTCATAGGTTTCCCTGCACGACATGTCCTTATGCTTAAGATTTATTTTCATTTTCCATCAACTCTATCTAAAATAAATTGGCATCCGTCGAGGAATGCCTGTTGTTCTCTGAGTGATTTATACTTTCTCATTTCTTTTCCCATATCGCTTTCCTTTTCTTTTTTTGTTTTCATTCTTTCACGACCTCTCCAAGAATGACCGGACCTTTGCGGATCCCGCCTATGATTTTTTGTGGGAGTTCTTCGTTGAAGCCCGCGGCGATTCCAAGCCCGGCTGAAAGCCATTTGCATTTTATTTCACCTTTAAAAAATAGACCTGAAACGATGCTCTCTCCAGCCTCGATGCCCTCTCCAGCCTCGATACCTCCCCCAGCCTCGATGCCCTCTCCAGCCTCGATACCCCCTCCAGCCTTGATGTTCCCTCCAACCCCAATGCTTCCTCCAGCTTTGATGCCCTCTCCAGCCTCGATGTTCCCTCCAACCTCGATGCCCCTTCCAACCCCAATGCTCCCTCCAGCTTTGATGCCCGATCCAGCACCCACGTTGAGAAAACCTTTGATTTTAATTCTGTCGAAAAAAAGCCAGCCCAAATCAGATGCTATTTCTACATGGCCATCATAATCAAGCTTTCCGTTTTTATATTTTCTGTTTTCGTCAAAATCTTTCTTTTCTAATTTTAGTGTTTTCATTCTTTCAGCTCCTCGCACGCATAGCAAAAGCATCCTTCCACGCTTGCCATTCTACCCCTTCTTTTCGCTTTTATTTTCATATTTTTCACTCTCCTTTTTCTGACCTCTTGCTCAAGCACAGCATCCAGCCATTCTGCGGTTCAGCGAACACGAATGAATGATTAGCTATGTCTGAATTCCAGCCTGTTAAGCTTGCCGCCCATTCAAATGGCGCGTCTTCTGACACCACAGCCCAAAAGCCACTATATCCCATTTCTTTTGACTTCGTGGGATTCCAGACAAAAACGTCTGTCGCCTGGCAATCCCTTTCAAGATATTTCTTGATTTCTGTCGCCACGCCGCGCGGCGTTTTCGCCTTGAATTTCCAGTCTTCCATAAAGTTGTTTCTCATTTCAATCACCTATAATAATAATAATAACATGAATATTAATAGACATTTAGTGCGTGAAAATATGCTGTTAGAAAATATATATCAAAGGCAATGCCTCTCATCTTGCACATATCAATATGTCTTCATACTGCGCGGCTATATCAAAATCTTTTACTGGAGCGACAGGCATGAAGGACACCTCAAAAAGTTAAACCACGCCTTATGGCCGCATTGCTTGCACTGAGTTATTTGCGTGTTTATTTCCGGGCTTGGGAGCGGCTTGCCTTCCTTGTCTTTCCTGGATTCTTCGAGACGTTTCCAGTAATCACCTGCGTGGGCTATCTTTTGACGCTGCTTTATGTTCGCAGCTCGTGCCGCGACTGATTTTCCGCTCATTTCTTATCACATCAGTTTTGTTTGTATGTCTTTAATTACTGTAGTTTTGCGTTCTTTTACGGCAGGTATGGCTGGTTCTATTGTCTCTTCTTCTACAGTCACAATATTACTTTTGTTGCACCACTGGCATTCTATGCTTTCTTCAAGGATCTTTTTTTTCATTTTCACTCTGCCTTGTTGTAATCAAGATTCATCCACTGCACCAAACCTTCTATCCTGCGGACATCTATCCTTCCGACTGCATCCGAACTACGCAACAATGCCGAAGCCTTCAGCAAGCTCCTGAACTGCTTCGTCATGCGAAAGCCGTATAGCTTCTGCGCTTCAGCATAATTTTCTATGAACTTTTCAAAATGAAGGACATGCCTCTTGTTGCATAATATACTACGCTGCCTGAACCTGAGCTTTTCTTTCTCAGTGAATATATCCCGCCCCGCGCATATGTATTCCCTTATCTTCTTGGACTGCTCCTTAGAATAAGAAAACGAAACAGGAAGAAGACGGGAAAAAAAACCCATCTTGAACCATTCCCTGCGCCTGTCCGACATCACGCGGCGCGTCATGGCAGTCATCATCCCGAACCGTATGGGCTTCCTGGGCACAGTTGTCTGCGTCACCGATCCCCCAAAGTACTGGGTTATGTCCAGTATGCCTTCCTCGATGCCGGCATTCAGCATGGATATAATGTTGGCTTTCGTGCTCTTCCCCCGGCTTATTACCTTGATGAAGTCCGGTATCATTATGTACTTTATCTGCTGATAGTTTTTCAGGTATTCCTCAAGCTTGCTTTTCGTAAGATCAGAAAAGACAACCGTATTCTTCGGCGGATTGAAACGCAATATAATGGTGCTCTTGCCGATCTCAGGATCACCAAGAAAAACAATCGACACAGGCTCGTCATTCTTCACATAGCTGCTGGCTATGCCAAGACGCGCGATTTCAGTTATCTTGCTTACGAAGAGCATCCCCAATCTCCTCTTTTTTCTCTGCTTCCTCGCGGAGCACATTATCAATTTCGAATACAAGCTTCTCCCTCGTGATTATCAGCCTGACTTCCTGCCCGTTTCCTATTCTAGTCGTATGAACAATGTAAGACGGTATAAGAATATAGTACGAATTCCCTATCTTCGTTATGTTTGTGTCCAAAACCATCCTCTTCTCCTCCATTTACTACTTCCCAGTTATTCCCCACACCTCATTTCACTACTTCCCAGTTATTTACTACTCCCCAGTTATGTTCAATGCCGTGTTAAATGGGTACCCCGTTCATAAATATGGACGATGTACCCATTTAACGCCTTGTTAAATGGTATACCCGTTGGAT
>Ga0213870_1001190_pt1 | contig 11838 bp, 10 predicted proteins | sample WICALVC2017_Meta_FD_160119 | JGI IMG/M metagenome (GOLD analysis project Ga0213870, IMG submission 160119) | Freshwater microbial communities from subterranean cave lake in Wind Cave National Park, South Dakota, United States - WICALVC2017 | ecosystem: Environmental > Aquatic > Deep subsurface >... | reverse complement strand
CGCTCTGCGCGGCGTCAGAGAACAACACGAGTGCTCGGTTGGACATCATTTGCGGTATCCTGCCTGAGGATCAGTGGGGCTGTAGCTCAGCGGTAGAGCACCTGGTTTGCATCCAGGGGGTCAGGGGTTCAAATCCCCTCAGCTCCACCAATTGCGACTTCTGGGGTTGGCGCGGCGGCTGCCCCCGATTTTTCAGCCGCCGCGCCAGTTCTTGCTAAAATCGGTTCGGATTCTTGCGAACGCGCACCACTTTCCGGCTCCGTCCCCGGCTTCGCTTGCCACCCTTAGAGAAACAAGGCGGAAGCCATTCCAGCGAGGGCAAAAGCCATTCCGATCCATGCACCTCTCGTCGGAAGTTGGGCGAAGAGTGTGTAGGAGAGGAAGGGTTCGACGAGGAGAATCGATGCCCACGAGAGGACGCTGACAATCCAGATGTTCTGGAAGGCACGGAGTCCAAAGATGTACCCCGCAACGAGGAGCGCTCCTGCGCCCATGATCACCAGGAACATCCGGAGAAATATGGGGAGGAACTGCCCATGCAGAATGTTGTATTGCTGTGCTCCCACGAGTTCCGCCGTGACCGCGAGTGCTTCTCCGAAGAAGATGAGGAGAACGACAGCGACCTTGAGGACCGCAGGAGTCATGCGCATTTAGGTGATGATCTCTTCGAGTCTCGAAGCATCTGCAGCGCGCTTGATTTCGAGGGCGCAGCGCTCGCCGATGCTCATCGGGCGGCCGTAGAGGTACGTCGTGTAGGGCGTAGCGGCGGTTCCGGGAGAACCAGGAATCCGCATGCTGACATCGAAGATGACGATCTCCTCTCTCCCCTCCTCTGTCACAACGGCACCCTGGAGTGCGAAGGGACCGATGATTCCACGACCGGTGGGATCGCACCTCGTTGAGCGAGTCGCTTTTAAAAAACGCTCTCCAAGCTCAAATGCCTTCTCGAGAAGGGATTCTTTGACGGTCACTGCGATGTGCCCTGTCTCAACCATCTTCAGTGGCACGAACTGCGCGGCCCATTCCTGATCCGGCGCGATCATCCGAAGGAACCCATCGAGATTCGTCTGGCGGCGCGTGTCTGTGCCGAGGAGCTCAAGCTCACGCGTCAACGGCGAGTGGAAGAAGTTGAAATTCACGGGTGCCCCAATGATGAACTCTTCGATGACCGCGTTCTTCAGCCCTTCCTCGGTGATGAGTCCTCGTTTGACCTGCTCCTCAGCTCGCACGTCAAAGTCCGACGCCGTTGCGAGGAAGAAACCCCGCTCGTACCGGCGCTGCGCCTCCCTCGCTTTCACGATCACCACACGTCCGATGTCGATGTCTTTCGGGGAAGCGTAGATCTTTGGCGTCCGAATCCCCGCATCCCTAAGCAGATGGTACTGGTTGTAGGGTTGATCCCGCTCCTCGAGCTTCAAAAGTGACCTCGACCCAAAGATCGGTAGACGGAATTCTCTCTCCACCTTCTCGGGCTCTTCGAAATAGACCCAGAAGTAGCGACTATGAACAAAAATTGTATTCAGTTTTCGCAGCTGCTCCTGAATGGAACTCTCAAGCACATCAGCAAACTTCTTCACACGGATAATCTCACCAATGGAACCACGTCCATCGCGCATCCGGTAGTACGTCGCATACGTCCGATCCCTCCCCTTCTCGACGACGGCTACCGTCCGCAAACCCTGTGCCTTCGCTCCCGCACACACATCAAGTGCGCTATGACCACCGAGGACTCCCACCGAGAGGTGTGTTCGATCGTAGCCTTTGAGGAGTTCCGTAGGGTTCATTGTCTCATGAAGTTAAGAAGCTATCCCAGTACTTCCTCGAGCCTCCCCTGTTCAATCGCCTGCCTAATGTCACGGGCAATGCGGCGGCCGGTGCTCATGGGAACATCGTACTTGAGGGCAGTGTAGGGCGATCCTTCAGTGAAGGGATTCGTTCCCGCCACGATCCGCGCGGAAATCTCGAAGACGTAGATCTGGAGCTTCCGCGTAATGATCGTCTCGAGACAGAAGGGACCGAATAACCCTTTACCACAAAGCTCCTTACTGACTTCAACGACACGATCTCCCATCTCGAAGAGCTCCGGAAGCAGTGACTCCCGCACCACAACAGGAATATTTCCGATGATCGTGTAGCTCGTGTGGATGTTGACCGCGAGCTGATCCTCGGCTTTGATCCGCCCAATCGAGTCGGCGTTCGATTCGTACCGCTTATCGAGACTCATGATTTCGAGCTCGCGTGTCATCGGCGAGTAGAAGTAGTGGATGTAGAGCGGGACGCCAACGATGTACTCCTGGATGACGTAGTCGCGCTGCTCTGGGTATTTCTTCCGCTTGACCTCGTAGAACTGTTCAGGCGATCGCGCGACGAAGTATCCAAAGCCCCCTTCGGCTCCGTGGAACTTCACGATCACCGCCTTATCGATATCCTCCGGCCTTTGATACACACGCGGAAGGAGGAGGCCTGCCCGTTCGAGCCACTGCCGTTCTTTGTTCCGGTCTGACTCCCACCCGAGAATCTCCTTCGTACCGTAGTACATGACCTGCATCTGAGCAACGCGCTCATGTCCCATGTACGAAATAAAGGAGCCGTGCGGTACAACGATCGCATTGCGCCGCATGAGCTCTTCCTCGAGCGCACTGTCCCACGACGACCAGTCATCGATGGTGAGGATCTCATCAGCAACCCCGTAGGCACGGTAGGGTCGCTCGCGACCGCGCTTGCAAATGACGAGGTTACGCACTCCTTCATCCCGCGACCCTTTCAGAATCTGCAGAGCCGAGTGACTGCCGATGGTGGCGATGACGAAGTCTTTGGGATTGCGTGAAGCCGGAAGAATGGGCTTGAGCTGTGCCATGGTATTTCGGGTACTGTACCATCACTTACAGAGAAGGCAAGATCCTGTACGCGATTGCTGCGGTATACTTGTTATGAAACACATCCCATGCGCCGCCTCGCTTGCTTCCTCACCGCCGTGGTCGTGCCGCTCGTACTCCTCGCGGTCCTGTTTCCCGATCGCATCTTCAAAGGAAGCGTACCAGAGCTCCGGTATGTTTCCACGCCGGGCGCCGACATCGTCGTCTTCGTCCGCGACGGATGCCCACACTGTGCGGAGTTTGAGGAATTCGCGAAGGAGCAGGGGTGGGAGGTCGAGTACTTTGAAGTCACTCAGGTCGATTCGCAGAAGCTGTTCACGGAGCTTCAAGAGCATGCCCCCATTCTCCAGCAGGGAGTCCCGACGGTCATCATCGATGGGGTAGTCACGCAGGGCTACGATACCCATGAGACAACCGGAACGGCACTGAAGGAGCAACTCGGGGCATGTCGCACATCAAAAGACGGCTGTCTCTCCTTCAAGGACTTCCTCGCAAGTGACAGGCGCGACGTGCCTGTGAAAAGCGCAGCCGAAGGAACCTGTACAAAGGACTGTGAAGTCGATGAGAGCAAGTACATTTTCGATCTCTGGTTCATTGGGGAAGTGAACCTCCTCGATCTCTCACTCCCGAGTCTCTCGTTGCTGCTTGGGTTCCTCGATGGCTTTAACCCGTGCGCGATGTGGGTGCTCGTCACCCTCCTTACCCTCCTCATCGCAACACGCGACATGCGCAAGGTCTGGGTGATCGGAGGGACGTTCCTTTTCGTGAGCGGTGCGGTCTACTACCTCTTCATCGCCGCCTGGCTCAATGTCTTCCTCCTCATCGGCTACAACCTCTGGGTCCAGAAGATCATCGGGCTTGTCGCAATCACCGGAGGGGGATTCTATCTCTATGAAGCCTTCGGGAAGGACCCGAACGTCTGCCACGTGACGGACCTCAAACACCACCAGAAGACGATCGCAAAGATGCAGGCGATCCTGGAGAAGTCCGCGTGGCCGGCGATGATCGTGGGTGTAGCAGTCCTCGCGATCTCGGTAAACATGATCGAGCTCGTCTGCACCGCCGGCCTCCCGGCGGTCTTCACACAGATCCTCGCCCTCAATGAGGTCAGCACACTCGCGCGGTACAGCTACCTAGGGCTCTACATCCTGATGTACATGATCGATGATCTCGCGATCTTTGCGATTGCGGTCTACACCCTCCGCGCGACGGGTCTCACGACGAAGTACCGACGGTTCACGCTCGTCTTCGGAGGAGTCCTCATGTACGCGCTTGGGATCCTTTTGATCTTCTACCCCGAAGCCCTCACCTTTAGTTAAGGACTGTAGGGTTTGCCGAGGAGCTCGTTCGCCCGACACTTCGTGTACCGGACACTATCGGGATCGTACTGCCCGCAGTCATTGTCGACTGAGCGCGGAGCGGCTTTCTTCATCTCCGACTTCACGGGAACCGCCTCAGAAGGAGCTCCCGCGGCACAGTTGTCAGAGACAGCCTTATCGAATGCCGCCTGAACTTTCGTCCGGATAGCCGTGAAATTCTGCTGATTCGGGATCACACCGAGGATCACTGTCGAGAGGTCGGAGACGATCTTTTTCACGAGCTCACAGGTGGTGAGACTCTTCTCTCCTTCCGATGCAGGTGCCTCCGGTGTCCTCCCTTTGATCGTATTTGCCTTCGGGACCTTCGGAGCGATCATCTTCTCGGGGAGGTGACGACTTTTGAACTGCTGTGGATTGATGTTGCTCGGGAGTTCCCGGAACGTCACTCTCGTCGCAGAAGCCGTTGACTCCTGCGCGTAGAGCACTGACCCCGCTCCGAGCAGAATTCCCACAACAACGCTACAGACTGTTACACTGACATCACGACGTGCCATAGAGAAAATAGGAATGTATGTGTGTTGTGTACTATAGATATTAGAGCATAATTAAGGTTATAATGCAAGTACCCACAGGAGCCAGCTTTTAGCTGATAAATCCATGTTTGCTATAGTTCCGTCAGCGGTGCTGTAGCTATCGCAGATTGTTCATTCTCTTAGGAGTTACCTCGCTGGTGCCGTAGCCAAGGAGTAAGGCAGGGGTCTGCAAAACCCCCATGCGTGGGTGCAATTCCCACCGGCACCTCCAGCCTTTGCCCCGCGAAGGCGGGCTTCTTCGGTGTAAGTTCCAACTTCCTTCCGGCTTCGCCCGGGGGGCTAGCGTTCGGAAGAAAGCGACGAGAGCAGCCGGCGGTTGATCTCGAGATGCTGCGCAAGGGAGGAGAGCGAGACCCATTCCTCTGAACTGTGAATCCCTCCACCGATTGGTCCGTAGAGGAATGCCGGGATTCCGTGGGCCCCGAAGAAGCGGGCATCGGATGCCCCATGCTCACGTCCAATGGGGACAGGTTCCCCAAGAACTTCTTCGGCGATCGTTTTGAGGAGTTGCACCATGGGATGCTTCGGATCAGTTCGGAGTGGATCGGCCGTGAGGATCAGTGACAGCGTGCATCCCGATGGGAGTTCTCGGGAGACGAGGGCAAGGGCTTCTGACGGATCTTGGCAGATCTGAGGAGGGTAGCGAATATCGAGAGAGCACCGTGCTTCGCTTGGAACGACATTGCGCGCAGAACTGCCCTGCAGCTCTGTCGGTGAAACCGTCATTTTCCACTCGTGCTTGGATCCCGCAGGGAATGCTGCTGCAAGTCGCTTGATGGCTTCCGCGAGGAGTGGGATTGGATTTTCTCCGTCCCATGGGTGCGCTCCGTGCGTCCCTCGACCACGCGCAACAAGTTCTGCCCATACGACTCCCTTATGTTCGACAACAATGGTCGGCCCTGTGTCGGGGGTGAATGCCACTGGTGCTGAGAGGATCCCTTCCTCAAGCAAGGTTGGGATCGAGCGCCCCGCGATCTCCTCGTCACTCGTAAGGAGAATACTGATGGGAGGTTCTCGTCCCTCCTTGAGTGCCTCCCGGTACGCGAGGAGAAACGGGAGTGCTGCCCCTTTCATGTCCTTCACTCCTCGGCCGAACGCTCGATCGCCTTCGATGCGGAGCGTGAACTGCTCGTCGGTGCCCGGTACGACATCGATGTGTGCGAACCAGAGAAGCTGCGGCTTTGGATGCGCGAGGAAAAGATACGAAGCTCCACCGACCTCCCCATGTCGAAGCGTCGAACGCGCATTCCCGAGAAACGCTCCCTGAATCCAATTGAGACACTCGCGCTTTGCCGCTTCATCCCCCGCAACACTGCGAAACGCAATGAACTCCGTTAGTAACTCCGTGAGCGCTGTTGTCATGGATACGCATCGTATAGAAAAAACGCCGCCTCATGGCAGCGTTCTTCTGTTGTTCACAACGTAGTGAACGACTAGCGGCGCTTCTTGGCCTTTTTCCTCTTCTTCCAGAGCATAGGAAAATGGGGAAAAGAGTATGAACTTGAAGAAACTGTACGACGAATTTTCAATTTGTGAAGAAGATTTGTGCGGCGCTAACAAAAAAATGTTTTCTGATCATCATTCCAGAAAATTTCCGAAAATAATTTCCAAAAATTTTGAAAGATATTGTCGCGAAGCGCTGGGTGCCGTCCTTCGAGAACCTCAGGACGCCCTGAGCTCGTCGAACGGGCGAAGGTGGGTCCCAGCGCTGGAGCGACACGATAAAGGGAAGGGAGAGTCCGCGAGAGGGAAACCGTTAGGTTTCTCTTTCGCGCTGTTTTACACGTGCCGCAGCAGATGCCCGAGTTTTTCTTTCTTCGTTCGCAGGTAGAAACGCAACTTCTCGGATTTCGGTGGAATCTCAATCGGCACCTGCTCGACGATGTGGAGACCATACCCATCAAGACCAACAATCTTCTTTGGATTGTTCGTGAGGAGCCGGAGTTTCCCGACACCAAGTTCTTTGAGAATTTGCGCCCCGATTCCGTACTCCCGAAGGTCCATCGGAAGACCGAGCTTCTCGTTCGCCTCGACGGTATCGAGCCCTTCTTTCTGTTGGAGCGCATACGCACGAACCTTGTTTGAAAGCCCTACTCCCCTCCCCTCCTGCCGCATGTAGAGCAGGACTCCACACCCCTTACGCTCGATCATCTCCATTGCCGCCGCAAGCTGCATGCCGCAGTCACAGTGCTGCGATCCAAAGACGTCGCCGGTCAGGCACTCGGAATGCACGCGCACGAGCGCCGGCTTCATCGGATGGATCTCTCCCTTCACGAGGGCCACATGCTCGAGGTGATGAAGCGCATCGAAGTAGACCTTAATCTTCCATGGACCGGTATCCGTCTCGAGGTCGCTCTCCGCTTCGAGACGAACGAAGGTCTCATGGCGACGACGCCAGGCAATGAGGTCGGCGATCGAGACAACGAGAATGCCGTACTTCTCGCGAAACGCGAGGATTGCCGGAAGGCGCATCATCGTCCCATCGTCGTGCATGAGCTCACTGATCACGGCACCAGTTCGAAGTCCTGCAAGCTTGCAGAGATCGACAGAGGCTTCCGTATGTCCCGCCCGCCAGAGCACCCCTCCATCCTGTGCGCGGAGGGGAAACACATGACCTGGCCGACTCAAGTCTTCGGGTCGTGCAACAGGGTTGATAGCCGCCAGCACTGTTCGCGTGCGGTCTTGCGCGGAGATTCCTGTCTCGATCCCCTCCGCCGCCTCAATGCTGACCGTAAACGGTGTTCTGCGTCGCGAGGTGTTCTTCCGCACCATCGAAGGAAGGTCGAGCTGATCCGTGATCTCATGTGTGAGTGCGAGGCACACAACGCCTCCCGTGTGGCGGATGAGGAATGCCATTTTGTCTGGCGCGATGTGTTCGGCGGCGATCACGAGGTCACCCTCGTTCTCCCGATCCTCATCATCGACCACGATGACGAACTGCCCAGCCCGAAGAGCATCCAAAGCCTGCGGAATGGAAGCAAATTGCACGAGCCAATTGTACAGGACTTGCCTGCTTAATTCTTAATTCTTAATTCCTATCGCAGCTGAATCGTGTACGTCTGGCGGGCACTCCTGGGGGAGGCATGACCAACCCCAATGTAGTACGTACCGGATGGGTACTTATAACTCTCCCCACACTGCGGCCCGGAAAATCCGAAGAGATCAACATCTTCCATCGGGTAGATCAGGCAACGGAGGTTCGCACTGCTCGTGACTTTCAGAGTGAGGACGGACTCAGTGGTGAGCTTGAACTTGAACCAGTCCTCGAGGTCTCCGCCATCGAGCCCCTCCGTCCGCAAATTGCCAATGGCGAGACTCTTCGCCTGGGAGAAGCCATCATTCCCATCTCCCGTCCCCGCCTTCGCCGTGACCAGGAACTCGGCGTTCGCTCCTGTCGGTTGGAGTTGGAGCTGGTAGTTCCCCGGAAGGAGGGCCGTGACGAGGAAACACATCCGCTCCTCCTGGTAGCCGAGGTAGTACTCGAGGGAGAAGCCGCTCTCCGAAAGCCTATAGAGTCGGCAGCTGATCTTCCCCTCTGTCGTCTTCAGGGAAACCGTAACGGCCACAGCCGTCGGGGCCTGCAGCGTGAAGCGGTAGGAGATGGAAGCCTTCTCCTGAAACGTCTGGCTATCCGTGAAGGGGAATGAGATATCGATGATGCGACTTGCGGAGGGTGGTTCTGGCGGTGGCTTCACTGGCTTCTTCTCAAGCTCTATGCGTTGCTCTTCAACTTCACGCTCTTGCTCCTCTAGCACCAGTTCTTCTTCAACTTCTTCTCGCTCCTCCGCAATCTTCACATCCAAGGCACTCTGAAGGTAGGCCGCCGCCTCCCCGCGGAACAGAGGCCGATCGGGATAGAAGTACGGACCCCCCTGACCGGGGATCGGGAGGATGCCCTTCATGAACGCCGCCGAGAGGTACTTCGTGTACCAGGCCGCGGTCGAAACATCCGCAAACTTCAGCACCTCCCGATGAATGGCTGTGAGCTCTGAAACCTCAATGCCAAGTACAGTCGTGATCATCTTGATCGCCTCCGCGCGAGTGACCGACCTATCGGGCCGGAACATCCCATCGCTATACCCCTGAACGTAGCGGTTCGCGGCGGCGTCACAGACGAACCCTTCGTACCAGCTCTCGCGCTCAACATCCGGGAAGCAGGCGACGTGTGAGGGATCGGGAACTTTCCCGCTCGCACGGTAGAGCATCTTCAGCGTCGCCGCGCGGTTCACGAGATCGCCCGGACGGAACGTACCATCCGGGTGCCCGTTGATCACCTGGACTCCGACGAGCCGCTCGATCGCTTCGCGGTAGATGTGGCCATCCGGGACATCGGGAAAGATCGAGCTATACGCAGGGATCGGCGGAAGCAGTAGGCTAAGGATGATCCAAAAGGAGAGAGCACGCATGGTTTCAGGTCATTGAGGGGATCCTAACAGTGAACACATCCATTGTTCAAGTGGACGAAGGCCTTCCATGCAAAATGCGATTGATTTCCGCAAGAGAATGCAGTGCTGCATACACCGCCTCCCGCCCGCGGGTTCCTCGTGCCCGCGCCTCAGGGAGCGACCGGACGTAGAGCACTTCGAAGGCAAAGGGGATTGTGTAGCGAAGCTGCACATCCATGATCCCGCGAGTCACCGCCCTCGCGAGGAGTTCCGCGTGGTGCGTTTCCCCCTCGACGATGATTCCGAATCCGAGGAGCGCATCAACCGAGCGACTCTCCGCAAGCGCGGCGCCGATGAGCGGGATCTCAAAGGATCCCGGCGCAGGATGGAGTGTACTGTTCGTCTCTGGAATTCCTGCTTCGCGCAGCGCGTGCTTCGCCGAAGCAATGAGAGCCGAGATTTCTTCGGGATAGTAGCTCGAGTGGACGATCCCAATGCGCCAGGAAGGGTTGATGGGCGGAAGAGGCCGGTGGTCAGCGGGGCCATTTGTGCGCATAGCGAGCGAGGACATCCGTTTCGATATTCACGTTGTCTCCCGCCTTCAGGGAGCCGAGAGTTGTGTGCGAGAGGGTATAGGGAATCGTCGCGATTGTGCAGCGGTTCTCTTGGAGCTGCGCGACGGTGAGCGAAACCCCATCGATCGCAATCGATCCCTTCTCGACGACAAAGGGAAGGAACGCTTTTGGAATGGCAATGATAAGATATCCGGATTTCACCTCTAGGACTTTCCCCACCCCTTCGACGTGTCCCTGCACCATGTGCCCTTCGAAATGTCCACCCACAGCCAAAGCTCGCTCGAGGTTCACGCGATCCCCTTTCCGCAGAGAGCCAAGTGTCGTTCTCCGACGAGTCTCTCGCGTGAGCTGAAAGCTGAGAGAGGTCTTGGTGCGAGCAACAACGGTGAGGCAGGCGCCCGAGACGCAGATGCTCGATCCCTGCCGAAGATCCTTGAAGTCCCTCGGCCGCTCAAGGATGAGCCTCTTCCTGTCGTTTGCCAAAACTTCTGTCATTGCCTCGATGATTCCGGTGAACATGGGCTCCTCAGCATACGCGATCACCCCCCTAGACCCTAGACAAGACGAGAAATTTTTGCTAGGCTGAGGCTTCAGGCCCTTCGCCCGGCGCGAGGGACTGTTTCATGCTGCTCTCCATTTGACTCTTTTAACTCCTTTGACTCCTTTTCTGTCATGGATGCGATCATCATCAAAGGCGCGCGGATGCACAACTTGAAGAACATCGACGTTGCGATTCCGCGTAACAAACTCACGGTCATCACTGGGCTCTCAGGGTCGGGGAAATCCTCTCTCGCCTTCGACACGATCTTTGCGGAGGGGCAGCGGCGCTACGTCGAGAGTCTCTCGGCCTACGCCCGACAATTCATCTCTCAAATGGAGAAACCCGAGGTCGAGAGTATTGAAGGGCTCTCTCCGGCAATCAGCATCGACCAGAAAACGGCCCCGCGAAATCCTCGCTCGACCGTCGGCACCGTGACCGAGATCTACGACTACATGCGACTCCTCTGGGCAAAGGCGGGCAAGGTTCACTGCTCGATCTGCGGGCGCGTGCTGCAACAGCAATCGTCGAGTCAGATCGTCGAGACGATCACAGGTATGCCGGAGGGCAAGAAAATTTTTCTCCTGGCACCCCTCGTCGAGGGACGCAAGGGTGAGCATATCCGCATCCTCGATGCGATCCGCCGTGAAGGATTCGTCCGCATGCGGATTGACAAGCAGATTGTCACGGTTGACGAAGACGTTCGTCTCGACCCGAAGAAAGCTCATACGATCGAGATCGTCGTCGATCGTCTCATCGTCCGCGACCTTGCGACCAAAGAGGGAGTGATTAATCCAAACCGCACCCGCCTTGCGGACTCCGTGGAGCTCGCCTTGAAGAAGGGCGAGAATTCTCTCATCGTGCTCGATGCGGACACCGGTGAGGAGACGCGCTTCTCGGAAGCCTTCGTTTGCCCCGACCATCCCACGGCCGACATCCCAGAGATCGAACCACGCAGTTTTTCCTTCAACTCCCCCCACGGCGCCTGCGAGACCTGTCACGGACTGGGGTCGATCCTTCAAGTCGATGAAGCCGCGATCACCCCCAACCCGAAGCTCTCGATCGCGGAGGGGGCGATTCACCCTTGGACGACCTCCGCGAGTCGGATGGGGTTCATGACACAGGTCCTCGAGGCACTCGCGCAGCGACTGGGATTCAGCATGACAACATCCTGGAAGGATCTCCCTGCTGAGACCCAAAAGATCATCCTCTGGGGGTACGACGAGCCGCTCCAGGTGGATCTCCGCGGGATGAATTTCGGCGGGAGTTACCAGACAACCTACGAGGGAGTGATCCCAAACCTCGAGCGACGGCACGAAGAGACGGAGAGCAGCTACCTTCGGAGCCAAATCGAGGAGTACATGCTGGAGCTCCCCTGCCCGACCTGCATGGGGAAACGCTTGAAGAGGGAGATCCTCGGCGTCACCGCCGCCGGAAAGAACATCGTTGACGCCGCGGACATGAGCGTTGATCAGGCAAAGGAGTTCTTCCGGAGCCTCATCCCCGGGGAAGGTCATGAGCAAGCCCTCACTCCCTACGAGTGCGCGATCGT
>Ga0213870_1001189_pt1 | contig 11849 bp, 12 predicted proteins | sample WICALVC2017_Meta_FD_160119 | JGI IMG/M metagenome (GOLD analysis project Ga0213870, IMG submission 160119) | Freshwater microbial communities from subterranean cave lake in Wind Cave National Park, South Dakota, United States - WICALVC2017 | ecosystem: Environmental > Aquatic > Deep subsurface >... | reverse complement strand
ATATAAGTATTATAAGATTTGTAAAGTAAAATTCAAGTGTTGACAGTAAGGTTACCTTAAGATAAACTTAAATTGTATGAAAAACTTAGGCATCGTCGGTTTGAAAGAATTAAGAGAGAATATCGAAAATTATATTTCCCAGGTTAAAAAGGGGAAATCTTTTATTGTGGTGAAACGTTCAAAGCCGGTGTTGAAGTTAGTTCCGCCGGAATCAGAAGAAGAATGGGAAACCGCAGCCGATTTTACGAAAATAAACAAAAACGGCATTGAAGCCAAAAAAGTTCTGGCGGCGTTACGCAAACTAAATGCCTACTCTTGAAAAACTTCTTTCTAAATTCAGTAAAGAAGAAATAAAAACTTTAGGATATTTAATTAAAAAAATTATTTCTTTGGACTGGCGCGGTTTAGATGTTAAAAAACTCAAAGGATACCCAAATTTTTTTCGCTTGAGAAAGGGAGATATAAGAATTATTTATCAGGTTAAAGATAAAACGGTTTATATTTTGACTATTGAACGGCGAACGAGTAAAACCTATAAATAATTTATTGACCTGGTCTTCTTAATAAAATATTATGGAAATTACCTTGCCGGTGTAGCTTAACGGTTAAAGCATGCGTTTCATAAGCGCGAGACGGAAGTTCGACTCTTCCCACCGGCATCATAAAAAAATTGCGCGGCTATTTTGTAGCCGCGCGTGGAGCAAGGGAAGCATTCGGGGCCGGGTTGCGGTGCCAAGGCGTTTGGCCTACGGGCGTCTGGCGGGGAGGGCCGGTTGGCATAGGACATGCAAAGTCCCTTTTCCAACTTAGCTCTCTTAGCCAAGGCACGAGTAAGACCATTCCCAGCAGAACAACCACTGCAATAATCAGCATTGAATACAGCAGTTGCATTTCTGCCTCCTTTCTTAGATGGGAATTGGCCTTATGGGGAACTTTTTTTATTATACCAATATTGTTAAAATCACAGAAAAAAGTTATAAACAAGCATCAAAATATTTTATTTGTAAGGTTTATTTCTGGAAGTAGGAACTTTTTAGAAGATTTACTTAAAAAACTTTCTGATAAAAAACTAGTCAGTGGAGGAAGTATACATAAAAAGAATAGAGGATATTGCTTGTTGTTTTCAAAGCATGACAGCATTGCTTTATTTAATTTTATGTATAATAATGTATCGGCAAACTTATTCTTAGAAAGGAAATACGATACTTTTAAAAAAGTATTCGCAGCTTTAAAAATCAATGCGGACGTGGTGTAGCCCGGTTAACACAATCCCCTGTCACGGGATAGATCGCCGGTTCAAATCCGGTCGTCCGCGCTCTAAGAGATTCAATAAATGCAAATCGAAATCAATTCCCCCGAAGAAACAGGACTTATAGAACAACTTAAAAAGAGAACCGACCCGGAAGCGAAAAGGATAATCCGGTTTTTGAATATGCCGGATTTATCGCGGCAGGAAGGAAGTCCGATTTCAGAACTCGTTCAGCGGATTTTAAAAATTCAGCGTTTCTCTGGTTTTGATGACATTAAAGTTCCGGAAATCGTGCCGGCCGACGTCAGTTTTGATTTGTTTAACTTTCCGCCAGACCACCCGGCCCGCTCAAAATCGGATTCTTATTTTATTGACCCCGAAGGAGTCGCTTCGCGACCCTACGGGGCAGGCGCCCATGTTCTGCGGACCCATACCACCGTGATGTGGTATTACTGGCTTAATCATCCTGAGGTCCGGAGCCGGATTGAAAAAGGCGAGAGCAGAGGTGCGTGGTCTTATGGCAAGGTTTACCGAAAGGACGAAATAGACCGGAACCATATGAACGTTTTCCATCAGATAGACGGTTGGTATCTCGTCCCCAAAAGTCAAAAAATAATCGGGCTAGATGACTTGAAAGAAGTTTTGGTTGAAATCGCCCGAGCGATTTACGGGCAAGATATTGAATACCGTTTTAACAAAGACGAATTTCCTTATACCGAGCCGTCAACCGAGATGGAAATCAAAATCGGCGAGAGATGGATTGAAGTTTTAGGTTCGGGTGTTGTTCGGCCGGTGGTTTTGAAAAATTTAGGCGTTAATCCCGACGAATATAATGGCTGGGCTTTTGGTTCGGGCCTGGAGAGGTTGGCCATCTTAAGCATGGACCTGCCTGACATCCGCCTGCTTTGGTCTGAAGACGAAAGAGTGAAGAAACAATTAAAACTTGGCCAAAAATTTGTTCCGGTTTCCAAGTATCCGGCCATCACCCGAGATATCTCTTTCGTAGTCAACAGAGATTTTGTCCCTAATAATTACTTTGACTTAATCCGCGACTTGGGCGGCGACTTGGTTGAAGAAGTCCAACTGCTCGATAAATATGAAGACCAGACTAAATTCGGCTCCGGGCGGATTAGCTATACTTATCGTATAATTTATCGAAGCAATGAGAGGACTTTGGTTTCGAGGGAGATAGATGAAATTCAAGACATGATTTATAAGGAAACGGCCAAGCAGTTTAAGGCCGAATTGAGGTAGGTTACTGTTGATATTTTTAATTGATTTATCCAGGTAAATTTGCTAAAATTTGAGTGTGTTTAAAGGATTAAAATAGCCTCATAAATCAATCCCAAAAGAGGTTGTTTATTTTTTTATGGCCAAAGAAAATACAAATAACTCTAACAATTATACCGCCAAAGACATCTATGTTTTGGAGGGTTTGGAGCCGGTAAGACGTAGGCCGGGCATGTATATCGGTTCAACCGGACCGTCCGGCTTGCACCATTTAATCTATGAGGTTTTTGATAATTCGCTTGACGAGGCGGTCGGTGGCCACGCTAAAAACATTGAGATTCGGCTTTTGGCCGATGGTTCGGTTTCAGTCAAAGACGACGGCCGGGGCATTCCGGTTGACGTTCACAGCCAAACGAAAAAATCAGCCCTGGAAACGGTCATGACCACTTTGCACGCCGGAGCAAAATTCGGCGGCAAATCATACACCATTTCCGGCGGGCTCCACGGAGTCGGCGTTTCGGTGGTGAACGCTTTGTCCAAACGGCTCAAAGTCCAGGTTTCGCGGGACGGAAATTTGTATGAACAGGAATACGAGCGGGGCAAAGCCAAAAAACCGGTTAAAAAAACAGGCAAAGCGCCGAAAGATTTTCCAAACGGCACTATTGTTATTTTTTCTCCAGACGAAGAGGTTTTTAAAGAAATCAAATGGGATTTGCACACTCTTTTAGATCACTTCCGCCAGCAGGCTTATTTGGTCAAAGGGGTCAAGATTGACATTGTTGACGAAAGGGAGCCCATTAAGTCGATTCGGCCGGAAACAAGAAAAGAAACTTTACATATTCCTTCTTACACTTTTTATTTCGAAGGCGGCCTTGTTTCTTACGTCAGGTTTTTGACCGAAGGCGAACAACCGAAGCATCAGAGTATTTTTCATGAAGCCAAAGAAAGCGAAGGCATAATGGTTGAGGCCGCTTTCCAGTATCTTGAAGACGTTATCGGCAAAGAATTTTCTTTCGCCAATAACATTTATACCGGCGAGGGCGGAATGCACATCACCGGTTTTCGTTCGGCTTTGACCCGAGCCCTGAACGATTACGCCAGAAAAGAGGGTTACTTGAAAGAAAAAGACGATAACCTGACCGGCGATGATGCTAGGGAGGGGTTAGCAGTCGTGGTTTCGGTCAAGTTAAGAGAGCCGCAGTTTGAGGGTCAGACCAAGGCCAAGCTGGGAAACCCGGAGGCAAGGACTTCGGTTGAGTCGGTTTTAAGCGAAGCCATTCCGGATTGGCTGGAAAGGAACCCCCAGGATGCCCGGTCAATCATGGAGAGGGTCATTTTGGCTTCCAAGGCGCGGCTGGCCGCTAAAGCCGCCCGGGAAACCGTCTTGAGAAAAGGAGCGCTGGACGGTTTGGCTTTGCCTGGCAAATTGGCCGACTGTTCGTCAAAAGACCCGGCCGAGTCGGAACTATATATTTGTGAGGGCGATTCAGCCGGAGGGTCGAGCAAGCAGGCTCGTGATAGAAAATTTCAGGCTATTCTTCCTCTTCGCGGAAAGATTTTGAATGTGGAAAAGGCCAGAATTGATAAAATGTTGGCGTCTAAAGAAATCCGCGCCCTGATTATCGCATTAGGCACAGCGATTTCAGAGGACTTTGATTTATCAAAACTACGATACCACCGGGTAATCATAATGACTGATGCTGATAGTGTAACCGGAGATACGCCGATTTTGATTTTAGACAAGAAAAAAAATCTTTTAAGAAAAGTAAAAATCGGCGATTTTATTGAAAAGGAATGCGAAGATACGCAAAACTATCAGGTTTTCGCCTGCGATTTGAAGAATAAGAAGTTTTTATTGAGAGATATTGAAAAAACAATCCGGCATCCGATAAGAAAGGAACTTTACGAAATAACTACTCGTTATGGGTATAAAGTAAAAGTTACCCAAGACCACAGCGTATTTGTTTACAGAAACGGAGATTTTACGACTGTTCGGGTTTCCAAGCTTCAAATTGGAGACCAACTTATAAGTCCGGCGTCGTTGCCCCGGTTAGATAAAGATATAGAAATTGATTTAAGGGAATTATTTCTTAAGTCCTCGGCGGATATTCAAATTAAGCTGCCGTTTAGCCAAGTTCAAGATATTCCCGAAGATTCGTGGGTTGATTTAAGTATCGGAGCATGGAAAGAAATTCAAGCAATAAGACAGAGTTTGGGGTTATCCAGAAGCGAATTAGGCACCTCGTTGAATATTTATCCCACTACTTTTCAGCAATGGGAATCAAAAATTGACAACGTAATGCCTCGATTTATTTTTCTCAAGCAATATCTTGATAATTTAAATTTAGAACCGAAAGAAGTTCTTAAAAATGCTTCGATAGCAGTTCCCGTAAAATCTTGGCAGGGAGAGTTGCCGGACGCAGAATACTACAACGGCCATTCCAAAAAGATTAGAACCAGATTTTCTTTAGACGAAGATTTGGCTTATCTTTTAGGCTGGTATATCGGCGATGGCTGTTTTATGCCGCAAAAGAAAAATCCAAAAGGTTTCGGCTATTTAGTTTTTCATTCCTATGAGTTTAAACTTTTATTAGAAAAATTTGGCCTTTTGGGCAAAAAATCTTATGAAAAATTTGTCCCTCCGGAAATTTTAAGCGCCAAAAGAAAAATTCAAGAAGCATTTTTAAGGGGCTATTTAGAAAGCGACGGGAGTATAATCGTAAAAGAGTACAAAAATAAGAAAACAGTTAGAATTACTTTTACAACCGCATCAGAAGAATTAAAAAATGACATTACTATACTTTTCCGACAACTCGGAATTTTTCCTGGTTTAAGTTCAAGAATATCAAAAGACCATCCGAGAAAAGATGGCGTAATAATTTCAAGCAAAAGAATCGGCTATCTTATTAATGTTGACGGAGTTGACCAATTAAGAAAAATTGAGAATATCTGGAAGTTTCATAAAAATGCGCCAAAATTGGAAAAATATTTACGCAAATTCCGGTTAAATTACGCAAATCCGGTTTATAAAAAAACTAAAGCAGGAGAAGGGGTTTTACTGCCGATCACCTCTATTAAGAAGATAAAATCAAAAGATAAATTTGTATACGATATTGCTGTAAGAGTAGATGAAAATTTCATTGCTTCTTCCGGAGGATTCCTACTTCATAATACCGACGGCGGTCATATTCGGACACTTTTACTTACCCTGTTTTATCGCTACTTTCGGCCGGTGATTGAGGCCGGGCATCTTTACATCGCCCAGCCGCCGCTATATAAGATTCAGAAAGGCGCCAAGGTCCAATATGCCTACAGTGATGCGGAGAAAGAGGAGGTTTTGGGCGAACTTAGAAAAGAGAAGGGCGAGAAAACCGTCGGCATCAACGTTCAGCGCTATAAAGGGCTTGGCGAGATGAACCCCCAGGAATTATGGGATACGACCATGAATCCCGAAAACCGGGTTTTGCTCAAAGTGGCGATTGAAGAAGCCGAGGAAGCCGACCGGATATTTGACGTTTTGATGGGAGTTGAAGTGGCGCCCCGGAAAAAATTCATCCAGGCCTACGCCAAAGAGGTTAGAAATCTTGATATTTAGTTTTTGTCTGGGCGCAGCCGAGTTTTACGAGGCGAGCACAGTGACAAAAAGTAAACCCAGCACTCAGCAGCGAAAATGATTTCTTTGCTGAGTGCTGGGTGTGATAAAGAGAAAATGAATAAATTAATCACATTTCTAAAAGACGTTCGGACAGAACTTAAAAAGGTTTCCTGGCCGTCCCGCCAGGAAACCATCAAGCTTACCGGCGTGGTCATTTTAGTCAGCGTCATTGTGGCGGCTTTTTTGGGGTTGCTTGATTTTGGGTTTGTAACGTTGTTGGATAGATTACTGTTTTAAGGGCTTTGTTTAAATTTTGGAGCGCGAAGCGCGAACAAAATTTAACTACAAAACCTTACCCAGCCCATATTTGGAGTCAAATGTTCTTAAGGTCAAGTTTTTGCTCGGTGAGTGATTGCTTGGCTAAGAGATAAATTTTGAACCCAAATATGGGCTGGGTGCTCAATTTTCTAACAACTCAGCGTCGCAATCAGAATTGTTTGCTTCGTTGAGAAAATTAGCATGCCTAAACAGATTATCACGGGAGAAAAAAATTGGTACGCCATTCATACTTATTCCGGCTACGAGGAATCAGTGGCCAAAAACCTTGGACAGAGAATCGACTCGCTGGGAATGCAGGACAAGATTTTCCGGGTTTTAGTGCCCAAAGAAAAAAAGATAAAGATAAGAGGCGGGAAAAGATATACGGTTGAAGACAAAATTTACCCCGGCTATGTTCTGGTTGAAATGATAGTAACCGACGATTCCTGGTACGTGGTCAGGAATACGCCCAATGTTACCGGTTTTATCGGTTCAGGCACTACGCCGACGCCGATATCCGAGGAAGAAATCCAGGTCCTGATGGGCCGGATGGGCGTTGAAGAGCCGAAATATAAGATTGAATTCAAGGTGGGCGACCACGTCAAAATAACCGACGGGCCGTTCAAGGATTTTGACGGCAAGGTCTCGGAGATTGACGAGAAAAGAGGAAAGGTTAAGGTGCTGGTGACGATGTTCGGCCGCGAGACGCCCGTGGAATTGGATTTCTTGCAAGTTAAGAAAGTGTAGTTTTTGTCTGCGAACGCAGTGAGTAGTTATAAAAAGTACACCCAGCACATAAGATATCTTATGTGCTGGGTTCAAAGATTATAGCTACTCGCTTCGCTCGTAGATAATCTATGAAAAAAATCAAGACAATCGTAAAAATTCAGGTGACTGCCGGACAAATTGAAACCGCCAAAGTCGGCCAGGCCCTGGGGCCGCACGGTCTCAATCTTCAGCAGGTCATCCAGCAAATAAACGAAGCGACCAAAGACAAACACGGCGACGTTGTTCCTATTGACGTTACGATTTACGAGGACCGGACCTTTAGTTTAAAAGCGAAAACCCCGCCGGCGTCTTATCTTTTGAAAAAGGCGGCCGGGATTGAGAAGGGTTCGGGCGAAGCCAAAAAAACCAAAGTCGGGAAAGTGACCAAGGCCCAGGTTCGCCAGATTGCCGAAAAGAAATTGGAAGATTTGAATACTGACAATATTGAACAGGCGATGAAAATAGTGGAAGGCACGGCCAGGCAGATGGGGATTGAGGTGGAGAGATAGATTTCTTCGACTTGATTTTTGATTCCCTGACTATTAAGATGAGTCAGGTTTTTTTTGTTCTTTCCATTCTGAAAATCGAAAGCGAGGCTCATATGAATTCAATTCTAAAGGACATCTTCGGACCGGGTTCGAGATTTGACTGTCGTTGGGTCAGGACATACGAAGAGATGGAGGAGAAAGCCACAGCCCTCCGGAAGCTGAATCAGCGGGTCGTGCTCACAATGGGAACCTTTGATATTCTTCATATCGGTCATTTCCGGTACCTGGAGAAAGCAAAGGAACGCGGCGACGTGCTTGTCGTGGGCGTGGACAGCGACGCCAAGGTAAAAAAGCGTAAGGGTCCGACTCGGCCGGTAGTCAGTCACGATGAACGGCTGGAAGCTTTGAGTCACATTCGTCACGTTGACCTGATTTTCTTGAAAGACATCAATGATTCCAAGTGGCAGCTTATTAAGACGGTCAGACCCGACGTTCTTATCGCAACTCAAGACACCTACAGTCCGGAACAGGTTGAGGCGCTTGGAGAATTCTGCGGCGAAGTTGTGGTTCTTGAGCCGCAGGCGACTACAAGGACTACGGCCAAAATCCGCCGTCTTCTGGTGGAGCACATGACCAAGCTTGAAGAAGCTCTGCGTTCAGCCAGAGAAGGCGTTACGGCTCAACTAGATGACGTTCTCCGCGTTCTCGAAGACATTAAGGGAGGAAGGCCGTGAAGAAAATACTTCTGGCTTACGTGCCGGTTCTTCACGAGGGTTACCGGCAGCTTTTTGTTCGGGACTCCCTGATAACGGAGTTCTATCTTTTCGGAGAGGGTTTGATTCAGAAGTTTGGCCCACTCCGGAAAGACATCAGGGCTCTTCCGCCGCATTTTGTCAGGCAGGCGATTGAGAGTTGGGGGATTTTCAAGGAAGTTGTGATAGCCGACGAAAATACTCTCAAGCTTCTCAATCAAGAGCAAGCTATTGTGACAATGCCTGACGAAGAGGAATGTCGGGAAATAGCAAAGATGTTCCTCGCAAACTGTGCAGTCGAGTTTGACGGCAGGGTATTCCTCCGTTGGGATCGGCCGACGGCGCTTGCCGAACAGAATGTCAGAGCCGACCGCACGGTGCCGTTCAGCGGACTTGTCGCAGAGCTTATGGGTCGTGCTTTCAGAGAAGCCGAACTTGCCACGAATTTGTGGCGGCGTGTCGGGGCAGTAATTGCTAGAGGCAAAGAGGTACTTCTTGTAGCTCACAACACTCAAGTGCCATCTCATCATACGCCTTACTACGAAGGCGACCCGCGGATGTTCTTCAAACGCGGCCTCCACATTGAGCTTACGACTGACGACCACGCTGAGCGTCGACTCATAGCTGAGGCAGCGCGGCGCGGCGTTTCAATCGAGGACAGCGACTGTTATGTCACAACTTTTCCCTGCCCTCCTTGCGGCAAGCAGATTGCCTACACCGGTATCCGAACGCTTTACTTCGCCGAAGGGTATGCCATGCTCGACAGCGAGCGTATCCTTCGGGAGAATAGCGTGGAGCTTGTGCGAGTAGAAATGAAAACCCCCGGTTCCTAGAACTAATCAGGAACCGGGGTTGTTTGTTTTTGGAGCCAGTTTTGGCCCCATGGGGAACCTGACTCGCTCGTATCCCGGCTTGTCCGTTTCCGGGCTTGCTACGACAAGGTGGATATGTAGGTGGTCTACTGTTCCACCGGTGAGGTGGGGGTCTCCGCATCTCACTCCGAGCGAATAAGCCGTCAGGCCGTAGGTTTTTCGCGCCCAGCCAAGCAACTCGGTGAGTTCCGCGATTTCTCCGGGCCTAAGCTCATCAAAGAACCTGATATGTCGTTCGATAATGAGCATGGCGTGAAGCGATGTGAACTTGTAGGGCCATCGGTTGGGGACGATTATCCAGTATTTGCCGCGGTGCAGCGGCTCAAGGATTTCGCCAGGAACGCGGTTTTCAGGACAGAAAGGACAAACGCCTTGTTGGTGGATGCGCTCCATGACGGTACGTTGGTCCTCATGGCGGGCATATTCCAGATTGACGAACTGCCGTGCCATACCTTTTCTTTTCAGGATGATGAAAGAAAACGGGTGACTGTTTTTTTCATCGGCCTCGTGGGTTTGCCGGGAGACCTCGGCCCACTTATCAGAATCGAGCGGTGGAAAGAATGCGTCGCCGTCAAACTCGGCGTGGACACGGGTCAGATAGATTGTGTTTGCGAAAGGTAAGGCCCAGTTGTAGATCTCTGAACCGCCGATTACAAACACTTCGTCTCGTCTGTTTTTGACTGAAGAAAGGACATCTTTCCACGAGTGAAAGATTTCTACAGCACTAGCAAGACCTTTGTAGCTTTTTTGTCTGGTGATGACCAGGGTTGTTCGACCTTCCAGGTGATGGCCGAGCCGTAGCAGGATTGCTTCATGGGTTTTCCTGCCCGCAATCACCATATGTCCTTTAGTAAGGTCAGCAAATCGTTTCAGGTCGGTTTTGAGGTTCCAGGGAAGCTCGCCGCCGACCCCGATAACGCCGTTTTCGGAAACGGCGACGATGATTGACAAGTTCAAACCGGTGTCCATATCACCATCCTTTCGTTTTGAGGATAATAGTTACTGACGCAGAAGTGCTCTGGCCGGAACGCGAAAATGTTTTTAACGTCCGGATCGACGGTCACGGTTGGAAACGGCATCGGCCTACTGGCGAGCAGTTTCTCTACGGCTTCCAGCTGTTTCACGTATATATGTCCGTCGTCCACGAAGTAGACGAGTTCTTTCGGAGTATAGCCGGTTACTTGGGCTAACATCAGAAGAAGCGCTCCGTATTGAACGAAATTGAAGACGAGCCCCACGGGCGCGTCGGCGCTCCGCTGCACATGCATCAGCGTCATCTCGCGCGTATGGGTGTTGATGTGCACATGGAAGTCACCGTGACAGGGAACAACCACGACTTTTTGCATTCGTCCTTCTCCCCGCGGGATGTATTGCGGAATCCAGTTGGTGACGCGGAGGGTGCGGAGGTGTGGCAGTTCCTTAATTTGTTCAACCAGGGCCGTTATCTGGTCAAATCCGGCCCCTTCGGCCGTGGGAAACCGTCTCCATGCCGGGCCATAGGAGCCAGGGCCCAGATCGCCCGGTTTAAGTCCGCGCTTGGCGCACTTTTCAGGGGTAGCCCAACGCGACCACCATCCGCAGCCGAATTGTTTCATCTCTTCGAGCATCTGTGCTCCGTTCAGGAAGGCGCAGAGTTCGGCGACGGCGAACCGGAACTGGGACGGTTCGGCAACGAGATCCCGTTCGGTGACGAGCGGGAAACCATTGGCGATAGGGAATCGCATGAGATAGCCGACCCACTTTTTGGCCGGATGCTCCTGCTGGGTATCCACCTCTTCGCCGTAATCACGAATTTGCTTTAGTAGTTGGCGATACTGCGTGTCCGGGATTCTTTCTTCGAACGGCTTATAGTAAGTCATCTCGATTCTCCTTTGGTTTCAAGATGGTAAAGGGCAAAAATAACGGTGCTGACCGTATTATTCAAGAGTGGTTTGATTTGGTCAAGTTTCTATAGCCCCGGCAGTTCAAAGGTTCTTTGGACCAAGTCGGGATTGATGGTGTTTAAGATGAGGTAAGAGGCCAGAAGAATAATTGCGCCGATAAGGGCGTTGAGCATTTTATCCTTGGCTTGGCCAATCGGGCCAGGCCGGCCAGTAGCAGTAAACCAAAGCAAACCAGCCCAGAGGAAATTTACGAATATCGCCGCACCCACGAGCCACAGAGCCCAAGTGAAAATATTTTCAATCAAGTCGCCGAAATCCTTGGCTGGCGGGATTCCCGGGAGAACCACCGGCGGCTCTGCCACGATAAAAAGATTTGCTTTGGTGTCGCTTCCGGCTTGATTGGTTACGGTTACAAAATAACTTCCAGCCGGAATATTATTAGGTAAAGTTATTTGAGCATTTGTATTTAGAGGAGCGTTAAGGGTAGCAGTCAACTCAGCGTTGAATTGGCTTGCCGCCGATTCTATTCTTACGCTATTGCCTAAATCAATTCCTATTATTGCTAAAGTTTGGCCCGGCCGGACAACATTTGGCGTAGCGGCTAAAATTTGAGGCGGTCTTAAGACAGGCGGAGGAGGCGGAGGCGGCGGCGGAGGCGCAGGAGCGCAAACATTATTACAGTTGGAATTAGTGT
>Ga0213870_1001188_pt1 | contig 11849 bp, 11 predicted proteins | sample WICALVC2017_Meta_FD_160119 | JGI IMG/M metagenome (GOLD analysis project Ga0213870, IMG submission 160119) | Freshwater microbial communities from subterranean cave lake in Wind Cave National Park, South Dakota, United States - WICALVC2017 | ecosystem: Environmental > Aquatic > Deep subsurface >... | reverse complement strand
GGCGTGTATTTGATAATCAATATCTAATACACTAGAATAATAGGGTGAGGAAAGTAGAAATTTTGCTACTGACGCTTATTCTCCTTGGCGGGTTTTTGGTTCGGCTTTATAAGTTTAATAGTCCTATTGCGGATTGGCACAGTTGGAGGCAATCAGATACTTCTGCGGTTTCCAGGAATTTTGTTAAGTTTGGGTACGATATTTTGCATCCAAGATTTGATGATTTATCAAACGGAGTATCTTTGATAGATAATCCCAATGGGTATAGATTTGTAGAATTTCCATTTTATAATATCCTGCAAGCAGGTTTTTATCAGATTTTTGGTAATCTAACAATAGAGCAATGGGGAAGGCTAATTACTATATTTTCGTCTTTAATTGCTACTGTTTTTCTTTATTTATTGGTAAAAAAACATGTTTCTGCTCGGGCAGGAATTATTGCAGCATTTTTTTACGCTTTTGTTCCTTACAACATTTATTATAGCCGAGTAGTTCTTCCTGATGCATCAATGGTTATGGCTTTTTTGGGTGGATTATATTTTTTCGATCAATACCTTGATAAATCCGAAATCCGAATATCGAAATCCGAAACAAATACAAAATACAAAATACAAAAATATGCGTTTTACTGGTTGGCAATCATTTTTACAGCAATAGCTCTTCTTATTAAACCTTTTGTGGCGTTTTTCTTTTTAGCGTTTTTATATTTAGTATCTATGAAGTACGGCATAAAGGGTTTTAAAAGACCAGATATATGGCTATTTTTTATTTTGGCAACTTTGCCTTTTTTTCTTTGGAGGGTGTGGATGGGGAACTTCCCAGAAGGGATTCCCAGAAATGATTGGCTGTATAACGGGAATGGAATACGCTTTAAAGGAGCATTCTATTGGTGGATATTTGCAGAAAGAATTTCTCGAATTATTTTGGGATTCTGGGGTTTGCCTTTCGTAGTTTTGGGCTTATTGTTTAAGCCCGGAAACAAAGAAAAATGGTTGTTTTTTACGTTTGTTATATCTTCCTTGATTTATGTTCATGTATTTGCTACTGGAAATGTTCAGCACGACTATTACCAAATTCTTATAATTCCAACCCTTGCTATATTTTTTGGGAAAGGAATTGATGGAGCGTTGAGCCTAACAAAAGATTATTTTAGCTATTGGGTTACAAGAATAGTTATCGTTGTTTGCTTAATTTTGATGTTTGTGTTTGGTTGGTATGTTATTCGCGATTTTTACTCCATACAGCATCCGGCAATTATCGAGGCTGGTCGCGCCGTAGATGAGCTTACTCCAAAAGACGCTAAGATTATTGCGGTGTATAATGGCGATACGACATTTTTATATCATACCAATAGACAAGGTTGGCCAGTATTCGAGCGAAGTTTAAGAGCATTTAGAAAAGCAGGCGCTACCCATATCGCATTCGCCAATCCAACAAAGGAAGAATTAAACTTTTCTACTCAATTTAAAACAGTAAAAATAACTAACACTTACGCTATATTTGACTTAACTGCGCCCACACCTTTGGGTCTAAAGGAATTAAAAAAGAAATAGGATGAAAAAAGTATTGTTTGTTACCTACGATTTTCCTTACCCTACCAATACAGGCGGGAAAAATCGAGCCTATCACATGCTGAAGTATACAGGATCAAATATCAAAAAATACCTTTTTTCGTTTGTAAGGGAAGATTTTATAGAAAACTACAAAGACAAGATGAACGAAATTGGAGTTGAAGTTGTAGGAATTAAGAAGAGAAGAAAATTATCTGATCCTAGAAACATTTTAGGATTATTGCACCAAGACTCTATTTTTAAAACTCTCTATTTTTCAAATAGTACCTTATCGGAGATCTGTTCGATTATTCATCAAAGAGAAATTGATATCGTTCACTTCGAGTCTTTTTACACGGCATTTTTTATAAATACTCACATAAGAAAGCTTGGCGCAAGGCAAATCTTTGGAACAGAGAATATCGAGTTTAAAATATACGAGGATTATGTAAAAAACAATGCTCTAATGCCATTAAAATTTCTATACGAATTTCAAACAAGAAAGATAAAAAAGGAGGAGACAGAATTGTTTAGTAGGGCAGATTTTTGCATAGCAGTATCGGATGAAGACGGAAGTGTGATTAGAAAATATAATCCTAAAGTGGAGGTTATCCGAAACGGAGTGGATCTTGATGAATTTAAATTCAACGAACCTAAAAACAAGAATGGAAAGAAACTACTTTTTATAGGAAATTTTACTTACTTTCCAAATGTGGACGGAATCAATTATTTTTATAATTCTGTATTTAAGAATCTTGAGGAAGATATCTCTCTTACGATTGTTGGTAAAAAAGTTCAAACCCTTCCCTTTGCGGATGATCCAAGAATAGAAGGCAAAGAATTTGTTCCTAAGATTGCGGACGAGTATGAAAAGTCGGATCTTGTGGTTTCTCCCATAAGACTAGGAGGTGGAACAAATTTCAAAGTTCTTGAGGCAATGGCAAAAGGTATTCCTGTAGTTTCATTGCCTCATAGGCTTGAGGGCTTAGGCCTTAAGGATGGAAGGGATATTATTGTAGCCAATAACGACGATGAGTTCAAAGACAAAATAAAAATGTTACTTAACGATTTTGACTTAAGAAAAAGAATATCCAAGAAAGCAAGGGAACTTGTAGAGAGAGATTATTCATGGGAAGTAATTGGCAGAAGGTTGGCCCATGTTTGGAATAGTTTATGAAAGCAGTTGGTCTTTCAATTATTATTGTCTCTTACAATACAAAAGAATTTCTTAGAAACTGTTTGGTATCAATACTATCTACTATTAAGGGTGAATTAAGCTACGAGGTTATTGTTGTGGATAATGCATCGACCGACGCGCCAGCGTCGGTAACATCAAATATCATCCATTCGACAAGCTCAGGACAAGAATCTCAAATGTCAAATCTCAAATTCGTTCAAAATAAAGAGAATCTTGGGTTTTCAAGGGCGAATAATATCGGGGTGAAGCAAGCAAGGGGAAGATATTTACTTTTTCTTAATCCAGACACTATTGTTTATCCTAATACTTTGGAAACAATGGTTGATTTTATGGAAAAATATAAAGATGCAGGGGCAGCAACTTGCAAGGTAATTATGCCCAATGGAGAAATAGACGATGCGTCGCATAGAGGGTTTCCAACACCATGGAATTCTTTTGCTTACTTTTCAGCCTTTGCAAAAGTGTTTCCAAAATCTCGATTATTCGGAGGTTATAACTTAGGATGGATGGATTTAGGAAAAACGCACGAAATCGATTCGTGCGCTGGCGCATTTATGATAGTAAGAAGAGAAGCGGGTCAGGAATTACAATGGTGGGATGAGGACTATTTTTTTTATGGAGAAGATTTAGACTTTTGTTACAAGCTTAAGCAAAAAAAGTGGAAAATATACTATGTTCCAACAGCCTTGACCCTCCATTATAAGGGTGTATCTGGAGGGATTAAGAGCGTCTCAAAAGCTATAACAACTGCAGATAGAAAAACAAAAGGACTAGCTACGCGGGAGCGTTTTGAGGCCATGAAAATTTTTTATAACAAACATTATTTAAAAAAATACCCTCCTTTTATAACATGGCTGGTTTTTTGCGGCATAAACATAAAACTGTGGTTTGCCTCAAAAAAAGTTTAGTGGTATAGTGAATATACGAGTAAAAATGTATGAACCTGTCCATTAAATGGTTTTTAATATTTCTTATTTTGTTTTTCTGTCTGACTGGGTTGGCATCGGGATTATTGATTGCTGAATTTTTCCCAAATTTAATAGGCGCGTTGATTGCTATATTTGTGACAATAATTGTTGGCTTTTCTTCATATTTGGCGATACAGCGTACTATTATAAATCCTATTAGACAACTACAAAACTCTTTACAAAATATTGGGAGCAAAGATTTTGAGGGGATAGGAGGTCCTTTTGGTTCGTTTAATACAATAGTTAGCGACTTAAGATCGACAATTGAATCGCTGAAACAAGATAAAAACATGGAATCGGCAGACAAGGATAAGTTTGAAGTCGTGTTATCTGGCATAAGCGACGCAATCATTGCGGTTGATCCTGATCAAAAAGTACTTATTTTTAATTCAGCTGCTCAAAACCTAACTGGATATATGGTTACTGAGGTTCTTGGTCAGCATATAGGCAAAGTTATTAGGGTTTTCGATAGGAATGAAGAGCTTCTGCCTTTTGATTATTGTCCAATCAACTCAAACGATTCAGAAGAAGGCGCTGTCTTTACCAAAAGAAATCTTAAGATAGTTGCGAAAAACAAAGAATTTTTTGCCAATCTTGTTGCTGGAAAAATTAAAGAAGGGACAGGCATTAATCTAGGTTGTATTTTAGCCCTACACGATAATACAGAGGAAAGACGCTTAGAAGAGATGAAGCTTGATTTTGTTTCCATGGCAGCACATGAGTTAAGAACTCCTTTGACGTCGCTGAGGGGATATCTGTCGATACTTATAAAAGAAAACAAAGACACTCTTAAGCCCGATGAGTTTACGTTTCTTACTCGCGCTGATATCTCTGCGCAACAGTTAGGAGCGTTAGTTGATAATTTACTTAATGTGTCACGTATCGAAAATCATAGATTAACAATAAGTATAGAGCCGGTTGACATGATACAGCTGATCCAACAAACCATTGAACAGTTTATGGAACGGGCTAAGGAGAAAAATATAGCGCTTGGCTTCAAAAAGGACGATTCCCCGTTACCTAAGGTTCTTATTGATAAACTTCGAATGGGTGAGGTTTTAAATAATCTTCTGTCTAATGCTATTGCTTACACGAAGGATGGAGGAAAAATTACAGTCTGGACCGAGAGAAAAGATGATCTGGTAGTAACTCACGTTCAGGATACTGGAGAAGGTATTCCTAAGGAGTCTTTACCGCATTTGTTTACTAAATTTTTCAGAATCTCTGGGAGACTTGAACAAACAACCAAGGGTACTGGTTTGGGATTATATATATCAAAAGAAATTATTCAAATGCACCATGGAGAGATTTGGGCAGAATCAGAGGCCGGGGTCGGGTCAACTTTTAGTTTTTCTCTTCCAACAGAGTCTAAGGGTTTAGTACTTGATTTTAAATAGACTATGTAACTATAATAATATCATGCCTAAGAAAGTTTTACTAATTGAAGACGACGAATTTATCCGAGATCTTTACAAAAGACAACTAGATATGTGCGATATGTTTACATATGCATTTTCGAATGGAAGCGATGGATTAAAATCTGCGCAGGAAAATCAATACGACCTAATACTTATTGATATCATGTTGCCTGGCATGAACGGGTTAGATGTTTTAAGAAATCTTAAAGCAACAGATGCTACTAAGAATATACCTGTCATTTTGATTTCAAATTTAGGACAAGACGCGGTAATTAAAGAAGGATTCGCGCTTGGAGCAATAGGGTATTTGATAAAAGCTACTTTTACGCCAGATCAGATAGTGCAAGAAATCACGAAAATTTTCGATCAGCACACACAGTCTCAAGTTAAGGGATGAGAATAGGAATTGATTGCCGGCTTTGGAATGAGTCGGGAGTTGGAAGATACGTAAGAAACCTTGTTGAACAGCTTCAGATAATTGATCGTGAGAACAAATATGTATTGTTTGTTGGGCGTAAAGATAGAGAAGAGATTCTGAATCAAGTTCAGAATGACAATTTTAGTATAGTAAGTGCGGATATTAGGTGGCATACGTTAGAAGAGCAGTTGCGGTTTCCAGCAATTTTGAATAGAGAGAACCTTGATCTTGTCCATTTTCCTTATTTTTCGGTACCTATTTTTTATAATAAACCATACGTAGTTACTATTCACGATCTTATTTTGCATCATTTTCCAACTGGGCTGGCATCGACTCAGCCGTATTACCTCTATAAATTGAAACTTTTAGGATATAAGTTTGTCATAAATAAGGCAGCTCAAAATGCAGAAAAAATTATAACAGTATCTAACGCTACTAGGGATGAGATCATTGATCATCTGAAGATTGAACCAAGTAAAGTAGTAGTAATGTATGAGGGAGTTAATGATAAAATTCGAAATTCGAAATTCGAAATTCGAAACAAGTTTCAAAATACAAAATACAAAATACTAAATACAAAATACTTTTTATACGTTGGGAACGCATATCCGCACAAGAACCTTGAGCGGCTTTTGGAGGCCTTTTCAACGTTTTGTCATCCTGAACTTGTTTCAGGATCTCATTTGAAACGAGATTCTGACCTTCGTCAGAATGACATAAAATTAGTTTTGGTCGGCAAAGAAGACTATTTTTATAAAAGATTAAAGGAGAAAACAAAAAAATTGGGTTTGGAAAAATATGTAGTATTTTTAGGTGAAGTCAGCGATGAAGAATTAAGTGATTTATACAAAAATGCGTTAGCCTTGATTATGCCGTCATTAATGGAAGGGTTTGGACTGCCGGGATTGGAAGCAATGGCGAATAAATGTTTAGTTTTATCCTCTGATATTCCCTCGCTTCGCGAAATTTATGGAAACGCAGCAGTATATTTTAATCCAGTAAATGTCGATGATATTAGAAAAAAAATGGAAGACGTATGCTTCAATGATTTAAATCATTTTAACTCACCTTTCGCACTGTCATTCCCGCGAAAGCGGGAATCTAGATTCCCGATCAGGTCGGGAATGACAAAAATGCGTAACATGAGTCATTTTAACAAACAAATAGGGGATGGCTTGGAAAGAACAAAGATGTTTTCGTGGGAAAAAATGGCAAGAGAAACATTAAGAGTATACGAAAGTTGCGGATGAAGATTGTTTTGTAGGAAATACGTGGGACTATGTTAAATTGTAGGAATTACAATCGCGAGAATATCTATACCGAAGAATTTTAATATTACGGTAAAAACAAGGAATACCAGGAATAAAATTACTAACCCTATTACAGAAGCAGTAATAGTGCTTCTTGCTCCTTCAACTGCTGCTTTGTCTCCTCCGGAGTAGATCCATTTTAGCGCTCCTAATAACAAAAAGAATATCGCAACAACTACTGCAATAACAAAAATAAAACTGATAGCTTTTGCAATGAGGACAGCAGGATCTAACCCACAAAGCTTGTTAAATGGTTCACTTATTTTACTGCAGTTTATTAATGCACCAGCTGGTGCAGGGGTGGGAGCAGCAATCTGAGCAAAAGCTGAAGGGGCAAGCATTAGGTAAGATAGAAATGCGATTATTGGGGCTAATAATTTCCTCATTAAAATAATCATATACACATTTTTTGGCTTTGTCAAGAGGTCGCAACGTATGAATTCAGTTCTTCCCAATGGATTTGTCATTGCGATCAGGCAAAGCCTGCGAAGCAATCTTATGACCTGCCCGCCATCGGCTTTTGCCGAAGGCAATTGCAGGCGGGGATCGCTCATGAGCTACTTCGTAGCTTCGCGATGACAAGCTACTGGTAACAACTGAATACGTACGTCGCAACCTAGACAAAATTTTTCAAAAGCTGTATAATTAAGATTAGAAATAATGAAAAAGCTCTCTTCTGCTCAGACGCATATAAATCATCTAATTTTAATTTTCCTTTTACTATCTGTAATTGCGCTTTTTGTTATTTCTTTATATAGAAATCTAAATACAGGAAAAGGGGAGGTTTCGCTAGTAAAAGAAGGGAATCATTTATGCAGTAGGGAAGGAGAGTACTTCGATCTTCAAAAAGCCTTAAGAGAACCAGAAAAAGTCTGCTCTCTTAAATTAGTTAACCTGTCGGAACTTCCTTCACAAGTTAATAAACTAAAAAACCTTCAGGAGCTTCACGTTAACGCCACCAATCATATTAATACCCTTCCACCAGAAATTGGTGAATTGCATAATCTAACAATTCTAGACTTGATGTTCAATGAGAATCTTTACGAGGTACCAACAGAAATATACCGATTAAATAATCTAGAACAACTATTATTAACCAATAATAAACTAGGGCACTTACCCAAGGGTATTTCTGCGTTAAAGAAACTTAAGGTTTTGAGGTTAGATAATAATAATCTGACATGCCTCCCCTCTGATATTATAGAACTTTATAATTTAGAAGACCTTCGCCTTGGGGGGAACAACCTAGTAATGTTACCGCCTGGAATCGAAAGGCTCAAAGCCTTGAAAATTCTATCTGTGTATCACAATCCGTTGGTTCTTGATCAGGCCCCGCAAGATTTTCTTAGCGCAAGATATCACAGCGAGGACGCCAAGGTTTGGAAAGAAGAAATTGCAATTTTTAAAGAAAGTGCCGAAAAAGAAGAAGGAATTACTCACTTGGCGAGAAAAGTTATTAACGACTACCTAATAAGAATTGATTTTTTCAAAACTAATCCTCTAGCAGATCGAGAAAAAATATGTCTTGAAGACTATCTGCAAAATAAAACAGGTAGAGAATGGTTATTGCTTGGCGAAACAAAAACTTTTTCTGCAACCCTATTAAAAGAAGCCTTTAATGTTTGTAACATTAAGATCAAAAATATTTGTCAGTAAAGTTATTTTCATGTAAAATAATCTTATGACCCGTTCGACTTCGCCCTGCACCAGACGGTGCGGGGCTTCGCTCAGGGTCATACTGAAGTAATTGAAGTATGAAAAAACTTCTAATTTTTGGATTATTAGTTTTAGCGGCAATTCTACTTTATTCTTTAGCGTCTTCGGGTAAACAATGCGGTGGGATTGCGGCTAATATAAATACTTGTCCGGTTGGATATGAATGCATATCGAGCTCAAAGTTTCCAGATGCGTCAGGAAATTGTCGTTTTTCTCCAGCTTTTACCTTGATTGAATTACGAAATAAGTACTTTAAGTAGGTTAATTTGGTAACGAAAATCAGGAAGTTGCATATCGCCAAGAAACATGATAGAATAGCCGTAATATGACAAAAGAGGCCTTAGCTTCTGACCAAGTAGCAGCTTCAACGAACATTGATCCGTCGGTTCCTGCTCTTGAACCTCATATTCCCCCTCCCATACCAGATCCAACAGGCATAGCACTCCTTCTATTTGCAATTATTGGTTTAAGCGAACTTGGCTACCGAGCTACCGGTGGAAAAGCATAAATGACATCCTCTATTGAAAACAATCGTATGTCCCGTCGGGAGTTTATTAAAATTCTTAGAAATACAGCAGCTGGGGTAGCGCTTTTAGGCCCATTGGGAACTGCTCTTGAGGCATGTGCTCCACGCTCACCAGATGTTTCTAAACCATCCTCAGAAATTGTGGGTCTTCCGGTAGTTATAGAAATGCCATTTGGCGCGAAATTTATCGTTGAAACAATACCACCTCATCCTCGACTGAATTTGAATAAAACTTTAACCGAAAAACTATTGTCTGAAACAGTCAAGAAACCCACAGCTCCTATAAAAGTGTCTCTTTATTCTGACGATTGGCTTAGAGTACAACCAGACAAAACACTTTTAGGAATTGATGATCAAAGATACCAATCGCTCTCACAAGAAGAAAAAGATACATTTAGAGATAGCGTGACAACTACCCTCTATGACCCAACTAGCGGAATCCCTCAAGGAGTGGCTGTACATATTGCGACTGGGCGATTTTTAAAAGAGGCAAGGAGAGGTAATAACATGATTGTCCAAAATGAATTTATCCCTGAAGGGATTATAGTTGATCCCATTATTGCTTTAAATGCCACTTTTTACCATGAAGTCCGTTACCATGCGCTTTTGCGAAACAGTGACTATCGCCCACAGGATGAGACTGGAAGGATTCAAGAGGAATTGACAGCTCGAAAAGGAGAAACAGAATGGGTAAAAAGCCTTGCAGCAGCAACTAAACTTGTGAAAGACAATCAATTATTTCTGGTGCCCCATTAAGCCCAAATCTGATAAAATAAGCGTTAGATTATTACAAGTTTCGCATTTTGTCATTCTGAGTCCCGACAGGTCGGGATGACAACCGCGAAAGCCATAATTATGAAAGTTGCGTTGGTGTATGACCGTATTAATAAATGGGGAGGGGCGGAGAGCGTTCTTCTAAGCCTCCATAAATTGTTTCCAGAGGCTTCGCTTTATACATCTGTTTACGATAGGGAAAAAGCTCCTTGGGCAGAGGTTTTTGATGTTAAAACTTCTTTTTTACAGAAATTTCCATTTGCCACAAACCACGAGCTATACGCTACTATAATGCCTATTGTCTTTGAAAGTTTCTCTTTTGACGAATATGATTTGGTAATTTCTGTAACTAGCGAGGCAGCAAAAGGAATTATTACAAAACCTAAGACCCTGCATATCTGTTACTGTCTAACTCCAACACGTTATCTTTGGAGCGGATATAAAGATTATTTTAAAAATCCATTTTTTACTTTTTTTTCAAAGCCAGCTGTTTCTTATCTTCGTTCATGGGACAAAATAGCAGCACAAAGACCGGATGCCTATGTTGCGATTTCAAAAGAAGTTCAGAAGAGAATTAAAAAGTATTATGGAAGAGAGTCGGTGGTGGTATATCCACCAGTGGTTCTTGAAAATCCGAAATTCGAAATCCGAAATTCGAAACAATTTCAAAATACAAAATACAAAATACAAAATACAGACTACTTTCTAGTAGTTTCTCGGCTTGTTCCGTATAAAAGAATAGATATAGCTATTAGAGCATTTAGTAAGCTTAAGCTGCCATTAAAAATTGTTGGTACTGGATCAGAAGATAAAAAATTAAGGTCGATTGCCAGCTCTAATATTGAGTTTTTAGGTTACTTGACCGAAAGGGAGCTAGTAAGGTATTATAGGGGTTGTCGCGCTTTGATTTTTCCTGGGATTGAGGATTTTGGGTTAACAGCGTTAGAGGCGCAAAGTTTTGGGAAGGCGGTTATTGCATTTAGAAGTGGAGGGGCGTTGGAGACTATTATAGAGGGTAAGACAGGTGAATTTTTTTACCCTCAAAACGAAGAAGCGCTTATTAAAAAAATAAAAGAATTTAAAAGTTCCAAATACGATCCTTTGGAGTGTATAAAAAATGCGGAAAGGTTTTCGTATGAGAGGTTTAAGAAAGAGTTTATGGACATAATTAGAAATTGTTAAATTGTTTCATTGTTATATTGTTAGCAATTGAGCAATTTAGCAATGTAGCAATTATTGATATATGAAGATTGTTATTTTTGCAGGAGGAGTTGGAACAAGGCTTTGGCCTTTGTCGCGGAAGAATAGTCCCAAGCAGTTTGGAAAAATACTCGGCGACAAGTCTACGTTACAACTTGCAGTAGAAAGGCTTCGTCCAGATTTTTCATATTCTGACATTTATATTGCCACGGGAACAAGCTACGAAAATACTGTAAGGGAGCAGCTTCCGCAAATTCCAGAAAATAACTTTATTTTTGAGCCAGCGGTTAGAGATGTAGGACCGGCTGTTGGCATGGCTATATCTATTGTAGGAAAAGATAATCCTAACTCTCCGGTTGCTATTCTTTGGAGTGACCATTTTGTCAAAAAAGTTAGAAGATTTCGCGAAGTGCTGCATTTCGCGGAAAAGTTAGTTGAAAAAAATAATAATTCACTCATACTCATAGGACAAAGAGCTAGATTTGCTAATCAGAATTTAGGGTGGATAGAATTTGGGGACGAGATACAAGAGGTAAAAGGAACAAAAGTTTTTAGGTTTAAACGATTAATTTATAGACCCACCCTTCCGCAGGCGGAGGAGTTTTTAAATAATCAAAATTTTTCCTGGAATCCAGGATATTTTGTTACGACACCAAATTTCTTACTCTCCCAATTTAAAACATTTGCACCCAACCTTTGGAAAGGACTTGTAAAAATACAGGATGCTATAGGCACAAAAGATTTCGGGGGGGTCGTGGAAGCTATATATCC
>Ga0213870_1001187_pt1 | contig 11856 bp, 9 predicted proteins | sample WICALVC2017_Meta_FD_160119 | JGI IMG/M metagenome (GOLD analysis project Ga0213870, IMG submission 160119) | Freshwater microbial communities from subterranean cave lake in Wind Cave National Park, South Dakota, United States - WICALVC2017 | ecosystem: Environmental > Aquatic > Deep subsurface >... | reverse complement strand
ACTCTCTCCTTATATTTTCAGCATCCTCAGAAAGGGCGGTTATGAGTGAGAACTTCTCCTTCCCTATTATTTCGAATGGAGCAGAATAGACTGATGTATTGTCTATACCTATCCTGGAAAATTCCCTGCTGACATTTTTTTGAAATTCATCCTTTGGTTTCAGATAGGCCGGTTCTGCATGCCTCATCTCGTACGGCATGCTTAATTTGACTGCAAGGATTGATTCAAGTTTTTTAACAGTTTCTCCAGTTGGGTTTACTCGTTTGTTTTCTATCTCGTATAATGCTTTTTTGGAGATTCCGATTTCATTTGCCAGTTGCTCTAGGGTGTATTCAAGCTCATTTCTCCTCTCCTTCAGGGCGAATGTGTTGATTTCCTTTGTGTGCCTCCCTTTTGCAGAGTGGCTTACTGTTATCTCATCCTCAGTTATCATTTCTTCAAACGAGTTTGGTGTTAACACAGGCAAGTCAAATCTCGTGTAGACTGTTTCATCTTCTAACAGCTCTCGATTGTTTCTGGTTGAGATTACAAATGGATAAGCAGATAGGAAGTATGAAATGGCGCGCAGGCTTGTCGCATGTTCTGGATTCAAACCGTCCACATTCAACAAAGTTTTTATAAGAAACAAATGCTCCCTTCTGGCAGCTATGTCAAAACAGCCTTTTGTGGTGAAGACTTCGAACTCGCTTTTCTGCAAAGTATTAACTACTTTGTTCAACAAAAAAGATTTACCGAACATAATAAATAATTGGAAGGTAATAAGGATATAAATGGTGCATGTGGGTATATCGGGCCCGTAGCTTTCATGATACTCCAAGTTTGGAGATCGTGGCTAATAGCCTGGTTAGAGCAACTCTTAAGAGAGTGCTAAGAACCGACTTATATGTCAACCTAGGCGCTTAGAAATCGGTAGGTCGAGAGTTCGAATCTCTCCGGGCCCATTTTCTACATGGGATATATACATCTTTCGTAGATTGAACGCTTTTAACTGAAATTTTAGAGGTTGGTTGCAAAAGAAGGTTCAATATAATATTTAAAAGTATCGGAGTATAATAATTCAATATGAATGACGAGTGGTCTTTAAATGGTATTAATGCAAAACTAATTACCACTAATGTTAAAGAAAAAACGTTAACCTCTAATTAATTCGAATCCGCGCACGCCTATATAATAATAAAAGCTTAAGTTTTCTTTAGAAATTATATGTCTATGACATCTGCAGGAGAAGAGGTTAGGGCGTATCTAGAAAGAATGGATGCTTATTCGCAAAAAGGTATAGGAGTTACTCTTGGAAGAATAAACCAAGATATTCAAAAACATTATTCTGAAGGTCTTTTACCGAGGGGTGTTCTTGGGTTTGATCTTAGTACTCCAGATCTTTATTTTTGTACATTAAATACAACAGGTTTGTATCCTCAAACAATTCGAAAACTTTTTGGAGCCTTGGGATACAACAACACTATTGCCAGTTCAAACAATTTACGATCACCAAAATCAGTCTATTCATTATTGCTTGATGCTGCAAATGGTAGCCTCGATGAGCAAATAAAGGAACTGCAACGAAAATTAACAGATGCGAAAAGTGCTCAAGAATTGGCTGTATCAATAGTAGAAACTACTCTGAAGGAAAAATATCAAGACAGTCAAGGCAGCAAAGAGTTTATTAGAAATCTTCGAAAAATGATAGAAGCTCGTTTACCTTTAGATAATTCATCTCAAATCCATAATAACATGGCAAGGCTAAGAAGTGTCAAAAGGCTTGTCGATTCAAATCCTGGAGTAGGTGAAAAATTAAGAGAATTGGATTTATCACTAGTTCCTGAATATTGGTCTATAGAAACAAGTGGTGGAGAAGCCGAAAGATTGAGATTGCCAGAACATGTACTTTACATTCCTCGTCGTTAATTATCTCTATAATTCCGCATATAATTGTTCTTTACTAATAACTCCTTCTCTTACAATTTGAATATCACTACTGCTGACATCAACAACAGTAGACGGTTTGCCATGCCCGCATTTCCCACTATCAAGAATCAAATCAACTCTATCCCCAATCTGCTCTACAAAATCTTTCACTTCAACAGGCTCCTTCCCACCAGACAAATTTGCTGATGTAGCAGTTATAGGAAATTTTATTTCGTTCAAAATTGCCTGTGCTACCTTGTTATCAGGAATCCTAACACTTACTTTATTTCCTCCCAAAAATTCATCAAACTCAATCTTAGAATTAAGAATAATCGTAAGAGGCCCTGGTAAAAACTTCTTAGCTAATTTCATTGCTACTGGTGCAAATTCTAAAAACTTCTTAGCTTGCTCTAAATCTCTGAATGCAATGGAAGACGGTTTAGTTAAATTCCTACCTTTGATTTCAAAAACTCTCTGAACTGCATTAACATCAAAAACATTAGCTCCGAGTCCATACAAAGTTTCAGTAGGATATACTACGACACCACCAATCGTTAAAACTTCTGCTACTTTTCTGATAATTTCTCCTTCAGGATTTTCTGCATTTACTTTAATTATTTTCATTAATAGACATTGCCGCTATGCAAACTTATAAATACTTTGCTGAGTGTAATTACTTTCTAAGTGAAAAAAATGGGTGAACGTCAAAAGATGTTTAATTGAACTACTTTCTTCTAGCCCTAAATCTATTCGACAATTGAATGAATTGACAAAACTCCCTGAAAGAACGTTAAGATACCATCTATCTATTCTGAGAAGAAACGGCATACTTAGAGAGAGTTTTTCATTTTCTGATCGAAGAAGGAAAATGTTGTCTGTTCAGTTGGATAAAGGAGTGTTGATATAAATGCTAGGTGAACGTCAAAAGCTCTGTTGGATCAATAGGTAGTGCAGGAGAACCTTTTGTCGATTCAGTAAGTCGTAGAATAAAGGGTTTTTATCCCGATATCGTCAGAGACATCCAAGATGCTAATCAATATTTGGGAGTAGCTAGAAGTTTGAGAGATTCTAGTGGTACATCCAGAATAACTCTGAGATTCATAACTCCGGTTGGATTTGAAATTCCAAATTCCGAAGCAGTAATCCCATTAGATGATAGATGGACGGGGTATCAAATAATTTATTATGGCGAAAATTTACTAGAAAGGATGACTACACCAGATATTTTGGAACAAGAAGATGAGATAGTCTCTTGGGTTCTTAATAATAGAAGATCAGATAGTCCGCTCGAAAGGGTAAGAGGATTGAATTACACGATTACTATATTATCAGATCCAACTTCTAATGACATAAAACAATTTTCTAGAGTCTATTCAGAAGCCTTTGAAGAAAATGGGAATGTTAAATACATGTTTGACATAAATGAAACCAATGTAAGAGAATTAGTCACGAATAATACTTCCGTAGTTACTGTGGCTAGAAATTATGATGGACAAATAGTTTCTACGATAATTGGTGAGACTTCCGTAATCAATACCAGCCATGGAAATCTGACAATATGTGAATATAGCGATGAAGCAACTTTAAGAACATATAGAAAACTTGGATTAAGCCAAGCTTGTCTGCAATTGCTTGGTGAGGAACTTTATAGTGATAGTGTCGTTGACTTACTCTATGCAGAAGCAAGAGCCCTTCATATAGGAGCTAATAAAGTACCAGCCAATTTGGGTTACCGATATGATGGTAGACTTATTCAACATTGCTTTATAGGTGGGGATAAAGAGGTAGAAGGGTATCATTGGCGTGAGGAAGACCTGAATGTATGGCATTTACCAAAGGTGACATGATGAGTTCATTAGAACAGATATTAAAAAACAATCAAAGTAAGATTGGAAGTATAGTTCCATTTGATATGAATAAAGAAAAAATCTCCGTATTTGATTTCACAGAAAATAATGAAGAGCTAGAGAAAATAAATATGAGTTCTGTCGAAGAATTCGATAGGTATGTAAAAGAAACAATGCTATTAAACAATGCGACTGTAGGGATCGGAAAATATAATGAAGACAGAACAATCTACAAACGTAGTTCTCTTTTTGGCACTGAAAGAACTGTTCATCTTGCAATAGATGTTATATTACCAGCGGGAACAAAAATAATATCCCCACTTGATGCCATAATTCACAGTTTTCAGAATAATGATAACTTTGGAGATTACGGGCCTACAATAATTTTACAGCACGAACTTGATGATATGAAATTTTACACTTTATATGGGCATTTAAGTAAAGAATCTTTAGAAAGTAAATCAGAAAGTCAAGAAATCAGAAAAGGTGAAGTAATAGGAGAGATAGGAAACATTCATGTAAATGGCAATTGGTTTGAACATGTGCATTTCCAAATAATCACAGACATGTTAGATAAAAAAGACGATTTTCCTGGCGTTGTTAATATTAAAGAAAGAGATAGATGGCTAAAATTATGTCCTGATCCCAATCTTATTTTAAGAATTACCAACATAATATAGAGAATATGGAAAAACAAAAAACAAAAAGCAGCTATCAATTTTGGGTTGACAAAATCGCCAAAGAAGTTGTAGAAAGAGAAGAGCAACTTAAACGAGGAACAAAAACAATCAGAACCGAAAGTGGGATCGGAGCAAGCGGTTTCCCCCATATAGGTAGTTTCGGTGATATAGTTCGAAGCTATAGCATTGCTTTGGCTTTGAAAGATGCTGGAGTAAAGTCTGAATATATTGCCTACTCTGATGATTTTGACGGACTGCGGAAAGTACCTTTAACATTGCCTGATTCTTTGGAAAAATTTATAGGAGTGCCAGTTGCTTACATTCCTGACACATTCAACTGCCATAGTAGCTATGGTGAACATATGAAATCCTTGATGATTGAAGCTATGGAGAAAGCTGATATCGACTATAATTTACAATCAGCTACAGAGAACTACAAGAAAGGCATGTTAGATAAAGAAATAGAAACCATTTTGTTGAATGCTGAAAAAGTTGGACAAATTGTCAAAAAATTGACTGGCCAAGAAAAATTCATAGCAACACTCCCGTATTTTCCAGTTTGTGAAAATTGTGGAAAAATGTACACAACCAGAGCATACAAAGTAGTTAAGAAGGAACATAAAGTCTTGTACGCATGTGACCAAGAATTCACAGGCAAAAACCTGAACAACGGCAAGGAAATTGTCATCAAGGGATGCAGCCATAAAGGCGAAGCGTCTTATTTCAAAGGCAATGGCAAGCTCAGCTGGAAACCAGAATTCGCAGCAAGATGGACGGCATTAAAAATAATCTTCGAGCCGTATGGCAAGGACATCAGAGATTCTGTAATAATCAACGATGCCATCTGTAGAGACATCTTGAATTTCGAACCGCCTATGCATGTGATGTATGAAATGTTTTTGGATAAGAGTGGCAAGAAAATTTCCAAATCCTATGGCAATGTATTCACGCCACAAGTCTGGTTCAATTACGGCAGCACACAAAGCTGTATACTGCTGATGTTAAAGAGATTCGAAGGAACGAGGGAGCTTGACGTGACAGATATACCCAAATACATGAATGAAATTAATACATTGTCAGAAGTCTATTTTGGAAATAAGAAAATTGATAACGACAGAGATTTAATTAACATGAAAAGGTTATTCGAATATGTTTATTTCCTAGAACCACCAAAAAAATCCACAACGTCTATACCTTATGATATTTTGCTTGAAATTGCAAGGATAGTCCCTGAAAAAAACCAAGTGAAATTTGCTATTGGGAAACTTAAGGAATTCGGCTACATCAAAAAATCAGATAGTGATGTAGAATCGAAAGTAGCAATTCTTTTGGAATTCGCTAAAAATTGGGTAAATGATTCTGAAATAAAAGAAACTAAGAAGATTGAATTATCAAAAACAGAAAAGTCTGCAATATCAGAATTAATCAGCATAATAAAAACTGAAAATGATTCAGACACTCTGCAGAAAAGAATATTTGACATCACAAGCAAATACAACATTAAGCCAGGTAAATTCTTCCAGACACTTTACATGATACTATTGAATTCCGAGAGGGGTCCAAGGCTAGGGCAGTACATACTCCAAGTGGGAAAAACAGAAATAATTAAAAAATTAAGTGTAGCCTTATGACAAGGAAGCTTTACTGGGAAGATTCTTATCAGAAAGAATTTGATGCGAAAGTAGTGGCGGTGAATGGCAACCAGATGATATTGGATCAGACTTGCTTTTATGCGGCTGCAGGAGGGCAGCCGGGTGATACTGGCATGATAAACGGAGTGAAAGTTGTAGACACAATCAAAAGCAATGATGGAGACGTAGTTCATATCCTAGAAAGTACTTCTGAATTCAAAGTTGGAGATAGTGTCAATGGCACCATCAATTGGGATAGAAGGCATAAACTGATGAGATTGCATACGGCATGTCACATAATCAGTGGCGTGGTATATCAAAAATTCAATGCAAAATTTGGTGGCAGCCAAATATACGAAGACAGGGCAAGAATGGATTTTGACATTGAAAAATTTGATGAAGAAACAGCAAAAATTGTAGAGACCGGATCTAACAAAATAATCGAATCAGATATGCCAGTAGCTGCTAAAATGCTTGATTGGGAAGAAGCAGAAAAAGATGCGGATTTGTTTAGGGTACAGCACGAGCTTTATTCAAAATATGATAAACCAAGGATTGTTTCAATAGGAAATTTCGACAAGCAATTAGACGGAGGGACACACGTCCGGAGCACCAAAGAAGTTGGTACAATAAGAATAGTAAAACGAGAGAACAAGGGTAAGCATAATAAACGGATTACAATCGTAGTAGAATAATGCAAAACAATTATACTTTAAAGATAATTAGATAATTGATGTATTCTGAATCCAAAATTTTCAAGAATGAAGAAATCCTGTCGCATGACCACCTACCAGAGTTACTCCCGCACAGGGAGCAACAAATAAAGCAAATAGCTGATAACTTGTTGCCAGCAAGCAAAGGCAGGCAACCGCAAAATACATTTATTTATGGCTCGCCGGGAATCGGCAAGACCGCATCGATGAAGCATGTCTTCCTCAAGTTTGAGGAGTATTCTGGAATAAAAACAACTTACATAAACTGTTGGGATTGCAAGACAGCAACTGCAGTATTATCTAAAATTGCCATCGATTTAGGCTATCCTGTGCAGAGGAGAGGATGGGGAAAGGACGAAATTTTCGGCAAACTGATAGAAGTTTTAAGCAAGTCAAGCAAAAGCCTGATAGTTTGTCTCGATGAAGTAGACCAATTGGATCAAGAAGCGCTATACGATTTGTTGAGGTTGGATGTGAAAAATCCCATAGGTTTAGTTGCAATATCCAATGATCCTTTTGTGTTTGCCAACGTGGAAGCACGGATAAAGAGCAGTCTGGCTATGGACGAAGTTGAGTTCAAGCCATACAATTTGGCAGAAATGAAGGACATACTCCAAGAACGGGTTAAGTATGCGCTCACATCAGTGGAAGACGGTGTTGTATTGCTTGCAGCCAACCACGCCGTTCAAAAGGGCGGTGATGTCAGAGTGGGGTTGCAGTGTCTGTTCAAGGCAGGCAGGATTGCCGAGCAGGAAAATTCAAACAAAGTAAAAGTTGTGCACATCAAGAATGTCCTGAAAGAAGTTAAAGAAATCAAACCGCAAATCGTGAAAGAAAAAGTTTCAAATGAAGAGAAAATAATCTTGGAGATCTTGAATGATGGTAAGATATGGAAATCCGGGGAATTGTATGAAAAATATTGTGAATTGACAAAAGACCCAGTTAGTGATAGGTTGTTTAGAGATTGCGTCAACCATTTGGCTGAAGTTAATTTGGTAAAAATAAGGAAGAAGAATTTGCAAGGCAGCATAAGGCTCATTTCGAAAGCTTGACAGCATTCCTTTCATGCACCCAGTACAGGAGATTTAATGCCTCCTTTTTAGTCATCCATGCGCATCCGACAACTTCTGTCGTATCAAGTGTTATTGGTTCTTTAGTATTTGCTTCAACCAAGTAAGTGGACACAGTTTGTTTGGTGTTTTCGAAAACATAACTGTAGCTATATACCCTGTCAAGAATTTTTATATCCTTTAACCCTATCTCTTCTCCTATTTCCCTTTTTAGAGCTTGTTCTTCTGTCTCCCCTTCCTCTATTCCTCCTTTAAGCAAGCGCCAGTGGTATTCTGGTTTTTTCTGGTCCAGTTTTTTTACAAGCAAGATTTTCTTTTCACCATCTCCAGAGAAGATTACAGCTTGGACGGTTTTACGGATTCTCATAGACAAAAATAAGGCTTTTAAACACAAATTTGTGTATTAATTGAATAACATTCCAGTCAGCGGGATAGAGCAAGTCGTAAGACCTCAATGCCTGGAGTGCTCGTCGACAAAAAGGCGAATGGCTCATAAGATGCTCTAGGACACCCGAACGAATTATAAATTCGGGGTTTAGGTCGGACGTTCAAATCGTCCTCCCGCTATTTAATTTTGCATAGGAATTTAGAGGCAACTTTAAGACTTGTCTTTTTTAAACTTCCGATGCTTTAAAACTTCTAAATATCATTAAATTAATACGGGTCTGTAGTCTAGTGGTTTAAGATTTACACAAAGGACAGAACCCTTACAACTAATGGGAAGTAAGGTTCAAACTCCAGTTCGATTCTGGACAGACCCACTATTTTCTTCTAAAAGTAATTAACAAAACCACACTTGACAACATCATTATCTGAAAAAACCCAAAGGCATCAAACTCAGGTAGGCTTGCTTTTCCTGCGTTCAATCTTACATCAACCTTTTTCCAGCATTTGTTATCAACGCATTTGGAATCGCCGATATAGCTGCACTCTGTATCATCATTGCATTTGATTGGATCGGAGTTTGCATTTGCTAAAACTTCTATGTTTGTGGGCTTGGAAATCAGATAGGTAATCCTAGGTGAAAATCTTCCAGGCTGTCCGTATCCCAATTCTTCTGTAAAACCGGTATTCCTTTCTATGAACAATGCATTCGGCTGCAATAGCTCGGTTACCTTGAACGTATATGCCCCTGCAATCAATCCTCTGGGAATGACGCTTATTGGGAAGCTGAACGCCTGCCCTACTGTTGCGGTAACTTCTGACAAGGAAAGGGAGAAGTCTATCGGCCTGAAGGTTCTTGTGGGATATGGCAGGAATTCTACACTTGGAGCAGCGGGATCATAAAATTTGCATGCCACTGCATTGGTTTCTTGTGGAGGCAAATCAACTATATAATCTGGATTTGGTATTGCGCATGAACGGGGTCCTACTAAACCTAGGTATTCGCATTTCTGGAAATCTTCACAATTTTCGTCTATATCATCATCTGGATTACGGCAGTTCAAATAGCATCTAACTCCGATGTTTCTTTCCGACTTGTCAATATAGTTTGCATTCCATCTTACGCTCAGGTAATTGAAATCCCCCCTTAGGGCTATTATTTGGCTTGTGCCTGTGAAATCACCGCGCAAATTACCCAGAGGATCGGAGCTACTTGGTCCTGTACTGCCTGGCTGGTCTGGTGTGACTGGCGTGAGTATAATCGGCAGGATGGTGAACTCTGTCTCTACCGGCGGCAATAATATTTGTGCAAAGGATAAAGGCAGTAGTAAAACGAAAGCAATTGCTGCAAAAATGTATTTCATAAATTTAATTTGTGCAGGCTGGTAAAAATAGGTTTGATTCACTTATGTTTCCACAGGAGGCAATACTATCGGTAAAATTGTCGGGATTACTCTGAGCTTGTGCGTGCCGACACCAATGTTGTCTGGAACCTTGCATGTGGCTTCTATTACTGCGTGCCTGTCGCTTGAGATTATTGAAACCCCCGATGGTTTGGCGAGCGGGTTTAATTCTATGTTATCATCAGCATCACTGCTTATAGCGCATAATTCATCGTTCCATATAACTCCGTCAATGAACAAATGCAACTGTATCTTATCATTTTTGGTGTATCTTCCGTCTTTTATGTCAATGGTGATTTTCACATCCGAGCCTGGATACAGCTGTGTTGTGCCTAAGGTAACTTTGGTGGAGCAGTCGCTGGAACATGATTGCTGGTTTTCCCCTGCCTCGCAGGCTGCATTGTTGTTGCATGTCCCTCCGACATCACCGTCTGTCGATACTGTGAAGATGGGGTCTACGAATTTGCCGTCAGGCCCGTTGATGCCGAATGACAAGGTGCATAAGCCTGTCGTCGGCTTTACATACACTTTGAACATATCAGCGGATTTTCCTCTTGAAACCTTGAATGAACTTATTTTGTCTCCGGATGGCGGGTTTTCCGATACAGGATAGATGCCCGTTGATTTGTCGCACGAGCCTATGGTCACTATCGAATCTGTTGGGATTGAGTATGTCAGCGATGCTGGGCATTGTGATGATGATGCATCGTCTGCCTTAATTTTCCATGTGTAGTCTTTGCCTACATAATTGCCTGTTTTCGATGCTGTATCGAAATTGCCTATCTCTTGTAGCGAGAAGGATATTTTGCATGCTTTAGCTAGCGGGGTGTTGGTTACTGCAGTGGTGGAGCATTGGATTCCAGCGGTTGAGGCTGAGGCTGTATAGGTTGTTGTTGATGATACAGATGGATAATTGCAAGTCCCCGAGCATGAGCCTGTGTTGCCGCTGCATCCTGTTGCGGTTGCTGTATTGCCGCCACCGCAGTTGATTGGTATTGAGTTTGGAACTGAATTAAGATTATTATAAGTAACAGAGATTTTTGAGGAGAACGGGCCTACTCCTATGGACGGCGTTGCTGATAGTGAGCATGATGATGCTCCAGAAGGCTGTTCTACTGTAAATATGCTTGTTGCGCTGTCAGGGTTTAGCCCGAGTTTTGTTGTCATGCCGTAGATTGTGTATGCGCCTGACGGGATGATGCTTGAGATTGTTCCTGTGACTGAGCATTCGCCGTTGGAGGTGGTGCATGTCTTGGGACATGATCCAAAGATATCCGGGCAGAATTCTGCATTCAACTGCCCTCCTCTCACTGATTTTATCTCGAATGATGCACCGTTTACATCGGAGTTATCAGAAGTTACTTTTCCTGTTGCCGTTATTGGATTTCCTTTTGGATAGGTTGATGAGTCGGTTGAGATTGACAATGAAAATGATGACATTAATGGGGATAATATGCAGGAGAAGTCGTCTACTATCCTTTCGTTGCTGCATGTGCTTCCGCCGTTGCATGCCCTTATCTGTTTCCTTTGGGTGTTGGAGATGCATTCTGCCGATTGCCAACCACCGCATTTGGGTTCCTGGCAGACACCTCTTGAAGAACAGTCAGGTGTGCATGAGGGGCATCCTGAGGAGGTGCATGCTGGGGTGCATGATGATGTAAATCCGTCGGAGCATGTTGATGATTGTTGCGGGCAGACGGCTGTTCCTGTTGATGATTGGGATGTGGATGGTCTATTTGATGATTCACATGGGCTGTTGGTTGCCGAGCAGGTTCTTGTTTGGGTGTAGGATGAGCCGCATGACTGGGATGATGGGGATGGCGTCCAATCGCTGCAGGACCACGTGCATGAGCGTTGGCTGGAGGGTGGCGTTTGGTAGGAAGAGTCGCCATCGCCACCGTAGCTGCTGTCGTATCCGCCATCGTATCCGCCATCGTATCCGCCATCGTATCCAACCCCAGGCTCATTGTAACCACCATCATATCCTCCATCCGGGTAACCGACATCATCATCAATTGATTTATTTTTCACCAATATTCCTTCGACAAAATAATTATTAGTATCCGAAACGTGTAAGTTGTAGACTGTTACGATTTTTTTTATCCTATGCAGGCTCTTAATTTCAGTAAGAACGATACCATCATCTTCTAGAATAAATATTGCATCGCCACTCTGAAGCTCTTTAATTTTTCTATAGCCTGTAGGAGTGTAAAAGGGGTGTTC
>Ga0213870_1001186_pt1 | contig 11862 bp, 9 predicted proteins | sample WICALVC2017_Meta_FD_160119 | JGI IMG/M metagenome (GOLD analysis project Ga0213870, IMG submission 160119) | Freshwater microbial communities from subterranean cave lake in Wind Cave National Park, South Dakota, United States - WICALVC2017 | ecosystem: Environmental > Aquatic > Deep subsurface >... | reverse complement strand
CTTTGCGGAGGTCACGACCCGAATGACGGAGGTGAAACCGGGGTTGCTCGCCTTCTCGTCGAGCGCCTTGCTGTACTCCTCGGCCATCGGCGAAACCCGCTCGCCGGTCTTCTCCATCCTCGTGAGGTCCACCGCTTGGTCAGCCGCCGTGAAGAGGCTGACGAAGCTACTGAGCCAGGTAATCGGGTTCAGAATCGAGCCGTGCTTCTTCCGGGGATTGATCAGCTCCTGAGCCTTTTCCTGGAGCTTCTTCTGCCACCCCTGCTTCACCGGCCGGAGGACAATCTGCACGGCCGCCCCCTCATCGGTGCGCAGTTTTGAGAAAGCATTCGTGATCGTGTTCAGAGGGTCACTCTTCAGTTGCTGGTACGTCTTGAAGACAGAGGTGTAGCGCCTCTTTGGGAGGAGAGCCTCCACTGTGGTGACCGATTCCTTCGTGAAAATGTTGTAGTCCTCTACGACGTCGATGATGATGTCCGGATAGAAGGACGTGATCTGCTTCTCGATCAAGGGAGCGATCTTTCGTGGGCAGACGAAATAGAAGAGAATCTCGCCGGCGAGAGCGGCGTACTCAACCGTGAAGAACGGTTGTCCACGGAACAGGCGCGAGAGCAGATGATGGTCCCAAAGACCATGGAGAGACTGAAAGAGGTGATCCATGACACCGACAACCTCGCGGAAGTCCTTTCCCACTGAGAACTGCTCCGACTCCTTTTCTTTGTCTTCCTTGCTCTCTTTCCGGGGGACGAGAAGCTGCAAAAAGACGAGATCGCGCTCACGCTCACGGTCTGCGAGGAGACGCAGAACCCATAGGAGGCCGAGGAGGCCTCCCGCGATGAGCGCGAGGGAGCCAAGGAAGGAGAGGAACGCGTTCATCGAGACTATCCTACCATTGTACCATCCTAGGCGCTCCCTGTCCCAACCATGCCAAACCTCTTGCGCTTCCTCCACCATCGCAGCATCCGCGCGATGCTCCGTGGAGCCCTGTCCTATGTTTTCGGGAAGCGTGGACAGCGTAGGGTCCAGAGCCTCCGCCTCTTCTATCGGCTGCGGATGGAGATTCTTATCCACTTGGAGGGTCCGCTGCGGGCGCTCACTCGCCGGACGGAGGTCCGCCTCTGGGTTGACGGACGTGAGGCCTTCCCGCGACTGGAGAAGTTGCTGCGCCGTGCGCGGCACACGATCATCATCCAGATGTACATCTGGAAGGACGATCGGGTCGGTCGGTGGTTTGCGGGAATCTTGCTCGATGCGGCGGATCGCGGCGTGCACATCGACGTTACGAAGGAAGCTGTCGGAGACGTCTTTGAGTTCCGGGACTTTCTGACGACCCAGGCGAGCATGGAGCCGCTGTGGAGACACTTCTGGAATCACCCGAACATTCGGATTACCCACGTGACGCGTAACGACCACACGAAAGTGTTCGTCATCGATGACCAGATCCTCCTACTCACTGGGATGAACATTGCGGACGAGTACGAGGAGAGCTGGCATGACTACATGGTAGAACTGCGTGGGCACCGCTTCGTCGCGCAGTACCTCATGGAGGGTGCGCCTCAGCCGGGGAAAGTGCAGCTCATTCTCAACACACAACGAGTGCGCCAGGTGCGCGGCGCTGTCATGCACCTCCTCAGCTCCGCGCAGAGATCCATTCTGATTGAGCAGTGCTACTTCTCAGATCCCAAGGTTGTCGATCTCTTGATTCGGCGCAGTCACGAAGGGGTCCGCATCACCCTGATCGTTCCCGAGGCACAGGATCTGCATTACCATGCGAACATGCAGGCGATCGGCAGGCTCCTCGTTGGGAGCTCCCCTGGTTGTGTGCAGGTACTTCTGTATCCCGGCATTGTTCATGGAAAAGTCATCCTCGCTGATCGAACGCGGATGTTTCTTGGCTCAGCGAACCTCATGGCATCCTCGCTCGATGAACAGGGAGAGGCCTGTGTGCTTGTCGATGGGTACCGTATTGCGCTCGGGAAGCTCCGAGAGGTGCTGCGGGGGGATATCCTCAAGGGCCGTCCCCTCGTCAGTCCTCCCCAGTTCCGCTGGCTCGGACGGTGGCTGGCATGGATAGGCCTCTAGAAAAGGTTTTTTACGTTGGTTAGGTTGATTAGGTTTGTTAGGTCAGACGCAACAAACCTTCATGTGTAGGTTTCTTAGGTTTCTTAGGTTCTTTAGGTTTCTTAGGTCCTAATAAACCTGATAAACATAACGAACCTAACAAACCTCTTATTTGGAGAGGAGGCGCTCGGCCATGTCGAGGAGTGAGCGGATCGTCATGTCCTTCTTCACGAAGTAGTCATCCGCGCCGAGTTCTTCCGCGCGCGAGCGGAACCGCTCCTCAACGAAGTTCGTAAGGACGATGACGGGGAAGCTGCGGGTCTCCTTCGGAAATTTCTCGAGGACCTGGAACCCATCGAGCTTCGGCATGTGCAGATCGAGGATCAGGAGATCTGGCGCTTCCTCTTCGATCACTTTGACCGTTTCCTCTCCATCGGCGGCGGTGCGAATCGAAAATCCGGCGACGGAGAATTTCTTCACGTACAAATTCCGGAGGACAGGATCATCCTCCGCGATGACGATGCTACCTTTCGCCATGGACTGAGTGTATCCCTCGGGGAGGGGCGCGCGCATTGTCTTCGTCAAGAAAACGTGGTATCATACAGAGATTCAATGCACACCCACACCCACCGTATCCCGGTGATTGGCACGCTCTGCTGCCTTGCGGTGATCGTCGGCCTCGCCGCGGTGCCCTCGTCACAGATCGAGGCCCTCGAGTGCGTCGGGAAACCCTACGCCTATCCCGGTTGCCCGCTCTTCGAAGAGCCATCCGGGACTCCGCAAACCTGTGGGAATAACATTGTGGACGAGGGGGAGGAGTGCGACATGGGCCGCTTCAATGGGCAGCGGAACTGTTCGACAACGTGCCGGTTGCTCTACTGTGGTGATGGAAAGGTATCCGGAGACCTGGGTGAGGAGTGTGAACCAGAAGCGCAGATCGTCTACGCACGGGATCCTGAGACGGGGGAACTCACAACTGAACGGCACCTCATCGCGCAAGCCTGTGGAGACTACTGCACCGTCCCGACCTGTGATGCGCAGGGGTACTGCAGTGGTGGATGCAAGCGGAAGTTCGCTTCCGCCTGTCCGGTGTCCTCCTCGCACGCGAGTGTTCGTACGCAACGATCCGCACGATCGCAGGTAGCGGTGGTTTCGGTTCGCGAGGAGACCTCAGAGGCCGATACTTCTCTCACCACGCGAGAGCCAATGGAAGCTGCTGCTCCCCCAGCAGCTGCACCTCTTCGTCCCCCCACATGTGGGAATGGGCGCGTTGATGAGGGTGAGCAATGCGACGATGGGAACCAGATTCAGACCGATACCTGCACAAGTTTCTGTCATGTCCCTGCCTGCGGAGATGGCATCCTCCACTTCGGTGAACAGTGCGATGATGGCAATGCGATCAACACGGACTCGTGTACTGCGCAGTGTCAGTTTGCCCGTTGCGGTGATGGGGTCGTTCAGATGGGCGAACAGTGCGATGATGGCAATGCGATCAACACGGACTCGTGTACTGCGCAGTGTCAGTTTGCCCGTTGCGGTGATGGAGTCGTTCAGATGGGCGAACAGTGCGACGACGGGAACCAAATCAATACCGACAGTTGTACCAATACCTGCCGGGCACCGGGGTGCGGTGATGGGATCGTGCAGCCTGGCGAGGAGTGTGATGACGGAAACAGCGTGAATACCGACAGTTGCTCTAACGCTTGCCTCGCCGCTCGTTGTGGAGACCGGATCATCCAGATCGGTGAGGAGTGCGATGACGGGAATAGCTTCGATGAAGATGTGTGCACGAGTAGTTGTCGGAGGGCGCGCTGCGGTGATGGGATCCTCCAGATGAGCGAAGACGAGGAGTGTGACGATGGGAACAAGATCAGCATCGATGGCTGCTCGAACCGCTGCCAAGTTCCTGTCTGTGGGAATGGCGTGCGCGAAGGGGAGGAAGAGTGCGATGACGGGAACCAGGTTGACACCGATGCCTGCAAGAATGGGTGTCAGCTCCCTTCCTGCGGTAATGCAGTCATGGAGAATGGAGAAGAGTGCGATGAGGGGCCGCGGAACTCCGACACGCGCCCCAATACCTGCCGTCTCGATTGTCACCTCCCGATCTGTGGGGATGGTGTCAGAGATGAGGGAGAGGAGTGCGATGGCTCTGATTCCTGCACGGAAGCATGCACCGTTCCGGGTGTCCTCAAGGGATCGGGTGGAAGCCTGATTGTGGGTGCCATCGTGCTCACGCTGTTTGGGATCCTCTCTAGCCTTGCGTATGTCTTCCGCAAGACCCTCTTCGGCTGGATCAAGGTCAAGTCAAAAGGGGGAGGGTACCGCTCGATCGACGACATTCCCTTGGATGAAATCGAGATGCCGTGGCACCAGTGGTAAAAAGGTTTTTTACGTTGGTTAGGTCGATTAGGTTTGTTAGGTCAGACGTAACAAACCTTCATGTGTAGGTTTCTTAGGTCCTAATAAACCTTTAGGAAATGGAGAGGCGGCTGTAGGCGGTGATCTTCGCAGAGCCGAGGTACTGCTCGACAGTTTTCGCAGAGTCTTTCACGAATGGTTGTTTTGCGAGCGCGTTCTCCTCACGGAACTTCTTTTCTTTTCCGAGCATGATCTTGTCCCAGATGGTCTCGGGCTTTCCTTCCTTCTTTAATTGCTCGCGCCAGATTTCCTTCTCCTTCTCGATCGCTTCGGGTGGCACGTCTTCAGGCCGGACGTAGAGAGGGTTCATTGCCGCAGCGTGCATCGCGACGTCGTGAGCTTGTTCCTTTGTTCCAGAATCAAGCCCGATGATCACTCCGATCTTAGAGTTTGAGTGGACGTAGGTACCAAGAACTGGTGCTTCCACTGTGAGAGCCTCGACAACGGAGATATTTTCTCCGAGTTGCTGTACTGAAGCAGGAATCTCCTGATCAGCGAGAGCTTTCGCCTTTGCAGTACCGTCTGTAAGGAGTGCCAGTGCGAGTTTCCGCCCTAGTGTTCGGAAGGCATCTGCGCATGCAACGAAGTCCGTCTCGCACTTGAGGAGCACAAGAGCTGCCTTCGAACCGCTCTCGGTGAGGAACACTGCACCATCGTGTTGCTCCCGTGCCGATTTCTTCACGGCCTGAGCAATACCACGCCTCCTCAGAATCTCGATCGCCTTCTCTTCGTTCCCTTGGGCTTCTTCAAGGGCTTCCTTGCAGGCGAGGATGGGGACACCCGTGCGGGCACGAAGGGCGGAGACGGCGGTAGGGGGGACAGGACTCATATAAAGAGTAAAAGGAGTCAAAGGAGTACTCCCTCATTCACCTCTTCTTTCTCATTTTCCTCTTTTGACTCATTTTCCTCCTTTCCCTCCTTTGACTCTTTTTCCTCCTTTCCAGCGGCTACGAGTTCGGATGCAATCGTATCGAGGATGAGCGTCAGGCATTTGAGCGCATCGTCATTTGCAGGAATGAACGCGGTGAAAAGGTCGGGGTCGGCATTGCTGTCGCAGATCCCGTAGAGAGGTATCTTCATCTTCGCTGCCTCGAGGACCGCGACGCGGTCACGGATCGCATCGACGACGAACACACCATCGGGAAGGTTTGTCATCTTCGAAACTCCGCCAAGTGCCGCATCGAGCTTCGTCAGTTCCTTTCGAAGCATGAGCTGTTCCTTCTTCGTGTACTTCTCGACCTCACCCGTCTGGAAGGATTTTTGTAGGTCAAGGTAGTACTTGAGCCGCCTCCGGATGGTCGACCAGTTCGTCAGCAGTCCAGGAATCCACCGCTTCGTCACCATCGGTTGCCCGAGCAATGTCGCGAGCTTCTCCATGAGGGGGATCGTTTGCTGCTTCGTCGAGACGAAGAGGACTACCTTCCCTTCGGTGTGAAGCTTCTTCAGAGCCGTGCAGACCTCTCGCAGGTGCGTGCACGTCTGCTCGAGGTCGAAGATGTGGACGCCTTTCCGGACGCCGTAGAGGTATGGCGCCATCTTCGGGTTCCACTTCTCCTTGCGGTGCCCGAAGTGGCAGGCAGCCTCCAACAGTTGCTGTTCAGAGGGGATGGGCATTGTCGTCGGTTGGCTAGAGGGCGAGTCTACGTGAGAGCTCGCCGATTGCAACCCTCTCTTGTGTGAGGGTGTCGCGGTCGCGAATCGTGAGGGTGTCGCGTTTTCCTTGGGCATCGTCTTCGCCGAGCGTACCGAAATCGATGGTGATCGCGCGCGGTGTTCCGATTTCATCCTGGCGGCGGTAGCGCTTGCCGATCGAGCCTGTCACATCGAAGTCGAGACGGAGGTCGGTTTCCTGGAGGAGCATCCGGTAGACCTCCTGCGCTTTTGCGACGAGTGGTTCTTTTTTACTGAGAGGCAGGATGGCGCTGTCATAGGGTGCGAGGCGCGGATCGAGTTTCAAGACCACTCTCGGCTCCATGCCGCCGGCCGCGGTCGGAGCCTCCTCCTCCGTATATGCTTCGAGGAGGAAGACGAGAACGGAGCGATCAACGCCGAAGCTCGGTTCGATGACCGCTGGGAGGAACTTCTTCGTGGGATCAGCGGGATCGGTGTAACGAAGATCCTGTCCCGAGAATGTCTGATGCTGCCTGAGATCGAAGGTGCCACGGTTTGCCAGACCGAAGAGTTCGCCCCATCCCCACGGGAACTGGTACTCGATATCGATCGTCCGGGAACTATAGTGACTGAGTTCTTCTTTGGCGTGTTCGCGGATACGGAGACGCTCCTTGCTGATGCCTACGCTCCGATACCACTCCCAGACGGCCTCCTTCCATGCCTCGAAGTGCTCTCTTTCTGTTCCTGGCTCGACGAAATACTCGATTTCCATCTGCTCGAATTCCCGCGTCCGGAAGATGAAGCTTCCTGGAGTGATCTCGTTGCGAAACGCTTTCCCGATCTGTGCGACTCCGAAGGGCAGACGCGGGTGCACAGTATCGAGTATGTTCTTGAAGTTCACGAAGATTCCCTGCGCTGTCTCGGGGCGCAGGTACACGAGGGATGCTTCATCCTCGACGACACCTTGGTAGGCCTTGACCATGAGGTTGAAGCTGCGTGCGTCTGTCCAGTTGCTCTTCCCACAGTTCGGGCAAGGAATCTTCTCGGCCGTAAGCATTTTTTGGATTTGCTCGAGCTTGAGCACGGCTGCCCCCTCTATTCCGAGTCGGTCCTCGAGCAGCTTGTCACCCCGGAAGCGCTGCTTACACGAACGGCAATCGACGAGGGGATCGGCAAAGGATTTCGTGTGTCCGCTCGCTTCCCAGACTTTTGGGTTCATGAAGATTGCACTCTCGAGGCCGACCATGTCGGGGCGCTTTCGGACGAACGTCTTCCACCACTCCTCTCTCACGCGGTTCCTGAGCTCTACTCCCAGGGGTCCGTAGTCCCACGTGTTCGCGAGGCCTCCGTAGATCTCCGATCCAGGAAACACGAACCCGCGGCGCTTACAGAGGGAAACAATATGGTCGAGCGAGGGTGCGACGGGCATCGTGAGGGAGGATAGCAGGAGAGCCGCACGGCGTGCTATAATAGAAAGATTCTATGCCGTCGGAACTCCTCATCGAGTTCTCCTGGGGCAAGACCATTCTCACGCTGCTCGCCGTGGCGGTGCTCGCGGGCCTGGATCTTGCAGCCAGAGCCGAGCACAAGAACGTGCACTATCTCTTCGCGTGCGTCATCGGGACTGTTCTCTCCCTGGGGCTCATGCAGTTCACGCGTCTCCTCCTCTCGGCGCAGGGGTCCCCCTACACCATCGCCTTCGGTGTTCTGCTCATCCTTCTTGCCTGGAGGCTGCTGTTCGGGCCCTGGGAGATCCCCGTCAAGGCAACGGTTCTCGGGGCCTTCGTCTTTTGGGTGGCACTCTCAATCCTCTCGCGCGAACCGCCGCGAGAGCTCCTCGCCCATCTGATTGCAATCGTCTTTGCGATTATCCCCGCCGTCGTCTGGAGCTACCTCTTCCTTGAGTACCACCGCGAGCACCGGAGTCTCGTCATTCTGATGTTCCTTGCGGGGATGCTGTCAACAGCACCGATCCTCTTCTACGACATGCTCGTCCGCCATCAGGCCGAGCTCAACTTCTTCCTGTTCCGGATTGTGCCGGAGAGTTTCAATCGGACAACAGAGTCCTTCGTGACGGGGCAGTTCGCGGGGCTCTCGCAGGTCCATACCTCCATCCTTACCGTCTTCTTCTCCTTCATCATCGTAGGGCTCATAGAGGAATTCAGCAAGTACTGGGTTCTCTCCCGCAGCGGGAAGCAGAGCTTCACGAGCATCGATGATGTGATGCAGCTTGCGATCATCGTGGGGATCGGCTTTGCATTCGCAGAGAACAGCATGAACCCGGGGTACTTCGTCGGCTTCGTGAAGCAGTACCTCCTCGGGTCCCAGCAGGATTGGGTTGGCTTTGCGAGCAATGTCCTCGGCCGCTCGATTCTCACGAGCATGGTCCACATCGTTTCGACCGGCGTCCTCGGCTACTTCCTGGGCCTTGCGATCTTCGCGGGTCCCGTCCTCCAGGAGGCGGAAACGCAAGGGAAACGGCACCGTATGGTCGAGTACTTGAGCGACCTGCTCCGGTTTCCGAAGAAGGCGATCTTCCGGCGCCAGATGCTTTTGACAGGCCTGCTCGCAGCCATTCTCCTCCATGCCATGTCGAACTTCCTCGTCACTCTCCCCGATATCCTCCCCGGACAACCGCGGACAGTCGGGGATCTCATGAAGCTGGCTCCAGGTTCCGTCTTCCACTATGTCTCGCTCCTCCTCTTTCCCTCGCTGCTCTACGTCGTCGGCGGATTCTGGCTCCTCACCGAACTCTTCGTGCGGAAGGAGAACATGAAGGAGCGTGGCCACCTCATCACAACCGATACGTTTGTCACTCTTCGACCGGAGGGAGAAGGGTGAGAGGATCACACGCTTGTGACGACCTTCGGCACTCTGTAGAATGCCGGAGTTCGTCTTGGCGGTATGCGTCGCTTCTCCATACACGGGCACTTCGTAGGACTCTTCCTGGGACTGCTCTTCCTTCCCGGTGTGCTCCTTGCGACAGAACCCCTCTCCATTCGGGCGCCGGATGCCGGGACCGTTACGCGGGGAGAGTTTATCCGAGCTGCGGTCCAGACCTTTGAGATTCCTCTGCCGGAGGAGGTGGATCTGCCGTACGAGCGGGTGCCAAAGGGGCTTGCGCCATACATTGCAGCAGCCTATGAGCGGGGGGCTCTTGCGATCTTCGGTGATGACCTTGGTACGGGAAAGAGCATCACGCGCGGAGAATCGCTCCAGGTCGTTGTGAAGCTCCTGAATGTTCGCCCCGAAAAGGTTACGGTGAAATTCAGTGATGTCTCCGTGAAGACAGACGAGGAAAATGCCGTGCAGGTTGCGGTTGATCGTCGGTGGATGAAGCCTGTGCGCAAGAACCTCTTCGGAGTGAGTCGTCCGCTCACTGGCAAGGAGGCGCGGTTACTCCTCCGACGGGTGGTCCAGGGAGTCCCTGCGAAAGACGACTCGCCCGTTCCCAAGGTTCGCATCAACATCCGCGTACCGAAGGAGGAACTCCCGAAGAGCGATATCTTAAACACGATCTGGCAACTCCTCACAGAGCAGTACCTCTACCGGGAGAAACTGAAGCCAGACGAAGCGGCCTACCGTGCTGCGGAAGCACTTGTCGAGAGTCTCGGCGATCCGTACACGGTCTTCATGCGACCGGTGAAGAATGAGCAGTTCCAGACGCAGATCCAGGGAGAAATCACGGGAATTGGGGCACAGGTCGAATTGCGCAGTGGTGTTCTCGTCATCGTGAGCCCTTTGAAAGGGTCCCCTGCAGAGAAGGCTGGCCTCCTCCCGGGGGATGAGATCCATGCCGTTGACGGTGAGAGTCTCAAGGGCCTGGGTCTCGAGGATGCTGTGGGGAAGGTACGTGGCCCCAAAGGGACGACCGTGAAACTCCGGATCCACCGGAACGGCGCGGAGTTCGATGTGACGGTGATCCGTGACGTTGTCCGCGTGCCGGAGATCGAGATTTCTTTCCAGGGTAGCATCGCGATCGTGAAGCTACACCAGTTTGGTCAAATCACGGAGCGGGATCTCCGCTCACTGATGGAGAAAGTGCAAGAACAGAAACCGACGGGGCTTGTCCTCGATCTTCGCAATAACCCTGGTGGACTCCTCCACGCGGCCGAAGTTGTCCTCAGTAACTTCGTTCCGCAGGGGAGTCCGGTCGCAGTGATCCTCTCGCCTGAACAGGAGTATACGGAGCTCACGGATGATCCACCGACCATTGGTGCATCGATCCCGGTGGTCGTGCTTGTCAATAAGGGATCGGCGAGTGCCTCGGAGATCGTCGCTGGAGCGTTGCAGGACGCGAAGCGCGCGCGCGTCATTGGCGAGCAGACGTTCGGCAAGGGTTCCGTCCAGCAGGTACTTCAGTTCAACGATGGTTCAAGCCTAAAGATGACGATTGCTGAGTACCTCACTCCGAGCCGGCACAAGGTCGATGGCATCGGTATTACACCCGACCGGGTCATTCCGATGGAGGCTGGTGGGCGCGACACACAACTCCTCGAAGCACTTGACCTGCTTCGGTAAGAAGCGTGAGAGGGCCACCTACGGTGTGGTGTCCCTCTCACGAACTCACCCTTCCCTTAAAGGTGTCGCTTCAGCGCTGGGACCCACCTTCGGCACCCAGCGCTTCGCGACAAGTTGTTTGTTAGGATAGTGTCGCATTCAAGCAATGATAGAGTTTATTCTCCACATAGATCAGTACCTTGGGGAGATCCTGGCACAGTATGGAGCCCTGACATACGTGATTCTTTTTCTCATCATCTTCTGCGAGACGGGGCTCGTCGTGACCCCCTTCCTTCCCGGAGACTCGCTTCTCTTCGCCGCAGGCGCGCTCGCGGATGATGGAGGTCTCCGCATCGCAGTGCTCTTCGTGCTCCTGAGTCTTGCCGCGATCCTCGGAGATACCGTGAACTACTGGGCAGGAGCGTGGATCGGACCGCGGGTATTTCGCGAAAACGTGCGGTTCCTCAACCGCCAGCATCTCCTCCGAACGCGAGAGTTCTACGAGCGCCACGGAGGCAAAACCATTATCCTCGCGCGGTTCATCCCGATCATCCGGACGTTTGCGCCCTTCGTTGCGGGGATCGGCACCATGCCGTACGCGCGCTTCCTCGCGTATAACGTCTTCGGAGGAATCCTCTGGGTGGCGCTCTTCGTCTTCGGAGGGAATTTGTTCGGGAGCCTCCCCGTTGTCGAGGCGAACTTCTCCCTCGTTATCCTCGCGATCATCGTGCTTTCGATCCTCCCCGCGGTCATCGAGTGGCTTCGGGGGCGATGAGAAGCACAATAACCCTAGCTTCTCGCAGTGGCATCGCGTAGGATTTCTTCGTTTGTATGGCCGGAACGGTTGCACAGGTCATCGGCGCGGTTGTGGACTGCGTCTTCCCGGAAGACAAAGTCCCCCCACTCCTTCATGCGTTACGAACGAAGGCTCGTGATGAGTCTCTCACGCTCGAAGTTCAACAACACCTCGATGGGGGCATGGTGCGGGCGATTGCGATGGGATCGACCGATGGACTTCGGCGTGGGACTCCAGTTGAAGATACAGGCGGCCTGATTACCGTTCCGGTCGGACCGGAAACGCTTGGACGCATGTTCAATGTTCTCGGGGAACCGATCGATGGGTTACCGCCGGTGAAAACGAAGAAGACCTACCCCATCCATCGCCCAGCTCCTCCGTTTCCTGAGCAGTCGACGAAGACGGAAGTGCTCGAGACAGGGATTAAGGTCATCGATTTGATTTGTCCGATTCTAAAGGGTGGGAAGGTTGCGATG